>OCTA010003525.1_pt1 | contig 13886 bp, 19 predicted proteins | sample 1538991 | NCBI WGS metagenome assembly OCTA01 (sample SAMEA3539302, study PRJEB22396) | soil metagenome | biome: tundra; feature: field; material: soil | place: USA | collected 2010-05 | depth 0.15 m
AAGACATCTACCTTTACCCGCTGGTCCGCGATGCCCGACGACACCTATGCGGCGATCCCACCCGGTAAACAAATACAATGTATCGAGAACTCGAAGGACGTCCTCCGATAGGCGTTGGGACGTATAGCCCGATTCAGGACGGCTGGAGGCGCCAAATCCCCGGCGCGTTATGCCGTAAACATGGCCTATTCGCGTGAGGCGCGGTGCGAAATCGTCGTAGGCGTGAGCAGTAAGGTGGTATCCCGCTAGCAGCATGATCGGCGGGCCGGTGCCGCCCCAATCGAGGACCTCTAGTCTAGCTGAACGCCATTGTCCACCGTGACAAACTGGATGTGGTGTGGAGATGGGTCGCGAAGGGAAGCAGGCTCTCGACTGGCGGCAAGCGCGGAGCACAAGAGCAAGACCGTCAAGCCACGTAAGATAAGGCTAAACCACGGCTGCAAAAATCGCCCGCCAAGATATTTTTTCGCGCCCCCTGTAGTCAGGCCAGCAACTTCTCCAGCTTCGAGCCCGAGACCATCATCGTTTCATCTCGCTCAGGACCGGTAGAGACGGAGCCTATCTCGACTCCGGTCCGCTCTTCCAGGAAGTCCAGATAACCGCGTGCGTGCTTTGGAAGATCGCCTATGCTCGTTGCATTGCGGGTGGACTGCTTCCAACCGGGCACGCGCTCGAAAACCGGCTTAACAGCTTCCATTCGGCGGGTGCTGGCGGGCATGTGGGCAATGACCTTGCCATCCACTTCGTAGCCCACGCACACGGGAATCTCATCAAGCTCGTCCAGCACGTCGAGTTTTGTGATGATGAGGCTGTCGAAGCCATTGACCTCGGCCGTATAGCGCAGCAATGGGATATCAAACCAGCCGCAACGCCGGGGCCGCCCGGTCACGGAGCCGAATTCATCACCGGCGCGCCGTATCATCTCGCCGGCTGGGGTGAGGTCTTCGGAAGGAAAGGGGCCCGCGCCTACTCGCGTGATATAGGCCTTCGACACTCCCACGATGCCGTCGATGCGATTCGGCGGAACACCGGTGCCGGTGCAAGCGCCCCCAGCGGCCGCGCTGGAACTCGTGACAAAGGGATACGTGCCAAAATCGATATCGAGCATGGTGCCTTGCGCGCCTTCAAACAGGACGCTCTTGCCATCGCGTATCATCCCATTCAATAGGTGCGCAGTATCGCCGACCAAGGGCCGGAGTTGATCGGCGAAGCGCCGGTAGTCTTCCAGGATCTCGTCGAAGTGGACACGATCCGTCAGATGGAAGGCTTGCGCAATCACCTGCTTGTCTTCGGCCAAGGCGCGATAGAGCTGCGAGAACTCCTGGTCAACGAAGTCGGCGACGCGAATGCCGCGGCGCGCGATTTTGTCTTCGTAGCAAGGGCCGATGCCGCGGGAAGTTGTGCCGATAGCCGTGCGATCCTCGCGGCCTTCGGAAATCTTTTCCAGAGTCCGGTGAAAGGGGAAGATGATATGGGCGCGGTTGCTGATCTTCAACTGCGATTTCACGTTCACGCCGATCGCTTCGAGTCCCGCGATTTCCTCGAGCAGCGCGGCGGGATCGACAACCACGCCGTTCCCAATCACGGCCAGCACGCCGGGCCGCAGAATGCCGCTAGGGATGAGCTTCAGAACAAATTTTTGGCTTCCTATATAGACCGTGTGGCCGGCGTTATGGCCGCCTTGATAACGGGCCACGGCATCAAATCTATCGGAGAGCAGATCGACGATTTTGCCTTTGCCTTCGTCGCCCCATTGCGCTCCCAGAACAATCAAGTTACTCATGGTTTCGCCGCTTTAGCCCAAACTTGACGATTGTAGCGCAGTAGTTCCGAATTACTTAAGAATCATTAACTTGAGCGCTTAGCGCAGGGATTGGCGCGACTGACGGCATGTTACTCTTGGCACAATGCAGTTGTGCGGCATCTATCAGGCGCTGGGCGAAGAGGTGTTTCGTCAGCTTGTGCGCGGCATCTCCATCGGCAAGCTGAAGACGTATCAGGTGTATGAGCGATTCAAGCTGCGGGCGCGGTTGCCGAAGCTGAACTCGGAGGCTCTGCGAAAAGCCGAATCCAAGATGTGGGCGCGCATCGAGGCTGGCGAAGAGGAGTTTGCAACCGATCTTGCGCAAGTGTTTCTGCTGTCGCACCTGGGCATGATTGTGGAGGTTCTCAATCTGTTCGGGATTCCGAACGAGGACGGTTTTTTCGACAAGGATCTGACGCCCGAGCAGTACTTGACCGAAGGCTGGCAGGATCGCGCCTTCACTGAATTCGCGGCTAAATACAATCGCGACGTTCTGCTCTTTTACATCAATCACCTGGATTGGGAGTTGAACAAGACGGACCGGATTTACCTGCCGGCGGCGCAGCCAGAACATGCCTGACTTGAAGTTGTTCCAGCAGCAGGTGAAGCAGGGCGATTTGGACGCGGTTCGAGCGTTGGTGGCGGAAGATCCGTCGCTGATCGATGCCAAGAACGAAGCCGGCCAGAGCGCCTTTCTTTTATCGAAGTACTACGGCAAAAACCAGATTGCGGACTATCTCCTTAGCCTGAATCCGCAACTCGACGTTTTCGACGCAAGCGCGGCGGGATTGCGGGAACGGGTTTTGCGCGAGGTGGAACGGGACGCGTCGCTTTTGAGCGCGCACAGCACGGATGGCTGGACGCCGCTCCATTTGGCCGCCTTTTTCGGACATCCCGAACTGGCGGGCGAGTTGCTCGACCGCGGAGCCAACGTGAATGCGCGCTCTACCAACGCGATGCGTAATACGCCGCTGCACGCCGCGGTGGCCGGCCGAAAAGCCGCTGTAGTGAAAGTCCTGGTGGAGCGAGGAGCCGACGTTAACGCGCGTCAAGAGGGTGGCTGGACGGCGCTGCATGGCGCGGCTCAAAATGGAGACCGGGAGATTGTGGAGGCCTTGCTGGCAAACGGGGCCGATACCGGCGCGCGAGCGGAAAACAATCAGGCGGCTTTGGATCTCGCTTTACTGAAGGGACAGCATGAGATTGCCGCCCTGCTTGAACAGCTAGGGGCGAAGCTGCAGTAGCCCATGCTAGAGGCACAACTGGAAGAACTCCGGCGCGCAACCCTGGCCGCCTTTGCGTCGGCCCTCTCACTCGAGCAGTTGGAGGAAACGCGCGTCGAAGCGCTGGGACGTAAAGGGGCGCTGGCGCAAATCAGCAGGGATTTCGGGAAGCTTCAACCCGAAGAACGGGCGCGCCTGGGCAAGCTGCTGAATGCGGTTAAGCAGGACCTTGAAAGCGCCTGCGAAAGCAAGAAGCGGCGCTTCGAGCAGGCCCAACTGAGCGAGCGGCTGGCGAAAGAGTGGATCGATGTTACGCTCCCGGCTCCCGGTGTGCGTCCCGGCAGCCTGCATCCGATTACCCAATTGCAGAACGAGATTGAAGACCTGTTCACATCGCTCGGGTTCGCTGTCCTGGACGGACCGGAAGTGGAGACGGAAGAAAACAACTTCGATGCCCTGAATATTCCCGCGACGCATCCGGCGCGCGACATGCAGGATACGTTCTGGCTTTCGAGTGGACATCTGCTGCGGACGCATACCAGTCCGGTGCAGGTGCGCGGCATGCGAAAACTGGGGCCGCCGCTGCGCATGATCGCTCCCGGGAGAGTGTTTCGCAACGAGGAAGTGGACGCTTCCCACGAGCATACTTTCTACCAGTTGGAAGGCATGATGGTGGACCGTGAAGTATCGGTTGCCAACCTGATCTTCTTCATGAAGACGCTGTTGAGTTCCATCTTCAACCGTGACGCAATGGTGCGGCTGAGGCCCGGCTATTTTCCATTCGTCGAACCTGGATTCGAGCTGGATATTCATTGCCTGATCTGCGCCGGCGCGGGCTGTCCGGTTTGCAAACAAAGCGGCTGGGTGGAGCTTCTGCCCTGCGGCCTGGTGCATCCGAACGTGCTGCGATTGAGCGGCATCGATCCCGAGGAGTGGGGCGGCTTTGCCTTCGGTCTCGGCCTTACGCGGCTCGCCATGATGCGCTATGCGATCGACGATATCCGTCAGCTGCACGGCGGCGATCTCCGGTTCCTGCAACAGTTCTGATCTCTTGGGATGAAGTTCTCTTACCACCTGGAATGAAATTCTCTTATGAATGGCTGCGCGAACTCGTGCCGGGTCTGGATACGGAGCCCACGGAGTTGCAGCGCCACATTACGATGAAGACCGCCGAGTGCGAAGGCATTGAGCCGGTTGGCACTCACTTCGCTCAAGTTTTGGCAGTCCGCGTTTTGTCAGTCGAGCCGCTGCCCAAGGGCAAGAACCGGCTGGTCACGGTGGATAGCGGCGACGGTGTTCCGAAGCAGCTTGTTTGTGGCGCGCCTAACGTCCGCGCGGGCATGATCGCGGCATGGGTGCCGCCCGGTACGGTCCTGGGCGAGAAGACAATTGGGCGGGCGCTGATTGAAGGCTTTGCGAGCGAAGGAATGCTGGCCAGCGCGGCGGAACTGGGGATCAACCGCGATCACTCCGGGCTGCTTGAGCTTACAGGAGTCGAGCCGGGCCAGCGCTTGCCTGGGATGGCGCCGGACTGGATTATTGAAATCGATAATAAGAGCCTCACGCACCGGCCCGACTTGTGGGGCCACTATGGCATGGCGCGCGAGGTGGCGGCGATCACGCATCATGAGCTCCGGGACCCGGTGGATGCAAGTGTTTTGCCGAATGCGGCGCCGGTCTTCAAGGTGACGATTGAGGACCTGGCGATTTGCTCCCGCTACAGCGCGCTGGTGCTCGAAAACGTTCGGATCGGTCCGTCGCCCTGGTGGCTGCAGGCCAGGCTTGAGAGCGTCGGAATTAATCCGATCAACAACATTGTGGACGTAACGAATTACGTGCTCGCCGAACTGCCCCAACCAATGCACGCGTTCGATGCGGAGAAGCTGAGCGGCGGCACGATTTTCATCCGACCCGCGCGCGAGGGCGAGCGCTTGCTTGCGTTGAACACCGAGACGTACCAGCTGCATCCGGCCGATCTGGTGATTGCCGATTCCCGCGGACCGATTGCGCTGGCCGGCGTCATTGGCGGCGCGGAGAGCGCCATTTCCGAGACCACGACGCGGGTTGTTTTGGAAAGCGCGAATTTTGAGGCTTCGAGTGTGCGTCTGACATCCGCCCGGCACAGGCTGCGGACCGATGCTTCCATGCGTTTTGAGAAATCGCTCGATCCGGAGAACACGGTTCGCGGGCTGGCGCGCGCGGTGCAGCTTCTTAAGGAGACTTGTCCGGGAATTCGCATCGCGGGTGGCGTGAGCGATTGCCGTGTCGAAGTCACAGCCGCTGCGCCTATCCTGCTGCCCGTTGAGTTTGTTGCAGGCAAGCTGGGGAAGAAGGTGACCCAGGACGAGGCGACCCAAATTCTGCAAGCGCTTGGTTTCGGCGTGAGCGAGGCCGGGCCGGGGATTCTGGCGGTAACGGTTCCTAGCTGGCGAGCCACAAAAGATATCTCGCTGAAGGCCGACCTGGTGGAAGAGGTCGGGCGCATGATTGGCTACGGCGAGATTACTCCAGTTGCGCCGCTGGTCGCCTCGGTTCCTCCCGCTGCGAATCCAATGCGGTCTTTTTTGCGGCAGGTTCGAGCCCAACTGGCCGCGCAGGGATTTACCGAGGTTTACAGTCACTCGTTCGTTAACGAGGGCGATGTCAAGCGGTTCTCCCTGGACATAGCCTCACATATCGCGGTCCAAAACCCGATTGCGTCGGAGTTGAGCCATTTACGCCGCAGTCTGCTGCCGGGACTATTCAAGAACATCCTCGGCAACGTCAGAAACTTTCAGGAATTCCGGGTGTTTGAGATCGGGAACGAGATTCATCCACGCGATGACGGCGAACTTCCGCGCGAGGTGGCCCACGCCGCGGCCGTGCTCTACAGTCTGCATGCCGATGAGCAGGACTTCTTCGAGTTGAAGCGAGTAGTGGAGTGCTTGTTTCCGCTTTCTCGCGTGGCGGCGGTGGAAGCGAGGACCTATGAACATCCCGTCCGCACGGCCAAGATCTCGTGGCACGGCGTTCCCATTGGCCGGGTGTTCGAACTGCATCCGACGCTGCTCCTGGAAGAAGGGATCGAGGGACGGGCAGTGGTGTTCGATATCGACCTGCATTTGTCTCAATCTCTGGCGGCCGCAAAAACCGTGAAGTATACGCCGCTGCGAAAGTACCCGACCAGCGGATTCGATTTGTCGGTGGTGGCGGAGATGCGCGTTCCCGTAGCCCGAATCGAAGACCACTTGACAGAACTGGCGGGCGGGATTCTGGCAGCCATCGAATTTGTGCGGCAATACGCGGGGCCGCCGCTGACGGAAGGGCAGAAAAGCGTCTCCTATCACCTGGAAATGGGCGCGCTCAATCATACGCTCACAGCGGATGAGGTAACGGCAGTTCGCAACCGGGTTATTGCCGGAATGAGAGAATTTGGCTATGAGCTTCGTATTTGATGTACGTGTTGTACGGTGGTGTGGTACAGTTGGTTTATGAAAGTGACCGCGACGGAGTTTCGAAAGAATATCTTTCAGCTTCTTGAGAGCGCGATCAACGGTGAAGCAGTGAACGTTTCCCACAAGGGCCGCACGCTGAAATTGGTGCCTGAAGAACAGCCGTCCAAGCTTTCGCGGCTGACCAAACGAAACATCCTGGTTGGGACGCCGGAAGAAGTCGATCAGGCACTTGATGACCTGAAAAAGCAGGGCCAGCAGGACTGGGCGAGTAAGTGGCAATCGAGTTAGTGTCGTATGCCGACACTAACCTGATCGTCCGGCTGGCGAGCGGAGAGATGGACAAGATCTCCGCGCGGGCCAAACGTCAGATCGAAGGCACGCAGGTGCTGATCTCCTCGATGGTCTTGCTGGAACTGGAGGTGCTGCACGAAATCGGAAGGCTGACCATTTCCGCAAACGAGATCCTGGCGGATTTATCGCAGAAAATTGGCTTGCGTGTTTGTCAGCTTCCGATGGCAGCCGTTGTCGCGAGTGCTCTTGGCATCAAATGGACTCGCGAGCCGGGTGATCGCCTGATTGTTGCGAATGCACTGGCGAACAACGAAGCGCCGCTGATTACGGCGGACCGGGAAATTCGCGAGCACTACCCAAACTCGATCTGGTGATTTTCAGGCAAGAAACATCTTCCGCACGTCGCGCCAACTATCCACGCGACGGAAGCGGGTTTCGTGAACGTTATGAGGGGCGCTGAAGATAATACCCTCGCCGCGAAAGTTTCCAAGATGACGGATGTTGTCGTCGATAAGAAAGTCGGCCGCCAGGATGCTCTTGTCGCCGCAAAAAACAATGTGGCTGGTTGGGATGAAGGGAAAGTGCCGCTGCAGCCACTCGAACTTCGCAGTGAAGGAACTTGGCACGTCCATGGCCGCGCTGGCCACGAAAATCTCGTACTTCTCGGACAACTCGAGGATCACTTCCTGGCTGTTCTCCATTAACTCGATGTGGGCGAAGAACTCACCCTGATTGAAATACTCGATCACGCGCGGGCGGTGCTCCACTTCGATCACTTCGAAGAGGTGGCGTCCGTGGAAATGCTCGGTGGTGAGTTGGCGGTCGAACTCGCCGTTGTAAATAGCGATAAAGCGGCCGACTGTATCAGCCATCACCTCATCCATATCAATTGCGATTCGCTTCACTCTTCCAGACTAGCTGCTTGGGATAATCGCAATTTGAGCGTCGAAGTTTCAATTTTGCCCGGAATGCTGGCGCATGCTTCCGGAGCGCTGTTGCTGACCGTTTCGCAGACCCTGATTGTGGCGGATCTGCATCTGGGCTATAGCTGGGCGCAGCGGCGGCGCGGAGAACTGGGGCTGCTGGCGGATTCGCGGACTCGCGAGAAGATGCTCCGGGCGTGCCGAGAATTGCGACCGAGGCGTATCGTTTTTCTGGGCGATGTGGTGCATGCGCCGCGCCCTTGCACGCCGGAGCGTGAGTGGATCGAGCAGACTCTGACTGAACTGAGCCAGCGTGCGGAACTGATCTACGTGCGCGGCAACCATGATCGCGCTTTCGCCCGGGAGTTCTCGCACCTTCCAGTGCGGATGATTGAAAGCTGGGCTCAAGGAGAGGTGCTGGCCGTGTATGGGGACCAACTTCCATCTCGCCTCCCGGAAGGCCACACCCTGATTGCCGGCCACCTGCATCCGTCGATTCCGGTGCTGCGGAATTCCGCAAAATCTGGCCGCCCATTTTGGGACCGAAGAGATCCAGGCATTCCTGGGTGTTCTACAACGGGCTTTGGAGCGGATGTACCAAGCCGATGTCAGCGCCCCGGCACTCTTTCGGCGCCGCCGGTAGTTCAGGAGTACTCAGCGTTTCTCTCAGAGCAGGCTCTTGACGTAACCGGTAATATCGTCGCTGGACCAGTCCTCGCCCTCCGCGAATTTGCGGACGATACGGTTGTCCTTGATAATGTAAGTTTCCGGATACTGGAAGGTTCCGTACTGGGCGCTGACGTCGGCGCTGGGGTCGCGGGCGGTCTCGAAACTGAGCGGTATCCGCTTCAGGAAGTTTCTGTACTTCTGCTCGTTCTTGTCCACGCTAACGGCCACGACGACTACGCCCGTGTTCGAGAACTGCCGTTGAAACAAGTCCAAAGACGGAATCTCCTGGATACACGGAGCGCACCACGTCGCCCAGAAATTCAGCACCAGGACTCTGCCGCCGAACGACGTCGGAGTCACCCGCTTGCCTTGATCGGTAACGATAGAGAAAGCGGGGGCGGTACCGCCTGCTTTCGCCGAGTTATCTTGCAGGCTGTAGCCGATGAGGCCGGTAAAAGCCGCCACCAGAACCGCCAGAATGGCTTTCAATCCTGTATTAGTAGTCACAATGGGATCGCAACAATTAACAGTATCTAACGCCCACTGCCAGGCATCCAAACTACTGTGTCATGTTTGTAACGCGTAGGGCCGAGTTTTCAGCTTCGCACGTCTGCCGTGTGCCTGGTCTCTCCGAGGCCGAAAATCGCGAACTCTTCGGTGATGGAGCGAACAGAAACGGCCACGGGCACAACTACATTGTCCAGGTAACCGTGGCGGGCGATCCGGATCCGGTAAGCGGCATGGTGATCGATCTGAAGGACCTGAAGGATCTTCTCGAGCGCGAAGTAGTCGAGCCGATGGACCATCGCTTTTTGAACTACGAGGTGCCGCCTTTCGATCGTGTTGTGCCAACGGCCGAAAACGTGGCGCGTGAGATTTGGCGAAGGCTGGAACCGCATCTTGCGACCGCAACAACCAGGTTGGCGAGAGTCCGGCTGTTCGAGACAGAGGACCTGTATGTGGATGTTACGGCGAGCGCCAGTGCGCTGGGAAATGGCCCGGCATGATCGCGATCACCCGCCGCTACCGATTTTCGGCATCGCATCGATTGCACTCCGGCGAATTGAGCGACGCGCAGAACGCGCGGCTTTACGGCAAATGCAATAACCCGTTTGGGCACGGACACAATTATGTCCTCGAAGTAGCAGTCGGCGGCCCTGTCGACGCTGTTTCCGGACAGGTAGTTCCGGTCTCGAAGTTGGATCGGCTGGTCGAAGAGAAAGTTCTTAACCTGTTCGCATCGCGCAACCTCAATCTGGATCTACCCCAGTTCCGCGAACTGGTTCCGACGTCCGAAAACATCGCGAGTATCATCGCCCGTTTGATCGCAGCGAACTGGAACTCTTACATCGGAGATCCGGACGTCCGGTTCGAGCGTGTACACCTTCAGGAAACGGCGCGCAACGGTTTTGAGATCCTGATCGCCGACCTGCGATTAAAGCCAGTGAACCATTCTCGAATTGAAAGCGTTCTTGTTCATGCACAAAGCTAAGCCTGAAAACCTAACCAGGCGTAAAGCCGTCGCCGCGGAGAAGAAGAGTAGTTCCGTGCTCGAATTTCCGCCATCGCAAAGCGCCCTGGGTTCGAGTGCCTCGGGTTCGAGTGCAATGGGTTCGATTGCGGTTCACATGAAGGAAGTGCTGAAAGAACTGGGCGAAGATCCGGCAAGGGAGGGTCTCGTCAGCACGCCTGAACGCGCCGAGAAAGCGCTGCGGTTTTTGACTAGCGGCTACCGCGCCGACATGCACCAAATCGTAAACGGCGCGCTCTTTGACGTCGAGTACGACGAGGTCGTCATCGTGCGCGACATCGAATTCTTCAGCACGTGCGAGCACCACCTGCTGCCGTTCTTTGGCACCGTGCATGTGGCCTATCTTCCGGGCAAGAAGGTGATCGGCCTGAGCAAGATTCCACGCATCGTAGACGCGTTCGCGCGGCGCCTCCAAATTCAAGAGCGGATGACGCAGCAGATTGCGCAGACACTGCAAGAAATGCTGAATCCGAGAGGCGTTGCGGTGATCTGCGAAGCCCGCCACTTCTGCATGATGATGCGAGGCGTGGAAAAACAACATTCAGGCACCATCACCAGCACGATGCTGGGCGCTTTCCGCGAGAATCAAGAGACCCGCAACGAGCTGCTCTCGCTGCTGGGACGGAGTGCGCGCGCCATCTAAGCGTGTCACCTTTCGTTCGACTCTTCTGGCGCACTCCCGCCGCTGACGATTGAAGAACAGCGCGTGTTAGCATCGGGTCATGGCCGACCAGAGCCGCCTTTTTCAGGCGGGACCAGATCCGTTTGGGCGCATGTGGAACGTGCAGTTCCGCTGGTTGCAGACAGCCACCTCAATCCGCCACGCCGACGCTGTCGATGTGAAATTTTTCGTCACTCCCGATGGCGCGGAAACGGAAGAAAAAGTCATCGCCCTGCCACATCCCGCCCTGCTGCGCCTTTATACAGACCACGGACGTAAGCTGACGGACTCTATTTGCATGCGTTTGGCCGCCGCGCACTTAAAGTACATGATCGAGACCTCCGAAGATATGGATAAAACCCTAGTCACGGTAAAGCCGGAAGAGCTCGCCGCGTATGATCGTCGATTGCACGGTGAAACCGTTCCGCGGCGCGCGTAATCCATTGGCGTGTGCGCTTGCGGTTCGCAGTTAGAATTGCTTTAATATCCAATCGATCTCAAATTTAGCCAAGAAGGATGAGTTATGGTCAACTGTCCCAAGTGTGATGCTTCCATTGACGTGGAAGAAGAAGAACTGGACGAAGGTGATGTCCTGTCCTGCGACGAATGCGGGGCGGCGTTAAAGGTCGCCAGCGTGAATCCGGTAGAACTCGAGACGGAAGACGCCGACGACAAAGCCGAAGACGATTTCGATTTCGACGAAGATGAGGATGAGGACGAAGACGAGGAGGAAGAGGAGGAAGAAGAGAACTGGCACTAGCCGGAACATGTTTGCCGCCAGCCTTACCTACAGGAGAACGCGCGCGATGAGGATCGCAAGCTTGAGCTTCCTGCGGCCCTTGGTGTCGTTTCTCGCCCTCGCAGGATCGGGAGCCGCGCAGCAGCAAAGCCCGCCCGTTATTCCCCAACCAGGTCAGATCCACATTCCCCCGAACACGCGGATCATTCAAGGCACGGTGGAGGATGCCAACGGCGAGCCGGTGCCCGGGGCTATCGTGCTGCTGAAAGACACCAAGACGCTACAGATCCGCTCCTATATTGCGCAGCAAGACGGCACGTACCACTTCTATGGGCTCAGTTCGGATATCAACTACCAGGTGCGCGCCGAGAATCATGAGATGACCAGCCCGAGCAAGCTGGTGAGTGTTTTCGATAGCCACAAGTTCATCAAATTAAACCTTAAGCTGAAAAAGAAGAAAAAGCCGTTCCCCGTCTGAGCTAAACATGAAGCACCAGGACATCATCGACCGGATCAAGGAAGCATTGATCGTGCCTATCGCACGCACTTCAAATGCGGAGATGGCGGTCAACGCCGCGGAGGCTATCTACGAAGGCGGCATCGCCTGTATCGAGATCACGATGACGGTGGACGGCGCAATCAAGGCGATCGAAGCGATTGCCGACCGCTACGGCGACAAGATCGTCCTTGGCGCGGGCACGGTTCTCGATCCCGAAACGGCGCGCGCCTGCATGCTGGCGGGCGCTCAGTTTATCGTCACTCCATCGCTTAACGTGAAGACCATCGAGATGGCCAGGCGCTACAGTAAGCCGATATTTCCCGGAGCGCTGACGCCCACCGAAGTTCTGACCGCCTGGGAAGCGGGGGCCGACGGCGTCAAGATTTTTCCATGCAGCGCGCTGGGCGGGGCGAGTTACATCAAAGCATTGAAGGGGCCGTTTCCACAGATCGAAATGGTGCCAACCGGCGGCGTCAACCTGGAGACGATCGGAGCTTTTCTGAAGGCGGGCGCGGTTGCCGTCGGTGTTGGCGGCGAATTGATTGACAACAAATCCTGCGTCAGCGGCGACTATCCCGCTATCACGGCACGCGCCCGCAAGTTTCGGGAAGCCGCGCGCGCCTAGTAACGAGGAACCGATGGATCGATCTCCACACTCCAGCGGTCGATTCCGCCGGTTACGCTAAAACAGTTTTCGATCCCATGCTGGCGCAACCAGGCAACGACATTGAGGCTGCGGACGCCGTGATGGCACAACACCGCCAGATCCGACTCGTCGGACAGCGCCTCTAATTTCTGAAGTTCGGCGGGAACCGATTGCATCGGGATCGGCACGGCGCCTTCCAGGCGCGAAAGAGCCAACTCTTCCGGCTCTCGAACATCGATGATGACCATTCGATCTCCGGCTTCAAGACGCGCTTGCAATTCTCGCGGAGTCAATTCAAGTGCTTCGGCCATGGGATGACTTATCCTTTCAGTGCTTTCTCGAAAGCGGACCACGCGCCATACCGAATGATCAAAGAAAGCATACCCCAAATGGCGTGTGGGTTGGCGAGGCGGCATCACGCTCTCCTCGATGATGGTGGCTTTCGCGACCTGGCTTGGGCGAGAGAGCTACAGGACCAGTACCGGCTGGGTGGGCAGTGTGGAGTATGCTGTTGAATAACGTACACATTGAGACGATTCAGATTGTTCTCGATCAGAGGGCTTCTTCAAGCGACTCGCGCTGGCCGCCGTGCAAAACAGGATCGGTCTGCCTTAGTTTGTGATGCGCTTCGCGAGCACCTTCGCAGACTGGAAGTTCGAGCGTTGGAAGAGCGCGACCGTCAGGGCTATTCTAAGAAGCCTGGGACCGGCGACGAATCCCCTAATTGGGAAGCGGAGGCCAAGTGGCCGGCAGAATAACCGGTGGGGATACTCGCCCTTACGAGTTCGCTCACCTCGATAAGAAAAGACGATAAGCGGGTGGCCCGGTTGACTCGGGTTCTCACCGGCGCGCGCGATCCGGCGAGTACACTGGAATCGTTGCCGACGATCTTACGTTCCGGGCCGTATCGGCTGTTCTTTTACTCTGCCGATCAACACGAGCCCTCCTCACGTCCATGTAGAGCGTGAAGACTTCAAAGCAAAGTTCTGGCTCCGATCCCGTTCGCTTTGACAGCAGCCGCGGCCTTCGGCGACCGGAGATCCGGCAAATTGAAGAGCTGGTCGCGGAAAACTCGGACTTATTGCTGGAGGCATGGCATGAGTATTTCGGAAACTAAACTAAAAGAGGCGCCGGCGCGAAATGTCAGCGTCAGTGAAGATTCTCTGACCGTCGATCTTGAGGATGGCCGGACAATTGCGGTGCCGCTTGTCTGGTTCCCTCGCTTGATGAATGGGACGCCGGCGGAGCGTGCGAATTTCCGCTTGATCGGGAATGGGGAAGGCGTTCACTGGCCCGATCTGGAAGAAGACATCAGCGTCGAAAGCCTGCTTGCCGGGCGGAGATCCGGCGAGACTCAGACGTCGCTACGGCTCTGGCTTTCGCGTGGTAAAGCACGTGAAGTCTAACGGCTTATATTTTTCCGGTGCGAGGTTGATATTCTACATGCTGTAATAACTCAATTTTGG
>OCTA010003526.1_pt1 | contig 13884 bp, 10 predicted proteins | sample 1538991 | NCBI WGS metagenome assembly OCTA01 (sample SAMEA3539302, study PRJEB22396) | soil metagenome | biome: tundra; feature: field; material: soil | place: USA | collected 2010-05 | depth 0.15 m
GTAGCTATGTTCGGAAAGGATAAGCGCTGAAAGCATCTAAGCGCCAAGCCTATCCCAAGATGAGATCTCCCTGAAGGGTCGTGGTAGACCACCACGTTGATAGGTCTCCGGTGTAAGTGCAGTAATGTATTCAGCTGAGAGATACTAATAACCCGTTCGGCTTGATCATTTTCTTTTTTGTTAACCCGTCGTTCGCTTTATGCGGACGACGGCACACAGAGGGGAAATGATCCTAAAAACAAAACGAAGCCCAAGAAGTTAGACCTACACTTCCTGTATGTAGATTTCAGAGAACCAGCGAAATTGTTCTTTGGAAAAATGTAAGATCGACAACGTCATCAGACAGTCGGCACCGGCCGAGCTCGCCGCGATAGCGGCGAAATGCCACTCCGGTTACGGAGTCTGGTGATAATAGCGCAGTGGCACCACCCGTTCCCATTCCGAACACGGCAGTGAAACGCTGCAGCCCCGATGGTAGTACGACGATAGGTTGTGCGAGAGTAGGACGTCGCCAGAACTAACGCCCCGCTGCTTGGAAACAGGCAGCGGGGCGTTTGCTTCTACCGGCTACCAGCGTTGCGCCCGTCGCCACAACTCGTACAGAGAGAACGCGTCTGCGCCTTGAAAACAAAACCTCGTGAACGCGGCTCCGGATTCAATCGTTCCATCGGATGCCAGAGTTTAAGCGGACGGCGGTAACGCTTAGTGTCGCCTTCTGGCTCACTCAATGTCTCGTTAAGATAACTGCGGCCATGTGGACACCATCGCAATCAAGGTTTGCCTGGGCAAGCCCCGACTCCCAGTCCGCGATGAACATTTGAGGGCAACCCGCTGTTGGGTTAAGTAAACAACTCCACCAGCGAAAGGTCATTATGCTCACCAGCAAAAAAATTATTAACGCCATCAACGAACAGATCGGGTACGAGTTCAGTGCTTCGATGCAGTATTACGCGATCGCGGCGCATTTTGCGGCGGAGGCGTTGCCGCAATTGTCGATGCATTTTTTCAAGCAAGCGGAGGAAGAAAAAGGTCATGCGCTCCGCTTCATCAAATATGTAGTCGATGCTGGCGGGCGCGTGGTGATTCCCGCGATCGACGCGCCGAAAGCGCACTTCAAGACGCCGAAGGACGCGGTCAAGCTTTCCCTCGATCAAGAGGTCAAAGTGACCCATCAGATCAATGCGCTGGTCGAGCTGGCGCGTTCGGAGAAGGATTACATCACTTTCAATTTCCTGCAGTGGTTCCTGACTGAGCAGCTCGAAGAAGTTTCGTCGATGGATAACCTTCTCAAAATCGTCCAGCGCGCGGGTGACGACCTGCTCCAGGCCGACGAGTATCTGGCTCGCGTCGGGGTGAAGGCGATGCCCGAGCCGCCGAAAGAATAGCAACGTGACGTTGCATCCATTATTTTGCGACTGAGGGCCCCGAATCGTTCGCGAGGTAGCCGCTACTGCGCCGGGCATAGCGCCAAGATGATCGGTAAAGGCTTGCCTTGAAAGGCGGCCCAGGCGTTCAATGCCAGAATGAAAATGAAATTATTCCTTAGCCTGGCAGTCATAGGAAGTTTCGCGCTCAGCGCGTCATTCGCTCAGATAGCGGCCCAAAAAACACAAATCACTGGGAAAGTGATAGCGATCACGGCCACCAGCATCACAGTGCAGAGGGCAAATGAGAAAGGGGTATGGGAGATTCAAACGGGGACTGGGACGGATACAACGGTAACCGGCAAAGCGGAAGTCGGCGCAACCGTAACGGTGAGTTGCATCCAGACGAATGCTCAGAAAAAGGAAGCCCCACTCTAATCCAGCGCCGAGCAGGAAAATAATTAAATCATCTTAGCCGCGCGGGGGAATTTTTTGGTTCTTCCGCGGGGACGCGACCGGCCTCGCCAAAGCTACGGCTCGGCGGGCCGAGCGCATCCCTCCAGCCACTATAATTCGCGCCGCCGCCACGCGCCCAGGACGACGCCGCTGATCGCAAACGCGATGAAGGGTCGACCCATGTTAATGAAAACGAGCGGCCACGGATTTGTTTCAAACGCCGAGAAGACGGAGATGGCCGCGTATTGGACAAACAAGAACGCGAACCAGCAGATGAGCGCGATCTTCAACCCGGTGAGAGCGTGGGCGACATGCAATTTCACGAAGAGCCAGGCCAAACCGTAATTGACAAAGATGGCGGCGACGATCGCGATCAAATACGGAATCGCGCTGTGCGGCTGTTCGATGTCGGTCATGGTGCGGGCGTTGTAATTCAACCACGCCTCGCCGAAGAGCGCGTACCATCCGAGCCCAATAAAGAAATGGATAACAACGAGAATCCAGACAGCGAGATGATGGATTTTGTGGTTCATCGAGGCGCATGAGTATTCCGACTTCTCCACCGGCGTGGCAAGCGGATTCTGATTGCCGCGGCGGTCATCAAAACGATAACTGGGCTGTCAGGGAACTATCCGGCGCAACCTATCCGATCTAACGATCGAGCGATTCTTAGCTTAAGTCTTGCCTCGCGGACGGTTCCGCCCTGTAATCGCCGGCATGATGAAAACCAAAACAACATTTAGTTTGTTGGCCGTAGTTAGCCTGGCGTTGAGCGGTGTCGCTTTCGCCGGCGGGAAGACTTACCAAGCCACGGGGCAGGTAGTCAAAGTCAGCGCCTCGATGGTCGTGATCCAGAGCGGCACCCAGAAATGGGAGATCGCGCGCGACACAACCACCAAAGTCAAAGGCGACCTCAAAAAAGGCAACACCGTAACGGTCACATATACGATGAACGCCACCGCAATGGATGTGAAAGCGATGCCCGCGGCGACGGCTTCACCAGCTGCAAAGGCCACACCGGCCAAGAAAGCAACGCCGGCTGCGAAGTCGTTGAAAGCGGCCGCCCCGGAGGAGCCGAACGCGCAGAAAAAAGAACAGCCAGACGCTACAGCCACTCCTACTCCTGACGAGTAGTTGTCGATCTTTTTCCGGCGAGCGGGCGCGAGATTGCAGCCCGCTCGTCGTTGAATCTTGAGCGTTGCGGCACGATTGATTGATTGCGGTCGCTGCGGTAACCGCCTCTACACCGACGCGGGTTCCGTTTCTGACAGGCTTGGATCGGGCTGCGTCTCGTCGCGCGGTGCGGCTTCGATCGAGATAATCGCATAACGTCCGCCATCGGCATTGAGCGTGACGACGTCGCCGACTTTGTGACCGAGCAATGCCTGTCCGATCGCTGTTTGGTAGGAAATAATGTTGCGATCGGGATCGCCATCCCACGCTCCTAAAATCGTGTAGGTTTCTTCTTTTTTTGAATCTGACTCGCGCAAAGTCACAATCGTCCCGACGGAAACGCGAGAAGTGTCCGGATTTTCAAATGCAGTTCCACGCGCGCGATCCAGCATCGACTCGAGCTCGACTTTCCGGCGCATGAGTACAGCCTGCATTTGTTTGGCAGCTTTGAACTCAAAATTCTCGCGCAGATCGCCGTAAGAACGAGCGACACCGATTTCCTTGCTGTTCTCGGGGATTTTCTTGTTCACGAGCTCTTCAAATTCCGCCCTGCGTTTTTCCAGGCTGCTCCAGGATACAACCAGCGCTTCGCTCTTTTCCGGCGCCTGGGCACCAGTAATCATGCCTTCGAGCTCGGGATAAAGTTTAACAATTCGCGCGAGCAACGAACGCTTCGTCAATTCGTCGAACAACGGACTGAGGAGAAGTTTCCTCATCGCGTCGCGCGCGCGTCCGATCTCCGCGCCTTTAAACATCGCGCCGATCAACTCTCGATCTTCCATGAGTAAACGTTGCAATTTGCTGCCGCGCGTCGGCGCGATGTGTTGCTCACGCTCCATCGCTGAAAGAATCGCGCCAAGCAGGTCCGGCGTGACCAATTCCGTCCAGCGATCGCGTTCGTTGCTCAACCAAATAAGCATGTCACTCGTTGCGGAATGTTCGCGAATGCTACGTTCGAGCATTGTGCGAAGTTCGGCATACTGTCCGGCTTCGCCCAAGACGCGCGGGATTTGCGCGACTATGCGGCCCTGACTTCTCTGCATTAATTGCAGGGCGCGCGCCGTCCAACGCTCACCCAGCGCAACCGGCAGCGTTTGCAAAACCTTCTTTTCTTTAGCCGCGGGCAACTTTGGCAAGATCGCCATCAAACGCGGTTCCTCGTCGGCGATCAATTTTGGCAACGTCAGAGAAAGATTGCTGGCCTTGAGTTTCGGCACGCGTTCGAGCAACTCGTCGCGAGCGATCACAAACTCGAACGTCAGCGCCGGATGCAATTTTTGATTTCGCACAGCCGCGTTCTCAATCGTCACGATGATCGGCTGCAACTGTTTCTCCGGTTCTTTAAACTCCTGATAAAGTTTTACTATCTGATCGAGCGCAGTGGCCTGTTCCTTTGGTTGCGGGGCTTGATTGAAAGACTCGATCAACTCCTCGGCGTGGGAGACAGGCGTGGCACGAAGTTGGATCGGCTCGTTCTTTTTCGTGGGGACAAGGAAATTACCTTCTTTCTTGAGCGTTTTTTTGGTGGACTCCCACCAGCGTTTCCACTCGGCTTCGCTGAAAATATCGCCGATTAGCCACTCGCTGATTTGCTGCACGGTTGCTTTTCCGCCGAGGCTTTCGAGAATGTTCCGCACAATCGCGGCTGCATCTTCTTTTACCAATTTCTTGATCGCCGCTAAATCGACAGCTTTTCGAGCAAGAAAATGTTCGGGGGCGAGTGGAGTGAGATTTTCCGCTGCGTATTGGAGCTGCATGGGATGCGCCTTCTTGCCCGCGAAATCGATCACGATCTGGTTAAGCAGAAGATTCCACTCGGCCACGCGTCCGAATCCCCAGCTTTTGTGCAGGCAATAAGTCCTCGGTTTCAACTCCTCGAGTTGTTCTGCCGATTTTGAGGTCAGTTTTCCCGATTCAACGAGTTTTTGCAGTTCAGCATCCATTTCGGGTCGAACAAACTACGATGAACGTCCGAGTTCGCGAGAGAAAATTGGCGCGCGCGATGGTTTGCCATTGCCGTGAGCCTCGCGGCATGAAACCGTGCGGCGGTGACGACGAGCATCTGGTTTTGGATCGCCTTTCACTTGGGCGTTTTTCTCGCGTTGACTGTCGATCTTGTCAGCTTCAAGCGGCGGGATCGCGAGTTGTCCCTGCGTGCGGCCGCACAGCGAAGCCTTCTCTGGGTGGCACTGTCGCTCGCTTTCAACCTCCTGATCGCGCACGTAAAAGGACCGGAACACGGCCTCGATTTTCTCACCGGCTACCTCATCGAGTACTCGTTGAGCGTCGATAACATTTTCGTTTTCATCTTAATCTTTGCCTATTTCCGGGTCTCCGGCCGCGCGCAGCATCGCGTTCTGGTTTGGGGGATTCTCGGCGCGCTCATCATGCGCGGTCTGATGATTTTGCTCGGAGTCACGCTAGTCGCGCGTTTTCATTTTGTTTTGTACATCTTCGGAATCTTCCTTGTCATTACTGCATTTCGAATGTTCCTTGCGAAGCATCCCCAACCCGATTTCGGGAACAGTTTTGTGATGCGGCTCTGCCGAAAGTGGATCCGCGTGACGCCCGATTTCGACGGCGAGAACTTTACCGCCAAGATCGACGATCGCTGGATGTTTACGCCGCTCGTTCTCGTTCTCATAGTGATCGACGTGATGGATCTTGTTCTCGCGGTCGATTCCATTCCCGCGGTCTTCGCGATCACGCAGGATCCCTTCATTGTTTATACGTCGAACATTTGCGCCATCCTCGGTTTGCGATCGCTTTACTTTCTTGTCGCCAATTTGATCGACCGTTTCATTTATTTGAAAACCGGCCTGGCGATCATTCTCGGATTCGTCGGCGTCAAAATGATCGTGGCGGATTTCTTCCCGCTTCCGAATGGACTGTCGCTCATCCTCATTATCCTCGTTCTCGCAATTACGATTACGGCCTCAATGATCGCGACAAAGAAGCGGGCAGTCGCGGAGAATCAGGAATGAAGCGTTGATTTCGCGCTTCAAATGTTGTTTAACTAATCGGCGCCCCCCCATGAAGAACTTTATCGCCCTCCTGCTCGCGTTCGGTCTGGCGCGCACTGTCGCTGCCGACATTCAAGACCCGCCGTCGAATGATTATGGACCGACGCGCAAACTCGGCCGCGGTCTTTCAAATTTTTTCCTCGCGCCAGCGGAGATTCCGGTGACGATCGCGAAGATCAACAAGGACGAAGGTAACGCCGCGGCCGCCGGATACGGCGTGGCGCGCGGACTTGGGCGTGCCGCCACGCGGCACATCGCGGGTTTTCTCGAGATCGTGCTCTGGCCTATTCCGGCCTGGCGCCAAAGTTATTATCCTTTGCTGCGAAGCGATGTTCCGTGGATCCACGCCGGCTACCAAGAATTTTCGCCCGAGCTCGGGAATGAATCGAAATATCCCTACGTGCGGGATTATTAATCGACGCATGTCGATCTAAAAAAAGATCGAGCTAGATTTAGTCAATCCACGGTTGACCACGCTGCGAAGCGAAGTAGAGGTAGAGCGATTTCCCATGGCGCGTGCGCTGAAATCGCGGCTCGTTCGGACATTGCCGGCCATCGGTATCCTGACCGTTGTCTACTTCGCCACCGGCAAGCTTGCCCTAAAGCTCGCATTCTTAAACGCCAGCACTTCACCGGTGTGGCCGCCCGCGGGCATCGCGCTCGCTGCGTTGCTCGTGTTCGGTTATCGAACATGGCCGGGCATTTTTCTTGGCGCCTTCCTTGTCCATCTCACGATCACCCACAACGTCGCCACGTCCCTGTGCATCGCGATCGGGAACACACTTGAAGCTGTATGTTGCGCCTGGCTCGTGAACCGTTTTGCCAGTGGCACGCGTGTTTTTGATCGGGCACAAGACGTCTTCAAGTTCGCTTTCGCGGTAATGATCGGCACGGTCGTCAGTCCAACCTTTGGCGCAACCAGTCTTGCACTTGGCGGGTTTGCGAACTGGGCTCATTACGGCGCCATCTGGTTGACATGGTGGCTGGGCGACACGACCGGCGATTTGGTCGTCGCGCCATTAATCATTCTCTGGAGCATCACTCCAACCTGGCGATTGAATCACCGGGAAACCGCCGAGGTCATCCTGCTCTTGATTCTATTGGCGTTTCTGGGCGAAACGGTTTTTGGTGGATGGCTTCCCATTTCGGCGAAAAACTATCCGATCTCATTCATTTGCGGACCGATTGTGATCTGGACAGCTTTCCGCTTCGCGCAACGCGAAACCGCCACGGGCATCTTCATTCTCTCGGCCATCGCCATTTGGGGCACGCTTCGCCATCTTGGCCCGTTCATCATGGAAACGCAAAATCAGTCGCTGCTTATCCTGCAAACTTCGACGGCGGTGCTGGCTATCACCGCGATGGCGCTGGCTGCGGGCGTGGCTGAGCGGCGACGCGCCGAAGAAGCCATCGAGCAGCAGAAAGCGACTGTCGAAGCGGCGAACAGAACGAAAGATAATTTCCTCGCGATGCTGTCGCACGAACTGCGCACGCCGCTCACGCCCGTTCTCGCGGCGGTGGACGTATTGGAAACCGAACCCACACAATCCGAAGATTCCAAAGCCGCGCTGGCCATGATCCGCCGCAATGTCGAGCTGGAAAGCCAGCTCATCGACGACCTGCTCGATCTCACCCGGATCACACGAGACAAATTGCAGTTGAAGTTCGATCCGATCGACGCGCATCAGGCGATCACCAACGTCGTGGAAATTTGCGCCACGGAGACGGCCGCGAGAAAACTTCGGGTCAATCTCGACTTGCGGGCCGGCGCTCATCACGTCGCTGCGGACACAACAAAGTTCCAACAGATCATTTGGAACCTATTGAAGAATGCGATCAAGTTCACCCGCGAAGACGGCGAGATTTCGATTTCATCGGTAAATCCGGCGCCGCAAACTTTGGCCATCTCAATGCGCGACACAGGCGTCGGCATCGAACCGGAGGTCATGGAGCGAATGTTCAATCCCTTCGAACAAGGCGATCGTTCCTTCCAGCGCGGTTTTGGCGGTCTCGGTTTGGGACTCGCGATCTCTAAATCGCTCGCACAAGCGCACGGCGGTACGCTCGATGCCCAAAGCGAGGGTCCCGGTAGCGGATCGACATTTACTCTCACAATCAAAACTGTGCCGCCGCGCCAGCGCGCAACGCGGTTCCCAAGAGCAAGCGCCGAATCGCCGCCGCGTCCTCTTCGAATTCTGCTGGTGGACGATCATCAAGACACTTGCTCGGCGCTGGAAAGATTGCTTACCCGGCGCGGCCATCTCGTCGCGCCGATGCACAACATGCGCTCGGCCATGGAGGCAGGCGCGCGAAATCAATTCGATCTGCTCATCAGCGATATCGCGCTGCCCGATGGCAGCGGCACGGAACTAATGACTTGCCTCCACGCCATTTCGGGGATTCGCGGAATTGCCATCAGCGGCTTCGGAATGAATGGCGACATCCAAAAAAGTTTGCAGGCCGGCTTTTCCGAACATCTCGTCAAACCGGTGAAACTCGAACGGTTGGAAGCGGCCATCGAGTCGGTCATGCGGAGCGAAACTGTTTCGTCCTGAGACCTGGCGAGCATCTTCCATTGCGCATTGTCGATCTAACCATCGAAGATATCGCCTTTGGCGGAAAAGGCGTCGCGCGTGAAAACGGCAGAGTCGTCTTCATCCCATTCACCATCGAAGGCGAGAAAATCTCCGCCGAGATCGTGCGCGAAAAGAAACAATTCGCCGAGGCCGAGCTTGTCGATCTTCGCGAAAGCTCGCCGCATCGCGTCCAGTCCGAATGCCCTTACTTCGGTCGATGCGGCGGTTGCAGTTATCAGCACATCGATTACGAACATCAGCTCGCCATTAAGTCGCGACAGGTTCGCGACGTTCTGCGGCGAATCGGAAAACTAAAAGACCTTCCGATGCGGCCGATTGTCCCCTCGCCCACCCCCTATGGTTATCGAAATCGAATCACGGTCCACGTCCAGGATGGAGTGGTCGGATTTTTCCGGCGCGACTCTCATCGTTTGATCGATATCGAACGTTGTCCGATCGCGATGGACAAAGTTAACCGCGCATTGGACGAGTTGCGGGCGCAGAATCTACGCGACGGACATTACACTTTGCGCGCTGAGCGTGGCCCGCGCGTCTTTTCCCAGGCAAATGATGTGGTCGCGAACGCATTGCGCGAATCGATTGTGAAGATGATCCCAACCGATCAGGAATTGTTGATCGATGCTTATTGCGGCGCGGGATTTTTTGCGAAAGCACTGCTCGATAAATTCCAGCGCGTCATTGGAATCGATTGGGACAGGTTCGCGATCGAGTTGGCGACAAATAAAGCCAGCGCAAAAGAAACTTACATAGCCGGCGATATTGAAGTGGAACTAAGGGGTGCGTTAAGACCTACGTCTGGTGCAAGTGCTCCGGATAAAACGACAGTGATTGTCGATCCTCCGGCCAGCGGTCTAACTGCAAACATTAGAAAAGTGCTTGCCGATCTTGCACCGGCAACGCTTATTTATGTTTCCTGCAACCCACCGACACTCGCGCGCGATCTTGCAGAACTGCAGCAGACATTTGCAATCGCCTCCATCACGCCGCTCGACATGTTTCCGCAGACCGCCGAGATAGAAGTTGCGGTCCATTTGCAAGCGTCTTAAGCGGCAGCTTCGTAAGAAAGAACTTGTCACCCATCGAGCCTGCAATGAAGAGTCACAGCCGATAGCGATGGCTGATTTAATTGTCACGGAGACCGCAGGTGTGCATCGCCCGCGGAACTTGGATTGGAAACGCGCGGCCGCTCTGCTTTACGGGGATTGGGGCACGAGCAAGGCCTACGTCATTGGCCTGGCTTTCGTCGCGGCCGGCTTCTCTTCATTTCCGATTATCCTCGCCGTTTGCGTGTTGACCGGTTTGGTCGGAATCAATTACGCGGTCATCTGCCGTTATTTTCCAGATGGCGGCGGCGTTTACTCGGCGGCGCGTTCGCAGGGCCGATTGCTCGCGGTGGTGGGAGCGTTGCTGCTGGTGGCCGATCTTACCGTGACCGCGGCGCTGAGCGGCTGGTCGGCTTTGACCTATGTTATTTCCGGCGCCGAGGGCATTTCCTGGCTGAAATTTCTCAAAGACCACATTGCGTTCACGACGATTGGAGTGCTGCTCTTTATTGGGTTCATTAATTGGTTCGGCCCGAAACACTCTGGCAGTTTGGCCGTGGTCCTTGCCGTGCCGACTGTGATCGTAGTTGTGGCGTTGATCGCTGTCAGTGCGCCACATCTTACGACGCATTTTCTCGAGCCACGCCATGAAAGCCTCAGCATGCTCTGGGTTCAGTTTGTCGGCGTGATTCTCGCACTCTCGGGAGTGGAGGCGATCGCGAATCTTACCGGGGTAATGAAACTCGATCCCGGCTCGGGTCATGACAAACCAAGTGTCGCGCGCGAATCGATCAAAGCGATCACGCCCGTGGCCATCGAAGTTGTGCTCGGTACGGCCCTGCTCGGGTGGGCCATGCTTTCGCTGCCCAGTGTCTTGCAGAAGACGCTTGGGCTAACCAGCCGGAGCGACATCTCGGCCGCGCTGACCAAGAGGCACGAGGACATGCTGCGGTTCATCGCCGAACAATTTGGAACCGCGTCGTTTGGAATATGGTTTGGTCAAGCGTTCGGATGGGTGGTCGGCATTGTGTTTTTGCTGCTGCTGTTGAGCGCCGCTAACACCGCGATCGTGGCGATGATCGGTTTGCTTTACATGACAGCACGCGATGGGGAAATGCCGCCGCAATTCAAGCGCCTGAATCGACATGGCGTGCCGCTGTATCCGCTCCTGATCGCGGTCGGTCTCCCGGTTATCGTGCTGTTGACCGCGACAAGCTTCGAAGGACTCGCCGGTTTGTATGCAATCGGCGTGGTCGGCGCCATTACAGTCAATCTGGGTTCGTGCACGTTCAATCGCGCCATCGGCTTCACCTGGTACGATCGCGCGCTGTTCGGCGTCACGTTTGTCATCCTGTTTTTTGTTGAGATAACCCTGGCACAAACGAAACACGAAGCGCTTTTCTTCGTTGTTTGCGTGCTCGGAATTGGTCTCGCGTTGCGCGCATGGACGCAGAAGCGCGCCGGCTTCACCACGCTCACCGTCACTCGCCAAGTCGCTGCAATGGTAACGCCGGACCTCGTCGCGACGATGCAACCGCGCTTGCAGGAAGGCCAGAAGATCATGGTCGCGGCGCGCGGCATCACCCCCGTCCTCAGCTTCGCGCTCGATGAAGCGCAACTGCGCAAAGCAACGTTGTGCGTGCTCTACGTGAAAGAGATCGCCGTGTTTTATGGCGGTGGCCCGGCCCAGGTCGCTCGATCGCGCTGGCAAGAAAATCCGGAAGCGAACGCGATCATGTCGCTAATGCTAAAGCTTGGCGCCGAGCGCAACATTTCGGTTCTTCCCGTTTACGCTGTCAGCGAAGACACCGCTTCGACGATTCTCGATCTTTCGGCCACGATGGGCGTCGATTACCTCATCATCGGAGCATCGCAACGTCCAGCCCTTGCGAAACTGCTCCGTGGCAGCGTGGCCACGAATGTCGCGCAACAACTGCCGGACTCGATTCGCCTTTTGATTTTCGGCTGAGCCCTTCAGAATTCGACATTGGGCGTTGGGCGTTCGACGTTCGGCGTTCTCTTTTTCATATGAGCCTGCCGAAAGTTCTCGTCGCCGATTCCATTTCACAGAGCGGAGTTGACGAGCTTTCGCGCGACGGCGCCCTGGATGTTGTGGTGCAAACAAACTTGGGCGCCGCGAAGCTGCTCGAGATCATTCCGGAGTTCAGCGCGCTCGTCGTCCGCAGCCAAACCAAAGTGACGGCGGAAATCTTAAACGCCGGGAGCAAACTGCGCGTAGTCGGTCGCGCGGGCGTCGGCGTAGACAATGTCGATGTTGAAACCGCGACGCGGCGCGGCATCATCGTCTTGAATGCACCCGGCGGAAACACAGTGTCGACGGCCGAGCACGCGTTTTCGCTTTTGCTTTGCGTCGCGCGCAGAATTCCGCCAGCCGAGGCGAGCGTGCGCGCCGGCAATTGGGACCGCAAGAATTTCGAAGGCGTCGAGCTCTATAATAAAACTCTCGGCGTTATCGGAATGGGACGCATTGGCAGTGAGCTCAGTCGCCGCGCTATTGCTTTCGGCATGCGCGTCGTGGCTTACGACCCATATCTTTCCGCGACACGCGCCCGCAGTTTGCAAGTCGAGCTCGTCGATGAGCTCGACGATTTGCTCGCCAGCGCGGATTTCATTTCGCTGCATACGCCGTTGACCGCGGAGACGCATCACCTTGTCGATCTTGCGCGGTTGCGAAAAACCAAACGTGGCGTGCGCATTATCAACTGCGCGCGCGGCGGATTAATCGACGAAACCGCTCTCGCAGCCGCTCTGCAAGATCGACACGTTGCTGGCGCGGCGCTCGATGTTTTCGAAACGGAACCATTGCCGGCCGATTCGCCATTGCGCAGTGCGCCGAATCTGGTTCTCACTCCACATCTCGGCGCCTCCACCGCCGAAGCGCAAGAAAGCGTCGGGATCGAGATCGCCCAATCGATTCGCGCCGCACTGCTCGAAGGAACCATTCGTAACGCGGTGAACATGCCGAATCTCGACGCCAAGACGTTGTCGATCGTCGGACCACATCTGCGTTTCGGCGAAAAGCTCGGGAAATTTTTGTCGCAAATCGCACCGAAACGCGTGGATGCCTTGAACATCAATTACAGCGGCAAAGTGAACGAAGTCGATACCACTGCGATCACCCGCTCAGTCCTGAAAGGATTTTTGCAAACCGCCGGTGGTAGCGATGTAAACGAAGTGAACGCGCCCGCTTTCGCGGAAAGTCTCGGCTTGCAGATCAGCGAGTCGCGTCTGAGCGCGCCCGGCGATTACACCGACATGCTCGAATTATCCGCCGCCGCTGAGGGGAAAACCGTTTCCGTCGGCGGCGCATTCTTCGGCGCCACGCCGCGAATTGTCAGCATCAATAGCCGTCCGGTCGAAGCACGACCGCACGGCGTCGTCCTCGTCCTCGAAAACAGCGATCGTCCCGGAATGGTCGGGCGCATCGGTAGTATGCTCGGCGATCACGGCGTAAACATCGCGACCATGTCGTTGAGCCGAAACCAAGCCGGCGGCACTGCGTTAACCGTTCTGAATCTCGATACTGCGCCCGGCGAGGCGCTGCTCGCCGAAATTCGCGCCAGCGAAGACATTCGCTCCGCCCAAGTGATCGAACTGTAGGTGTGGCATTGGCCAGTTGCTCTGCCGACTGAATCGCACAATGTGATGAATGCCGGAGCCGAAAAGAATCTCGATCATTCTCGCGTTCGGCGGGATCTATCTGATTTGGGGTTCGACTTATCTCGGGATTCTTTTCGCTATTCAATCGATCCCGCCATTGCTGATGGCGGGCACGCGATTTCTGCTCGCCGGCATCATCTTATATGCGGGAGCACGCATCAGCGGCGCACCGCGTTCGCCACGGGCTGACTGGCGAACGGCGCTGATCGTTGGCGCGTGTTTACTGCTCGGCGGCAATGGTGGTGTCACCCTGTCGGAGCAATATGTGCCTTCCGGAGTCGCCGCGCTGCTGGTGGCCACGGTTCCGATTTACATCACGCTGTTGAGTTGGCTCTTTGGCATGTCAAAACGGCCGAGTGCGATCACCTGTGCGGGATTGGCGGGCGGCTTCGTGGGGATCGGTGTGCTGATCGGTCCCGCGCTGCATTTTTCGACCACGAGCGAGTCACCGCAGGCGTGGATCGGAATGACGATTCTGCTTTGCTCGTCGTTCATCTGGTCGGCGGGTTCGCTCTATTCGCGCGCGGCCAAGCATTCCACGTCGCCG
>OCTA010003527.1_pt1 | contig 13879 bp, 9 predicted proteins | sample 1538991 | NCBI WGS metagenome assembly OCTA01 (sample SAMEA3539302, study PRJEB22396) | soil metagenome | biome: tundra; feature: field; material: soil | place: USA | collected 2010-05 | depth 0.15 m
GTGGGGCGATTCTCCGGGTCGCGATAGGTGGTCAGATAGCCCTTCGGCTTGTATAACAGGATGTAGATTCCGCGAGTGGTGGTGATTGGTTTGCCATCCAGGGTGACCTTATCGCGCGCGAGGTCGATCCACTGGTCGGGGCTGCGCGCGGTGACGCCGTTGACCGAGACGCGCCCTTCGCCGATCCAGCGCCGGGCCTCGGTGCGAGATCCCCTTCCGGCTTTCGAAAACACGCGTTCCAGCGTTTTGAGAACGCGATTATTCGGCTGCTGTGCAGATACCTTCAAGACTGATCCTTAGTACATCATTACGCAATGGCGCCATTCCGGTCTTCTGTCTTCTGACTCCTGTCTTCTGACTCCTGTTTTCCGTCGGCTGCTACAGTGAAGTCTGGGGGCGAAAACAAACGCGGGCCATATTGATTCGGGGCGCGCGCCAGCTTCTTACCATGCGCGGCCCAGCGGAGGCCCGCCGCGGGTCTTTCCTGAAGGAGCCGGGACTGATACTCGACGGATCGGTGCTGATCCGCGATGGGCTGGTCGAGGAAGTAGGTCTGACGCGCCGGGTGGAGAACCTGAAGGCGGCGCGTGACGCGGTGGAGATCAGCGCGGCCGGGCGGGTGGTGATGCCGGGATTCGTGGACAGCCACACCCATTTGGCTTTTCCGCCGCCGGGCTGGGCGCACACTGATGCGGCGTCGGCGCTGAACGCGGTCAAGACATCGAGCGCTAGAAGCGTCGCCAACCAGATGCGGAAATATCTGCGGGCGATGGCGCGTCATGGCACCACCACGGTAGAGGTCAAGTCCGGGTGCGGGGGAGGGCCACGCGCCGAGCTGAAACTGTTGCGTGCGCTGTCCCTGGCTGGTCAGGACCCGATCGAGGTGGTAGCCACTTTCCTCCTGCGTCTGCCAGCGCCCGCGGAAGGGCCGGATCCGGCGGAGGCAGCCGTGGAGTGGGCGTGTGCGGAGTTCCTGCCGCTGCTCAATCGCCGGCGGCTGGCCCAGTTTGCCGATATCGTTTGGAGCCCCGTCGAGAGCCGGCAGCGGCTGATCCGGCGCTACCTGGAGACGGCTGCCCGGCTTGGCTTGGGCTGCCGGGTGCACGCCGATGGCGGTGGGTCGCGCGAAGCGGCGGCGCTGGCGTGCGATCTGCGGATCGCCGGCATCGACCATCTGGAGCAAATCGCGGTCGCGGAACTGGGAGGGCTGGCGGCATCGGGTCCGGTCATCACACTGCTGCCCGGTCTGGCCTTTCACACAGGCAGCCGCCCGGCCCCTGCGCGGGCTCTGCTCGAGGCTGGCGCCGCGGTGGCGCTGGGCAGCAATTTCAATCGTTCCGATAGTCCCATGCTCAACATGCAAACCGTCGTATCGCTGGCATGCCGGGAACTGGGAATGACACCGGCCGAAGCGCTGATTGCGGCCACCATCAATGGCGCGCATGCGCTGGGCCGCGCGGCCACCGCCGGGTCGATCGAACATGGCAAGCCGGCCGACCTGGTCGTTTTCAACGTCTCGGACTATCGGGAACTGGGATACCATTCCGGCATGAACCTGGTGCATCTCACCATGAAGCGCGGTGAATTCATTTACCAGGAAGGCGATGTGGCGCCGCTCGCGGCCGAACATCTGCGCCGCGCCTGGTAGATATCCCGGCGGGATGTGGAAGTCAGGAGTCAGAAGTCAGGAGTCAGAATTCTCATTGCAGCCCGCGTAACGGTCCAAAATCCCTTCATCAAAAGAAACCGGGCGGCTGGTTGGGCCGCCCGGCATGACTAGCGCGATCGGGGTCGCGGGTTACCTGACGAACACCGATATGCTGACGCTGACGTTCTGGCCTCCAGGTCCGTAAGCGGTCAGGGTATAGGTTTCATTGGTAATCGGGTTGTCGGTGAAGGAGCCGTTGACCGGCAGTGTCATCGGCTGAATATCGGCGCCGGTGAGCACCACCGAGGTGGCGTTCGAGGTAGTCCACGACAGCGTTACCGGGGCTCCGGCGACGGGCGAACTCACCGGGCTGGCCTGGAACGAAAGGATCTGGACCAGACCGACGTTGACCGTCAAGTTGCCCTGCACCGTGCCCACCGCGTTGGTGGCGGTCAGGGTGTAAGTGGTGGTGGCGCTCGGCGTAACGGTGGCGCAAGCGTTGGCATTGAGGTTGGTGCCGATGCCGGGCGCGATCGAGATGCTGGTCGCTCCGGTGACCTGCCAGCAGATCTGCGTCGAACCGCCCGGCGCGATGCTCTGCGGGGTAGCGACGAAGGTCACGATCTGCGGAATGGCGGATCCGCTCACGGTCACGGTTGTCACGGCGGTGACGGTCTTGCCGTCCGCGCCGGTGGCGCTGAGTGTGTAACTGGTGGTGGTGGCCGGCGAGACGGTTGTACTCCCGTTGGCGGACACAGTGCCGACGGTCGGCGAGATGGAGAGGGAGGTTGCGCCAGAGGTGCTCCAGCTCAACGTGGTCGACGCGCCGAGGCCGATGGTGCTCGGGCTCGCCGCGAAGCGGAGGATCTGAGCCGTCAGGGCGCCCACCGTGATCTGCACAGTAGCGGTGACAGTCTTGCCATCGGTACCGGTGGCAGTGAGCGTGTAGACGGTGGTAGCGGCCGGCGAGACAGGTGCACTCCCGTTGGCGGCCACAGTACCGATGCCCGGCGAGATAGACACGCTGGTGGCGTTGGACGTGCTCCAGCTCAACGTGGTTGACGCTCCGGTGGCGATGCTGCTCGGGTTTGCCGCGAAGCGGACAATCTGAGCCGTGACAGCGCCCACCGTGACCTGGGCGACAGCGGTGACGGTCTTGCCATCGGTGCCGGTGGCGCTGATCGTGTAAGTGGTGGTAGTGGCCGGCGAGACGGTTGTGCTCCCGTTGGCCGACACCGTGCCGACGGTCGGCGAGATGGAGATGGTGGTGGCACCGGAAGTGCTCCAGCTCAACGTGCTTTGCCCGCCGGTGGCGATGCTGTTCGGGCTTGCCGAGAAGCGGAGAATCTGAGCCGATGTGGCACCCACCGTGATCTGCACGGTCTGCGTGGTGGAGCCGTTGGGACCGGTCGCCGTGAGGGTATAGGTGGTGGTGGCCGTGGGCGACACCGCAACCGAACCGGTGGTGGCGCTGACGGTGCCCACGCCCGGCGAGATGCTGGCCGACGTGGCGTTCTGGATCACCCAGCTCAGCGTCGAGGTCTGGCCGGATGTGATCGCCGCCGGCTGCGCGGTGAACTGCACGATCTGCGCCTGTACCGGCGCAGCCGTGGTAACCAGGGTAGTGGCCTGCGCCGAGATGCCGTCGGTGTTGGTGACCTTGAGCAGGAATGTATAGCTCTGGCCGGCGGCAGCGGTGAACGTAGCCACCGCCTGGTTGGCGTTGTTAATCGTCACCGTAGGCCCGGAGATCTCCGACCAGGCATACGTGAGAGCTTCGCCCAGAGGATCGTACGATCCGCTTCCGTTGAGCGTGATAGTTCCGGCGGGAACTCCGATCTGGTTGGGACCGGCGTTGGCAATAGGCGGGCTGGTGCCGACGCGCCGCGTACCAAACTCGTAGCGGATGCGCGGGACGTCCATCGGCACTGGCGTCTTGATGCTGCCGTAATCCTTGGGATGGATGTAGGTGCCCATTTCCAGACCGACCATCACCTGGCCATTGCCGGTCGATCCGATGCCGGTCTGATTGTAGTCGAGGGCAGCCGTAAAGGCGACGCGCGAGCTCACTGGCTGCGTCAGCTTGATTTCACCGCCGACCGTCCGGCCGCCAGTCACCTGGCGCGTCAGCAGGCCGAGGTTGCCTTGCAGGTAGGCGTTGCCCCACACGCCGACCAAGGCATCGGCGCCGTACTGGTTGACCACCTTGGCGTAGGTCTGCAGGTAGGCGCCGGGCGCCAGGGTCACGCTGTTGACCACGGCGTAATTCTTGAAGCCCTGCGTGCCGAAGACGCCGATGCGGCCGCGGCCGAAAATATAATCGAGCAGGAAGGCTCCCTGGCCGAGCATCCCGCCGTTTTGATACTGCTTGTAGTCCAGATACTTGAAACTGCTGAATACGCCGGCCTGCACATTGCCCCAGCGGTTGACCAGGCCGATATCGAATTGGCCTTCCTGGGCCTGCGGGTTGTAAATGTACTCGCCTTGCGCCTGTACGGCGGCGGTGCCGTCACTGCCGAACGGCGAGAAGAAGCGGCCGTTGGCATCGAAGGTCGCATTGCCGCGGCTGGTCGAGCCGAAGGTCGGACCCACGTTGATCCCGAGCAGCGAAAACTTGTCGTTATGCTTCTTTGCCTGGTCGGGCGGGTTGACGGGCGGGGCCATCGGCGGTTCGATCACCGGCTTGGGCGGGTTCTCGATCCGGTCGCGCAGCGTGTTGATCTGGTTGCGCTGGTCGGCCAACTCGCCCTTGAGCGCCGCGTTTTCGCCCTGGAGGGCCTTGAGCGCCGCCAAAATGTCATCCAGTTTGTCGAGCCGTTTCAGAATGGCATCGCAGCATTCCTGCTGCTTCTTCCCCAACTGGTCCTGCATAGCCTGTATCACGTCACGGATGCCGCCATCCTTCACTAGTCTGCCTTGTCCATCCGTCACCCGGAGGGAGACGCGGCGGTTTATGAAGCGGCCTTCCTTGGACTTGTTGTCGACTTCCGGCTGGCGCTTGCCTTCGCCGGCTACCGTCACCTGATCGGCATTGGCGCCGTACTTGGTGAGAAACTGCTTTACCGTATTGGCGCGCTCGAGCGCCAGCTTCTCGTTGTAAGTGGCGGAACCGACGTAATCGGTGTTTCCGGTGACCGCCACCTTGTAATCGCGATGCTGACCTAACAGATCGGCGAGACGAAGCAGGCTGGGGTAGCCATCCGAAAGAACGGAAGAGTTGAACTCGAAGTTGATCTCTTCCCAGTCCTCTTTGGTCTGATTTGCAGGCGCATTCAGGCCTTGAGCAAAGAGTGCGGAGGCGATGACCCCGAGCGCGCTCAACGCTACGATTCTCTTCATTGTTTTCTTGATCTCCTCAACAGAAACAGGCCGGGCATATAGACCGAGTATGGAAGTCTTTCTTCCTTCCTCCAACGGGGCGAGCCAATGCCTTCCAAGCAGCGTCCGAACGGCAAGGCCGATTGCGGTATTGACTCGTTCCCACTCACCTGGGCCGATTACGATATATTCTACACCTGAAATGCGGCATATTCGCAACAATTGGATCAAGTTACTTTGAGTCGCGCGCGCTTCCGCCCAAGATCTGCGTGACATGAGATAATCGGATGCGGGAGCTGCCGGATGGGCAGTCGCCTCCGGAAACGGAGGAGGAAAGTCCGGTCTCCATAGAGCAGCGTGCCGGCTAACGGCCGGGGTCCCTACCGGGATACGGAAAGTGCCACAGAAAATATACCGCCTTGAATGGTGGTGGCAGGCTTCAGCCTGCCACGCCGGGCAGGCCGAAAGGCCTGCCCCACCATCAGAGGTAAGGGTGAAATGGTGCGGTAAGAGCGCACCGCGGCTGGAGCAATCCCGCCGGCAGGGTAAACCCCACGTGGAGCAAGACCAAATAGGGGAGAAGGGGCGGCTCGCCCCGCTTGACTCCCGGGTAGGTCGCTTGAGCCTGTCAGTAATGGCAGGCCTAGAGGAATGACTGTCGCCCTCACGGGCACAGAAACCGGCTTACAGTCCGGCAGCTCCCTTATCTGATTGTGCGTTTGAGTACTATTTAGGCCCCGTATAGATTCGCACATTGATTCTGCATAATTGAAGTTAGCCATGACTTATGTTGGGTTTCGGACGCGCCTGCCCGCGCATACGCTAGAATCGTAACTTCGAGTCACCATGAAGATTGCACGATTTCTCATTGCCGCGCTGCTGCTGGCGCCCGCCTGGGCAGCCTCGCTCGACGAACCGACCCGCAGACTATCGCGTGAGATCCTCCAGGAGCTGATCGAGATCAACACCACCGATTCGGTGGGCAGCACCACCGTGGCCGCCGAAGCCATGCGCAAACGTCTGCTCGCGGCGGGCTTTGCGGCCGAAGACGTGACGGTGCTGGGACCCAACGAGCGCAAGGGCAACCTGGTGGCGCGGCTGCGCGGCGCGCACGCGGGTGGGCCGAAGCCCATCCTCATCATCGCGCACCTGGATGTGGTGGAAGCCCGGCGCTCCGACTGGACCACCGATCCATTCCGCCTGGTGGAGCAGGACGGGTTCTTCTACGGCCGCGGCACGCAGGACATGAAGGGCGCCGACGCCATCATGGTGACCACGCTGATGCGGTTCAAGCGCGAAGGGTACCGGCCCGACCGCGACATCATCCTGGCGCTGACCGCCGACGAAGAGGGTGGCACCTTCAACGGTGTCGATTGGCTGCTGAAGCAGCATCGCGACCTGGTGGACGCGGATTTCGCGCTCAATCCGGATTCGGGCGGTGTGACCACTCAGCATGGCAAGGCGCTTGCCGTGGAGGTGGCGTCCGCCGAAAAGCTCTACGCGGATTTCGAGCTGAAGGCCACCAATCCCGGCGGGCACAGTTCGCTGCCGGTGGCGGACAATGCCATCTACCACGTGGCCGATGCGCTGGTGCGCCTGGAGCGCGCGGTGTTTCCGTTCGAGCTCAACGCCGTGACGCGCGCTTATTTCGAGAACCTGGCGAAAGTGGAATCCGAGCAGAACGCGGCGGACATGCGCGGCATGCTGGCGCAACCTCCGGATCCGGCAGCCATCGCGCGGCTGGGGCGTGTAGCCCAGTTCAACGCCCTGGTACGGACCACATGCGTGGCCACCCGTCTGGACGCCGGGCACGCCAATAATGCGTTGCCGCAGAGCGCGCGGGCGATCGTGAACTGCCGCATTCTACCAGGCCACTCGGCCGAAGAGGTGCGGGTGGAGCTGGTGCGGATTTTGGCCGATCCAGCGGTTTCGGTTCGGCATATCAGCGACTTGACCGGCGAGATAGCGGACCGCGCACCGCTCGACAAGCCATCGGCGCCGGTGACGCTGCGGACGGACGTGCTGGCGCCGCTCGAACGGCTGGCGGCGCAGTTCTGGCCGGGCGCGCCGGTGGTGACGGACATGGAAACCGGCGCTTCGGATAGCAAATACACCAACGCCGCGGGCATCCCCAGCTTTGGCTTCTCGGCGCTCGCCATCGATCGCGACGACGTGCGCGCACACGGCAAGGACGAGCGCCTGCGCGTAAGTTCCTACTATGACGGCGTGGATTTCTACTACCAGTATCTGAAGGCGTTAACCGGAGCAACCGCAAACTAGCCAAAGCCCGACTAGCGGATTCGGTTCTCAGGCTGCTGCGCGGGTCCGTATTGCTGGCGGCGCAGCAGGCGGTCGGCATCGGCGTAGACGCGGACGTAGTCGACCACCAGGCGCTGCGGAAACTCGGTGGTTCGGTCGGGCGGACCAGGCCAGTCCCCGCCCACGGCGAGATTCAGCAACAAATAGAAGGGATGGTCGTACACCCAGTGAGCGCCGGCCGGCAGGTTCGACGGCGTGACATGGAAGTACGGTTCGCCATCGAGCAGGAACTGAATGCTGTCTTCCTCCCAGATGACGCCGAAAACGTGGAAGTCATCGGCGACCTGGCGGCCGGTGGTGAGAGTTGCCGTGGCGCCGATGCCGCCCGCGCCGGAGTAGCCGGGCCCATGCACGGTGCCGTGGATGCTGAACGGTTCCTTGCCGATGTTCTCCATGATGTCGATCTCGCCGCAGGCGGGCCAGCCTTTGTCGGCGAAATCGGCGCCCATCATCCAGAACGCGGGCCACATTCCCTGGCCGTAGGGAATCTGCATGCGGGCTTCAATCTTGCCGTAGGTCACGCTGAACCGGTCCTGGGTCTTGAGGCGCGCGGAGGTATAGACGCCCTTCGGCTTGGCCAGCGCCATGATGACCAGGTGGCCGGCGCCATCGAGGGAGGCGTTTTCGGGGAGCTTGGTGTAGTGCTCCATCTCATGATTGCCCCAGCCGCGCGCGCCCGATTCGGCGACCCACAAAGTGGGGTCGGGCGGCGCGCCGGCCGGACCGTCGAACTCGTCATGCCAGATGAGGCGCCACTTTTCCTGGGCCGCCACGGGAGCGGCCAACACCGCAACCAAGGCCAGAAGGCCGAAAAACCGCATACCTCATTATGACCTTGGTGGGGCATGCTTTTAGCTTGCCCATGCCAGAAGGATTTGATTTGCGTAGTCGCCACCTTCAAGTCGCGCATGCCCGGTTTGTCGATAATGAGAGAGAGCGATTCTTATGCTGATTCTCTGTGTGTACGTGCACGTGAAGCCGGAAGCGGTGGAAGCTTTTCGGGAAGCCACGATGGAAAACGCCCGCAACAGCCGGCGCGAGCCGGGCGTGGCGCGTTTCGACCTGATGGAGCAGGCTGACGATCCGGCGCGCTTCATGCTCTACGAAGTGTATCGGGACGCCGCCGCGCAGGCGGCGCACAAGGAGACGGCGCACTACCGCGCCTGGGCCGCGAAGACGGCCGACATGTTCGCCGAGGCGCGCACGAGGCAGTTGTACCGCGCGATCGATCCGGCCGACGGCGAATGGTAGAGGCAGCGATTGGTAATGACAACGCCCTTCGAGTTCGCAACAGCGGGGCGAATTGTGTTTGGCGAAGGCGCCGCGAACGAAGCGGCTCCGGCGGCAGCCGCCATGGGCCGGCGTGCGTTGCTGGTGACGGGTGAACGGGCGGAGAGGGCGGCAGGGCTCGCGCGGACGCTCGAAGCGGCCGGACTGACGGTGGCGCCGTTTCGGGTCTCCGGCGAACCGGCGATTGAAACGATTGCGGCCGGCGCCGCCTACGCGCGCGGCGAAGCCTGCGACGTGGTGGTGGCGATGGGCGGAGGCAGCGCGATCGACGCCGGCAAGGCGCTGGCCGCGATGTTGACCAACCCGGGCGAGCCGCTCGATTATCTGGAAGTGGTGGGGCGCGGCCAACCGCTGCGGCAGCCATCGGCTCCGTTTATCGCCGTTCCCACTACCGCCGGCACCGGTTCGGAGGTCACGCGCAACGCCGTGCTGGCCGCGCCCGAACGCGGCGTGAAAGCCAGCCTGCGCAGTCCGTACCTGTTGCCGCGCCTGGCGTTGGTGGACCCCGAGTTGACGCTGGATCTGCCGCCGGCGCTGACCGCATCGACCGGTCTCGATGCGCTGACGCAACTCATCGAGCCCTATGTATCGATCCGCGCCAACGCGATGACGGACCTGTACGCGGTGGAAGGCTTGCGCACGGCGGGGGCGTCGTTGCCGCGCGCATGGGCCAACGGTGGCGACCGGGAAGCGCGCCGCGGCATGTGCTGGGCCAGCCTGCTGGGCGGCCTGTCTTTGGCCAATGCGGGACTGGGCGCGGTGCATGGTTTCGCCGCGCCGGTCGGCGGCATGTTTCCCGCGCCGCACGGGGCGGTCTGCGCAGCGCTGCTGGCGCCGGCGATCACGATCAACGTGGAAGCCTTGCGGCAGCGCGCACCGGAGAGCCGGGCGCTCGGCCGGTACGATGAAGTGGCGCGGCTTTTGACAGCGAAGCCTCACGCGACCGCAGCGGATGGCATTGAATGGATAGCCGCATTGTGCCGGCGCTTCGCAATTCCTCCGCTCCGCGTCTACGGAGTAACCGAGGCCCACATCCCCGCTCTGGCCAGCCGCGCAGCCGAGGCCAACAGCATGAAAGGCAATCCGATCAAGCTGACGCATGAGGAGATCGAGGAGATTATTGGGCAGGCGATCTGAGTGCGAGGTAGGCCAGACGATCGTTTTTTGTCGTCTGTCAAGTTATCGCGCTTTGGCGAGGTGTGACAGACCACGAAAGGCGATGGTCTGTCCTACCTGCATCGGCATTCGTGTCGATGCTGTCTTTGAAACTCAGCTCGTAGGGGCCGGGCACGCCCGGCCCGCCCTCCGACGCGGGCGTACTTAACAATAGGAGCGAACGAAACATGGCGAACAAATTCGGTACCGATATTCTGATTCAAGCACAGGATCCAAAACTCGCGGCATCCTTCTATGTCCAGCAACTCGGCTTCGAGATCACCGACGAACAGCCCGACATGATCAGCCTTCACGGCAAGCACATAAACCTATTCATCGAGCGCGGTCCGGCGCTGGGACCGGTGTTGGAAGTGACGGTCGCCAGCGTCGAAGAAGCCAAGCTCCGGCTGGTGAAAAATGGATGTGAGATCGTCAAGGATGAGCCGGAGTTTACGAGATGCTACATCAAAGATCCGTACGGCTTGATTTACAATCTGACGAGGTGAAGAGCATGGCTACGCGTAGAGTGATCCTTATCCTGGGCTGGGTGTTCTAACCGCCGGTTTCGGACAGCAAGCTCCATCCGGACCCAAGACAGTCGTTACGCCCGAGCAGCCGGCCTTGCCGCAACAAGTGAAGCAGGCCGGAGGGGACCGCGGAAACCTGCGCAACGAGGGGCAACAAGCTTTCGACGCAGAGATGGCCCGGGAAAAGGCCGGCGACTGCCCTGACGCCCATAGCACCTACGCGTTCATTATGTGTTACGAGAAGGCACTCGCCGCCACGGACCAGCATCTGAAAACCTATGAAGAAATGATCCGCGATTTGCTCAGCCGGAGGGGGTCGGATGCCAACGGTCAGCCAGCGCCGCCCGGACTTGGGGGGTCATTGACATCAGCGCAGCTTGTGGCGGAATTCGACCACCTGGAACAGGTCTGGCGCCCCTATCTCGATGCGGCTTGCACTGCCGCTTTCCATCAGTTTGGGGGAGGCACCGGTGCCCCGACTGCATCGATGGAGTGTAGTCTTCGGCTCACCCGCGGTCACATGAGAGACCTGGACAACGTCTATTACATGCTGTTGCACATGTGAAATCTGGCCGCCCGAAGAAGACGTACTGAGGCCTGGTCACGAAATAGCCGCGCCAAATTCTGGCGAACGGCGTGGCGCACGCACTCGTGCGCGCCGTGTCGAGACTCTTCTCGACACCTCCTCCACTGTGGGAAACCGGGCGTCGGCACGAGTGCCGACGCGGCACGCACGAGTGCGTGCGCCACGTCGGAATCGTTATAGCGCCAGCTTCGCAGCTTGCCGGGCGAGGCGCGTTTTGAGCCGCACCTCGCGGCGGCGCAGCCCGGGGGAATCCTCAATCGCCAGCGCGGCACGCGTCATCTCCAACGCCATGGCGTGATTGCGCTCGCGATGCTCATAGTGCTTGGCTAGCTCGGCCAGCGCCTGCGCGCGGTATGGATTGCGCCCGGCGGCGAGTTCCGTCATCGCCGCCAGTGCGGCTTCACCGTGGCCCAGGCGTCTTTCGAGAGCGGCCACATCCCACAGCGTGCGGAACAGCAGGTGATCCGGTAACCCAGCTTCCACCGCGCGGCGGAACAGGCCGAGCGCTTCTTCGCGACGCCCCGCCTGCTGCATCCAGCGCGCGAGGCCAATCCAATCCGCGCCATGCCGAAGCATCGCCGTGCCAGGCGACCGGAAGGCGAACGGCACAATCGCTGTCAGGCAGGCTAGCGAGAGAATGTCGATGGCGTTGTGGTGAAAGATGGGCACCAGTTTGAACGCCTGCGCGGTGCGCAAGTATTCGAAGTAGCAGTACGGGATCATCTCGCCCGGCAGATCGCCCTGGCGTTCCACGCCCAGAATCTGGTTTTCCAGGTCCACCAGGCGGCAGCTCTCCAGGCGCAGTTTCCACAAGCGGCGCGCGCCGAAGAGCAGGTCGAGATGCTCCATGCGGCCGAACGGATGCGGCGGCGCGCCTTGCGAGCGGCACATGCGGAAGCGCGTTTCAAGCAGCGGCTGGTCGAACGCCTTGCCGTTGTAAGTCACCAGCACGTCGAACTGCGCCAGATGCTCGGCAAGCCGCCACAGCAGCGAGGCTTCGTCGGCATAATCGCGCATGAAGAACTGTCGCAGCCGGAAGCCGGCTGGTTCGATCGCGCCGACGCCGACCAGGAAAGCGCAGGTGCCCGTGCCGCCCGCCAGGCCGGTGGTTTCGGTATCGAGGAAGGCCCAGCGCGCGGGCGCGCTCAGCGGAATGGCGCCGCCCGAAAGCGAATCGAGCAGGTCGGCGGGCAACTCGGCAAGGTCCGAAATGTCCATGCTGCCGTGGCGGCGATGGCGCTCCCAGAGCTTTTCGGTTTCGAAGTGCTCGCCATGCGGCGTGCGCACCACTTCGCCCGAGATCAATTGCTCGATGGAGGAGCCTTCCGCCGGCGTTGCGCTCGGCGCGGCCGGTGGCGCGGCCGCATACTTGCGGTCGATGCGCGCCAACCGTTGGCGCAAGATGGCGAGTTGCTGTTGGATGTCCTCCACGCTTCGCTTTTTCTTTGCCTACTATAGCCGTTCGCGCCGTGGCTTTCAAGTTTAGATTCAATGCCCGAGTCCAACTCGCCGCCCTTGCCGCCGTCGATGTGGCGCACGTTCTCAACGTGCCGTGTCCGCACTCATGCGGACACGTTCTCGCGCGACGCAAACCAAGCGTCCCCAGGAGTGGGACGCGGCACGCACGAGTGCGTGCGCCACGGGTCTATACTGCGAATTGACCTTGCGCCAATCGCGACTCTTCTGGTGGTTGCTTGCTGCCGCGCTGGTGGCCACCCGGATGTGCCACTCGGGGCTACTGTGGGAAGGCGACGCTTACCCGCTCGCCGGCGCGCAGCAGATTCTGCACGGCAAAGCGCTTTACCGCGATATCTGGTTCGATAAGCCGCCGCTGCTGCCGCTCGCGTACCTGCTGTTCGGCGCGTTGCCGGGTTGGCCGCTGCGCCTCGCCGGCGTGTGCTATGGCCTGCTGGCCTGCTGGATCGCCTACGCTTTCGGCCGCGAGCTGTGGAGCGAGCGCGAGGGCCGCTGGGCGGCGGCGCTGCTGGGCTTTTCGCTCTGCTTCGATTTCCCCGCGGCGGCGATCCCCGTGGCGTCGGACCTGTTGATGCTGGCGCCGCACCTGGCGGCAGTTTGGCTGGCCTCGCGTCGTCCGTTCTGGAGCGGCGTGCTGGCCGCAGTGGCGTTCTGGATCAATCCCAAAGGTGCGCTGGTTGCCCTGGTGTGCGTGCTGTGGAACCCGGCCGGCGCAGTGGCGATGGCCGCCGGCTTCGCCGCCGTGAGCGCCGCAATGCTGGCGAGCCTCGCCGGCACCGGCGCGCTGGCGCCGTATTGGGAGCAAGTGTGGCGCTGGGGAAGGCTGTATGCCGCAAGCCCGTTCGAAGGCTCCCCGCTGCGCAACGGCATAATGCGCACGCTCGGTTGGGCTGGCTTTCACGCCGCGATCGTGACCGCCGCGGCGTGGTGTTGGATCAAAGGGGGACTCGGCAACGACCGTTCCGTTGAAAATCACGCCCGCGTGGCGGGAAGAAAAGCCGAGATGACTCTCGGCTCTGCAGGCCTGACGGCCCCGGATGGTGCACGGGCAAGCCGCGCCACGGTGCTCGGTTTCATTCCCTTGGGAAAGCCGGAGGCCCAGAGGGCACCCCGTGAGGGAGCGGTTGCTTGGGTCGTTGGAATAAGCCGAACTGCGTGCTGGGTCGCGTGGCTGGTGCTCTCACTGGCCGGCGTGGCCGCGGGCCTGCGCTTTTTCCCGCGCTATTATTCCCTGTTGTTGCCGGTGGTGGTGATGATGGGCGCGCGCGGCTTTGCGCTTATGAAGGGACGCGCGCGGTTTGCCGTGTGCTTGCTGCTGCTGATCCCCGTGATTCGTTTCGCTCCGGCGTATTGGGCCGCGGCGCGCAATTCCGACTGGCGCGATACCGCCATGGATCGCGACAGCCGCGCTGCCGCCGCGCTGGTCCGCGCCACATCCAAGCCCGGCGACACGCTCTTCGTCTGGGGATACCGTCCGGAAGATTACGTCTACACGCGTCTGCCCGCGGCCACCATGTATCTCGATTCGCAACCGCTCACCGGCGTCCCCGCCGACCGGCA
>OCTA010003529.1_pt1 | contig 13872 bp, 11 predicted proteins | sample 1538991 | NCBI WGS metagenome assembly OCTA01 (sample SAMEA3539302, study PRJEB22396) | soil metagenome | biome: tundra; feature: field; material: soil | place: USA | collected 2010-05 | depth 0.15 m
TGGCGCTCTCCGCGGAGGACTTCGCCGGCGCGCGCGCCGAGGTGGCCGCCATCCGCCGCGTCAACCCGCGCGATCCGGGGGCCGCCCGCCTCGAGGCGACGGTGGCCCTCCTGCTCGACGATCGCGACGGCTTCGAGCGGGCCCGGCAGATCGATCTCGACGTGCGTCCCCGCGACGGGCGGTTCTTCGCGTTCGTGGCCGAGGCCCTCTCCCGGCAGCGCCGCTACGAAGACGCGCGCGCGATCGCGGCCGCCGGGGTGGCCGCCGATCCCGACGACGCCGGGTGCCTGTCGACGCTGGCCACCACCCTGCTCCGCCTCGGCGAGGAGGGCCCCGGCCTCGACACCCTCCGGCGCGCCTGGAAGCGCGATCCCTACAACCTGCGGACCTTCAACCTGCTCGATCTCTTCGAGAAGGTGATCCCCGCGCGCTACGTGACCATCGCGAGCGCGCACCTCCGGTTCCGGATCGAGCCCGCGACGCGCACCGCGATCGAGGGGATCGTGGCGCCCTTCCTCGAGGAGCGTTACCGCGCCTATGTCGCGCGCTACGGGTTCGAGCCGGCTGGCCCGGTGACCTTCGAGCTCTACGGCGATCCACGCCACTTCGCCGTACGCACCGTGGGCCTGCCGTCGATCGGCGTCTCGGGCGTCTGCTTCGGGCGGGTGATCACCTCGCAGGCCCCTTCCAACCACGCGTTCAACTGGGGGATGGTCCTCGCGCACGAGCTCGGGCACGTCTTCGCCATCGAGCTGTCCCGCGGGCGGGTCCCGCGCTGGTTCACCGAGGGGCTCTCCGAGGTCGAGACCATGCACACCCGACCGGAATGGACCCGGCACGACGACGCCGCTGTCTACGGCGCCTGGCGGCGCGGCGATCTGCCGCCGCTCGGAGCCCTGTCGAACGCCTTCGTCGACGCGCGCAACGGCGACGAGGCGACGCGCGCCTACGCGCAGGCGGCGCTGGCGGTCGACTTCCTCGAACGGCGTTTTGGTTTCCCGGCGATCCGGAGCGCCCTCGTCGCGTACGGCCGCGGCGAGCGGGGCGCGGCCGTGCTCGAGCGGATGGCGGGAGAGCCGGCCGCCCAGATCGACGCCGCCTTCCGCGCCGATCTGGACCAGCGGTTCGCCGGGTACGAAAAGCAGTACCTGCCCGCGCAGACCCTGGGCGGGACCGGCGACTCCGACGAAAAATCATCTCCGGCAGGTAGGTCCGCGCACCGAGAGGCCCGCCGGGGCGTCGCGGCGCTGGCGGCCGGCGATCTCGAGGGGGCCAAGCGGGCGCTGACCGCCGCCCGCGTCGTTCCGCATCCCTCTATCGACGACCGGGCCGACACGCTGTTTCTGGCGGGCGAGATCGCGCTCGCGCGGCGCGACGCCGAAGCCGCGATCGCCGCCTTCGAGGGGCTGCTCGACGTCGGGCCGCCGTCACACGACGGCTACGACGTACAAGTGCGGCTCGCGCTGGGCGAGATCCACCGCCAGCGCCCGGCGGCGGCGGAGGCCCACCTGCGGCGGGCGATCGAATTCGACCGGGCCCGCGTCGAGCCCCACGCGCTGCTCGCCGAGCTATACGCCTCGCAGCAGCGGGCGGCCGACCAGCTCACCGAGCTGGAGGCGGCCTTCCGACTCGATCCGCAGAACGACGCCGTGGCCAAGCAGATCGTCTTCAACGAGGCGCGGGCGGGGCGGTCGGCGCGCGTGCTCGAGTTCGCGCCGATCGCGATCTTCATCGATCCCGGCGACCCCGATCTCCACGCGGCGTTAGGCCGCGCCCTCGCCACGACGGGGAAGACCAGCGCCGCGGCCCAGGCCTTCGAGCACGCGCTCGCCTTCCACCCGACCGATCCCGCCGCGCTCCACCTCACGCTGGCGACCCTCTACGGACAACTCGGCGACCGCACCAAGGCCGCCGCCCATCGCGCCGCCGCGGGGCACTGACGAGGTGGCGCTCGGGAAACTCAGGGTGAAGGTGGTGCCGCGGCCCGCCGCGCTCTCGACGTCGATCTGGCCACCGTGGTCGACCACGATCTGCTGGACCAGCGCCAGCCCGAGCCCCGTGCCGCGCTCCTTGGTGGAGAAGAACGGATCGAAGATCTTCCCCAGGTCCGCGCGGTCGATGCCCGTCCCCGAATCCGAGACGCGCACCGTGAGTCGTCCCGCGGCGCGGTCCGCCCGCACCCCGATCTCGAGCCGCTTGGCGGTCGAGCCGGCCATCGCCTCGCGCGCGTTGCGCACCAGGTTGATGAGCGCCTGGCGCAGCTGCGACTCGTCCGCCGGGAGCTCCGGCAGATCGGGCGCGATGTCGACCAGGATCTCGATCCCGTCCTGCGCCAGCTCACCGCGCGAAAAATCGACCACCGAGCGGACGATGACCCCCAGGTCCTCGTTCTCCAGCTTGGGCCGCGGCAGGCGCGCGAACCGCAGGTAGGTCTCGGTGATCTCGGCCAGGCGATCGACCTCGCCGATGATCGAAGCGATCAGGCGTCGCGCCTCGTCGGCCCCCACCGCCAGCTCGTCGCCCAGCAGCTCGGCGTTGAGGCCGATCGAGGAGAGCGGGTTTCGCACCTCGTGCGCGATCTGCGCCGCCATCCGGCCGACCGTCGCCAGCCGCTCCGAGCGAATCAGCCGCCGTTCGCGCTCCTGAATGGCGTCGGCCATCGCGTCGAACTCGCGCGCCAGGTCGCCGATCTCGTCGTGCGACGTCACCCCGGTCCGCTGCGCGTAGTCGCCGGCCGCGACCTGCTGGGTCCGCTTGCGGAGCGCGCCCAGCGGACGCAGCGTGCGCAGCGTGAAAACGAAGACCGCCAGCGCCACCGCCAGCCCGGCCGCGCCGAGCGCGATCGCCATCGACAGCGCGGTCTCTTCGTCATCCGAGAGCCGCTGGGCGATCTGACCGCTCTCGCCGCGCAGCGGCCGGCGGGTGCGGTTGAGCCCGTGGATCAGGGTCGCGAAGTGGCTCTCGAACTCGGCGCGCGCCTTGGGATCCACCGCCACCGCCGCGGCGCCGAGCTCCCCGGCCAGCAGGTCCAGCTCCCGCCCCAGCGCCGCGATCTGCCGGCGCCAGCTCGCGAAATCGGCGCGCCGCAGAGAGCCCGGCTCCTTCTCGAGGTAGCGGTCGATGGCGCCCAGAGCGTCGTCCACGTTCTTGCGCGCGGTCCGCAGCGCCAGCGGCAGGTTGGGATCCAGTCGGACGCCGCTGCGCCCGAGCGAAGGGGCGAAATCGTTCAGCGACTTCCAGGCCGCGTCGACCGATCCCTGGAGCTCGAGGTAGGCCTCGTTCGCGACAACACCCTGACGCGCCCGCCGGACCGACAGCAAAGTGAACGTCGCGTTCCCCGCGAACGCGAGCAGGAGGACGCCGAAGGCCAGCCCCACCTTCCCGAAAACACCCAGTCGCATCGGGTTTTACGCTAGCACGCGGCCCGTCCCGGTCGAAATTCGACCGAAAATCGCCCGGATACGCCCGATCCGAGACGCTCGGCAATTGACAGCGCGTAAGCATGCGGAAAAAATGGCGTCCGCATGCGCTTAGGGGGCCTTGGGACCGTTTTGTTGTTGCTGTTCTCCTTGCCGGAGCTCCGAGCCGTCGCGGCCGAGACGGCCCAGATCCCCACGGTCGTGCTGGGCCTGGAGGCGATCGACGGCGCCCCCGACACCCTGGCCGCGGACATCACGGACGCTCTGCGCCAGCGGGTGGCCTCGACCAAGGACTACCAGCTGCTCCAAGGCAAGGACCTGGTGGAGGTCAAACTGGTCTTCGCCTGTCCGGATGAGGCCCCGGCCTGCATGTCACAGGCCGGCAAGAGCCTGGGCGCTTCCAAATTGATCTTCGGCAACGTCAAGAAGGCCGGCAACGACTTTCAGGTGACGCTGAAGCTCCTGGACGTGAACCGGGCCGTCGTCGAGAGCTTCGAGACGGACACCATCATCAAGCGGCGCTCCGATGCCAGCAGCGTGCGCCAGATGGCGCCGGCCTGGCTGGCCAAGCTGTCCGGCAAGGGCAACGGCGCAATCAGCGTGCGGGCTAACTTCGCCGGCGCGGCGGTCAGCCTCGATGGAACCAAGGTCGGAGTCACCGGTGGTGATCCGGTGGTGGTGGCCGACGTGGCGCCCGGCAAGCACGAGGTCTCGGTGGAAAAGAGTGGGTACACCACCACCAAGCAGGAGTTCACCCTGGCGGCGGGGCAGAGTCTGCCCCTGACGCTCAGTCTGAGCCCGGTCTCGGTCGAGGTGCCCAAGCCGGAGGCGGGCGCGGCCATCGAGCAGCACCACCCAGGCGACGCCACGGAGACGTCGCCCGACAGCAGCAGCTCCCATCTCTTCGCCCGCACCGGGTTCTGGGTCGCGGTGGTTGGCACACTCACATCGGCCGGCCTGGCGTTGAAGTTCGGGCTGGACGTCCGGGACATCAATAGCCAGCTCGACCAGTACCGCCGTTTCCCCTGCCCGTCGTCGACGACGGGATGCGACAGCAAGGGTCAACCCGCGCCGGCGCTCACCCTCACGGAAAAGAACCTCGTCGCCAGCAAGACCAACGACGGGGACCGCGACCAGACCCTGCAATGGGTCTTCGTGGGCGTCGGGGGGGCCTTCGCCATCGCGGGCGGCTACCTGCTGTACAAGGGCTACCTGGCGTCAGAAGGCGGGTCCCAAAGTGCGTCAAATCACGGGCTGAGGATTTTCCCGATCGCCACCGCCTCCGCAGGGGGGATAGTTGCGGAGTTCGATTTTTAGCAGAGGCCGTTTTAGAATTGAGGGCCGGGGTGCGTCTAGCTTAGGGGGGATCAGACCGTGACCGCGAGCTCGAGCCTAATAAACCAGACCATCGGGAACTACCGGGTCACCAGCCTGCTCGGCGAGGGCGGTATGGGCGTGGTTTATCTGGCTCAACACCCGGTCATCGGGCGCAAGGTCGCCATCAAGCTCCTGCATGCCGTGCTGGCGCGGGATCAGGACATCGTCTCCAGGTTCTTCAACGAGGCGCGGGCGATCCACATGATCGCGCACGAGAACATCGTCGAGATCCTGGACTTCGGCCAGACCACCGACGGGCAGCCGTACTTCATCATGGAGTACCTGACCGGCGAGGCCCTGAGCGAGGCGGTCGGCCGCGGTCCCATGCCGCCCACCGACGTGGAGACGATCGGCACCCAGATGTGCCGGGCGCTCGGCGCCGCCCACGCCAAGGGGATCGTCCACCGCGATCTCAAGCCGCACAACGTCCAGCTGGTGGACAAGGGCGACGGGGCCATTCACGTCAAGATCCTCGACTTCGGGGTGGCCAAGATCCTGGCCTCGCCCGACGGGGCGCAGTCGGTCAAGACGCGCACCGGATCGCTGATGGGAACGCCGCTCTACATGTCGCCCGAGCAGTGCAAGGGTGCCGGCACGCTCGACCACCGCACGGACATCTACTCGCTCGGCGTCATGCTGTTCGAGATGCTGGCCGGCCGGCCGCCGTTCATGGCCGAGGGGGTCGGCGAGCTGTTCGCCAAGCACATGCTGGAAGAGCCCCCGCAGCTGCTCGATTTCGCGCCGCATACGCCGCCCCACATGGCCGCCGCGATCATGAAGGCCTTGGGCAAGGAACCGCGCGATCGCTTCCAGACCATGGAGGAATTCCGCAAGGCCCTGGTCGGCGAGATCAAGCTGGCGACGGTGCCCGCCCGGGCCAGCGGGCCCCGCCCCATGTCGGCCGCGTTTGCCACCCAGACGCTGTCGCCCAAGGCCTCGACGACGCTGTCGTCGGCCAGCTCGGAGATCGACGAATCGTTCGCCCAGCCCGGCCGCCGCAAACGGCTGATCGCCATCGCGGGCGGGGTCGCGGCCGCGGTGGTGGTGATCGGGCTCCTGCTCATGCCCAAGGATCATCCCAAGGCGGAGATCCCCCAGGCGGCGCTTCCGGCGCCGACACCCGCGCCGGCACCCGCGCCGACACTGCCGCCCGTCAAGAAGACGGTCACCATTCGCTTCGAGGCCGACCCCGCCGGATCGCATCTCTTCCGCAAGAAGGACGACAAGGATCTGGGCGAGGTCCCCGTCGAGGTGCAGCTGCCCAAAGGGGGAACCACCTCCGAGTACCTGCTCCGTCTCGGGGGCTATCGGGAGGTGGCGCTGGTCGCCGACCCGAGCTCGGATCGGACGCTGCACGTCTCGCTCAACAAGCTCGCGTCGCCCCCGCCGCTGCCCGCGACCGGTGACGCCAAGAAACACGGCGCCCATCACGCGACCGCCGGCAAGCATCCCAAGAGCCCCGTCGACGAAGACGGCCTCGCAACCCCGTCGTTTTGATCAGACCCGGCTAATCTTCGGTGGGGGGAAGCTGGCGCTTGCGGTGGCGCAGCGCCAGGAGGTCGAGGAAGCGTTCGGGGGCCAGCGAGACGCGGCTGCGGCTGTCGAGGTAGCGGCGCCGTTCGAGGGCGAAGATGCCGCCCGCCGCCACGCCGCCACTGGCCAGCGCCACGAGATCGTAGACGACGGAGCCCGGCGCCATGAGGGCGCCACCCACGCCGAAGAGCAAGAACGCCATCCCGGCCCGCAGTCCCATCTGGCCGAAGCGCTCGCGCCGCATGTCGGTGAGATCGATGTTGAAGGTGATCGCGGTGTCGCGCCCGTCGGGGCCCTCTTCCGAGACGACGGTCTCGACCCGATTGACCAGCGCGAAGGCGTAGCGTTTGGAAAAATCGAGCGACCGCACCAGCCCCGGCCAGATCCCCTGCGCGCGCTCCCATTCGATCCGGTCGCCGTGGTGGCGGCGGACCGTCATCAGTTGCTCGCGCAGAAACCGATCGACCGCGCGCCGCACGGTCTCGATCGGCGCACCGACCACCCGGCTCACCACCACCCGGCTGGCGCCCAAGGTTCGCGTCAGCGCGCCCTGCTCCTCGGGCTCGGTGGGCGCGCCGTGCCGCAGATCGGTCAACGCCTGCTCGATGGCCTCGCGCCGGAGTCCCGCCTCTTCGCCCAGGCGCACCAGCTCGCCCACACTCAACGAATCGGAGCTGGCCCGCTCGGTCGCCGCCGGCTGGGTATCGATCTCGGCAGCCCGGCGCAGAACGAAATCGACCTCCCTGCGCGTGAGCTTGTCCGACACGGCAATCGATTATAGCCGCAAGGAAGCGTCCGTGCGGGATGGATCCGGCGGCAGGGGGCGGCGGGTCCGAAACGCGATGCGCATGATCCATTCGTAGAGACGGTCCGGCACGAAAGGACGAAGGCGGCCGGCCGAGAACGAGGTCGGCCCGACGGGCCAGCGCAGGCGGGGATTTTCCGCCGTCGCCGCCCGTTCGATGGCGTCGACGAGAGGCGTGAGATCGTGCGCCCGGCCGAGACGCGCCGCCTCCCGCCGGTAGCTGGCCAGCAGATCGGCATAGGGGCTCTCGGCCCGGTCCGCCGCCGCGGCGATCCGTTCGTTGGCGTACAGCGGGGTCGCGAACGGGCCCGGCTCAATGAGGGCCATCCGGACCCCGAAGGGGTGAAGCTCGAGACGCCAGGCCTCGATCATCCCCTCGAGCGCCCATTTCGAGGCGTGGTAGGGGCCGACCATCGGCAGCGCGACCCGCCCCGAGAGGGATCCCAGGGTCACGACCGTGCCGGCGCGACGGGCGCGCATCGCCGGGAGCACCGCGCGCGTGACGCGGTGGACGCCGACCACGTTGGTCTCCAGCTGGGCGCGTAGCTCGTCGGGCGACGTCTCTTCGAGGGGACCGTAGGCGTAGTAGCCGGCGTTGTTGACCAGCACGTCGAGGCGACCGTCCGTCTGCCGCAGGACCTCGGCGACGGCCGCGGCCACGGAGTCGTCGCGGGTGACGTCCAGCTCCGGGGTGGTCAGGCGCCATCCTTTGCGGGCGCCGAGCTCGCGCAAGGGCGCGCCCGCGTCCGGCCGGCGCAGGCTGGCGAACACCCGCCACCCACGCGCCCCGAAACGCTCGGCGGTGGCGCGTCCGATCCCCGACGAGCTGCCGGTAATGAGGATCGACCGCGGATCGTGGACGGCGTTCATTCAGCCCCGCAAGAGGATCCCGACCAGCGCGGTCGACAGCGCGCCCCAGGCCGCGCTTCCGAGCACCCACCACCCGGTCGCGCGGCGCCGCAACCGCGCCAGGGTCCGCAACCCGAGCGCCACGTCCAGGGTCGAGAGCACCAGCAGCCCGGCCATCCAGGCCAGGTTGACCTGCGCATGGCGATCCGGCGCCCTGGCGTACGCCAGGGCCCCCGCCAAGAACACCGATCCCAGCAGCGCCTGGAAGATGGCGCGCTTCCGGGCGCGACCCCGGAGCTGGGCCGCGCGCACCTGCCGCAGCGTGCGCGCGGGCGTCACGCGATCGTCGAACGCCATCGCGCCTAGTATGGCATCGAGTAGCCGGTCTGGAGCACGTGGGCGTTGCCGAAGGCGTCGTTCTGGAAGTAGCGCCCGTACGAGATCTCGAAGGTGCCGGCCGCGAACCAGCGGAAGAAGCGGACCGAGCTCAGACTCACGGCCTCCCAGTAGAGCTTGATCTCCGGGTACTCGGTGCGAACCGGACCGACGGCCGGATCGCTCGTCCCGTAGGGCCAGGGGGGCAAGCTCGCCATCGGCGAGCAGCCGGAGTTGGTGGCGATGTCGCACCAGAAGGCGGGGGGGCCCTGGAAGTATTGCCGGTAGAGCAGCCGCACCTCGAGATCGCGGCTGAGCCGGTGGTAGATCCGGCCCTCCAGGGTGCTCGCGGTCAGGCCCCATGGATCGGGCGCGCCGCCCAGGCCACCGGGATAGAAGTCTCGGTAGTAGCGATACTGAAACTGAAAGCCCGTTGCCCATTCCGGAACGTAGTAGGCAAACCGGAGGGAGACGGCGTTGCGCAATCGCCGATCGGGAAAGACCTCGGGGCCGACGTTGGGCTCCTGGCGGTACGGATTGGCCAGGAAGCCCCAGAGGGCGGCGCTGTCGAGGTTGATCTGCGCGACGGCCACCGGCGAGAGGACCTGGGTATAGGCCAGGCCCGCGAAGACCGAGTCGAGCGGACAGGAAGAGCCGGTCGAGGTGCGGCAAGGGGGCGTCCGGACGGTGAAGCCCACCTGATCGAGGCTGAAGCCCCCGAAGATGCCGACGGTGGCCGTGTCGCCCCAGAACCGCCGTGACGCCGAGGCCCACATCGCGTGCGACCAGTAGTCGGACTCGGCGCTGTACTTGTAGCTGAGGGTGGCGCGCGTCCGCTCCCAGCTCTTGCCGACGCCCAGACCGACCTCGTTGCGGATCTCGGTGAAGATGTTGTCGATGGTGGTCCCGGCGGCGGCCGACGCCGAGGTGATCGTGTCGACCAGATAGTGGGCGTTGACGTCGAACCCGTCCGGGAGATCCTTGCGGATTTCGACCACCGGCTGGATGACCCGCGTCGAGGGCTCGCGGTAGTAGGCGCCGCGAATGGTGACCAGGTCCTCGGCGCGCGCGGCCGCGGCGAGGGACACGGCTCCCCCCCCGGCCGCCAGGAGCATGAGAGCGATGCGCTTCAATTGCAGCCGCAGCCGCCGCCGGGTTGACCGAAGCCCAGATCGGCCCCTTCGCGCGCCCCGTACCAGTGCTGCCGGAAGCGATCTTCCAGCGGATCGGCGTCGAAGCGGAGCGCCCGTTTGGCCAGGTGCTCACGCTGCCAGGGCTGCACGGGCGGGGGCGCGTGGGCACACCCGGCGGCGCCCGCCACCGCCGCGCCGGCCAAAATCCAGATCCATAAGCAAAGCCGAAGACGAACGGACGGCATGCGGGGTTTTTATCACGGTCGACGCGGCGATCACGAATGGCGGCGCGCACGCTAGAATGCGGACCGTGGCGACGGACCCGACCTACCTGGTTCTCGACATCGAGACCATCCCCGACCGAGATCTGTTCACCCCGCCCGAGCCGCCGGGCCCCGGATCGACGGAGCGGCCGTTCCCCCCGCTTTATGCCTGCCGCCCGATCGTCATCGGCGTGATGTGGCTGGACGCCGCCTTCGCGGTCAAACGGATCGGCACCATCGGTGAGAGCAAGGACGAGGCCGGCATGATGACCGACTTCGCCGAGTTCATGGGGAAGTGGCGGCCAGAGGTGGTCACCTGGAACGGACGCTCGTTCGATCTGCCGGTGCTGGCGCTGCGCGCGCTGCGCTTCGGCCTCGACTTCGGCTGGTATTACCGGGGCCAGGGCTACCGCTATCGCTTCAGCGAAGAGGGGCACCTGGATCTGTGCGACGTGCTGGCCGATCATGGCGCCGCCAAGATGACCTCGCTCGACGGCGCGGCGCGGACCATTGGCCTGCCCGGCAAGGACGGCACCGACGGTAGCCAGGTCGAGGGGCTCTTTCACGCCGGCCAGCTCGAGGCGCTGCGGCGCTATTGCCTCTCCGACGTAGCGCAGACGGCGTTTCTGTTTCTCCGCTACCGGCTGGTCGCCGGCATTGTCGATCGCGACGGCTACCGGCACGCGGCCACTGGCCTCCTCGCCGCGCTGGAGACCGACGGGCGGTTCGGCAGATTGCTCGACGGCGTCGACCGGCGGCGGCTGCTGCTCACCGACTGAGCTTCCCGTGACGACCTCCCGGTCTCCGTCGTCTCTCTCGCCGTTGCCACGCGCGTTTTACCAGCGGCCGACGACGGCGGTCGCCCACGAGCTGCTGGGCAAGCTCCTGGTACGCCGGCGCGGGCCGCGAAAGATTCAACTGGCCCGGATCGTCGAGGTCGAAGCCTACCTGGGCGAACGGGACGCCGCCTCGCACGCCCGGCGGGGCCCCACCCCGCGCGCGACGATCATGTTCGGGCCGCCCGGATTTCTCTACGTCTATCTCATCTACGGCATGCACCACTGCATGAACTTCGTCACCGAGGCAAATGGCACCGCCGGCGCGGTCTTGATCCGCGCCGCCACGCCGATCGCGGGGTTTGCCGACCGACCCCGCGCGCTCACCGGCCCCGGCAAGCTGTGCGCCGGGCTCGGTATCACGCGCGCCGACAACGGCCGAGATCTGACCCGACGCAACCCGACCCGACGCAACGATTTCTACGTCGCCGACGACGGCAGCCCCGCGCCCCGGCGGGCCGCCTCGGCGCGGATCGGGGTCGACTATGCCGGGGCCTGGGCGGCGCGCAAGCTGCGCTTCTACGTCCCGGGCAGCCCGGACGTCTGCAAGGCCTGACGCCTGCGGACCTCGCGGTCGATGGCGGCGAACATGTTCGGCAGCGACGCCGCGACCAGGCCGTCGGTGACCTTGCGCAGGACGAAGCCGGGCACCGGCGCCTTCACCTCGAGCGAGACCCGGTAGTCGATCGCGGTCCCCTCCCCCTCGGACGACAGACGCCAGCCGCCCACCGAGTCGGCCACGATCTCCCCCTCGACGAAGGTCCAGTCGACGGTGAAGCGCTCGGGATCGCAGACCAGATCGAGGACGTATCGGATCGGCAGCACGATCTGCGCGCGAAACTCGACCCGCACCCGGGTCCCGGCGGTCTCCACGATTCGCGTCGATTTGATCTCCGGGAACAGACGCGGATAGGCCGGGAAATCGATCACGACGGCGTACACCTCGCCGGGCGTCGCCCGCGGCAGCAGGTGGCGCCTTTGCACCGGTTCGCGTCCATTGCTTCCGCTTCGTTCACTCATTGGGCGGCCACGATTTCACCACGCCCGGTCGCGCGGCGCCACGGTTGACGCCGGACAACCGCGGCGCTTAACGTGACGGCGCCCATGCCACGCCCCCCCTTCCCACCCGGGACGCGCACCAACTTCCTGCCGGATCGGCCGATCCGCCTGGATCACGTCCGCCTGGACTGGGACCTCGACCTGCTCGGCAAGCGGCTCGGCGGGGTCGCGACCCTGACCGTCACCGTCCGGCGCGATCGCCTGGCGGTGGTGACCTTCGACGCGGTCGACCTGGACGTCGAGAGCGTCGCCGTCGGCACCGTGGCGGCCGCCTTCGACAACGACCGCGAGACGCTGCGCGTGACCCTGCCCGAGCCGGCCGCGGAAGGGACCACGCTCGACGTCGTGATCCGCTATTCCTGCCAACCGCGCCGGGGCCTCTACTTCATCGGCCCCGATGCCGACCACCCCGATCGCGCCCCCCAGTGCTGGACCCAGGGGCAGGACGACGATTCGCGCCACTTCTGGCCCTGTCTCGACCAGCCCGTCGAGAAATTCTCGACCGAGGTGATCTGCACGGCGCCCGCGGGAAACTTCGTGCTCTCGAACGGCGCTCTGCACGAGCGGATCGATCTGCCCGGCGCTCGGGTGCGCTGGCACTACCAGCTCGACTTCCCGCAGCCGGCCTACCTGCTCACGATGGTGGCCGGGCCCTTCACCGAGATTCGCGAGCGCGCCCCGCGCACCGGCGTCGACGTCTACGCGTTCGTGGCGCCGGGCCGCGAGGCCGACGCGCGCCGGAGCTTCGCCCGCACGCCCGCCATGATCGACTTTTTCTCGGAGCGGATCGGCGTCCCCTACCCGCACGCCCGCTACAGCCAGATCACCGTTCCCGAGTTCATCTTCGGCGGCATGGAGAACACCAGCGCGACGACGTTGACCGACCTCATCCTGCTCGACGAGCGCGCCGCGCTCGATCACGACGTCGACGGTCTGGTCTCGCACGAGCTGGCGCACCAGTGGTGGGGCGATCTGCTGACCTGCCGCGAATGGTCGGAGGCCTGGCTCAACGAGGGGTTCGCGACCTACTTCGAATACGTCTGGCGGGAGCACGCCAAGGGGCGCGACGAGGCCGACTTCGAGCAACTGGCGGACACCGAAGGATATCTGAACGAGGCCGAGCGCTATCAACGACCGGTGGTCTGCCGGCAATACGAAGAGCCGATCCATCTCTTCGACGCGCACCTCTACGACAAAGGTGGGCGTGTCCTGCACATGCTCCGCCACGAGCTGGGCGACGCGGCCTTCTGGCGGGCCATCGGCCACTACGCCCGCAAGCACGCGCGCGGCTCGGTGGAGACCCGCGATCTGGCGCGCGCGATCGAAGACGCGACCGGCCGCAACGTCGACCGCCTGCTCGATCGCTGGATCGCCCGGCCCGGACACCCCGAGCTAGAAGGCCGCTGGACCTGGGACGAGGACCGCAAGGTGGGAACGCTCAGCTTGGCGCAGAAACAGCCGGTCACGCCCGAGACGCCGCTCTACGACTTTTCGGTCGGCGTCCGGTTCGAGGTGGAAGGCCGCGAGCGCGACGAACGCGTCGTCGTGCGCGAAGCCACGCACGCGTTCGAGTTCAACCTGCCGGCCCGCCCCACCCAGGTGATCTTCGATCCCGGCGACGTCGTGCTCAAATCGATCAAGCTCGACAAGAGCCGGCCCCTGTGGCGGCGACAGCTGGCGGCGGCGCGTCTCGGCATCGATCGGGCGCTCGCGGCGCGCGCGCTGGGCGATCTGCCCGATGCCGCCGGCGTCGCCGCGCTCGGCGCCGCGCTCGACGACGATCCGTTCTGGGGCGTGCGGGCGACCGCGGCGCGGGCGCTCGGCAAGACCCGACGCGACGAGGCCCGCGATCTCGTGATCGGCGCGCTGGCCGTGCCCCACCCGCGGGTGCGGCGCGCCGTCGCCGCCGCGCTGGGCGACTTCCTGGGGGACGACCGCGCCTCCGCGGCTCTGGCCGATCGGCTGCGCGCCGGCGATCCCAGCGTCTTCGTCGAGGCGGAGGCGGCCGCCGCTCTCGGGCGGACCCGCGCGCCGGTCGCGCTCGAGCTTCTGCCCGTCGTCGCGCTCCGGCCGTCCTATCAGGACGTCATCGCGAGCCGCGCCATCGAAGGGCTCGGCAAGAGCGGCGACGAGCGCGCGCTGCCGCTCATCCGTGCGGCCTGGCGCCCCGGGGCGGCGTTCCCGGCCCACCGGGCGCTGGTGGCGGCGCTGGCCGAACTCGCC
>OCTA010003530.1_pt1 | contig 13871 bp, 16 predicted proteins | sample 1538991 | NCBI WGS metagenome assembly OCTA01 (sample SAMEA3539302, study PRJEB22396) | soil metagenome | biome: tundra; feature: field; material: soil | place: USA | collected 2010-05 | depth 0.15 m
TTGGTACGTGGGCGCTGCGGCGAATCCCAATGAGGAGATGGCCTTCGACAAGGCCAGGTACGAAAAGGCAACAGAGGTTAAGAGGCAGGCCGCGCACGTTGCTGCCGCGGCCGTCGCCCTCGCCACAAAGTACCGAAAGCATCCGCCGGCTTTCGATGGCGGAGCAAGGCACAACCGGACCTAGATAAAGGCGCAAGTGTCCGGTCGATTTCCTGAGATACAAATGAAAGTAGCGAAAGGCTTGGCATTTCGGTAGCGGTTTCCGCTCGGCGAATGCGCCGCGTATAGGCCTCGGCCCGTTTGTGAAAACGCAGCCCGCAGCCGGCAAGCTGGGATCGGCTGTCATGATTTTGGGGACCAACCTAACCGGCGCGATCACTGTCACCTTCAACAGCACGGCCGCCGCTTTCGCGGTCGTCTCGCCCACCCTAATCACGACGACCGTTCCAACCGGTGCGACCACCGGCACGGTCCAGGTCGTAACACCCAGCGGCACGCTTTCGAGTAACGTGCCCTTCCGGGTGCTGCCGTAAAAAGTCCCGCGAGCAACGGCATTATGACCTGATATCGGTAGGTAACTCGGTCTCCGCAAAGGTGCGCATTCGGGCACGCTCCCGCCTGGCATTCAGTGCGTCCTTAATGGTCTCCAGGCGTCAGCGGGCCGCGCGTGGGCACCTGTGCCCAAGGCTGTCCAGGAGCCTCACTCCTGCCGGGACAGGCTCGTTACGCGCCTCCGCAGGCTCGGTTTCACCTTGCAGTCAAAACCCTCCCTACCTTAACAAATTCGAAAATTCTTCCACCCACAGCTTGCCGTCAGGCTTAAGGATGCCGAACTCAATGGTCGCCGGCCTGCTGGTTTGATCGATGTAGGTTGGTCGTGCAAAGCAGAAAGTGCCTGGGTGCTTGGCGCAATATGTTTCCATCTTGCGGAATCGCTTGCCGTCCTCGGACCATCCCCTGTTCAACTCCCGTGATTGCACGAAGACGTTGATCTCCGCACCGTCTATGATGCCGCCAATGGACTGCGCGATGAAGTGGCCCTTATCGCGTCTGGCACCCAGATAACGCTCGGTCGCCCCGATCCAACCCCGCAACCGCGAAGCCTCGCGACGCCGTAACATTGGGCCGCTCGTGCCCAGCACGCCTACCAGGCGACCCTCAACAGCGCCAACAGGGCTTATCAACCCGTCTGCGTCTGTGGCGTGATCGAAGAAGTACGTGAACGTACCGTGCACGACCCGCAGGACATTCTTGATCCGCTCACCCATCGCAGTATATGCCTCAAGCCAACAATGGGGCAGCTCCTCCGCGAGCCAATCCGCGCGTGCCAAGCTCGGCGGACACTGCTCAAGCATGTATTTATATTCCACCAAACTCCCCAACAATCCTTAGCGTAGGCTTACGACAAGATTCGCGCAAGGGTGCAACGGGCCAGCGATTGCCACGATCAGCGAGCGATTGACGGAACGGTTGGGCCCACGGCGGCTCGCCGAAGACTCGCGATCTTCACGCCGCCTCGCCAACTCAGACCTGGCCATGTGAGTGGTTTGCCGAGGTTCCGTCCACGTGGTTGGGCTTCTAGTGCTTACCGACCGCCCTGAGAGGCGCTTCAAGGGTAAATACCGGAGCGGAACGGAGAGAACCTTGTGGTTGTGCCAGCGTCCCATCGCGGACGGCGGCCGATTTTCCAGCTTTGCTGAAAGCCTCGTAGAGAAGTTAGGCTGCTCTTGCGCCCATTTTCGCGAACGGCTCGATGTTTGTGGTGAACGTGCGATCAAGGCCGCCTGGGTATGGTGGGATGATCGGACCCGCGATCCCACGGAGCACAGGTCCAATTCCAAGCGCGCGTCGTGCGTTAGACTGCACTTGTGGATCTCATCCCAGAGTATTCGTCCAGCCGGGCACTTGTAATAGGGATTAATGCATACAAGTACGCGCCCCAGCTTGGCTATGCCGTGAGCGATGCCACCGCCGTAGCTGCAGCTCTCATGGACAGCTTTCTCTTCCCAAACGAAAACGTCCACCTTCTGCTGGACAGCCAAGCTACTCGCGCCGCGATTACGGAACGCTTTCTATCGTTCGCCTGCAAGGGCTGTGGAGTTAACGATTCGCCTGATTGTGTTTTTCGCCGGGCACGGGCACACCGTTAGAACCTCGCGCGGGGAAGTCGGGTACTTGGTTCCGTGGGATGGCGACTGCGATAATCTCGCATCATTGATACGTTGGGATGGCCTAACGCTTGACTCCGATCTCGTTGAGGCAAAGCACATTCTGTTCGTGATATGTTCGTGATGGACGCCTGCTATGGGGGATTGGCGATCACGCGAACGCTGAAACCGGGATCGATGCGCTTCATGAAGGACATGCTCCTGCGCAGGTCCCGGCAGGTGCTGACTGCGGGAAAGGCCGATGAGGTCGTCGCCGACCTTGGCGGCCCACTGCCAAATCACTCTGTATTCACTGGCCATCTCTTGGAGGCCCTGGCCGGAAAGGCAGCCAGCCCTGACGGGATGCTAACAGCCAATGGGGTAATTGCATACGTGTATAGAAGCGTGGCTAATGATGCCAGTTCGCAACAAACTCCGCACTTCGGATATTTGAGCGGCGACGGCGATTTGATCTTTACTGACGCTCTTTTGGCCAAGGCGCACCCTGCCCAAAAGCACCGGCAGATCCACTGAATCCCGAAGAGGATGTCTTGAGCGCCGTACCAGGCGTCCTTATGCCCGACGATTCGGAGGAAAAGCTAACGACAGTGGGAAAAGCGAAGGAGTTGCTCGCCGAGGAGAGATTGAAGATTAAGTTGCACGACTTCGTTTTACAGAAGACCCGTGAAGCGCTCTCTGCGACAGCAGACGACTACTTTCCTGTTCAGGGAAACTGGTCAAAGGACGAGTTTGTTGATCGTCTGAAGAAATACGAATCGGCCACGAGCGACCTTCTCCAGATCCAAAGCTTACTCGGGTACTGGGGCGAGCCATACCATCGCTCGCTACTGCTAGTCGCGCCCCAGCGGTTCGCTGGCCGCCTAAGAATCGCGGGTGGCCATATCTGTTCGGCATGGCTGTCCCTGCGTTATTATCCTCTTTTACTTCTGCTGTATTGTGGCGGCGTCGCCGCGGTTGCGGCTAAGCGATATGATAATCTGCGTGACCTTTTGCTCGCTCCTATACGTGATCCCGAGCAGCCCCAAGACCAAAGCGTATTTCTTCTTCGATCAACAGCACAGCAGACGAAGACACTGACCGACGCCTTCAAGAGCCTAGCCGGCCACGAGCGCCAGTACACACCGCGCAGCGAGTACCTCCTGAAACTATTGCAGCCCTTGCTGGATGACGCGCTCTTTCTGGGTACCGATTACGAAGCTTGTTTCGATAGGTTTGAAGTGCTTTACGCTCTTGAGCATGCACACCACAATTCCTTGGAACAGTTCGGACGGATTTGGGGGCCCCCCGGAAGGTTCGCCTGGAAAGAATATGAGTCTGGTAGGCCCTTCAACGATGCGTTACAGGAAGGTGAAAGAGAAGGGAGTTCATGGCCCCCTGTAAAGGCAGGGCTATTCGGAGGCTCGATTGATCGTTTCAAGGAAGTAGCCTCAGCGTATGGGCAGAAGCTAGCTCAGTTGGGGTGGTATTGAACTCGGCGCGGCAAGACTGGACTGTCGAACACGGTGCGCTTTTCTGGGTAGCATCCGGGAGCCGGAACCTCACCACCGACCGCACAGAAGAGGGCGGCCCCCGTTGGGTCTAATTCTCGCGTTCAGGAGATCAAGCGGCCCTCTTCCCCCGCTGACGGCCGATCACGATGCTGATGGCCACCTTCATTGTCCGTACGATGCTGGAAGACGGCGCCCTGCGCCGCGAGTTGCCGGGCTACGAGGAGTACTGCACCCGGACACGCTACCGACTGGTTCCGGGCGTGTGGTAAGGCCGGGCGAGCTTCTCTATGACGCCGTTGGTCACATCCGTCGTGGTCGAGCAGTCACCAGGGCCGGACGTGCGCGCGCGGCCTTCCTGCAAGACGGCGTGCACGGCCCTTTCCAGCGCCCGGCGCCGCAGTCTGCCGCTGCCTTGCTGCTATTCACTGATTCGCACAGTAGCCTGAAACGGGGTCCTGGGATCTTGCGGGTCAAGTTTGAAGGATCAATCACACCCGTTTCGCTGAAGTGCTCACCCCAGTTGCGAAGCAGACCGCTACTACCCCCCTGATAACGCCACATATCGGTAGCTATCGGGCGGGATGCATGGGTCGCGCGCCCGGTAGCACTTTCGATGGCCTCCAATGTCCAGGCAGCCCTGTTGGCTCGCTTCCAAGATACTGTCTCGCCGAACGCGCCCTGACGGACGGCGGCGGAGGGCCACGCTAACCGTAGGCGCTCATGGCTTCAATAGCTCGATTGTCGCGGTCTGAAACGTGGACGTGGTTGTGGAGGCCGCGGAGGCATACGAAAGCTGTAACACCTCGTTGGATGTGGTCGTCAGCCCGGTGGCGTTGGCGGGTGCCATGATAACATGCAAGGCGGTATAGATGCCGGTCGATCCGTTGTTATGGAGGATGCCAGTTACCTCCGCCACGGTCGTGGACTGAAACGTGATGTAAAACTCGACCGAGAACGCGACGTTGGAGCCGGACGTGGCTGAAGTGGCGCTGAAGGTGGCAAGCGCCGTGTCGGACGCCGTGCCAGTGGAACCGAAACGGATCTTTGGTGCGCTGACATTAGCCGCGCTGGACGTGCATGTGCCGTACGCCACTACCCGGTAGGTGGTCCCTGCCGCGATGGTGTTGGCGGGCACGGTGTAGGAGACGATGGTGGTCTCCGGGGTATTGATACCAGCCGTTACGGAGGAATTGCCGCGACGCCGCCGGGCGGTCCGCCGCCAGCCGGGGCGGGAAGCCTCCCGGCAGCAAGGGTACCGCTGGAGAGGTTAGAGGCGTTGGTCGCATCCGTGGAGCAAGAATTGGCGGCGTTTGAAAGATCCCCGCAGGCCGGTTGCGTGGCGGCAGGTACGCCCGCCGTCGAGATCGCGTTGATCCACTTATGGGACGCCGAGGCTAGGGATTCAATGCCGCCGAGAGTCGAAGCAGTTGGGGTGGGAAGTTGTGCAGCCGGTAGCGTACCGGCAGTGATGTTGGAGGCGTTCGTGGCATCCGTCGAGCATGAGTTCGCTGCGTTGCTGAGGTCGCCACAGGCTGGATGAGATTGATGTGGCACGCCGGACGTATCGATGTACGCCACCCAATTGTGTGATGCGGAAGTGATTGATTCAATGCCGCCGAGGGTTGAGGCCGTAGGCGTTGGAAGGTTTGCGGCGGGAAGTGTGCCGGTAACGCCCGTGGCCAGCGGAATAGACGGGAGATCGCTTGCCACCAGTGCGCACGGACCAAACGTGGTAGCCAACCCGCAGGTCCCGATCACTTGATGGGGGGTCTGGCCAGTCGCGGCGCTCAACACCAAGATGGGCGTAGTCGTCGTGCTGCTGCCAAACGAGCAGTTAAGCCACGATGCGCCAAATGTTCCGCATCCGACGCTCGTTACCGTACCCGTTCCGCCGCTGTTCCCGTTCGTCCATGTGCCGGGATAGCCAGTCGCCGTGCAGTACCAAACGTTCAACCCCGCTGTGGCATCCGTCTGAAAATACGATTCGCCGGGTTGATCGCATTCATCGCGCCCATTCGGAGAGCCGGTCCCGGTGCGTGAGTTATTCGTGCGCGCCGCGTGAGCCGCGACCCATTGGCCAATGACTTGGTTATAGCCGGTAATCGTGTTCTGCTGCCCGCGGGCGCCGCCATGCCCAAGTACGGCAACCACCACCGCGAACAGCAGGAACCGCATGATATGTCTTGAGACTTGCGTTAGTGATTCTGTCATGACCGCAGTCCTCCTTTTCCTTCTGCTGGCTCCCCTTCGCCTCCTCAGCGCGTCCACAGTCGCGGGCCGTCTCGCCAGATTCATACACTCTCTTTCCCCGGACCAAGCAGGCAGCACCGGATCAGCTCAACCAGGCGCCCGCCGCTCGGCTCTATAGCATCCGTGGAGCGGCGAATCAGGTCCAACTCCGCCGCCTGCTCGGGGCTGACGTTCGCGCCGCGGGCCGCGACCACAAACAGCTTGAGCAGGTATTCGCCGCGGCCGGGGATGCTCGCGGTGCTGCCGTCTGGCATCATCAGCAACGTCGGCTCGCTGATAAGCCGCTTCTCAAGTGCTGCGAGTCTTCGACGTAGGTTCACGCTCCAGCCTCCGCTTCGGGATTCATCGCGATTGCTTCGCTACCTCCGCGGCCTGCTCCAGCGCCGCCACGCGCGCCTCAATATCTTCGATCTCGATGGCCTTGGCCCCGTGCGTCAATACCATATCGGCGGCCCGCAGCTTCGTGGACGCCGCCGCGTGCTGGTCCACCATGATTTTCAGAATGGAGGAAACCGCCGCGCCGGACGCCTGCTGCAACCGCGCAGTGCCTTGCCCGAATGCGTCCCTGCGGGCTTTCCGATAGGCCTTGTCGAACAGGGGCTCGTTCATCCATCTGTACAGCGTCCTGGGCGCGATTCCAACGGTGCGAGCGGCATTGTCCGCGCCCTGATTGGTCAGCAGAGCCAGGACCGCCTCCTCCTGTTTTGGGGTCAGTTTACTGACATTGGCTGACATTTTTGCCATCCCAGCAGCACATCATCGCTAATCCTTCTCCGTTGCAGATTTATTTCAAGAAGGCCTTTACTTTCAAGCGCTTCAGAGGGATTCATGTTCATGACCGCGCAGAGCGCGGAACAAGGAGAACGATTATGACGACTTTTACAATCAACGAAACGAACGAAATCGTGGCGTTTCGACCCCGGAAGAGGCTTCCGCCGCCGTGCAGACCCCCTTCGACAGCTTTTCCAGCCAGAAGGAACTGGTGGAACTGGCCAAAGCGTGGCCGGCGGAGCGACTGGTTGCGATTTTTAGCACGCTGACTGGCGTGACCCCCGTGGAAAGCTTCAAGAGCGCCCAGGCAGCCGCCAGCCGGATCTGGAAGCAGATTCAAAGCTTGGGTGAGGCCGCGCAGCCCGAGACGGAAGCGACGCAGCCTGAGACGGCGCCCGCGAAGCCGAAGGCCGGGAAAAAGGCCAAGGGCCGCGCACAGTCCGCCAAGGGCGCGCCCGCGAAAGGCAAGGCGAGTAAGACGGCAAGCCCGGTTTTTATGGCTTTTGCCTGCGGAAATTCCCAAAACAATTTTCGGTTCTTATGATTTATGTGGGGGGGCAACTGAGCCACCCGAAAGGATCGGAAATGCCAACAGCAAACAGCACCCTTGAAACACTCCTTACCGAGCATGAGGTAGCACGGCTGCTCAAAGTCTCGGTCGCCACTATCCGGCGAAGAAGGCTTCTGAACCACCCACCGACCTGGATAAAGATCGGGGCGAGCGTACGTTACACGCCCGAATCGATATCCGCGTTTCTCAAATCCCGTCCGTCCGGCGGCGGTGCGGGGCCTAATACTGGATCTCCCGACGGCGGAAATTATTTTCCACAGCACCTATGAAAACTTCCTCGGAAATGTATCTAAACGGACGTGAGAGGAACTGAGAAGATACGGAGGTGTTCCCGTGACAAAGCGACCGACTGATCATGTTAATCCCACCCCGCAACAGGCTGGTGCAATTCCCGATTTCAAATGGGTTAACCGGCAAGTGCCAATACGTGAAGTATGTATCGCTCTGGGACTTCAATTCGGCTTTGGCAACATGCTCCACTGCTGGCACGGCGACCGCCATCAGAACGGCGACCGCACGCCATCGGTAAGCATTCAGAAATCCACCAATCGGCTCCGGTGTTTCGGATGTGGGTCGAAGACTCTGAGCGTCGTGGACCTCGTGATGGATGCAATGGGTACCGACGTGGCAGGTGCCGCACGTTGGTTGGACCAGCATTTCGAGGTGAAGCGCCTCGCGAAGGGACGGCACTTGGAAGATAGGCATGCGGTCAGGCCCTACCGCGTTGGTTTTGAACAGCCTATTGAACTTCTTGTCAAGTCTGGAATCTGGGCAATGTTAAAGCCGGGGTCCCAGCGGATTATCCCCGCCTTGCTCTACCTGGCCGAGCCGGCGCAAGATCCCGGCACGTTCGTAGCACAAGTCAGTTACCGAGCCCTCCAGCGATACAGCGGGGTGAAGTCCTTCGGGACGATTAGCAAAGCCTTGAAGCAATTGGCCGAACTAGGATGGCTAACGGCGCTCCCCCAGGCCAATCCCGAGGCCAGCGTCCTGCGCGATGTGAACATCTACGTCTTGACGCCGTTCAGCGACGCTGTAATGGAGATGGCCAACACCGTGTCGGCGTCTTTTCGCGCCGACATTGAGCAGGAGCGAGAACTCCGTAGGCACGAACGAAATGCGCGCCGCCGCAATACGCAGGCGACTAAAGGTTCTTCTTCAAGTGCTTCTGGTAAGAAGCCGAATGCGCTATTAAAGAGTACTTCTCTTTACGCTGAGCGTAGCGTCGGACAAAATGGCGCTACTCAGAACGTAGCGGGAAACTGGACAGAGCCTGAATTTCGAGTACGGCGCCACCGCGTCGTCGTCCATCACCGGCGTCGCTGCACCGGCGCGCTACGCACCCACGTCCACCAGCAGAGCCAGAACGGCAGCCGTAGGAACGGTGGAGCAAGCAAGGTTGGAGGACGGTCATGAAGCCTGGCAGGGCCGACAAAAGCCGCTCGAACCGGCGTGAATGGCTGGCGGTTCCTTCTTGGTCCAGGAATTGTCTGCAATCCAACCAGATTTGCGAATGGAAGCGAAAGTTTAACGGGCGCGTGCGGGATCACCAAGGCGCGAAAAGGGGAATGGGCCTGACCATATGAGCGGCCGAATGTCCATTCCCGAAATCGCGACCCGGCTCTCCCTCGGGCGGATCGCGGTTTACACGTTGCTGGAACAGGGCATCATTCCCGCCGTCCGCCTCGGCCGACGGTGGATCGTCACCCGGCACGCCTTCGAAAACTGGGAGCGCACCTGCGGAATGCCGACTGGACTTCCACCGAAAACCGAGCATAAGGTGACGTGACGCTATGCCCGCTTACAAACGCAAGTACCGGTCGGGAAAGGTTGTGTGGTTCTACCAATTCGCGCCACCCGGATCGACACGCCAGAATCAGAATCTGATCACCGAATCTGGTTTCGCGACGAAACAGGAAGCGACCGCCGCCGAGGCCGCCCGCCGCACCGAGGAGCAGAAGAGGGTCGAGATGCGAAAGGCCGGTGCCGCCGGTGTGGCCGCTGCAATGCCGACGACTCTGGCGATGCTCCTGGCAGAGTTCATGAAGCAGCACGCCGAGGAAAACCTGGCACCGAAAACCGTTGAGCGATATCGCGAGATGGCAGCGTACATCGCGCCGGAACTGCTCGCGATGAACATGACCGAGATCACGCCGCTTCACCTCAGCCGCGAGTGGACGCGGTTGCTGAAGTGCGGTGGCCACACGCGCAAGTCCAAGACGCCTCGCGCCATGAAGCCGAAGACGGTCAGGAACATCGCCGGTTTGGTGTCGTCTGCGTATCTGCGTGCGATCAAATGGGGGCTGGCAACCACTAACCCCATCACCCACAGCGACCTCCCCAAGGTGCGGAAGCGCATCGGAATGGCACTGCTCCCGTCCGAGCAGGATCGTCTGACCCAGTGTGCAACCGGCCCATGGTGCCTCCCGGTGTTCCTGGATGTGGCGGCAGCGACCGGCGCGCGGCGCGGGGAGGTCCTGGCTCTCAGATGGGCGGACATCAAGGGCATGATCGCCTTCATTGATCGGTCACTCTGCCAGACCATGGACGGGCTGGTGTTTAAGAGCACCAAGACGGAGAAGCCTCGCAAGGTGGAGTTGCCACCTTCGATGATAGCCTGCCTTGATGCGCATCGACTGCGGCAGGATGAGTTCCGGCGGCAGTTCGGCCCGGATTATCGCTGCGATCTGGACCTGATCTTCGCCAACCCGGATGGATCGCCGCTGATGCCGAATTCGGTGTCGGCAACGGTGTCGCGGCTGTGCCGGCGCTTGGGCCTGCCCCAGGGAGCATCGCTCCATGTTCTGCGGCACAGCCACGCGAGCCTCCTGCTGGCCGACGGCGTGGACCTCGCGACCGTCTCCGCGCGGCTCGGCCATTCATCGGTGCGCACGACCGCCGACATCTACAGCCACGCGATCCGCGGCAAGGACCACGCGGCAGCGCAGTCTTGGGACAACATCATGCAGCGATCACGCGGCGAGAAATCCACGGGCGTAAACTAAAAAGCAGCATGGCCAAGAAAACGGACACGAAGCCGGATCCAACGCCAGACCCGGAGATGAAACTCGCGCGGTACCTCGCATCGGCGTTCATCGCCTACAGTCACGGTATCGGGATGGATTACGCTCGCAAGAAGTACGCCCACATGCCAGTGGGACCATTTTGGATCGAGGTCGCGCGTATGGTAAGCGCGGGGACGGCACAGCAGGCCAATGGGCTGACGGCGTTTCCCATGGTTCCGCCGGATCGAAGAATACAATAGTTGCGCCCCACCACAACGGAAAAGCCCACTCGTAAACGAGCGGCTTTTTGCTCTTGGAAGCGCAGCTCCCGCGTGAGGGTCTCGCGTCCGCCGCCAAACACTGTGCGACTTGCTTCAAGCCGCTGTATCGAAAGCGAATCAGCGCGGCACATCAAGACCACTCCCGACGTTCGTCTCGCGCTGGCTCGCTTCCACAGCACCAGGACTTCCGAGTAATCTCCCAGAACGCCGTTTGGAGCTATTTGGGTTTGACGGATTGAAGGCCCACGGTGTCCACCTGTGCCTTTATCAAATTGGAAATCGTCACGAGATCCATAAAGGCAGAGTCCTTCAAGATTGGAACGACCGCATCCAGCCCCCCGATGCTGTTTTCGGCGGCTATCGAGAGCGTGGTTCGGTGCATGAGCTTCGAACAGATTTTGAACATTGGATTGAACTCATCCAACTGCCCGATGCGATGCGCGATCCCTTTTTTGCCGCTCGTCATCATCGGTTTGCGCTTCTCGTCTACCCCCATCTCCGCCAGCAATTGCCGGAACACGTCCGCTTCAGAATCCGTGCCGCTCGTGTCGGGGCCTTGTTCCGTCTCACTCGTGATATACTCTTCGAACGCTCTCCCGTAAGGCTCCGGCAACGTGGCGCTGGAGGCGTCGAGGTCTGCCAGCATTCGTTTGTGCATAGCCCTGTGATGATCGCTGAAGGCCTCGTTCAGCTCCTTTGCATCCGCGGCGAGATCGGCTTGAAATGACCGGGCGTTGTCGTTAGACTCCAGCACATATTCAGTTATGACCTTATCTTCGAGAAGATTCCGCCGCCCCCACGCAGCCAGTGGCACATACTCCTCGGCCCCGCGCGCAACAGATTGATAGTCCATCAATGCTGACTTCAACAGTGCGAACAAAAGATTTCGGAACCACACGTCATCACTCGACACTTCAGCGCTCCCGAGTTCTTTCAATTGCCTTTCGATGTTGGTCAGGAGTTGAACCTTCATCGAGTCAAATCGGTCCATGTGGTCTCAATTTACGGTAAAATCGGCAGCCGTACTCGCCTTCACTGTTGCCGTACGATTGGCTGTTGTCCCGAAGTCCCGTTCTGGGAGATGTGGATTGAGACGGAGCGTTCTCGGCTCTTAGTTCCACCGCGCCACCCGCCGGAACCGCTCTTGCGCTTCGGAATCGCGCGGCGCTGCACCGCCTGTCAGCTTGAGCCGCGCGCCCTGGCGCACCGCCGGATCGCCGCGCCAGCCGCCGTCGGACCGGATGCGACCGAGCAGCAGTGCCGAGCCGCGCAGCGTGCCGGGCAAATGACTGCCAAGTCGGTTCGTCGTCGGTTCCGGAATGGCTCAATTGCGTATCCTTACCGCGAAGAGCGCATGGTGGGCCAAAATGAAAAGGGTGCGACCGCCGCCGCCGAAAACGATATCGATGGGACGTTCCGGCACGTCGATCCGGCCGATCTGCTTCCCCCCACGGTCATAAACGAAGATTTGGCCGTTCGCAACGTACACGTTGCCCTTCGGGCCGACGGCGACGCTTTCACCGCCGCGCTGGGCAAAGGGCTGCAAATCGCTCAGCGTGCCGTCAGCGCCCACTAACGCACTGTAGGTGACGTCTTCCGACTCGCTGCTGACATAGATGTGATCGCCGGGATTGGCGCTGAGGAAACCATAAGTGTCCACGTTGTCGGAGAAACGCCAGCCCGCGGTGGAGTCCGCCGGTCCCTGCTGAAATACGCGCCCCGCAGGCAAGAACACACCGCCGTCCGCCGAGACATATTCCTTGGCTTTCGGGGTGGACACATCTCGCTGGAACATCTGCGCCAGCGTCGTGTAGGCGAACGTGTTGAAGTCCAGTTGGTCCATGAATTCGCCATTGTTCCAGTAATTGACCGGCAGAACGGCTCGCGCGCCTGGATGCGGTTTCGCTTGCTGGGGTGCCAGCACGGTGATCCGATCTTGCGGCGATCCGGGACGGAACGAATAGACCGTTCCCTCCGGTCCGGCAGAAGAGAGCACCAACACGTTGCCAGCCTTGTCGAATGCCAGGTTCACGGGATCAAGAGGGTTATCGCGCTCGATCGTGAGTCCTTCGGCTGCCGACCAGCCATAGATGCGCTGCTCATGGTGATCGACGAAATAGAGCTTGCCCGATGCATCCACGGCCGCACCGGAAATGGAAAAGAATCCGTCTTCCAGCTTCTGAACTTTCGCGCCTGGCGCCAAGACTGCGGAAGCATCGCCAGCAACTGGTGTAGGCGGCGTAGCGGAAACGTCGAGTACGGCAAATTCCCGTTCGCGCGTCTCCAGATGATGTGTCACATCCTCAATGGAATTCTCGTAGGGGAATTTGCTGGCACGCAGAAACGTGCCGCAGCCGTTTTGGTCGCACGTGGCATATCCGCTTTCGGCATTGACGTGAACGTTGCGGAAGTGAATGTCCGCACAATGATAGAGACGAACCGCGGCTGGAAACGGCGCGCGGGATCGCGTGACGCGATAAGCGTGATAGTTCGCGATGGTGATGTTCTTCGACCAATCTAATTCCAGCGATAAGGATGCGGGGCTCTCGCCGGCCTCCTCTTCGGTCTGCGGCGCGTTGAGGTCCCAGTTCTCCACGTGATCGAACCTGATCTCTGTGCGAACATGGTGTTCGTTGGAAAGCTCGTAGACATGGCCGGGGGTCTTGGTGTCGGAGACATAGAATCCCGCTTGGGCGAAGGTGTCGGGAGTCCAGATGTCGGCGAAGGTCCCACCGCCGCCGTGCGCAACCCACAGGCTGGGATATTGGCCGTCCCAGCGCTTGCGTAGATCGGGATCGGCGGTGTGGTCGTTGTTGTAGGGATTCGTGCCGCTACCATGACCGCCCAGGAATCGCACGTCATCGATCAGCGAGGCGGCCCCGGCGCACCACAGCACGCCTACGGCGCGGGGATTGATCCCGCCCGTCAGGACCCCGAAGCCGCTCAGGATGTTGGAACCGCCCGGCGGCGCGGAGATCACCGCCCGCGGCGCACCGACGCCCTGATAGGCTTTCGTGCCATCCGGAAGGTCAAACTGCGTCAGCGTGGGGTGTAGCCCGACGAGTACCGTTTCCGGTTTCAACGTGAGCGTGTCGCTGACGATGTAATGCCCGCTCGGAAAATAGAGCACCCGGTGCGAATCAATTGCTTTCTGGATAGCAACGGTGTCGTCGTTTTTGCCGTCTCCGGTGACACCGAGCGAGTGAACGTTGACCCAATCTTCAGCGGGGGGCAGCGCCGGGATGGGAATGCCCGGTAGATCGTAGAAAGTAGCGACTCCCCGCTCGCAGCCTTGATAGGCTAAGAGCAGTTTTCTTTTGCCGAGAAAAGGAGAG
>OCTA010003531.1_pt1 | contig 13869 bp, 12 predicted proteins | sample 1538991 | NCBI WGS metagenome assembly OCTA01 (sample SAMEA3539302, study PRJEB22396) | soil metagenome | biome: tundra; feature: field; material: soil | place: USA | collected 2010-05 | depth 0.15 m
AGAATCGTCACCTTCTCGCGCGGGATGCTCTTCAGGGCTTCCTTGATGTGCGGATCCGTCTTGTAGGCATCGGCCGTATCCCAGAAAAACTGGCCTTGGTCGAAGGCAAATTTCAGGTAGTCGGCCACACCCTGGAGTCCCAGTTCGCGCTGCACGTTGCCGGCGTTGGTACCCAGGCCGATCGCCATCCGGGTGACCTTGATCTTGTCCGGCCCCAGGTAGAGGACATCGCTCGCTTTTCGAGCTGTTGTTGCGCCGCGGAGCCATTCAGGTCTCCCTAGCGCCGTGAGGAGGGCGGCTCCCGCCGTCCCGCCAGCCGTCTGGAAAAAACCACGTCGATTCATCGGCATGTCTGCCTCCCTTACTCTGCCGGTAACGGCCGGCGCCCGTGAACTGAACCAGAATACCATCTTGGACTCCGGTTATCCTAATAGTCTACACCCGCGCGCGGTTGTACAATCGATGCTGGCCGGGTTGGCAAAGCGGAAATCCGGGATGAAAGGGCCCACAATGTATGAAACCTCACGATTCAGCCGGCGATGAACAGAAAGAACCCAAAGAGGATATAGTCCCGGAGGTCTGTCGCTTCGAGACCGAAGTGGCTTTCCTGGCGGAGGTTGGCCGGAGAATTGCGCCCCTGGCGGCGCTGCCAGGCCTCACCCCGGAAAAAGCTCAGGCCATCGAACGCGCGGTTGCGGCATTGCAGAAGCTGCCGGAGTTGACACCGGGGATCGACCTCCAAATCGAAGTCACCCACCGCATGGGGGACGATGATTTCAGAGAGAGCTACAGCTACCTGATCAAGCTGGACTGGCAGGGAGTCGAGATCAATTCCACTGGAAGCCAGTCCGGCACCGCGGTTGAGCCGAACTCCTTCAGCCTGGAGTCGCTCAAATGGTACGCCGATGGCCACTCCGATCAGAAGGGTAACCGGGACACATGGCTGGAGCGGTTGGAGTATGCACTCGGCCGCGACTACACCTTAAACGTAACGGATGAAAGCTTGCCCAGGACGTAACAATGAAACTGCTAAGCATGTCGTGCTGCACTCTTGTTTGCGGCCTCGCCTTAATGGCCGCTCAACGTTCTACCTCTTCGGAAATCCCCCACTTGCAGAAGCAGGGTACGGCCACTCAACTGATCGTCGAGGGCAAGCCGTTCCTGGTTTTGGCGGGAGAATTGACCAACAACAGCGCCACCAGCGTGGAGTACATGAAGCCCATATGGTCCAAGCTCGTCGAGGCCAAACTCAACACTGTCCTGGCGACCGTTGCCTGGAACCAGGTGGAACCGCAGGAAGGGAAGTTCGACTTCAGCGTGGTCGACGGCATCATCCGGGACGCACGGAGCCACAACCTGCATCTCGTGCTTCTGTGGTTCGCAAGCTGGAAGAACGGCCTGTCCAGCTACCCGCCCGACTGGGTGAAGCGGGATTTCGAGCGGTTTCCGCGCGCCCAGGTCGCGAGCGGTAAGAGCATCGAACTGCTCAGCCCGCTCAGCGATGCCAACCGCGACGCCGATGCCCGCGCCTTCGCCGCCCTGATGCGCCACGTCAAGGCGGTGGATGGCCAGCAACACACGGTCATCATGATCCAGGAGCAGAACGAGGTGGGAATGCATGGGGACTCCCGCGACCGCTCGCCGGCGGCCAATCAGGCGTTCGCGAGCCCGGTGCCGAAGGAACTGATGGACTACCTGCAGCAGCACAAGGCTTCCCTGATTCCGGAGTTTCGCCAGGTGTGGGAGGCGGCCGGCTTCAAAACCTCCGGGACTTGGGAAGAGGTGTTCGGCAAGAGCGCCGTCACGGATGGAATCTTCATGGCCTGGTACTATGCGCGCTACATCGGACGAGTGGCCGAGGCGGGCAAAGCCGAATACCCGATACCGATATTCGTCAACGCGTCGCTCTACGGAATCGGGAGGGGCCCTCAACCTCCAGCGAGCGGCGGCCGCCCTTGGGACCTGATGATGGACGTCTGGAAAGCCGGGGGGCCGCAAATCGATATGCTTTCCCCCGACTCATACAGCGAAGTCGACTTCGCGGCGTTTTGCGCCAAGTACACCCGGCCCGGCAACCCGCTGTTCATACCCGAGAATATGGGCGGGCCGGATGGCGCGGCCCGGGTGCTCTACGCTTTCGGACGCCATGACGCCATCGGTTGGACGGTGATGGGGCTAGAAGACGCGCGGATACCGCATCCCGACAACGATCTGATCTCGAGCTTCGACCTGATCGAGCAACTGGCGCCCCTGATTGCGGCACACCAGGGCAACGGCACCATGTCCGCTGTCCTGTTGAGGAGCCCCAACGACCCGCCTCAGAAGATCCAGGTGGGCGATTACACGCTGGAGGTCAAGTTTTATTCCCAGCCCAAAATGCAAGGTGTACCACCACCGCCGGACCCCCCGCCCCCCGCGGCGGCCCTCTTCATTGCGACCGGGCCGGACGAGTACTTCGCGGCTGGCAGCGGCGTAACCGTTACTGTTTCTCCCAACACACCAGGGCCCCCGCTCGCCGGACTGGCCACCGTGGAAGAAGGCGCTTTTGTGAATGGCCGCTGGGTTGCCGGGCGCCGGCTGAACGGCGACGACAGCGATGAGGGGAACTTCCTGATGCTCGAAAGGTCGGGATGCTGTTGGCCTGCAGCGGCGAAGAGCATCCAGCGCTTCACCCTGTACCGCTACCGGTGAGCCAGCCCTTGCATGTGGGGCAGGCTGCGAAGGTTTGAGAGTGCTGTAGTACAAACAAAGCGCTTGAACGCGACCGCCGTCAATTGGTCTTGCCGGGCGTCGAAAGGCTGGTCGTATAGTTATCTTTCAAGGGGTCGTCCGGAACCAGGCTCTCGATCTTTTTCCACGCTGTGCTGGGAGGGGTCTGCCTCAATACACCGAGTTGGCCGACGGCCCAGACGGACCCGTTCACGGTGATCAACTGGCACAGAAAAAGCTGATCGTCGATCTTGATGCTCTTCCAGCTTTCACCGCCGTCTTCGCTGGTCAGAAGACTGTCGTCCGCCGTGATCCAGCCGTGATTCGCGCTATCGAAAAGAATGGAGGAGAGCGACGATCTCACCGGGCTTTTTTGCGCCGTCCATGTGGTTCCGCCGTCGCTGCTGCGAAAGATCTGCCCGCTGAATCCCACGGTCCAGCCGTTGTTCGCATCGCGAAAGAACACCGACGTGAGCGACCACTGCGCCGCGTCGGTCCGCACCTGCTGCCAGGCCTTGCCGCCATCCGTGGTACGCAGAATCGTGCCGGCCCAGCCGACAGCCCAGCCGTGCTCGGCATCCAGGAAGAAGAGGTTTTCAAGCGACTCCTTGGTGCCGGTGGTTTGGGTGGACCAGGTGAGGCCCCCGTCCGCCGAGTGAAGAACGACTCCGTCGTACCCCGTCACCCAGCCCGACTGGCCGACGAATTGAATCGCGGTCAGGTTCTCGGTGGTGCCCGTCTTCCGAGGCTCCCATGTCTTGCCGCCATCGGCCGTGGCTACCAACAGCCCTGCATCGCCGACCGCAAAACCGTGGTTCGCATCGGAAAACTCGAGATTCCGCAGATGCCCCTTCGCGCCAGTGCTGCGGTTGGACCAGGTCGTCCCGGCATCGGTGGTGACCATCAATCCACCCTGTTCGCAGAGAAGATAAACCAGCGACCTACCCGGCGAAACCCCGTCGCGCAACCAGCAACTGCTATCCTGCGAACCGGCAGCCGCTGGCGCGCCGGCGGCTGCTGGCGCATTGGCAGCTACTTGCGCACTGGCAGTCAACTGCCACAGCATGGAAACCGCCAGCACCTTGACCAAGCCGGCCAGAATCCTCCCTTGGAATGCTCCCTGTAACATCTTTGCCTCCGCTTGATAGGATGATTCGGCCGTGGCGGAAGTTACCGTATGTTTGCGCACAGCCCATTTGGGCCATGCCCGGGTAGTACTTTGGAGCTATCGGCGTGGGACGCCTGCACCCCGGATCAGTAGATCGTCTTCAATTCCACGATCACCGTTTCGAGCGGCTTGTCACTCAGATTGTCTACCTTCTGTTTGGAGGGCCCGCTCCACTTGAAATCCCCCACCTTCTGTTGCGCCACCGCGGCCTTTCCATCGGACGAAGTGGTGCGCACGTTCTGATCCGAGAAGCAAACCACCAGATGTCCGAGGCTGTACTCGTGCATCGGCGCGCTCTGCCGTGGACCCAGTTTCAAGCGCAGAACCCGGACCTGGCTGTTCTCCAATACCAAGGTGAAGTCTTTGGGATCGACTTTCAACGGGTCGAGAGCGGTGCCCGCCACCTTGGCGGGATATCCCGCCTTCTTGATTGCGAGATACATGCCAACCGGGCCCGAGGTTGTTCCCGCCGGCCGATTCCATACCCCGTTCGCCCCGTAGTGAAACCCGCTTGCGGGGCTCCATTCGACCTCGCCTGCCTGCCACTTCAGGTGCTCCACGGTGCCGTCCAGGTAGAAGAGATCCTCGCTGCCGGGATAGTAACGCAGCACCACGCGGTTCAGCCCGTGGTTGTGCCACGGGTGGGACTCGGCGCACCGTGCCCGGTCTTGTGGAGGCAAGGTTGCGCACGACTTGGGAATATCGGTTCCGGAGGCGCCGGAGCCAGGCCAAGGTGGAGTCTGCGGCGGATTGACAATCACCTGGTCATTCTCGAAGTCCGGCTTGCTTGCCATTCGGCTGGGTGGATTCTGGGCGGCCAACTGAGCCCCCGCAAGAACAAGTGGAAGGCAAAGTGTGAGCGCCCGTTTCGGGTTCAATACCTGCAATAGAAGGACTCGCATGGGGACATTATACGGAACGCCGCGGCTGCAAGCGTGCATCCCGGTTACCATATTGTAGGCCATGCCCAGTAACGGATGGCCCAACGGAAATCCCGACTTAACTGGGAGGCTACGAAGATGAAAAAGTCTGTAGGGCTGTCAGTTCTAATCTGCCTGGCTGCGTTTGCGCAGGAAAAGCAGCCCCCCGCAGCGGTTGGCGGCGGACACATCCCCGCTCGCGGTCCTGCTTCCGCGAAGCCTTGCACTGCGCAAGCCGCGACCCCCGCACCAGGTCGGCAGCCAGGTGCCACGACTCCGAACTTTATTGCCGTCGATGAAAAAGGCCATCCCTACGTTCCCCACGTTGACGTCAAGAACGACAGATGGGTCGGACACGATACCTGCGCCGACGATCCGCATTACCACCTCGATCACCCGTGGGCACACGGACGCTACAGCGGTGGCTTGGGACCGCAGCGTGTGTTCCCGCTGGCGTTGGACAAGGTCTCTCCTGGAATCGCGGAGTGGCTGGCGCTGGCATCGGGACACTTATGGTTCGGCAATTTCTACTGGAACATCGCCCAGTACGATTACGACATCGCTGCGCGCTGGAAGTGGGACAGCGATCAGATTGCGATCTACGAGGACCCGGTCCACGTTGGCTGGTATCTTGCATACACCCCGCGGCTAGGCTCGTTCGCCCACGTCGAGTATCTGGGAGCGGGCGCTCCGCCCAAGCCGGCCGCCGGGGACTCACAGGCCGCACCAAGGAAGCCGCGCTTCGAGAATGACCAGGTGATTGTCAATGAGCCGCACGCCAAGATGCACGTCCACAGGTACAATCGCGTGATGATCTATGCTTCTCAAGGCGGGGAGTGGCTGCATTACCTGGACGGCCACACAGAGGACTTGAAGTGGCAGGCCGGCCAGGTCAAATGGAGCCCGGCTAGCGGGATGCATTACTCGGAAATCCCGACCACCAGCGAAGTGCCTCAGGGGCCAGGCGGCCTCGATATCGGGATCAAGAAGCCGGGAAACGCCGGCAAGGTGGTGAGAACCGCTCTGGACCCCTTGCGGGTTGACCCCAAAGACTACAAGGTGGAATTCGAGAACAGCCAGGTTCGGGTGGTCCGCGTCAGGCTGGGTCCACGGCAGAGCGTACCGATGCACGAGTACGTTCTCAACCGCGTGGTGTATTACGCCACGGATGAGAACGTGCGCGAGACCTCGCCCGACGGAAAGGCCGTGGTCGCACAGCACAAAGCCGGGGATTTTAGTTGGGACGGCCCGGCCAAACAAAAGGTGGAAAACCTGAATGACAAGCCGTTCGAAGCGCTGGTCGTGGAAGTAAAGAACTGATTTTCGCGGGTAGGTTGAAATCTTGCCGCGCCACCCGGGTCGATCCGATCCGCGCTCTGCGGCATGAGTGACATTGCAGCCGGGTCATCGGGCATACGAGTGCTACAATCGGCGAAGAGCGCGAGGCGCCCGAAGCCGGAGGTCATTGAGCCATGTCGGTTACGCGCAGATCTTTCTTTGCCCGTGCGGGGGCGATTGCCACCGCGCAAGGGTTGGCTTTGAAAGGGCAGCAGCCGCCGCCGGCCAAGCAGCCGGACCCTCGTCAGGGCACTGCCGATGCCGCCAAGTATTTCCAGTATTTCGATCGCCGTTCCAAAGTGTCTCTGATCCAGGGTGAAAACCGGCGCAAGAACATTTACGACGCGCTGGTCGCCATCGACGACCAGATCCGGCCCGCTCTCAAGGCCAAGAAGTATGTTTTTGTCAAGCCCAATGGCAACGAATCGGTGGAAAGGCCGCTGGGCGGCACCCAAGCCGATGCCGTGCGCGGAATCTTCGACTACCTGGCTCCCCGCTTCAAAGGTCCCGTGGTGTTCGGCGATACCGGCATGAATCCAGCCAAGGTTTGCTTCACTAAGTACGGCTGGGACAAAGTCTTCGCCGAGTATAAGTCCCTCGACTTGAAGTTTGAGATTCCCAACGAGGAACAGAACCACTGGGGGCTGATGCACGGGATCGATTACGACATGCATGTAATCCCCATACGGCTGGGAGTTCGATTCGTGGACCCCGATGCTTTCGTCATTTCCGCGGCGATCATGAAGACGCATAACTTTGTGGTCGCAACCTTGTCCATCAAGAACATGGTCGTGGGAGCGGCGCTGCATACTCCCCCGGGGGTGGGAGTTTTTGCGCTGAGCGAGAAGCGCAAGTTTCACGTCGGCGTCCGGGCGGGCAACTATAACATGTATATGGCCACCCAGCGCATGCTCCCCACCAACTGGGGAGTCGGGGTGGTGGACGGGTTCGAGGGCATGGAAGGGAACGGTCCCGGGCAGGGCACCCCGGTGAGGCACCGGATCGCCTTGGCCTCGACGGATTTTCTGGCGGTGGATCGCGTGGGCCTGGAGTGCATGGGAATCGATGCCAGTTGGCCCGGCTATCTCAATTACGCCTACCAGGCCGGCCTTGGGCAGTTCGATCTATCCAAGATCGACGTGGTGGGCGCCAAGATCGCCGACGTGCAGAAGAAGTATCGTCTTCATGCCGACACCGACATCATGCTGGAGTGGCGAGGCCCGATGCTGGACCTGCCTCCGAACCTGGGCCTCAACCGGCGTCCGCTGGAAGAGGATCTCTCCGCATACGCCTGCTGCACCCAAACGGCATAACGCGGCGGCCACCGGCGCCCCGGATCAGTAGATACTCTTCAGCTCCACGATCACGGTTTCGAGCGGCTTGTCAGTCAGGTTGTCTATCTTCTGTTTGGAGGGTCCGCTCCAGGTGGCACTCCCGTCCTGGTGCCGGGTGACTTCGGCCTTTCCCTCGGGCGAAGTCTCGCGCACGTTCTGATCGGTGATGTAGACCATCAGGCGGTTGAGGGTGTACTCGTGCATCGGCGCGCTCTGCCGTGGTCCCAGTTTCAGGCGGAGCACCCGAACCTGGCTGTTCTCGAGCACCAGCGTGAAGTCTTTGGGATCGACTCGCAAGGGGTCGAGAGCGGTGCCCGCCACCTTGCCCGGATATCCCGGCTTTTTGATTCCGATATCGACGATCATGGGCGTGGTGAACGCCGGGGTCTTCCAGACTCGCGGATCGAGCTCCGGCGGGAGCTCCGAGTAGTGATAGCCTTCGGCCGGGCTCCATCTGACCGTGCCCGCCTGCCACTTCAGGTCATCCACGCTGCCATCCAGATAAGTGAGCTTCTCCCCGCCGGTATGGATGTAGACCATCACGCGATTCAGGGGGTGGTTGTGCCAGTTCTTGCCGGTGGCGGCGCCGGGAATCTTAATCCCCTCGTGCGGCCCATTGAGAATCACCTGGCCATTCTCGAAGTGAGCATCCAGGGAGTGAGAGTCGAAGGACGGTTGTGAGTTCTGGCCGGCCAGCGGAGCCACCGCAAAAACAAGCGGAAGCAAAAGCGCGAATGCCCGTTTCGTATGCCATGCCTGCAATAAAAGGAGTCGCATAGGTAGATTGTTACGCGGTACGGTTACAAAAGCCACCCCTTTTTCACGCAACCCCTTTGGATTTCGAACCGCGCGCTGCCGGCCCGAGAAAAGCTCCCGAGACGCGCGCTATTATATGTGGTCCATGAATAATTTTGCACACGGCCGAACCCGGTGGGTCCTGATCGCATGGCTATTTGTGCTCAGCGCCCTTGGGTACCTGAACCGCGTCAATATTTCCGTGGCCGGCGAGGCCATCTCTCAGGATTTCCATCTGAGCCAGATCCAGCTCGGCTGGGTCTTCAGCATCTTCACGCTGGGGTATGCCCTGTTCCAAGCACCCACCGGCCGCCTGGCCGACCGTTTTGGGCCGCGGAAGATTCTCTTGCTGGCAACCGTCTGGTGGGCCTTTTTCCTGGGCCTGACGGCGATGGCACCCTTTGGCATCGCGGCCTCGCTGGTCGTACTGCTGGCACTGCGCTTCGGCCTGGGAATGGGGGTAGCCTCGATTTACCCGTCGGCCAACCGGGTGGTGGCAGGCTGGATCCCGTCGGCGGAACGCGGGGCGGCTACCGGCTGGATCTTCGCCGGAGTGGGCGCGGGCGCCGGAGTGGCGCCGCCCCTCATCAGCTATCTTCTGCTGCACGGCGGCTGGCGCTGGTCCATGTGGGTCTGCGCGGCCATCGGGCTGGCGGCGGGCCTGGTCTGGTACCTGATTTCGCGGGACCTCCCCGAGCTACATGCCTGGATGACTCCGCAGGAAGCCGAACACATCCGCACGGGATTGCCGCGCGTGCCGCCCTCCGCACCCAAGGCCGTCCCATGGAAGACCATCATGACCAGCAAAGAGGTGCTGTTGATCTCGCTGAGCTATTTTGCGTTTTCGTATGCCGCCAACATCTTCTTCACCTGGTTCTTCCCTTACCTGAAGACGGTGCGCCACCTGGACCTGAAGTCGAGCGCCTTCTTCGGGATGCTTCCGTTCCTGGCGATGGCCATATGCTCACCATTGGGTGGCTCGGTCAGCGACTTCCTGACGAAACGCTATGGGAAACGCATAGGCCGCTGCGGAGTGGCGGTGGTTTGTATGGGACTCTCGGCGCTGTTCATTGCCCTGGGGACGCTGGTGCCGGAGGCGCGGCTGGCCAGCATCGTGCTCGCCGCGGGCGCCGGCGCCTTGTATTTTGCCCAGAGCTGTTTCTGGTCGGTGACGGCCGACATCGCCGGCCCTTCCGCCGGAACCGTTTCCGGCTTCATGAATATGCTCGGGCAGTTTGGCGGTGTTGTGGCCCCGTCTCTCACTCCGTTGATGGCCATGCACTTTGGCTGGCCGGCGGCGTTCCTGGTAGCCTCCGGCCTGGGTGTGATGGGATCTCTTGTCTGGCTGGCGGTGGACCCCGACCGGTCGCTGCTTCGGGAACCGGTTGCGGCCCCTGTGGAAAGGATCTGAGAATATGAGTCGAAAATATTATCTGGCAGGCCTCCCTGTACTCGCGCTCGCCGGTTGGGTGATGGCACAACCTTCCGGCGATCCTCTCATCGAGGGCTATCGCACCACGGAAGTGTCCGCCGTGGCGGACGCCACGGAGCAATTGTACGGGCAGCGCTCGTATATGGGGCACGACATGCGGCCGCTGTTCAAGACCAAGTTTGCGGGCCCCGCCGTAACCGTCTACATGAAGAAGGAGGAGCACAAAGAGGGTGGGGCGGCTTCCCAGGGAATGCTGGACGCTATCGACGCCGCGCCGGCGGGATCGGTGTACGTCATGGTGGTCGAGGACGGGCTGGACTACGGAGCGGTGGGCGGCCTGATGGCCACCGGCATGAAGTTCCGCGGCCTGGCCGGAGCCGTGGTGGATGCCTCCATACGCGACCTGCCGCAAATCGGTAAGATGCAATTCCCGATTTTCAGCCGCGGGGTGGCGCCTGCCACCACCGTCGGCCACTACCGTTTCGGCGGCGTCAATGTTCCCGTGACCTGCGCCGGCGTACGGGTGAACGCGGGCGACATCATCACCGCCGACGAAGATGGCGTGTGCGTGGTGCCGCGCGCGCGCGCCGCCGCGGTCCTCAAGAAAGCTCAGGAACTGGACTACATCGAGCACACCACGATCCCGTTGATTGAGAAACTCCGCTCCGTAGTACAGGGGGTGGCGAAGTTCGGCCGGATCTGAAAAGCGCGTCGTAAGTAATGGCGCATTATGCTCACTGACCGGGCTGTGAAGAAATCGGTTGGCAGGCGAAAGCGCCTGCCCCACAAGCAAGCACCCGCTGTAGATTCTATCGGTTCCATACGGAGGCTTTCATGACTACCGTACTCGGTGTAGATATCGGCACTACCGGCATGAAGATCGGCGTCTTTCGAGAGTCGAACGGCGCCCTGGAGCCGGTCGCCCAGTTTTCGCAGAGCTACCCGATCAATACCTACCGCAACGGCCAGTTCAGCGATGTGGAACCGCGGAAATGGCAGGACGCCTTTGTGGCCGGCTGCACCCAACTCGGGGATGCCGTCGCCGGCGTAGAGGCCATCGGCATTTCGGGCACCACGCCTGGCCTGACGGCGATGACGGCCGAGGGAGCGCCGCTCTATCCGGCGATCCTGATGCTCGACCAGCGCTCGCGCGTGCAGGCGGCCGAGATCATCAGCCGGATAGGCCTTCAGCGCATCCTGGCCGAAACCAGCAATATGCCGGTGGCCGGCGGCTGTTCCCTGGCCAGCATTCTGTGGCTCCGCGACAACCAGCCCGAGGTATTCGAGAAAGCCGCGTGTTTCGGCCACTCCAACACCTTCTTCGCTAAATGGCTCACCGGCAAATTCGCCATCGATCCGTCGTCGGCTTCGCTGTCGGCGCTCTACAACACGGTCCGCAACGACCTCACATGGAACCAGGAGATCGCGGGCGAGTTCGGGCTCCGCATGGACCAGCTTCCGCAGGTGATGCTCGGTTTTGAAAGCCCGGGCCGCATGCGCAGGGAAGTGGCCTCGAAGCTCGGCTTCCGCCAGCCGCCGGTGGTGGCGATCGGCGGCAACGACGCCGTGCTGGCGGCCTATTCGATCGGCATCCGCGAGCCCGGCGACTATGTCGACGTGACCGGCACCTGCGAAATCAGCATGGTGTGCCTGGAGAAATGCTATCCCTCGACTAAGTACAACGTCCGCGCGCACGTGATCGCCAACCGCTGGGTGACTCTCTACGTGATGAACGCGGAAGGCAAGGCGTTCGAGTGGTTCTACGGCGTGTTCTGCAGCGAGATGACGCCGCGGCAATACTACCAGGAGTTCCTGCCCAAGGCCGTGGATCACTGGGTGGGGCGCGAGAGCACGGTCACCTACACGCCGTACCTGATGGGCTCCCGCTACAGCCTGCAACCGCTGAAGGCCGAGTTTCTCGGCATGACCCCGGAAACCACGCGCGAAGAGCTGATGGCCGCCATGGTGAAAGGTCTTGCCGAGTACCAGCGCGAGCACCTGAAAGAGATCTCGCTGGTGCAGGCCATCAAGCCCGTGGTTCACATCACCGGCGGGGCCGTCAACCCGTCCATCATTAACGCCAAGAAGAAATGGATGCTGGGCAACGCGGAGTACGTCTTCGAGGAGCAGTCCTCGATGAAGGGTGCCGCCATGCTGGCCCTGAAGAATCTCCAGGAGCGATAAGGAGTATCCGGTGACACAAGCATCGCAGAGAAATATGTACCTCGGCGGAGCGCTGATGCTCATGCTCGCCGAGGCCCTCCTGCTGGTTATCGGGAAAGGCGCCCTGCCCGTGTCGGGAGTGGCGCTGTTCCTGATGTTCTACGCGTTCTCTTATACCGTCAAGAACACGAAAACGTTGGCCGGGCTGGCGTTCACGTTTCAGATTTTCGCTTTCTGCGCGTTCACCATGTACTTCCCGTACCTGTTCACCGACTGGGGCTTCAACACCAAGGTTCTGATTGTGCCCTCGGTGCAGGTCATCATGTTCGGCATGGGGACCAAGCTCAGCCTGGCGGACTTTGCCCGCGAGTTCAAGAAGCCGGCGAAGATCCTGATCGGGACGGCGCTGGGCTATATCCTGATGCCGCTGGCCGGCCTGGTCATCATCAAGGTCTATCACTTCCCGGCTGAAGTGGCCGCGGGCATCATCCTCATCGGCGTGTGCCCGACGGGCGCGGCTTCGAACGTGATGACTTATCTGGCCCGCGGCAACCTGGCGCTGGCGCTGAGCCTCACCATGCTGGCGACCTTCATTTCGCCGTTCGCCACGCCGTTGATCATGCAGGTCTGCGCCGGGCAGCTCATCAAGGTGGATACGGTCGGCATGATGATCGGCATCCTGAACATGGTGATGGTGCCGGTCTGCGCCGGCCTGATCTGCAATAAGATCCTGTACGGCAAGCTGGCCTGGTTCCAAAAGGCGGGTAACCTGCTCGGCCTGGCGGTGCTGTGCTTCCTGACGGGCCTGGCGCTGATCTTCGTGCCGTTCGCCGCTTCCATCGCTTCCCTGCAATCCGGCCTGGTGCTGGTGTTCTGGGCCGTGGCCGCCGTCTCATTCACGAAGATGATGGTGGACCGCGCGCAGGGTCCCGAAAACTGGATGGAGATGGTGCTGCCGAAGCTCTCGCTCACCTCGATCATGCTGTACATCGTCATCGTGGCGGCGCACAACAGGGACATCCTGCTGAGCATCGGACCGGCGCTGTTCATCGCGACCATCGCGCACAATACCCTGGGTTTCATTATGGGATGGGTGTCGGCGAAGATGCTCCGGCTCAATGACGCGGACACGCGGGCGCTGGTCATCCAGGTGGGCCTCAAGAACGCGGGCGTGGGCGTCGGTCTGGCCTACGACGTGCTGAAGAGCTCGGCGGCCGCTCTGGCGTCGTTGATTTTCGGAACTTGGATGAACGTATCGGGGTCTACCCTGGCGAATTTCTGGCGCCAGCGCCCACCGCGTGAGTGGGAGGCGGGGAAGCCCGTGGTGGCGGCTTCGACGGTGAGATAGTGGCACCATGGACCAACGGTATTGAACTCTCTCGGATCGAGCCTTAGTACCGCGGCGATTCAAGCCGCAAGCCGTCGATCATCGCGAAGTGCTTGCGGTTTCTGCTGACGAGTTCGAAGCCCAGCCTAATCGCGGTAGCAGCGATCAATGAATCGAAGGTGCGCAGGCCATCTGATTTGGCGTACCGCTTGAGGAGATCGTAAGCGACATGGCCGATGGCCATGTCCATGTGGATCACCGGATACATCGATACGAGGGAGTCGATACCAACAAGATCCCGCTTGTCCCTTGCCCCGACGATCAGTTCTTGGGCGGCGATGATAGAGATTGCGGGATCGCTCAGGGAATCAAGGTAGCTGGCGGCGCTTGCGTTCCCGCGAGATACATCGATCATCACGTCGGTATCGATCAGGGAGGCCATCCATTTATCGTCTCTACTACCCGCGCGGATTGTCCCTGAGCTTGTTCACGTAATCGACGCCAGCGCCGATGTCGGTACGGTCTTTCCACATGCCATAGAACGGAAGGTCCTTGATGGAGCGCCGCTTACGTGCTGGTTCCTGCTCTGCCGGAACAAGCACCTCAACGACCGTGCCCTCTTTCATTTGCACGATTTCAAGGGGCCTGAAGACGCCGTTTTCGTATTTCGCGGGGATCGTCAT
>OCTA010003532.1_pt1 | contig 13868 bp, 9 predicted proteins | sample 1538991 | NCBI WGS metagenome assembly OCTA01 (sample SAMEA3539302, study PRJEB22396) | soil metagenome | biome: tundra; feature: field; material: soil | place: USA | collected 2010-05 | depth 0.15 m
CCCTCCACCAGTTCGAAGCCTTGCGCCAGGCGGCGAAACCCGGTGGAGAGATTGTCATACAGGACGACCTCGTAACCGGAACACCGCAGCGCGCGCGCCGCATGACTGCCGATGTAACCTGCTCCGCCCGTCACCAGGATCGCCAAGGAAAAACCTCAAATGATACCGCTAGGCGGCAGCTCCTGCATCGCGGGACACTCGCTGGCTGAATACCCTCCGAACCACATAGTGCGGTCGTGCTTTCGCTTCTTCATAGACGCGCCCAACGTACTCTCCAATGATCCCGAGGAAGAACAAATTCATTCCTGAGAGGAAAGTAATCACGAAAATGATGGCAGTGAAGCCCTGTGGGGCGTGCAGCCAGAATTTCACGTAGATCGAATACAGCGCAAACAGAAGCGAGCACGCTATGGCGATGGCCCCGAGAATCGCGGCGGCACGCAGAGGGACGATGGAGAAGGCGAAGATGCCATCGGAGGCAAGCTTTAGCAGCTTCAGAGGGCTGTACTTGGTGCGCCCGGCGCGGCGAGCGGCCCGTTCGATGGGGATGCCGATCTGGCGAAATCCGACCCAGGTGCGCAGCCCGCGCAGGTAACGGTGATGTTCCGGCATCCCGCGGATTTCGTCGACGACGCGGCGTGACATGAGGCCAAAATCACCGGAATCGAGAGGCAGCTCGATCGACGATAGCGTCGCTAGCAAACGGTAAAAGACGTAGTAGCACATCCGCAGCCACCAGGGCTCTTTGCGGTTGACACGCTGCACGTAGACGACGTCATATCCCTGGCCGTAGTGGTCGACCAGCGTGGGGATGGCCTCGGGGGGATCCTGGAGATCCCCGTCCATGAGAATGACGACGTCTCCGGACACCTGATCGAGGGCAGCGGCGAGGGCGGTCTGGTGGCCGAAGTTGCGAGATAACTCGACGATCACGAGCCTGGGATCGCGCTCGGCAGCCGCTTCGAGTATTCCGAGAGTCCCGTCCGAACTGCCGTCGTCCACGAAAACAACTTCGTGTGGGCCGCCGGGGAGCGAGTCGAGGACGGCAGTGGTCCGGCGAACTAGTTCGGGCACGACCTCCTCTTCGTTGTAGATCGGGATGGCGAGGGAGACGCGAGGGTTAGCGGTCATCGATATGGAACTGTCCTTCAAAGCAATACAACTCCGGTACTTTTCGATATCATTTGAACTTCCGACTACTTTAGCGCGCTTCCCTTGAAGTAAAACATCTCCCAAAGCGTGACACCCGCCCCCGTCAGAGGATAGGTTTCAAATACGATGGGGTGGAAGAGCCCGGTGAAGATCGATTCCCAGTCTTCCAAGGGTCGCATGAACTTGCCCCGATCCGCATCGGATAGAAAGCGGGCGATCGATCCTGGGGCCGGGAGCTCGTGTTCGAGGATATGAATGCAACCGTCGTCGGTTAAGAGAGTCCGCAAGTTAGACAACAACTCCACCACGTCGCCCGTGTCGATGTGGTGCAGAAAGCTGTTCACCAGGATGAAATCGAAGCGGTTCTCCGGAGCGACACGGTAGGTGCATGCATCGGCAGCAATGAAATCGCGCCCGTAGCGCTTGCGGGCAGACTTGATATAGCCCTCGTTGATATCGATACCTAGATATGCCGTGTGCGCAAACTGGCGGCTATTCGTGCCTGGCCCGCAGGCGACATCAAGAACACGATTGACGCGGCTCATGTTGTTGTGGGCCAGCACCGGGGCGAATTTCTGAGCGACAAATGGCGCCTGCCACAACCGATAAACAAACGATTGTTCCAGCAGAGTCTCGGTGAGGCTCATGGTTTCCATCTTACTACGAACGGGTCTACCACCTGCTGCGCAGGAAACTCCCTTTCGAGCGCCGCACGGAGGTCTGAGGGAACCGGGTCGGAAAACTGTGGTCGCTGATTTATAACGACGATGCTCACATTCCTAGCATGCACGGCATTGAGGATGCGGTCGGTGCGGCCGACGGGGTCATCGAGGAAGTCGAGCAGTGTTCGAGTCGGGTTGCGGAAGCCGTAGAGGAAGTAGACTTCCGGGCAATCGGGCGTGGCGTAGATGTATTCACCATTCGCATGCTGTTCGAGGAGAGCGCCCAGTACCTCAGAGGTCCTCGCTGTTTCAGGTGATACACGCAGACCACCAGCGCGGGGAAGCGTAAGCCTGGCACTTTGCCGGTCGGGCGAGTAGTACCATCCGATAGCGTGAACAAATCCCGGCGTCACCTCCAACATGGCATACAGAACATAAAAGCAAAATACTGCGGTCACGAGCAACCGAGGCGGATCTTGGAGACGGCTGAGCAAAGCAGCTGCGGCCAAGATTACGAGCGGAACAACATAGCACAGGTAGATGGGCGCGGTGAACGGGAACTGAATCAGATTGCAGGTTGCTGCAACGGATAGGACCAGGAAAATTTGCTGCTGCTGAATGGCGTCCATCTGGCGCCGCATCGACTGGCGAAGTACCAGCACAACACCTAGGACCGTCACGATGGGCACGAGAACCCAAATCGTGTGCCACACCCCTCGGTAGACAAAGTACTTCCCACGAGCACTAAGCAGGATGACAGGCGTTGCAATCAGGGTCAGGGGCCCCAGGGCTGTTGTGATTCGCTTTCCGGCGAAGAAGACAGCAGCGATCAGCACCAGGTCGGCAGCGATCGCTAGAATGTCGTGCCCTTGCGACGGCTGCAAACTCGCGTAAGTGAACCTTCGCCCAGGCATGACAAACACATCGTGTACAAACCGAAACAGGGTTCCCGTCAGGAAATTCGGCACCAGGAAGACCATGACCGGGAGGGCAACACCGGCCGCGAACGGCGCCAGCTCGCGAAACAGGAATGCAAACCGCCGGCTTCGCGCCTCGACCAGGAAGAATTCATTCCAAACGATGGCAGCGCCAATCGCCAGACCCGGGAGCAAGAAATAGAGAAAAGTCTTAGCGGTGTGCGCCCTTCGGAGAAGGAGGACGAGCAAGACCTCGTACAGGAACAGAGAACTAACAAGAAAGATTCTGTACAAAACGGTCTCAGTGTTGCGGGATGATCGGTTCGCGTGCGCCACCTGCTCACGAAACACCAGAAACAACAAAACTCCCGCGATGAAATAGAGGCCGGTCACCTTGCACAGAAACGACAGGCCGCCACATAGGCCGGCAATAAACAGCCATCGTCTGCTTCCCGCCTTGATGTAGCGCAAGATCGAGACTAGCCCGAAAGTGGCGAAAAACAGGTTGTACCAGGACGGCATGGGAGCCGAATAGTTTGGAATACTCCACGCCACGGACAGAAACGTAACCGCACTGGCAACGGGCGAGGAGACGAAACGCGAGGCCACGTAATAGGTGGCCGGAACCCAAGCCAGAAAAAACAAATACAACACGTATCGGAGGCTAGCCAGATTGGTTCCCAGTACACGAAAGGCAAGCGCGTACAGGTAGGTCAATCCCCCGGTATAGATTTCGTCGAAGTCCTTGTGCGGGAGTTCTCCTTGCAGCACTCGTTCCGCGGATTGGGCGAAGATGCCTTCGTCCAGTGGCACCCATCCGCGCTTGAGGTCCTTCGCCGCATAGAGTGCGCTTAGCAAGAAAACCACGAGAAATAGCAGCCGACCGGCAGCCTTCGGACCGCGCAGGAAGGAGTGTTTTTGTAGTTCTTTTCGTGTCTCCTCGGCACCGATATCCGCGATTTGACCTGGTCTCACGGTGCGCAGAATCGGGCCGGAGAGTGGGAACGCGTCGGAATTTGAGGGCACCATGCGCACTCGATGGAAGAAGCCGATTCTACACGCGGGCCGCGCATCGCGGCAACCACTCTGCCCTTGCAACGCGGCATCAAGGAATCTAGAGTTGTGTGCCCGTCTGGTAAGATCAGCGTGCGTCGCTGGAACGCCTCTTGCGCGTAACCCCGCGGCTCTGGCCTGAACGGGAAACAAAACTTTCGTGCTCGCAGAATTCCTATCCCAAGTGCACTGCCTGATTCTGGCGCTGCCTGTCACCGCGGCGTGGCTCGCACCCCGGCCCGTCTCCTCTGTAAGATCTTCCCTGGTTTATGTCGGCGCTGTTGTTCTGCTCGTCGCCGTTGCGCTGGCATGGTACGCGCCCTTACTCGGCGACCGCTTCTTCAAGCGGATCGAGAAGGCGGGGAAGAGGATGGCGCGGAACAAGGCGCTGGTGCTGATCGGGATCGCGATGGCGGCGATCCTGATGCGAGTGAGCCTGCTGGGGGTGATCCCGGTACCGATACCGGAGATGCATGACGAGTTCAGTTACCTCCTCGCCGCAAACACGTTTGCCCATGGTCGGCTCGCGAACCCACCCCACCCCATGTGGGTTTTCCTGGACACCATACACGTCAACCAGCAGCCCGCGTACATGTCGAAATACCCTCCGGCGCAAGGCGCGGTTTTGGCGCTGGGACAGAAGCTCGGCCATCCCTGGATTGGCGTGCTTCTGAGCGTCGCCGCGATGTGTGCCGCAGTGGTGTGGATGTTACAAGGGTGGCTTCCCCCCGGCTGGGCGCTGCTCGGCGGAATTCTGTTCGTTCTGCGTTTCTCCACCTTCAATTACTGGATAGACAGCTACTGGGGTGGAGCGGTCGCCGCCGTTGGGGGAGCCTTGGTGATGGGCGCATTGCCCAGGCTTTTTCACCGCCCGCGTCCGCGTTATGCCTTGCTATTGGGCGCAGGTCTGGCGATTTTGGCCAACAGCCGCCCCGTCGAAGGACTTCTTTTCAGCCTGCCGGTCGCGTTCGTGGCTTGCGCTTGGTTGGTCAAGGCCAGGGTCGCGTGGCACTCGAAGCTCGCAAAAGTTATTCTCCCGCTTGGGGTGGTGTTGATGGCAGTTGGAGCATTTCTTGGCTATTACAACTGGCGCGGCACCGGCAATCCTACTCTGTTTCCCTACGTGCTTTACCAGCGGGCACACTTCGCGTCCCCACCGCTGCTTTTCCTGCCTCCGCCGGCCCACCGACACTTTCTGAATCCGCAGTTTACCGATTACGGCGAGGAGCAACGCGCCGAGTATTCCGACCGCAGAGCCCACTTCCTGCGCACCTGCTGGACCCGAGCGACGGATTTGAGCATTTTCTTCTGCGGGCCGCTGCTGGTAGCGCCAATACTTACACTGCCTTGGCTGCTGCGAGATCGCCGAATGCGGTTGCTCGGCGTCCAACTGTTGTTATCTTTACTCGGCCTTCTGGTGGTGTCCGCTTACTTTGTGCACTACGCCGCCCCTTTGACCGCGACCATCTTCGCGCTGGCTATGCAGGGGATGCGCCACCTGAGACGCTGGCAATATCGCGGACGAAGGATCGGTATCGGCATGACGCGAGCGATCGTGGTCACCTGCATAGCGCTCGTCTCCGGTCACATCGCGAAGACGATGCTGGATGCGCATCGGGGCATCGCATGGAGCACATGGACCGATCCGCAGAGGTTGGCGCGGGCACGGGTCGCGCGCCAACTGGGGGCCATGCCCGGCGAACAGTTGGTCATTGTCCGCTACGCCCCATCGCACGACGTGCATCAGGAGTGGGTATACAACTCGGCCGACGTCGACCATGCAAAAATTGTGTGGGCTCGCGAAATCCCCGGAGTCGATCTGCAACCCTTGCGGGAGTATTTCCACAACAGAAAGGTTTGGACCGTAGACCCTGACAGTACTGACGTTCAGCTCCGCGCCTGGGCGGAATCTCCGGGAGCCGCCCAGCAGGAGGATCGTTCGCCAAAGTGAAAGTGAAAGTGAGAATGAACGACCGGCCCTCTCCGGTTCGTCGGCAACAGGTGGGGCTTAACCGCACGGCGGGTTCGCCCCTGCCCCCCCGAACCGGAGAACCGAAAACAATATCGGCACTCCGGGTTCGCATCGGCCCCCTCTCCATCCTCAAGATGGAATGTGTATACTTCTAATGTTTATGTGTACCACCCTAGCACTTTCCCCCTAAGTCTTTGATCCGAAAATACTTTACAAGTAACTCCTTATTCCTCAAAGACTTGGCAAATGACCGCGCGCTAAGTCTTTGAGTTTAAAGGACCGTCGCCAGGGGTCAAGTTTTGGCCCTGCTCGCCGCCCCCGTGATGCTGAAATCGTGCGGAGAAAGAGAGGTCGCCGAATCATACTATCCAAGATCGCGTGGAAGCGCGAAGGTCTGTGGGAAATCGCGACGGCGATCACCGAGGAAATCCGGACCCTTCACGGGTCAAGGACAGAGCGAGTAGCGCAGCCTGTCGCGACTCAGGCTGTGGGCCTGCTCTTCTCGCTCCCATGATGCTAGAATCAGGCAAATTCCCGGTAACAGCCCGCGTTTCTCGGCCCGGCTTGAGCTGCGGAAGCCAGGCGGGAGCGGAATCTGTGCGCGGGGTGCGGCGCGCGGTCGCATCAAAGTGGTAGAGGCGAAGGAGTAACGATGTCATCGGGGCCCCTGGTTCCACGAAGTAGCGACCCACGTAGTAACGACCCGCGAAGAGATGTTCCACGCGCTGGCGACGGATTGCGCGAACTCCCCTCTGGCGAACCGGCCGAACTTCTGAGGCCGATCGGCTCCGCACTGTATAACGTGTTGCCGTCCCAGGAATCCACGCTGCGCGAATACTTGCGCGTTTTGATCAAGCGCAAGTGGATGGTGATCGCGGTGGTGGCGGGGATCTTCATGGTCGTCGCCGTGGCCAGCCTGCGCCAAACTCCCGTCTACGAAGCCGTGGGCCAAATCGTCGTCAACAAGGCCGATTCGAACCTCATAACCTTCAAAGACTCGGGGCCGGTGATGGACTACTACGACCCCAGCGATCTGGATACCGAGGTCCTCATCCTGCAGAGCGATCTGCTGGCGCTGCAGGTCATCCGGCAACTCAACTTGGATAAACGTCCCGAGTTCGGCGGTCATTCCGATCAGACACAACCCAACCTGGTCGCCGATCCGCTGCAGGCCGATTCCAGCCACATCTCGGCTTTGCTGGGCAGCTTTCGCGGAAACCTCCACGTCGCTCTGGTTCCCAACACCCGGATCATCAATATTCAATACAACAGCACCGATCCGCAGCTTGCCGCCAGCGCCGTGAATACCCTGGCCGCCACTTATGTCGAGCAGAACTTCAAGACCAAGTTCGAATCCACCCGGCAAGCCTCCGACTGGCTTTCCAAACAACTGGTCGATTTGCAGATGAAAGTGGAAACCTCGCAGGAGAAGCTCGTGCGCTACCAGAAGGAGCACGAGATTCTTGGGACGGACGAAAAAACGAACATCATCACCGAGAAGCTCGACGAACTCAACAAGGAAATGACGATGGCCGAATCCGACCGCATGCAGAAAGAAGCGGTCTATCGCCAGACCCAGTCCAACGATCCGGTGGCCGTCTCGGCAGCCATCGTTTCCGATACCGCGGGAAGGACGAACGATCTAAGTTCCGCTCTATTGGACAAATTGCGCGATCAGCAGGTCAGCCTCAGAATCCAGGTTGCCGAACTTAGCACCCAGTTCGGTCCCTCGTATCCGAAAATCGCGCAGATCAATAACCAACTGAAGGAGATCGACCGCCAGTTGCAGTCGGAAACCACCAAGGCCGTCGACCATCTCAAGGGTCAGTACCTGGCCGCTTTGCAGCGCGAAAATATGTTGCGCGGGTCCTTTGAGAAGCAAAAACAGGAGGCCAATAAGCTCAACGAGAGCGCCATCGAGTACAGCATCCTGAAGCGCGATCTGGACAGCAACCGGACACTCTACGAAGGACTGCTGGAAAAACTGAAAGAAGCGGGCGTCACCGCGGGATTGCGTTCCAACAACTTCCGCATCATTAATGCGGCGCGTGTTCCTACCTCGCCCAGCGAACCCAACATTCCACGCAACCTGACTTTCGCGCTGTTGCTGGGCGTCATCTCCGGCATCAGCTTGGCTTTCCTGCTCGAGAGCATGGACAATACCGTCCGCACCCCCGAGCAGGCGCAAGCTCTCTCCTGTCTTCCTTCTCTCGGCATGATCCCGCTCGGTTCCAAGTCCGCCAACTACGGAGTCACGGGCAAGCGACTGGCTTTGACTGCCTCCCATGAAGTGGTGGAAACCGTAACCCAGGTGCGCCCCCAGTCGCAGATAGCCGAATCGTATCGCGCCCTGCGGACTTCGCTGCTGCTCTCGAATCTGGGAGCGCCGCCGAAAGTCATCATGGTCACCAGCGCGCGTCCGCAGGAAGGCAAAACCACCACCAGCATCAACATCGCCATCGTGCTCGCGCAGAAGGGGGTCCGCGTTCTCTTGATCGATGCCGACTTGCGCCGCCCCAGCATTCACAAAACTCTGGGCATGGGCCCGCGCAGCGGTCTCAGCAACGTGCTCACCGGAAGCGCTACCCTCGAGCAGACCGTGGCCACGTCTCCCATCCTGCCCAATCTTTTCATTATGCCCGCGGGTACGCCGCCCCCGAATCCCGCCGAATTGCTGGCTTCCTCCAACATGAGGGACCTGCTCGAGGAATTGCGCGAACAGTTCGACCACATCGTGATCGACACTCCCCCAACTCTTTCTGTCACCGACGCGGTGGTGCTCTCGCCCCGCGCCGACGCCACCATCCTGGTGATCCGTTCCGGCCAGACAACAAAACAGGCGCTGCGCCGCGCCCGCGACATCTTGACGCAAGTCAATGCGCACATAGCCGGCGTGCTCCTCAACGCCGTCGATCTAACCTCCCCCGATTATTATTACTACTACGAGTATCAGGGGAAATACGGATCCTACTATCAGGAAGAGGCCCCTGACGCGGGAGACGAAGCGGAACCGAAAGCGGTTTGAGGCAAATGAAGTGATCGGGTGATCTGACCATCGGGCCATCGGGTCGTCGAAGAACTGCTGAGCAGCTGGGTTTCGATGACCCGATCACCCGGTCACCCGATGACCCGATCGTTTTATGGCCATTGCACTTTCAAACCGGCGGCGTTGGCAGGTGGCTGTGGGTCTGGTTCTTCTCGCGGGCCTCTATCTTCTTCTGGCGGGCACGGAGTTTGCGGCCAGCGTTTTCGCTTCGCGCGCGGACTTGTCATCCCTGGAACGCGCGGTGCGTCTGGCGCCGGGAAATGCCGACTATCGCCATCGGCTCGGACGCTACTTTGCGTTTGTGGCCGGCGATCCTCAGTCCGCGATCGGCAGCCTTCGATCCGCCGTCGCGCTCAACCCCCACGATGCCCACGGTTGGTTGGATCTGGCCGCCGCCTATCAGGTAACCGGCGATCTCGCGGGCCAGCGATCGGCACTGGATCGTGCGTTGCAGGCCGAGCCCACCGCTTCCGATGTGGCGTGGGAGGCGGCAAACTTTTTCCTCATCGAAGGCGATATCGATCGCGCCCTGCGCGAATTCCACGTCGTCATCGAGAACGACGCTGAACTGAAGGATGCCGCCCTGCGCGCCTGCTGGCGCGTGCGTCCGGACACGGACGCTCTGCTCCGCGACGCGGTGCCGGCTCGCGCCCATTGCCTGATTTCCTTTCTCAGCCTCTTGAAGAGCAAACAGGAAACCGAGGGCGTCATCAAAACCTGGGACCGTCTCGCCCAGTTGCACGAGAAATTCCCCAACCGCTATCTGTACGAACAGGTGCGTTATCTCATCGATGTGCGTCGTCCCGACGCCGCCATGTCGGCCTGGATGCAGAGCGCCGACACGCTGGGCCTGTCTGCCTATCTGCCCACCGAGGACAACCTGGTGGTGAACGGCGATTTCAGCCTCGACATTTTGAACGGAGGCTTCGACTGGAACTACGTCAATCGAACCGGAGTCCGGCCCTTGCTCGATGCCAGCGACTTTCACCAGGGACGTCGCTCTCTTTCCCTCACCTTCGAAGGTCCCGGCATCAACGACGCGGGGATTCAACAGTTCATTCCGGTGCGCGGCGCGACCACGTATGACTTTTCCGTCTACTACAAGTCGGCGGACTTTGAGGGCGCGGGCGGGCCCCAGATCGTGCTGCGCGATGCCTACACGGGCACACCGCTATATACCAGCGACTCGCTCAACGATGCCGACTTCTGGAAGGAAGTTCACTCCAAGGTTACGACTCCGGACTCCACCAACCTGCTCCGGCTGGCCATCGAGCGCTTCCCGGCCGGCGCGGCAATTCGCGGCAAGCTTTGGCTCGACAATTTCCAACTTTCTCCCGCTGATTCTTTCGACAATTCTCCAACCGAATCCAAGGACAAACCGTGAGTTCCGCCCTGGCCGCGCCGCCTGAACCCGCACCCGCCGCTAAGGTCTCGCGACCGAGACTTAGCAACACCGCGCTGCTGATGGGGGCCAGTGCGGTGCTGCTGCTCGGGCCGCTGGCCTTTGGCGCGGTCGAACCTTGGTCCATTTTTGCCTTGGAGGCGTGCGCCATGTTGCTGTTGGCAGTTTGGGCGTACCGGCAATGGATCAGTCGGGAACTGAATGTCTCCAGCAACCCACTCTATCTCCCCATGGCCGCCTTTTTTGTGCTGGCGCTGGTGCAGTGGGTGGTTGGGACAACGGCCTACCGTCACGTGACCTATTCTCACTTACTGCTCTACGCCGCCTACGGCATGCTGGCGTTTGTCGTGACCCAGACCCTGCGTCACTCTTCTCAGTTTGGGCTCATGGCAAAGCTGTTCACGGCTTACGGGGCGGTCGTGGCTTTGTTCGCGGTGTTGCAGGGTATGGCGCCGAACGGAAAGCTTTACTGGATTCGAGCCCTGGAGCAGGGTGGCAACATTTATGGACCCTACGTCAATCACAATCATTACGCCGGCCTGATGGAGATGCTCACGCCCTTCCCGCTGGTGTTAGCCGCAACTCGGTTGACGAGTGGGAAGCGCAAGATTGCGGTGGCGGCGATCGCCGCCCTGATGGCGGCGAGTATTTTTCTTTCCGGCTCGCGCGGAGGCATGGCGGCGTTCGCGGCGCAGATGGTGGTACTCAGCGTCCTGCTGCTTCGCAAGCGCGACGGAAGTTGGAAACAGCCCCTCATGCTGGGCGCGTTTCTGGCGATGGTAATAGTCTTTCTCCTCTGGATGGGTAACAACGAACTCACCCAGCGCCTCATCAGCATTCACTCCGAAGCCCGTGAAGAAATCAACGGAGGGGTTCGCCTCAGCATTGATCGCGACTGCTTGCGCATGTTGATCAAGCGGCCCTTTCTCGGTTGGGGACTGGGCGCCTTTCCCATCGTCTACCCGGAATTTCGCAGTTTCTACACCGCCTTCTTCGTGAACCAGGCCCACAACGATTATCTGCAACTGCTGGTCGAGACCGGCATGGCCGGATTCTCCATCGCGGTCTGGTTTCTGGCGTTGGTGTTCCGCCAGGCAGCGGGCAAGATTAGGAATAATGACTGGACCGAGAACACCAGCGGCTCCTTGACGGTGGCCGCTCTGCTCGGTTGCGTGGGCATCCTGGTACACAGCTTTGTCGATTTCAATCTGCAAATTCCGGCAAACGCCGCGCTGTTCTACGTTCTGTGCGCGATTGCCGCCTCCCCACCGCTCCAGGAGTCGCAGCGCCGCCGCGTGCTTCGCCGGCGCAGTTCGAGGACCGAGCCGACGACCGAACCCCGCCCGGAAACCGCGGCGTCCTGATCGGTGCGGGTGAAATGCCGCCCTGACCCGGCCGGTTCAACGGAGGTCGTCCCCGCCCCTTGAATCCCTCGAGCAGGAACGCCACCAATCGCTCCGGCGCCACTCAGGCGTGATAGACCTGCTCGTGCTGCCGCGCTTCGTACCACAGCGCCAGCTCGACCCGGTTCCACAGCCCCAACTTGTCATAGATCAACCGTAAATAATTCTTCACCACGTGCTCGGTGGTCCCCAGCGAATCGGCGATCTCCCGGTTTTTGCAGCCTTCGGCTACGCGTTGAATGATGAGCTGTTCGCGTTCGCTGGGCCCGCGGCGGTTTGCTGTCTCTCCAACCATAATTGCCTCCGATAAAATAAAGTCGCGAGCTTAACCCGCTTGATGCCCCCCCTGATTCCGAAACGCAGAAACAGGCGGTTCAAATGCGCCTTGACCGTTCTCTCGGCGATGTTCAGATCTTTAGCGATTTCCGAGTTGTCACATCCCTGGAGAAGCAACTCAACGATCTGCCGCTCCCGGGGTCCTACCTGGCCGAAGTTCTCTTCCATAAGCACTGCACCTCGCCGATCCGACCCGGCCGCTGCAAGTGGCTGAGCACTCAGGTCCTCGGCTCATTTTGCATTCACACGGCCAAATCGGGCTGCGGCTGTTAACTAAGTGTTAAAACTTCTGCGGCGCGCTTTTTCCTTGGAAAACGGCGGTTACTGTCGTCATTGCAGGCACATGCGCACCGCCAGTTTTGCTCAGCGTCTAAGGTGAATCACTTAGTACAAACTTCCCAGGTGCTGCCTTCCAAATAGCATATTTACACAGAAGTGCATCCTCCACTCAGAGGTGCATCCTCGGCCAGCCCTCACCCCTCCCCTATAATGGGCTGTGGACTTCAAGCTCGTAAGCACATACAAGCCCCAAGGCGACCAGGCGCAAGCCATCGACTTGCTCACCCGTGGCATCTTCGATCGCGAGCAGCATCAGGTTCTGCTCGGCGTCACCGGATCGGGCAAGACCTTCACCGCCGCCAAAGTGATCGAAGCCGCCAACCGGCCTGCCCTGGTCATGGCCCACAACAAGACGCTGGCCGCCCAGCTCTACCACGAGTTCAAAAGCTTCTTCCCGCACAACGCGGTCGAGTACTTCGTCTCCTACTATGACTATTACCAGCCGGAGGCTTATGTACCGGCGGCGGATCTTTACATTGAGAAGGAATCGACGATCAACGACGAACTCGACAAGCTGCGGCTCTCGGCGACGCGGTCGTTGTTTGAGCGGCGCGATTGTTTGATCGTGGCCTCGGTCAGCTGCATTTATGGTTTGGGATCGCCCGAGGCTTACTACGGCATGATGCTGTTCCTGGAGAAGGGACAGAAGATCAAGCGCGCGGACATCACCCGCAAGCTGGTTGACATTCTTTATGAGCGGACGGAAGGCGATTTCCGGCGCGGGACGTTTCGCGTGCGCGGCGACGTCATCGAAATTTATCCCACCTACGACGACAATGCGTATCGCGTTGAAATGTTTGGCGACGAGGTCGAATCGCTTTCCCAGATCGATCCTTTGTTTGGGACGGTCAAGCAGCGCTACATGCGGCTGCCGATTTATCCGAAGACACACTATGTGATGAGGGAAGAGACCCGCGCCGCGGCCGTAGGTTCGATCAAGACCGAATTGGCGTGGTGGGAAGCGGAACTGGAAAAGCAAGGACGGCTGGTGGAATCGCAGCGCATCCATCAGCGCGTGATGTACGACCTTGAAATGATCAAGGCCATGGGCTACTGCCACGGCATCGAAAACTACTCGCGGCATTTTACTGGACGGCTCCCCGGCGAGCCTCCGCCTACACTGCTCGATTATTTTCCGCGCGACTTTCTGATGTTTATCGACGAGTCGCATCAGACCGTGCCCCAACTCCACGGCATGTATCACGGTGACCGCTCGCGCAAGCAGACGCTGGTGGAATACGGATTCCGCATGCCCTCCGCGCTCGACAACCGTCCGCTCACCTTCGAGGAGTTCGAGCATCGCACCAACCAGATCGTCTACGTCTCCGCTACGCCGGGTCCTTACGAACTTACTAAGACTGCCGGCGTGGTCGTTGAACAGGTCATCCGCCCCACTGGTCTGATTGATCCGCCGGTCGAGATACGCCCGGTCAAAGGACAGATCGACGACCTGCTGCACATGATCCGCGACCGCGTCGCCCGCAACGAGCGCGTGTTGGTGACTACGCTGACCAAGCGCATGTCCGAAGACCTGGCCGAGTATTACAGTGAGGTCGGAGTGAAGTGCCGTTACATGCACTCCGAAA
>OCTA010003533.1_pt1 | contig 13868 bp, 7 predicted proteins | sample 1538991 | NCBI WGS metagenome assembly OCTA01 (sample SAMEA3539302, study PRJEB22396) | soil metagenome | biome: tundra; feature: field; material: soil | place: USA | collected 2010-05 | depth 0.15 m
CTGGCGGCAATTTATTCAGGCCAGAACGGCTTCGACATCTACACACGGGCAATTTCGGATGCCTATCAGGATTTGTATGGTGAAGGCATTTTCACCGGCAAAGGTATCTACGAAGTTGCCGCCCTGCACGCCGTGCTCAACCATCGATTCCCTCGCAATTCGCTTCTGAGCCACGACCTCATCGAGGGTGCGTACGCGCGCGTTGGGCTTGTCACGGACATCGAACTTATCGATGACTACCCCTCGCACTACAGCGCGTACACCCGTCGGAAGCATCGGTGGGTGCGTGGCGACTGGCAAATCGCACAATGGATGTTTTCTCACGTGCCTGACGAATCCAACCGCCGGGTGCAGAGCCCCATCTCGACCATTGCCCGTTGGAAGATATTCGATAACCTGCGCCGATCGCTCGTAGAACCGTTCACGCTGATCTTGTTTGTTGCGGGATGGTTGGGACTGGCGGGCGGTCCGATCTACTGGACGGTCGTCTCACTCATTCTTTTCTTTTTTCCAACGATCGTTGGGCTCGCATTTGGAGTTGGACGGGCCATTCTCGGCGAAAATAAGGGCAACATAGGGCAAGCTTTTGTTGGGCCTGGTCAGGCCGCGCTGGTTACTCTGCTTAACCTGATTTTTCTGCCTCACCAGACCATGCTGGCGATCGACGCCATCTTCCGTGCCCTCGTCCGTCGATTCATCACAGGCGAGCGATTGCTGGAGTGGGAGACTGCAGCCGAATCGGAGTCTCGTACTACAAAGACGCCAGTGGATCGGTATCTGACGCTGATGCCGGTCTTTTCATTCGTTCTCGCCATTGTGGTGTACGCCTTCGCGCCACAGCACAACGCGATTTTTGTAGCGGCGCCGCTGCTCATCCTGTGGTGTCTAGCCACTCCCATCACTGCGTGGCTGAATAAGCAGCCTCGCGAAGAACAAAAACGTTTAAGTTCTTCAGACAAAACATTCCTCCAGTGCCATGCGTTGCGAATCTGGCGGTACTTTTATGAATTCGGTGGAGAGCGCCATAACTACCTGATCCCCGATAACGTCGAAGAGAAAGGACTTTTTGAAGCGGCACGTGTTTCTCCTACGAACGTTGGATTGTTGCTCAATGCCCGACAAGCGGCCTGCGAATTCGGATTCCTTACCGTGCCTGAATTCGCCATGCTCACCGATCGCAGCCTCGACACAATCGGACGGCTGAAAAAGCATCGCGGACATCTCTATAACTGGTACGACACGCACACCTGCGAACCGCTTGAAGTCAATCCGTTTGTCTCGACTGTTGACAGCGGAAACTTCGTGGCATCGCTTTACACCCTCCACGCAGGTGCACTTGATCTTCTGAAGAAGCCGCTTCTATCACGCGCTTTGTTCACTGGACTGCGCGTGCATTGGCAAATGCTGCAGTCGTTCGGGAAGCTGCCCTCTCCGTTGCAACACATCGCACCGCCTGGGCACTCCGCCACGATTGCAGAGTGGATCGAGTGGCTGCCCAAGGCAGCAAACGCCTTCTCGTCACTTCAGGCTTCGGCGTCTGCCGAACCGTGGTGGTTCGCTGAGACTCATCACCGCATTGAATCGATTCAGACTTTGATTCGTGGTTATCTTCCCTGGCTGAGCGAGGAGAATAATACCCTTCACAAGATTGCAGAGCTTGGAATCGATCCGAAGTCCGAACTTTTATCCATCGAAGATGCTGCAGTGTTTGCTGAATCGCTAGAACGCAAACTCGCCGAATTTGTTCAAGGGACAGATCACGGCGGGTCGCTCGCTCAAATGCGAGCCCTTCAAGAGGCTCTGCCGGTCGCTGTGGCAAACCTCCGGGCACTCGCTGAAGACGTCGCGTCCATCGCTCAACGGGCCGAGCGGATGGCGGAAGAAACAGAGTTCGGGTTTCTCGTTAGTCCCAGCAGATTAATACTCTCCATCGGCTACGATGTACGCGGAGGAAAGATTCACGACGCATGCTATGACATGCTCGCATCCGAGGCGCGCATCGCAACCTTCCTTGCGATTGCCCGAGAAGATCTCCCGCAGCAGAGTTGGTTTAAATTGGCGCGCGACTACACCAACGTTTTCGGAACTTACGCCATTCTTTCCTGGACCGGCACTATGTTCGAGTACCTGATGCCGTCGTTGTGGATGCGCAGTTATCCCCATACTTTGATCTCGCAGACAGTTTGTGCTTGCATCGAAGTGCAGAAGGCCTTCGCACGCTCGCTTGGAATTCCATGGGGCATCTCCGAATCAGGCGATGCGCGCAAAGACGATGCGGGACACTACCACTATCACGCTTATGGTGTACCTCAGCTCGCCATTTTCTATGAGGCAAAGGCTGGTCCAGTTGTCTCGCCCTATTCGACATTTTTAGCGGTCGGACTCGATTCCATTGAGGCTCTCCGCAATCTTCGCCACATGTCGGCGGCCGGGTGGGTCGGCGCCTACGGCTTCTACGAGTCAATCGACTACTCGACCTCATCACGCAATGGTGAAGTGGTTCGCGAATGGATGGCCCACCATCAGGGAATGTCATTGCTCGCGATTCTCAACTGCCTATGCGAGGGCGTTGTGCAGCAATGGTTCCACGCACATCCGCTCATGCAGTCAACCGAACTGCTGCTGCACGAAGCGCCCACCAACAAGGCCGTGCTTAAGGCCATGATGAAAGATTTCGCAGCGATTCCTCCACGGGTTGGGCACGCAGCCTGACCTACGGTGAATTTAAGATTCGTGACTCGAGATCCAAACCGAGCCTGAGTTACGGCTGAATCTTGATCAAGACGATTGAGTTCGGCATCAGCGTCAGATCAATCGCATTTCCCGCAAGCTTCACTTCCTCTGCCGGGGGAAGTGCCGTCTCACGATTCAATTGATTAACTTGCGCCGGCGTGGGATCAACAGGCCGCCCCATCACCTCGTATCTTTTCAACACATTGCCGTGCTCATCATCTATGCGTTGAAGGAAGGCATGAGCGCCTGGTACAAGGTGGGAAAAGACCAGCCGCATCCTTTCAGTGTCACCATGCTTGTCAGGATCGACCAGATTCCAGGCTACTATGGCTAGACTTCCATCAGCGCTCTTGGTAACAAGAACGTTCTTGGAGCTGCTCGCGATACGCTTTTCGCCGAGCTGGTGAAGTAACCGATAGGCATAATAACTCGGCTTGTTGATGCCGCCCTTTGCGCGCAGACCGAAGTGCCCTTCGAAAGGCTTCTCAATAGGACCACCCTCCTCGAAAACATCAGAGAATGTCCAGAAGGACAATGCGTCCACCAGACCGTCACATTGTCTTATGGTGTTCGCCAAGGCTGGCCCCACGAAGGTCGTGTCGCGTGACTCCTTCATTCCCTGCACATTCCATTCGGTCCAAAATAGCGGAAGGTTCGGTGTCGATGATACCTTGATCTCGGTTCGAACCTTACTTACTGCGCGGCAGACGCGTTCATCCATCGGAATGTCCTCTGTCGTTCCGAAAAGATCCTCGACCGTATCGTCTGCATAACCATGCGTTGACACAAAATCAACCGGAACATGGTTCTGAGCGGTGTACTTGAGAAAGTCAGGAACCCACGCCGCGGCAGCCGTCGCAGGACCGCCGACCCTCAATCGAGAACTCACACTCTTCAAGTCGTGCGCAGTATGGGCATACAACTCGAAGTAAGACTTTTGACGCGGGATACCATTCCAGAAATCGATGTTCGGCTCATTCCAAACTTCGAAATACCACTGTGAAACTTCGGCAATACCGTAGCGATCGACAAGGTGCTGTGCAAAGTGTTGGATGAGGTCATCCCATCGCTCCATGCTTTTGGGTGGCGACACGTTCTGCTTGTACCAGAACGGATGCAGTGCGTCGGGATTGAATGCAAGTTTCTTGGGCATGAAGCTGATTTCGACAAAAGGCCGCACCCCGTTCTTCAACAGTCCATCATAGATCTGGTCAACATAAGAGAAGTTATAAACTGGGTTGCCACGCTCGTCCTCGTTATAAACACCCAGCTCATCGTGCAGAATCGCGTGAAACCGAACGTAGCGAAAGTCTGCCACCTGCTTCACTGCGCGCACATCGTCGCGATACGACTCACGCAGTGAGAGGATTGCCCTTCCTGAACCAAACATCTCTTCCCAAAAATGTGGAAATGGCGTCGTTGCGGCCTGGGCATCAATATCAACTCTTTCCTGGCCGTTTCCGCGATACACCGCGACGAGCATTAATATTGAGGCCAATGCGATAGATCGCTGCCTTCTCCACAACCGCATGCGGTCTTCCTTCCAATGATCGAGGGAGATTCTTCCCCAGAATATACCGTATAAAAGCGAGACGAGCAGCCGGTTCGTTGAGCTGAACCGACTGCCCGCGTGTCTTGAACACAACTTAACAGGTATGTCTAGAACTCGAATCGCGCGAGCAGTGTTATTGTCCGCGAACCGAGAGCCGACTGAGCCTGGCCGAAGTTCTTTGCTTGAATGTTGTCGGAAATGCCTCCGCCACCGGATGCGCCGCCAGGCTTGAAGTTCAAATTGTTAAAGACGTTGAACGCATCCGCACGAATTACGAAGTGAGCATTCTCGCCAAGTCCTCGAATCCTTGGCAATCCAAAGTTCTTCGATGCAGTTGCGTCCACATCCCGATATCCCGGACCTGTCAACGAGTTCCTGCCTACTCCAGGAGTTTGGGGAACGAGTCCGCCCGTTGCCGGGAACGCGGGACCTGCCGTAAGTGCTGGTGGTGTGAAGTAGGCCTCAGCCTGATTTGCCGAGGTAGCTGCGAGCGGGAAGTTAGAATTGTCGCCATTGCCAACCCCGGGACCGGATTTGTAGGCATCGTTGCTGGTGCTATGCTTTGTCCCGCCCAGATAGGCAGCCGGCCGAAAAGTCGAGTAGCCGCAAGTTGAGCAATACACGCTTCCGACCGGGCTATTATAGACCGGGTTCCATGGGAAGCCGCTATGCAGATTGAGGATTCCGCTGAGCGACCAGCCACCAGCGATTTTCTCTGGCCATGCATGCCCTCCGCGGAAAATCACAGGCTGCCACATGCCGTAAATCTTGAGGGACTTGCCAATGTTGTAGTCAGATCGGCCGTACGAAAGACTGCTGTCATACGGATAGTACTGCTCTTCATAGGGTGCCGAGCTTGTATCCATGCTCTTCGCCCACGTGAACTCGGCATCCATCATGAACTGATGCGCCAACTGATGTTTCAGGCCCGCCAATAGTGCGTTGTAATTGCCGTGCCCCTCGTTGCCGAAGAAGTTGACGCTGTTGACTTGGGGGTTTAGCGGGATACCCTGCACAGAAGCGACAGCATTTTCATCGTAATGGAAGTATGTGTGTCGCGACACGCTCCCTTGATATCCGACCGTAGCCACGAACTGATGCCCGACGTCATATTGGGTATCAAGTGAGTAATGCTGCGTGTAAGTGGTTGGCATGTTCTTGGGGAACGCCGTGACACTTACCTGGTTCGTCGTTGGCAAACCGTTCGGGCCGAATGTCTCCACTGTATTCGGATTCGACGGATATCCAAACAGCGAGTGAACATCAGTTGGAATCGCATAGTCAATGCCCGGATTAGGCGAGTTCGGCAAAGTCTTTGTAAAGTTTGGTGAGACCGTAAGTCCCGGGTTACCGTAGACGTTAGCCGTGATAGCGATCTCGTTCTGGTTATAGTTCAGGCCATATCCTCCGCGCACCACCATTTTTTGGTGAAGCATGGCGGGCGTCCACGCAAAGCCAAAGTTAGGCCCAATATTTCCCTTCTGTGCCTTCCAAAGGTCGCCGCCCTTTTGGATCGTCATGCCGGTTAGCATTGCATTCCCGGTGCCCAAATTCACTGAGTACATGTTGTCTTCTTTCGAAGACAAGGCTCCAAAATAGCTGTAGCGCAGGCCCATGTTCACCGTCAGATTGGGCGTTACTTTCCAATCGTCTTGAGCAAAGAATCCGTAGAGGTCTTCGCGATTATCCTGGCGCCCCGCCGTCGGAGTTCCAGTTGTGGGATCAAAAGTTCCCGACTCTGACATCGGCGCGTCGTTCAGGAAGTCCCACAGATTGAAAAAACCGAAACTCGGTCGAGCTGCATAGGGCGCTTCATTCAAGTAGTACAGACGCGTGACTTCCCCGCCGAACTTAATCGAGTGATTGCCTGCGATCTTGGTGGCTACATCTTTGTAACTGTACGTCCATTGGTCGAGTACACTGGGGCCGGCCGCGCCAAAATATTCGGGTTGAATGCTCCCTAGGTAACCAACTTGGTCGCCGGGAAGCCCGAATGGTTCTTGGGGATTCGAAGCGATTTCGTTCCAACGCCAACCTGCGGCATTGGCCCGTGCTTCATTTAAGAAGGATGGGGAGAACGTGTGATTCCAAATCGCGGAAATGGCGTCGTTAATTGCAGAGTGGTGCCATAAATTGTAAGAACGAACAGGCCCAGTGAAGTAAGTCTGATCCACTGGAATCCAATAGATCGCGAAGCTGGCGTGGTCTTTTCCAGTCACATCTGCATCGAAGCGCCCGTTATATTGTGATTCGACGACCTTAGTTGGATCGACCGTTGTGAAGTCAGCAATATCTGCAACGGAAGGGTTAAGTCCGCTGCCAATACCAGGCGCAAATGGACTCTTCCATGCCGGATCCTGGGTTCCAAGGGGTGTGGTCAGCGGCGATCCAAGATTAAGGCCTTGACCCGGGATCGTGAGGCAATTTACACCTTCGACAAGTCCGATATTTGCGCACGACTGATTGATGATTCCCGATGCGCTCACACCCGCGCCCGGGTATGAAAGGAACTTTGAGGCGATGCTTCCCGACGGTGCTAACCCATCAAAGGCCGCGGTATCGTACCAGCCCGTGCTCGTAACCTGGGAATTGTTGCGCTCTGTTTCGTAGGCGAAGAATGCGAACATGTGGTTTTTCCAAACCGGTCCGCCAACACTGCCTCCCATTTGATTGAACTGCTGAGAATCCCTCAGCAGACCGCGATCCGCAGGTGTTCCGCTGTTGTAGAAACCTGGACCGTTGTAGCGTTGATAAGCATTCAATCCTGGCCGATAAGCTTGAAAGAACGCACTGCCATGAGGCGTGTTGGTGCCGCTCTTCGAAGTCACCTGAACCTGCGCTCCGCTGAATCGTCCATTTTCAGCGTCGTATCCATTTGCCACAATCTTTACTGTGTCGACAGATTCTTCAGTTGGCGTCACCACAGACGTACCGCCCCACACCGCGCTGGTCGTGCTGATACCGTCAATGGATATGCCGTTACTCTCGTATTGGCCGCCATTGGCCAGAGTCTGCGGACCATTTTCGGTAGCAAAAATGCCGGTACTCGATCCCGGCCCACCGGGACCCTGGGTGCCCGGCAAGCTGAATGTGCCGCCCCCGGCCGCTTGCGAAGCGTCCCCTGATGTTCCGGGAGCGAGTTGCGTCAACTGAAACACATCGCGTCCAAAAGACGGCATGTGTTGAATTTGATTTGAGTCAATCACGCCACCTACCGATGCGCTCTCGGTATCGATCAGCGGCGCCTGAGATGCATCCACGGTGACAGTCTGCGTCGCCCCGCCTACTTCAAGTTGGACATTCAGTGCATTAGCTTGTTCAGGCAGAATCTGAACGTTATCCAAGGTCTTGGTCTGAAAGCCATCTTTTTCAACTGTGAGTTTGAAGCGAGCCGCCGGAAGTGCATTGAAGTTGTAAACACCTTCGCCGTTGCTGGTGCGCACTTGCTTCTCGTTCGTCGCGGTATTGATGAGTGTAAGTTGGGCTGCAGGGATTACGCCCCCTTGCGAGTCAGTGACGACACCTTGAATGGAAGCGCGATATTGTGCGTGTGCAGCGAGCGGTATGAGTAACGATGTGAATAGGAACAGAAAAAGCGCCATGAGCGCCGTGGAAGAGCAGAATTTTTGCGAGGTCCTGGCCTGGAACCCTTGGGGGGAGTGCATATGTTCTCCTTCTCGATTTGCACGCCTGCCAGATACACTTGCGATTCCGGAGACTCTTGCCCCGCGATAGGACACACCGCCCAACTACGACACAATCGCCCGCCTGAATGGCTGAGAAATTGCGCAACTCCTCCCCAGATGCGCCACACTGAGACACATGGCCCTGAATGACCCGAGCCAGGTGAGGTAAATATGGGGGGAGTAGATCTGAGTCAGTAAAGCCGCGGGCGTATATAGAGCAACCCGAGGCGTGGCCGACAGGGATTCGGTGACTGACCGATGTGGTGATTCGCGCAGGCAACCCGATAAAGCTTTCGTTCTCTGACATCAGCGCATATGTTTCCGTGGATTTGGATGACGGTCTAGGGTTTAGGGTGGCCTGCAGTGACAGACGCTTCTTTCACTCGTTTCACTCGGATTCCGTAACAGGTTTATCTGAGCGCCGAAATCAGGTATGCTCTAGCGAGCCTCGCGCTCCGCCGCAATGAACCACGCCCGGCGGCGAAGGGATCTTGCGTAGGATTCCGGCCGACATTCTTGAAAGCGAATTCGGCGTCTGGGGCTCGGTTTACAGCGGGGTTGAAATGCACGAGCGTGAACCAGCGATTGTTCCTGCCTCCGGCGCCGTGGCACACGCGGCCGACGACTCTCAGGGTAGTCACGCTCCGGCCGTAATCGCGGGCTTTTCCGGGTGGCTTCTTGATGCCTTCGACTTCTTTTTAGTCACATTTTGCCTCACTGCAATTGCGCATGACTTTCACAAGTCCGACGTGCAAATCGCTTTAGTCATAACCATGACTCTGGCCTTCCGGCCTATAGGCGGCTTTATCTTTGGCATTTTGGCCGATCGCTACGGGCGGCGCGTACCTTTGATGATCAACATCGGAGTTTTCGCGGTCGCCGAAATTCTCACCGGCCTTGCTCCCAACTACACGGCTTTGCTCATCGTGCGGGCGCTTTTCGGAGTTGTCATGGGCGGCAATTGGGGTGTTGGCGCATCTCTCGCCATGGAGGGCGCACCCGTCGGCAGACGCGGCATGCTGTCCGGCCTACTGCAAGAAGGCTATGCTGCCGGAAACGTCTTGGCTGCAATGAGCTACTTCTTTTTGTTCGGACGCGTTGGGTGGCGGCCATTGTTTTTCGTCGGCAGCCTACCCGCGATTGCGCTCGTTCTATTCATACGGTTTCGAGTAAAAGAATCCGCTGTCTGGCAAAAGAAATCGAAGGTGAAATTGACGTGGGGTGAGCAGCACCGGGAAATCCTTTCGCATTGGAAACTCTTCCTCTACCTGCTTCTCTTTATGACCATGATGCTGTTCGCGTCCCATGGCACGCAAGACATGTATCCGACCTTCCTGCAGCGCCAATGGCATTTCTCGCCTGGGCGGCGCTCAGCGATCACCGCGATTTCAGGCATGGGAGCGATCATCGGCGGCATTATCTTCGGACACCTCTCTGATAAATGGGGGCGCCGCAAAGCGATCATCGTGGCGTTTGTCCTCGGTATGCTGGTCATCCCCGTGTGGGCGTACGCACCCAACCAGGTCTTGCTTGTTGTGGGAGCCTTCCTGATGCAATTCATGGTGCAGGGGGCATGGGGTGTCATCCCAGCGCACCTCGCTGAGCTATCGCCCGATTCTGTTCGCGCGCTCCTGCCGGGCTTTGCTTATCAAAGTGCAGGTGTGATTGCCAGTTCTGTAGTCTATATCGAAGCCGTCTATGCGCAGAGGACAAGCTATGCAACCGCCATGGCGCTTACTGCAATCAGCGTGTTCATCCTAGCATCAATCATGGCCTTGGTGGGACGTGAGCGGCATGGCCAGAAATTCGGCGCATGACTTGCTGAATTGACTCGTCAAGTTGCATATCTCATTTTCCAACACGTTCGTAATTCCCGCTTATCCTCCAAGACATAACGATCAGGATTCCGAATTCTTTCTCTTTTTCGCGGAGCTCTTCGCCTGGCGTGACAGCGCAGCATGGCTAGCCGTTGAGCTGGGTTCCTTCTTCAACGCCTTAACGCGGGCTTTACTTCTGGTTGTATTTTCTGGTTCACCCGTTTGAGGTGTAGTTTGACCCTTAGCATAGTCTTTTTCCGCTTTTTTCCTCACGGTTGCGCTGGTCTTTCCCGGTGCTGGTGGTTTCACAGGGATACCCGCCCGTCGTGCCTTACTAAGCCCGATCGCAATCGCCTGCTTCGGTGAGCGCGCTCCATGCACACCTTCGCGCACATGATCGATTTCCTCATGAACAAATTCGCCCGCGGCCGTCGATGCCGACTTGCCCTCACGCAGATCCTCTTTGGCTTTGGCGGTCGTTTCCTTGTCAGGCATGTCTCTTCTCCGTCACTCGTACATAGATCGATTGTTCAGGTTCACTGACACGCTCTACTTCGAATGCGCATCTTCAATCCGCTCCGACAGTAGTTCTTTCGCTTTCTCAAGTTTGTTCTTTCTAAACACGATGCCTTATAAAAATACGGATGGAATCGACGAGCAGCCGCCATTTATGCGGGCATCATACGTCAACATGCGCAATTACTTATGACGCTGTGTTTAGTAGCGCTCAATCCTTTGCCAGCGCGATTAATGTAGTAGTTCAGCATCCGCATTCCTGAGGCCGGCCCCTTCGGCGAAACTTCTTTCGAAGCCAGTCGGTGCGCAATAGTCTCAGGCTGCTTCGTGAACAATCCCTGTTCCGGATGGGTCGAATCCGTATTCACCTTGCTCACCCATTTCTTAGGTTTCTGGGTCATTGCTCCCTCCTGATCGCGCAAATGGCTTTCTACGCGGGCAATTCAGTTGGGGTCGGAAAGTTATGTTGCTCTCTTCCCAAATCCCCATCGTATTTCAAAGTACTTTTGAACAATTCGTAGCGCCCGTCGTTGAAGCGGCGACCATGCTCTCGCAACTCCGCCATCTGTTTCTCGCCGAGCGGCTTAAAGTTTTGCAAGATCTGGAGATTTTGATCGAGCACTTCCATCGAATCCATGCCAGACACGGTGGTCGAGACCCCGGGCACGCTCATAGCGTAGGACAATGCCTCCGTCGGAGTGAGGGCTCCATGCACGATGGGTTCGCCAGAGCCACCCATACTCTTCATCGAAAAGACTGCCATCCGTTTCTTCACAGCCACAGGGAAGCACTTGCTGTTCAAATGATCGATAGCTCGGGTCAAACGGGTTGATCGGCATCTGCACAGTGTCAAATGCAAATCCACGGTTTAGCATTTCAAGATGAATGGATGGATTTTTGTGGCCCGTGAAGCCAACAAAGCGGACTTTGCCTTGTTGTTTGGCCGCCGCTAAGGCTTCGATCACTCCATCTTTGTCGTAAGCTTTTTCGGGGTCATTGTAGTAAATCACTTCGTGCACTTGCCACACATCAAGATGATCCGTCTGCAGGCGGCGCAAAGACTCCTCCAGCATACGCATGGCAAAGTCCTTCTTGCGCCCATGCGTGCAAACCTTGGTCATCACAATCGCCTTGTCGCGCTTGCCTTTGAGTGCGGTGCCCACTCGCTCCTCACTCATACCGCCGTGATATTCCCAGGCGTTGTCGAAAAAATTGATGCCATGATCCAAGGCCTTGGCCACCATGTTGTTGACTTCGTCCTGGCCGGCCACCGTTCCTAGATGGTAGCCACCGACTCCAAGTATTGATATTTGCAGCCCGGTGCTGCCCATAGGTCGTTTAGGCGATTGAAAGTCAGGAATGGAGGCCTTCCAATAGCCGCCGGAAAAATTTGCCACAATGGGATTTGGCAGCTTAGCGTGAGGGTCATCTTTCAGTGACGTGGGATTGACTGCCTGCCCATCGCCAATAGGCGCAGCCATCGTTGCGGCAGGAACAATAGCGGACGCGCCTGTCAAAGCTGCACCCTGAATGAATCGTCGCCGCGATAATTCGCTTGATGACACGCTGTTGACCGGAGATCTGACGTTTGTGTTGTCAACCTTCTTGAATTCTGGCTCTAAATCCCGCGAGGTATTCATCTGTTGGGCTCTCTCGAATTAGGTTGGGCGACGCGTGTCTAGACTCCCGGCGAATCCGTAACCTGGGGATAAGGACGACCAGTATTTTGCGAGCCGAGAACCAACTGCTTAACTTCTACCTGCTCCATATCCAGCGGAAAATCATGTGCCAGACGCGCTTCCGGATTGTCGAATTTGATCGAAGTCTTGTAGAGCTCAAAGTGGCCGTCCCCGGCGTAAGGTCTCGCTCGCTCGCGGAGAGCCTGCATCTCGCTCGCGCCGAAGGGAGTAAAACTCTGAGCTATCTTGAGATTCTGCTCGAGGATCGAGAGATCGGCCACGCCCGAAATCGTGGTCGTCACCGGAAGCGACATTGCGTACTTCAGGAGTTCTTCAGCAGTGAAAACACCTTTCTGAACCGGTTCTCCATGTCCGCCAATCGGCTTCATACCCAGTGCCGCGATGCCGCGCTCATTGAGCACCGGCAATACTTTTTGCTCGAAGCTATGAAAATTGGCGTCAAAGGGGTTCAGCGGCATCTGTACAGCGTCGAATGCATATCCCGTGTTCAGCATCGCGAGATGAATGTCGGGATCCTTATGCCCAGTAAATCCCGTGAAGCGAACTTTGCCATCTTTCTTCGCTTTCTCAAGCGCCTCGATGGCGCCCCCGGCCCTGCTGAATAGCTCTGGGTCGTTGGGAAAGGTGACGCCGTGAATTTGCCACAGGTCGAGATGGTCGGTTTGCAACCGCCGTAGGCTCTGCTCTAACATCTGCATCGCGAGCGCAGCATCGCGACCATGCGTGCAGACCTTGGTCATCAGGAACACTCGATCGCGAATGCCCTTCAATCCCTTGCCGAGCCAATCTTCAGACTTACCGCGATTGTATTCCCAGCAACAATCGAAAAAATTGATGCCGCCATCCACGGCGCGCCGCACAATTTCTACAGCGGTCTTCTCGTCCTTAGCTGCTCCAAGGTGATGACCGCCAAGCGCGAGCGCAGACACCTTGACGTCCGTTTTGCCAAAGCGGCGAGTCGGAATACTACCGTTCATACCCATGATTTGCGGTTCGATGCCAGGGTGTTGCCGGAGTTTGCCTGGCTTCTGCCCATTGTCAGACAGATGAAATCAGAGTTTCTTGAAATACTGCACTTCGCGTTCGTGCTGCTTGGCCTTCTCAAGCGTTGAAAAAGTTCCAAGGTTGCGGCGCTTGCCGGTTGCGGCGTCTTTTTTGCGGGAGTAGAGACGGAATTCCCCGGATTTGAGTTTGCGTATCATGCCCGAAATAGATGCTGCGAGTCATTATGCAGTCGCCTTCTGCGTCGCGGTCCTGCGCTTATTGCCCGTGTTTATCGCGCTAAAGGCACTCTTTCCGAACTTCGAAGTCCATGCCCAAATCCTTTTAACGCCTGTGGCAACAAGCCTAGCGAGCATGGCATCCCATTCCACGTACGCAAACCATAAATGAAATGGAGACATTCGAAATTAGCGTTGATACAGTCGAGAAACTGTTTGTGAGCGAATTGAAGGACCTCTATTCCGCGGAGACTCAGATTACAAAGGCACTCCCGAAGATGGCCAAAGCCGCGACGTCGACCGAACTAAAAACCGCATTCGAAAGCCATCTGAAGGAGACCGAGGGTCAGGTGCAGAGGTTAGAACGGATCTTCGAGATTCTCGGCAAGGCTCCCGGCGGTAAGAGCTGCAAAGGGATGAAAGGCGTCCTCGAAGAAGGTTCCGAAGTATTGGAGGAGACTGCCGAGGGCGAAGTCAGAGATGCTGCATTAATCTCTGCGGCCCAGCGTGTAGAACACTATGAAATCGCGGGCTACGGCGCAGTTCACGCCTATGCTGAATCCTACATTCCGCAGTTCAGTAGTGTGACTTATCTGTCTATATCTACCTTTCCTTTCAATGATGTAGTGTTCCTGTTACTCATT
>OCTA010003534.1_pt1 | contig 13865 bp, 12 predicted proteins | sample 1538991 | NCBI WGS metagenome assembly OCTA01 (sample SAMEA3539302, study PRJEB22396) | soil metagenome | biome: tundra; feature: field; material: soil | place: USA | collected 2010-05 | depth 0.15 m
TTTCCGCTCCGCGATCTTCGCGTGCTGGCCAGCGATCACGCCTTTGAGATAACAATCCATCGTGAAGAACCCTTCGTCCGCGGAATAGGCCGCGTTGCGCTGCATCAAGGGCTTCATCACGTCGTAATGTGCCAGCGCCGCCTGCAATAAAACGCGCGCAACTGCCGCTGACTTCGCATTCTTGGTGAAAATATCACCCGCAATGGCCTTCAGCATCATGGCTTCTGTCTTGGACAAGTCCAGATTGAACCAAATGTTTCCTTCGATACAATGCCCATCACATTCAATTTTGAGCGGCGCGGCTTTGGCCTTTGATTTGGCAATTTTGCCTGTGGACTTTTTCACGATGCCACCTCCTTAAGCGCGCACGCCGCGTCGGAAAGTTTGGTTTCCATTAATTTCAGGACTTGCGCGATTCCATCATTCAACGCTTGCTCCAGGGAAATGCCGGCGCGGGCGGCGTGGAGTGCGATGGCATCAAACTGCCCCTTCGCCAAATCCACGTGAGCAATTGGTGTGTCTTCCCGCCAGTTGAAAAACAACAGGGTAATTTTGTCATTACCAATGCCCGGCGCGGGCGGATTTTCTGCGGGCTTGCCGGATGCGATTTTTTCCCGCACCGCGTTTTGCATCCAATCCCACAAGCTGATGCCAGCGCGGCGCGCGGCGCGCAGCATGGCCGTGTGCATCACCTTGGGGATTTCAAAATCCGCGACGGCCTTGCCCGCTTCATCATTGATGACGATGCGGACGGTTTCCGGTTTGTGGTTGCGGGAGGTTTTGGCTTGCGGCGATGGACGCGCCGCGCTACGGTGCTGACGGACTTTGATTTTGGATTTCATAACTGGCTTTCATTTTCAAGGTCTCCGCTCGCCAGTGTTTGTAGCACCGGCGGGCATTTTTATTTTTGACGCTGCGGATCGTTGACCCATTTTACCATCCGCAACGTGTATTCTGCGCCAGGCTCGCGGGCGTAAGTCTTTTTGTCAGTCAGCCATTGCGAAACACGGGACAAATCCACCTTCAGGAATTTTGCAAGATTGGATTTTTCTCCCGGGGCTTTTGTCGCCGACTGAAGACGCCGCTTAAGTTGTGGCCACAGATTGTTCACGTCTGAGAGGCTATCCAAGGTTTCCGAATAAGTAAAGTATTTTTTGAATTTATTTTTTGGTTGTAACGATTCAAGACCCTCCTTACCCATTGCAATTAGAAGTGCAACTTGGGCTTCCATTGGGTTTGCTTTGAGGCTTCCGACCTCAAGAAAGGGGATTCGTGGCGCTGGAATCCAGCGGGATTTTTTGTGAGCGGCATCTGCCAAATAGGCTTCCACCTGGCGGTCGTTTACCAAGCCGAATTGCTCCAAGGCATTCCATCCATCAGTAATTATATGGCGAAGCAACGCGCGCCTTTTTGCCGGCCCGAGATGGGGTAATTGCTCGGCAGCAAATTTTTTGAAGTCCTCCTTTTGACCCGATACAGGAAAGTCCAAATGTTCCAGCATCAAAACCGGATTGCTCGACTTTAAAACGTAGGACAATGCGAGCGCCGTTCCACTCAGGAAATCACTGGTCAATTTGCGCTTTTCGTAGTCAAGAGTTCCACCGTTTGAGGATTGCTCTTTCACATCATCATCGTTGTAGAACGCCGCGTCATAAATCCCACAGCTAACGACTGCGCAACCCTCCAATATCAGGCCCGGCGGCATCTGAAGGGCATAGCAAAGCCGGAGAAACTTACCGAGCGAAACTTCCGTGCGCCCCAGCTCGATTTTGGAAAGATGGCTGAAATCTAGTCCCGCGATCTTTGCCAGTTCGCGGACGCTCACCAACTCCTCGTCACGGAGTTCGCGCAACAAATGTCCAAGGACTTTTTTGTCCAATGCAAAATTTTCTGGAACCAGCGACATGCAAACGAAGTGAAGCGTGTATTTGAACGCCATGCCATAAAAAAACTCTTGCATTGCGCCGCCGCGTGTGGCATAAATACCACAGATGCCGATGTCATCACAGAAAACGGTAGAGACAGACGCGCTGAAGATTCACATGATCCAGCGCGGAATCACCGTTGCGGATTTGGCGCGGGCGTGTGGCTTGAAGCGAACCACCATGTCCAACGCCATTGCCGAAAATGTCCCGTGCCGCCGGACCCGCATTGTTGTGGAAGACGCCTTGAAGACGTCCTTCTGGTCAACGCTGGCCGAGTTCAAGGCCCGGCAGCAATTGGCCCTACTCTGCGGTTACAACCCGGCTTTGATTTCCCTGATCGAACTGCGGCAACGCGTTTCGGCTTTGAAACTGCGCGGACGCAGCCGCGCCAGGCGCAAAGACGATTTGATCGCGTTGATGCAACGGCATTTCACTACCCCCAACCACTCTAACCCCCAACCGTAAAAAAATTATGAGCAAACCCAATTCCCTTGAATCGCTGCTGGCAGCCTTCAGCAAGACCGAAAAACTGCGCGACGATACCGAAGCGCTGAAAACCCGGCTGGAAGGCGAGGTCAACGCGGCGCTGGACACCGGCGACGTGCTGAACGAAAAATTCGCCGCGTCGCTGCAAACCAAACGCGGTCAGATTGATCTTGTCCCCGCCAAACTCGCGCAACTATCCACCCGCCTGATCAGTCTGACGGCGGAAATCCAGACGGAATTTGACCAGCGTTCCATCGCCTTCAGCCGCGCAATACAAGCCGCTGGCAACGTGGGCAAAGACAAATTGCGCGCCGCTATCCTGCCCATGCTCCCCGAATTGGCGGCAGCGACTGGCCAGGCAATCGTGGACTTCATCTTCCCCCGGACCAAGCTGGCGGCCCAGATCGCCGGGATTGAAAGCCCCATTCAGTTCCAAGTGGTGGTGCATCAAAATCCCGTCGCGGCGGCGCGGCTGCTGCTGGTTGCTGAAAAAGAATTGGCCGGTTTGAATCCCTGAAAAAGCCCTCAACCCCACCAGAATTCCATCGTGGACGCGTCTAAATTGATCATCAACCGCAGTGCGCTTCAGTCGGCAAACGGCTGGAATCACATTGTTCCCAAAGGCGAGCTTCCCAACAGTGAGGCGGGCATTGTGCAATTGCTGGACGACGAATCACTTGATGCGATCCTGGCAAACATCGAACGGGACAAGAATCGTCTTGGCGACAACTGGACCGGCCTTTACGCGGGGCGCGAGCATTTCATTTACGACAGCACACAGGACAGCGCGGCGCTGGCATGGTTCAAGGATTTTGAAAAGCGTGAAAATGGCATTTGGGCCAACAATGACGGCTTGACGCCCATTGGCGCGGACGCGCTGAAAAACCTTCTCTACAAATTCACAAGCTTCGTGGCCGATCCCGCCGACTTGGAAAAGGTTGCGGGAAAATCCGAAGGTGGATGGCCGGTCTATCGCGTGTTGAAGATTGAAACGGTGGGCTTCACCAATTTGGCCAACGGAAAAGATTTGCTCACGCCGATCACCAATCGGGGGAACTATGGCAGCCACGGAACCAAAGAAGCGTGGGAATCCGCCCGCGACAAAAACGCCAAACAAATCGAACAGCGCAAAGACGATACCGTAAAAGCCAATGAGGCAAGGCGCTTGTCGCAGGTAGGCGAGGCGCAAGAATTGGCACTGCCGGCCTTGGAACAGTGGTTCAAGGCGGTCAAAAATGTTCAAGACATCGGCGTCAAACACGGCGGCGTGCAAATGAATTTCAATTGGTGCTGGGCCAAGGCCAAGGAAGAGCATCCCGAAATTTATAGCGCTGCCTTTGGCGTTGCAGATGCGCCGGCAGATGAAAAATCCGCTGCGGACCAAGTGGGCAAGCTGTCCAATCGCATCAGCGCGGAATCCGGCCAGGGACACCATTTTTCGTGGAATTTTATCCGCGAAAATCTGCCGCGCATTTTCAACCGGATGCTGGCGCCGGCGCAGCGGGTTTTCAACCGGAGCCTGGAAACCGATCCAACCGCAGCCGGGCAACGGGCGTCCAAAATTTTCATGGACCTGGCGGGCGCGGAATCTGCCATCCAAAGATTTTCTCTTTCGCAAGGAATGCAGCGTGTGACCAATCGCCATCCGGGGCTTGCTGCGCTGGCCAACGGCAAGGTGGGGCTTGGAGCGGCCATCAGCATCGAACCCAATTTGAGAACGCTGATCCAAGACTGATGAGCACGGCGCAAACAACTTTACTTGAATTTTGGACGCCCTCGCGTTTGAAACTGGAGGCTGGTTTCCAGCGTTGTGTTGGCCGCGTCAGCGGCATGGGTCGGGCGCGGTGCGATGCCGCGTCCGATCCCACCGATTGCTTGGCGCTGTCCGCAGGCCGCCCGCGACCGATGACGGGCGGCCAGTTTTTCAAGCGGTCCGCCTGCCGCGCTGGCCACCGGCAAACCAGCGGTTTCCGTCCCAGCCTTTTTGATTTTGCTAGCAATGGCAGACACGGTGGGCATGTTGACTATGCTCTAGCACACAAGGCGGACTGGCATGGCCGTTCCATCGCCAGTCCGCCCCCTTAAACCGGGATCACAAAAGATGAGTCAACCATCTCCAAAAACAATTCCCGACTGGCAAACCGAACGCGCGAAAAAATTGCATCGCGCCTGCCTGTCCGTTCAACGTGCCGTGCATCGCGGCGGGAACGTCGGCACGGCCATTGCCCGCGCTTCCCGGCGGCTGCATGGATGGCCTTTCAAATGCGATCCCGCGCGCCGATTATCACTTTCGCAAAAGACCATGCGGCGCAATTGGGATGCCTGGCGGCGCGGCGGACAAGTGCCGGCGGCGCTTCGGTTGCAATATCTCCAGCGCCGCCCGCAAATTTCAGCGCGATTGCTGATTCGGTTTGCCGATTTTTGTTCGCGCGTTCAACAGCCGTCCGTGAAAACCGCCTGGCAAAATTTCTCGGCACGCGGCGGCAGCTTTGGCCGTGACCGGCGCACGGGCAATCGCCTCAAAATAACTTGCGGCCAGATTTGCTACCACTTTCCCGCCGCTGTTTTTTACCAGATGCAAGCCGAGTTGAAGGCCATCCAGACGGCGCGAATGAATTTGGGGCAACTGCGGCTAAAAACCATTGCCGGCATTCGGGACCGGCTGCCGGATCGTTGCCGCGCAAAGCGGGAAATGACTTTTGAAATCTGATGCCGGCCAACACCACAACCAATTTGCCGCGTGCAACCGTTCCCGAAAAAGGAATTACTTCGGTAATCCGCCCAATGAGCATCGCCGATTTCGCTGGAAAAATTTTTGCCGCAAGCATTGGCAATTTGCCAATTGGCGCTTTGCCCATAACCGCATGAATCCCGCTCTTGTCAAAATTGATGTCGCTGCCGACCTGATGCGCCGAAGCATACCGGCTATCGTGGGCATGGTGGACGGCGGTTCCCCTTCCGAAGCCGGCTTGCTTTGGACCTTTAATTTATCGCGCAAGCTGGCTGGCCGGCGGCGCGAACTGCGTTTTTGGCGGCCAGAATTGCTGGAACGGGCCACCGGCCAGGCGGCATCCTGCCATAAATTGGAGCTGGCCCAGGTCATCGGCCAAATACTCCCCGAGCACCGGGAACACTTCCACGCCGGCGAAGTGGATCAAATGTTTCAAACTCGCCCGCGCACGCGGTTGGATTTTGGTGCGGAATTGCCCGGCAAGCGTGTCGGCGGACGCCATGTCTATTCCCGCCCGGTGCTGGTGTCTTTCCTTCAGCGCCGATGGATCGGAATTGGAGGCGAGAAATGAACCAAAACCAAAAAACCCAATTTGGCCCCAGTGCGCCGGCCGGCGCGCAAAGGTCCGTGGATAGCGGAATTTTGAGATACCCCCGCAAATGGCCATTAAATCGTTTTTAAGAGCACTCTGGCGCGTGTGCGCGTTGAATCAAACCACCCAGCAAGCGCCCATTTTAACTTTCACCAAATCCTATGCCTGACTTAGATTTCACAATTCGCACGAAGGCTGAACTTGGCGGTGCCGAAGCGGCAGCGCATTCATTGGACCAACAGATCGGCAAGGCCAAGGCGCTTGGGCAGGATTATTCCGAACTCGCCGCGCAGCGCGACAAGGTCAATGAGTCCATCAAAAACGCCAAAGTTCCAACCGAGGGAGAAATCCAGGACACGGAAAAATTGAAGCTTGGCAAGCGCGAGCTGCTCGAATCGCTGCGCGGCGTGACCCGCGAATATCCCATCCTTGGCGAAGTTGCCCGTGCCGTGTTTAATCCGTTGACGATTGCCACCTTTGGGTTGGTTGAAGCCGTTACCATTTATCAGGATCGCCTGAAAAACACCGTTCAATTGCTTGGCGGCATTGAACTGCCGGACCTTTCCACTGGCACCACTCAAGCACAAGACGCCGCGACTGCCTGGGATGGCATCGCAAAGGCGGTTCGCGGTGCCGATGATGCCTTTAGCGGTTTTGAAGAGACGCACAACCGCGAAGTTAAAAATATCGCGGCGGAATTAAAGGCCACCCAAGCCCAAATCGAAGCAACCAAAAATCTGGCGCTGGCGAAGCTGAACGTCCAACGGGCCGGGGGCATGGACCAGGGCGAATACGAGCGGAAAAGAGCCATCATCGAACATGGTGCCGATGATGCCACGGTTCAGGCCGAGATTGACGCGCGCAATCGGACGCTGATGGCCAAGGTCAAAGAGCGCGACGCTGCGGCCCGGCGCGAGCAGGAAGAACTGGCGGCCAGCAAAAAGGGCTGCCGCAGAGCGATGCGAAGATTGCAACTAATGAAGCCGATTTGGACAAGCAAGCCGAGGCGCTAAAGAAACAATCAGAGGCGGCGCGGGCGGTCGTCAAACAAATCGAGGACATGCAGGGCAACGCATCGCCCTCCTCGATTCGCCAGGCCGTCGAAGGTCTGGCCCAAGGCTTCCAATATGATGTTGCGTGGGGCGCGGCCACCGATCCTGAGCAGGTCAAACAAATGCAGTTGCAGCAGGCCCGCGATGTCGAAGTCAAACGCGATCAGCTTTTAGCGCAGAAAGCCGAACTCGAAAAAAAGAAAAAGGCGCGGGATGAGCATCGGGAGAAAGCCGCTGCGGCCGCCGCCAAAAAGGAATCACTGAATCAGGAAATTGCCCCCGAATTCGCGGCCGACGCGGCCGCCAACCCTGGCACCGTCGCTTATGAAAACGCGCAGCAGACGGCCCGGCAAAAGGACAAAGACAAAGCCGCCCGCGAAAATGCGGATGCGTCAGCGTTTGAAGCGGACAAGAAAAAAATCGACGAAGATTCCAAATGGCTCGAAACGCACGCGCCGACGCCGGACAACATCAGCGAATATCGCGCCAAAATAAAAGAGATGTCGGACGCGCTGAATGATGCCCTGGCCATCCTTCAGGAACTATCCAGCCTTGGTGCTGACACCAGAAAATTGGGCACCGCCCTTGGTAATTTGCAACGGGAGGTTGGTGATACAAGAATCATAGCCGAACTCGCACTGAGTTACGCCCATCAGGGAAATTGAGACATTTCAAACGTCGTGTCCACCGTCGCCAACATCACCGATAGCAGCCCCGCCAAAGAAGCGGGCGTGGCGGTGCAATCTTTTACGGCGGCGCAAATCGCCGCCGCGCTGGGGATGAAGCGGCAGGCGGTGCAATGGCATTTGCGCGATGTCCGCCCGGCTGGCGTGCGGATCGTGGCTGGCAATGAAGCCGCTGCGTGGGCGGTGGAACAATTGCCCGCGCCGTTGCGCGAGCGCCTGGCCGCTGAAGCAACGCAGCAACACTGCCGCACGATTGCCGCCCTGCTATCCATGCCGCGCCGGCAATGGCAGCCCGCAATTCCCCTGGATAAAATTCACGATGCGGATATTCAGGCCGCGACGAAACTCCGCGACGCGCTCAAGCCCTGGCTGATTCAACAGCACGATCTAAATTTGCCCGCGACGGAAATCGAGAATCGCGGGATTGAAGATTATCGGCGCGCTTTCGGCAATCGAATCGCGCCGCGCTACTGGCGCGAACTATTCATGCGGACACTCCGCCGTGACAACGGAGCTGAAGAATGGAACCGGCTGAAAATTTATTTGCCGGACAGGCTGAAACCCAAATCCGCGCCGGCTGCCATCGTAACAGAAGCCCTTGCTGCTGACTTTGTGGAGTTGGAAAGTTTCATCCTGGCTTGCACCAATCCGCACGCGCCCAATAAAACCGAGTGCGCCGCCGTGTGGACTTTGGCGGTGGAAAAATTCACGTCCCTGGTCAATGCCGGCGAGCCGGAAAAATCCGCCGCGCGCCGCGTGCGCCAATTTCTATCGGCGCGGGCTTCCTTCCTGGCCGCGTCGCGCGATGCGCTTTGGATTGCCTGGAAGCGCAAACTTGAAACGCTGAAAAATGCCAATGGCGACGCGAAGGCGCTCCGTGATGGCCGCGCCGAAAACGGCGCGCGGTTTGCGCTGCCGGAAGATGATCGCGATTTATTAGTTCACCGCGCCGTGTTTTATTATCGCGGCGACATCGCCCCGGCCTGGCGCGATTTGCTCCGCAAAGGTTTTTCGCCGTCCGTGGTGCAGCGCTACGCTGGCGGCGCGCAGAAAAAATCTCATGTGCCGGCGAGCGTGACGGATTCCATCGCGCCAGAAGTAGAAATCTTGACGGTGATGCACCGTGGCCAGCGCGCCTTTGATTCCATCAAAGGTTTTATGACGCGCAGCTATGACGGCATTTCTTCTTTGCAGTGCATCTCCGGTGACGATTTCACGCTTAACACTTATTTTTATGTGCCAGACGGCAAGGGCTGGTTTGATCTCACGCGCGGACAGGTGATTCTGTTTATAGATTTCCGCACGTTGCGCATTTTGGGCTGGGCCTTGGAACCGCGCAAATCCTATTCGTCGCTTACGATTCGCAGTCTTTGCACGCACGTCTTTGGCGAATTCGGCGTGCCTGAAATTTTGTATTTTGAGCGCGGCATTTGGAAAAGCGCAACCTTGCTGAAGGGCAAAACGGAACCATTCGGCTTCGCGGAAATCAGCCAGGGCTTGCGGGAATTTGGCATCACATTCAAACACGCCATCCGCCCGCGCACCAAGGTTGTCGAGCGCATCGGCGGCATGTTCCAGGACATCACTGAAGACGTGCCGGGTTATTGCGGACGCGATGAGCGCCGCGACGCGCCGGAATCTCTGCGCAAGCAAATGGCTGAAGTGGCAGCGCGCAAGGTGCATCCGTCAAAATACTTTTATTCGCTCGACCAGTGGAACCAGCGCATTGGCGAGGTGGTTGAAAAATACAACGCGGAACCGCAGCAAGGTCACATTCTCGCCGGCCTGTCACCAGAGCAGGCTTTTGAGGCGCACATGAATCAAAATAATCCGCCGATGCAATTCAACGCCGGGCTGCGTTACTTGCTCGCCCATGATAAACGCCTGGCGCAAGTCACCCCCAACGGCGTCACGATCCAGATTGGCAAAACGAAGTTCAACTATCGCGGGCAGGAAATCGCGCACTTGATTGGCCGTGAAGTTGTAGTGTGGTTTGATCCAGAGAATCCCGAAACGATTGTTGTCACCAATCCCGACCGGACAAATCCGATTTGCGTTGCGCGTTCCGAAAATCCGAACGCGCTGGAAAGTCTGATTGCGCCGGACTCTGGCACGCTGGGCCGTGAGTTGTCGCGGATCGAAGGCCAGGCGTCGCACATGAAAACGCGCTTCAATGTTATCAAGGCAAAATTCCCGCTGCCACAACGGCAATTGCTGGCGACTGCGCAAGCGGTGGAACTTGGTGCGGAAATCACCGCGCAGAAAACCGAGATGACGGAGAAAGCGACGCGCCGGCAGCGCCAGCGTGGCCACGCGCAACGATTCGCGCAACGCACCGGCATTGCCATGCCAGAACGGGCGCTGGAAAATACGTCGCCGGAAGATGCCCGTTTCTTGTCAGAATTTTTGGGCGTTAAAACCGAGCCGCAAGCCGATGCGCCCACAACCGAAAACGGGAAAATTATCTATCACCTCAAGCCATCCGCTGGCGACAAAAATAAATACGTGGATTACCTGCTTGGCGTGCTGACTGAATTCCGCAAGGCCGGAGCGAGTTTCGGCCAGCAACATCAAGGAAAGGTTTCTTTCGGCGTGGTCAAAAAAATCGCTGCAGCGCAGTTGCAATGCAACGTGCATGATGCTGCGCGTTTTGAGGATGTCTGCGCGTATCTGAAGTCGAAAATTGATGCGACAATTTTAGGTAAGAAGAACATCGCTGCCGGCGCGGCAAATTATCACGAGTTTTCTAAACTACAGGAGGCAATATGAGCACACGCAAAGCGAAAGATGGTTCAGTTTTTCACCAAGCCCGCTACGCGAGCAGCCCGGAATTTGATCGCGGCCTGATTGCCAACCTCGTCGCCAAGCGCGCCGCAATTTGTGATGACGCGGCGGATCGTGAACTGATTTGGTTTATCCAATATCTCTCGCACCAAGCCGACGGCCTGGCTGCCGTTGCCAAAGACTTGCTTGCCAGGTATTCAGACAGGATTCAAACGCCGACAATGGCCAGCATCGGCATGAAGCCAAGCGGAATGTGCAACGCGGCACAAGTCAAGGCCATCCGTGACGAAATGAGCTGTGACTTGCGCCGCGAGTTTTTGCTCTATGGTGAAAACGACGTGTTGGACGTGATGCTTTCGAGTGATGATTCGATGGGCGAGTTACTTGATGATGAAATCACCGATGCCGCGCTTGCGCGCGCTGTCGCCGAGCCAAGCCAATTGGAACAAAAATCCCGTTCCTATCCGCGCGCTTATCCGGCACAAGAATTTGTCGCCGCGTGCCACGATGCGGCGGAAACGAACCTCGAAAAACACTTGTGCGAAATCTGCCTTAATCCGGCGCTCAATTTGGAATCTGGGCCGTGGTATTTTCCCGGACTGATAAGCACACTGCGCGAATACCAGGCGGAATTCATCAAGGCCAAAACAACCGGCGTTTTTGTCACGGCGATGGGGCAAAAGGTTTGTGACGTTCTGGATTACACGGCTTATTGTCGTGGACTCACTTTGATGCAAGGCGAAGCGCGCCTTGGAAAATCGCACGCCGCCCGGACGTGGTGCGAGCAGCATCCCGGCAACGCGCGGTTTGTTGAAGTGCCAACCGGCAATGACGAGGCGACATTTTTCCGCGCTTTGGCGCGCGGGCTGGGCTTGGTAAATTTCCTCAACTACAAAGTTGGAGAAATCAAATCCAGAGTCGAATCCGTCCTATTGACAGGCGACATCATTTTAGTGCTCGATGAGAGTCAGCGACTATGGCCGCAAATGAATCTTCGCTACGGTTCTCCAAAGCGTATTGAGCATATAATGTCATGGGCAAATAAAACCCCTGAACATCCTGCAGTTCCGATGTGTTTGATCTCGACGCCACAATTTATCCAGTCTCAAATTGCGATGGGGAAAAACGGCTGGAATTCCGCGCAGCTTACGGGCCGGATAAGCCATTACGAATCATTGCCCGCCGATTTGTCGCCAGAAGATTTGATGGCCGTTGCCAAGACGGTTTTGCCGGAAGCGGACACGCAAAGTTTGCGGGCGCTGGCGGTCTATGCCCGATCCTCAGCGCGCTACCTGGCCGCGATTGATTTCATCGCCAAACGCGCCCGTTATATCGCCATGCGCGCCGGACGCGCCACCGCGACAACTGACGACGTGCGCAAGGCCATGCAAGAATCAGTCATCCCCGCCGATACAAAATTGCACCGGGCCTTGGACGCCAGCGGCAAAGGCAAGCCCGGCAAGATGGCACCCGCGCCGGTATTGCCACAGGCCGAAATGGAGCCGATGCCCGCGCCGGATCGCGGAGAATTTTTGCCAGGGCATTCACGCCTGACACCGGTTGCCACAGGATCGCGCCAGCGCGCCGGCAATCCGCTTCCATTGGTGGAAGCTTAGACAACTTTTAAAGGCCGGCTTAACCGGCCTTTAGTCACGGTTAAAACGCCCGCCCAAAGGGCGCGTGATTATTTTTGTCTAAATTCTTGGAACCCTGGCACCCCTAAATCCAGACAGAATCAGCGCGGTTTTACAAGAATTGTGAAGCCGCGCCGGGGATTTTTCTGCGCGCGATTTTTATTGGCCGGGTTCCCGCAACGGAAATTTACTTTTCAAGCGGGGGCGGTTCCGAAATGGGCCGGGCCGGTTTGGGCAACGCTGGTTCCACGGCTGCCGGCACTTGCGGGCTGGCGTCAAAGCGCGCCGGCAATTTATGGAGTTTTTTCCAGTCATCCACCGCCTTGCCCCAGCCTTCGGCCACCAGTTCGGCCAGAATCGAGAACTTGTTCAACGTCGCTTCGGAGAGGTTGCAAACCTCCGGGACCAGTGTCTGTTTGGGGTCGGGACAGGTGACGCACAGTTCCAGATAACAGTAATTATGGCCGGGCAGCTTATGCTGGAAGCTCTGGCGGCGCAGTTGACACTGCTCGTTGCGGCGGTCGTTCAACTGCCACGTTTTCTCCTCGTCTTCGAGGCGAATCAGCACGCGGGCGAAGCCGAGCTTGCGGGCGATGAAGACCACGTCCCCGGCCAACTGCTCGATGGTGGGTGCGCGGGTGCCTTCCAAGGCGAGCCAGCGGGTCAGGCTCATGGCGTATTGAATGTCCGCCCGCGATTCCAGGGAATTGCCCAGCACGCGCCCGATGGAAAACCATTCGCGGCTGAAACTGAATCTGCCGGCGGTCAAAATGATGGCCAGCATGCCGATGCCCAGAAACAACGGGAAGAATTGGGCGCGCGAAAAAAAAGCGAAAAAGCCCAGCACCAGGAAAAAAGCGGTGAAGCCGTAGAGGCCCAAAACCACCTTGCGCCGGGAATAACCGAGGCTCAACAGACGGTGATGGATGTGCTTGCGATCCGGGCGGAACAAGGGCAGGCCGCGCATTCCCCGCCGCAAAATGGCCAGCGACGTGTCAATGATCGGCAGCGCCAGCACAAACAGCGGCGTGGCCAGCGCGGCGAAGAGGGTGCCCTTTTGCGAACTGACAATCGTCAGGCAGCCGATCAGGAAGCCGAGGAAATAAGCGCCACCATCACCCAGGTAAATCCGGGCGGGCGGGAAGTTGAAACGCAAAAAACCCAGCAAGGCGCCCGCCATGCCGGCGGTGATCAGCGGCACAAAACCGGTTTGCTGCGAGACGTAAACCAGCAGGATCATCAGCATCAGGCAAATGCCGCCCGCCAGCCCGTCCACGCCGTCAATCAGATTGATCAGGTTGGTCATGGCCACCAGCCAGAGCACCGTGACCGGCCAGGCCCACCAGCCCAGATCAAGGATGTGCTCCGTGAAGGGAATCCGGAAGTGGGCGATGCCCAGGCCGCAAAAAAAAGTGACGCTGGCGATCAAGATTTGACCGAGCAGCTTGCGCCGGGCGCCCAGCGCGGAGAGATCGTCCCACAGCCCCAGCGCAAACATGGCCAGCGAAGCGGGGATGACCAGCCAGCGCTCGCGGTTTTGAAGAAAGCCCGGCTCCAGGAAACTGAACACCAACACCACCGCCACGAGCGCTCCCGCCAGGGCGATGCCGCCCAGCCGGGGCACGGGAAACTGGTGGGTGTGGTGCGCTTCACGGGCCTGGCTGGCCAGGCCATAACGCCGGCTCGCCTGCAGGATGATGGGAATCAGGCTGAGGCTCGTGGCCAGCCCGACCAATCCGCCAATGAATAGCTCAATCCATTCCATATCGTTTGGCCCCGGTGGCGCTTCTAAATCAAATAATCAGGAACAATTAATTGTTACCCTGGCGGCGAATGGCGGCAAGTTAAAAGCGTCGTCATGGCGGCGGGAGTTCCAAAGGAGATTTCTGCGCGCGTTCAAAAGGAGACACCTCAAAGCGAGTGATTTCCCAAGCTTTCCGGCCGGTTGTCTGGTGACGGCAGCGGCGGTTGCGCC
>OCTA010003537.1_pt1 | contig 13862 bp, 13 predicted proteins | sample 1538991 | NCBI WGS metagenome assembly OCTA01 (sample SAMEA3539302, study PRJEB22396) | soil metagenome | biome: tundra; feature: field; material: soil | place: USA | collected 2010-05 | depth 0.15 m
GTTAGGGGACATTTTTAACGAGGCCACAAGGGGACATTATCAAAGTGGCGCGACATGCTTCAGCAGCGCCGCCCGCGCCGCGGCGGCGTCCAACAACGTGATGGCTATGTCCGGCAGGCGGCCGGCCAGGGTGAACGAACGAGCCACCGCCGCCTCGACCACCGGCGCGTCGATCGCCACCCGATGATGGGCTGCGAGCGTCTCGCGGAGATGGCCGAGCACGGCGGCGGCGTCCTCGCGTGCGAGCTCGGTGACTTCGATGGGATCCATGCGGCGCGTGAGCGGGCCGGCGGCCAGCTTCTCGACGAACGGCGGCAGACAGGTGGCGACCAGGCGCGCACCGCGGTCCAGGGCTCCGGCAAGCAGCCAGGGCGTCAGCGGTGCGGTCATTACCGCGAGTTCCAAGCGCTCCAGCGCGAGCGCTACCGGACCGGCGGCGACGGCTTCCTCCAGCACCACGTTGAGCAGCTTTTCCCGCTCACCCTCCCACAGCGTGCCAGCCAGCAGGCAGGAGAGATCCATGGAAAGCAGGTCCCAACCGGGACGGATTTCGGCCAGGTGGCGGGCAACCTGATACAAGAGGTTGGTCTTGCCCAGTCCGGGCGCGCCGACCAGCAGGGGCAGGCGGCGCTGCCAGGAAAGCAGGCTGGCGGCGGTCTGTTCGGCCGCTTCCTGGTGTCCCACGGTGAGCGGCGTGGAGCCGTTGCGCACCTGCGCGGTGAGGTTCACGGCGAAGCGCTCGAGCAAGCCGCCGCCGGATTCCCGCGGCGGGGCTTGCGAGGGAAGCGGGGCCGACCCGGGCGCCCCCAACATGGCCAGCGCCTGCTGGACAGCGTCCCCCGCCTGCGGGTACACGCCGGAGCCCGCTGTGACAACAAGCCACCCCTGTTGGCGACCCGCAGCGGCGAAGACGCGCGCCAACTCGCGGTCCGGGCCCAGGTATTCCAGGTCCTCGTCCACGCAGACCAGGAAGGGCAACCCGGCGCGGGGGCGCTTCACCAGGAGGCTGGTGCGAGACTTGCTGAAACAGCGCGAGTCGGCCGGCACGTTGCGCAGCAGCAGGGTGTCGCCGTCGGGTTTATCGATTCGGACCTTCAGTTGTTTCAGGCGGGCCTTGAGCCCGGGTTCGAGACCTGCCATATCTACCCCTCATGGCTTCGAGCATGCGTTGCAGGCGGCCAGGATCACCGGACGGATCGCCCGCCGGGAATTCGGGCGGCAGATTGCCAACGGGCGGCGGCGCGGGCGCATCGGTCCACAACTCCGCGGCGGCGAAGGGATCGCTCAGATCGAGCGTGCGCCCGTCGGGGCCGAAAACCGCCATCCAACTACACACGGCCCGGCTCTGGCCGGACAGGCGCCGGACGGTTTCCCCGCGCAGCCGGGCGCGGCCCACGGCAGGCGGCTCGCGCATGGCGGCTTCGACGCCATCGATAGCGGCCACGCCATGATGGAGCACACCGGCGCGATCCATATCGGCGAAGATGCCACGCGGACCGATCTGCCCGAAGCGGGTATCGATCTGGAAAAACTCGCCGCGCAGGTTCAGGAAGCGCTCGAAATCCGCCCACGCCAAGCCCTCCGCCGCCAGCAGGCTCCCGATGCACGCCACCGCAGCGGGAATCGGGCACGCGGGCCCCAACAGCACGGGCAACAGGACATCCCCGCCGGCCACGCCCACGCCGGCAAGCGCCAGGGTCAGCCGCCGGGTGAGTGAATTGAAGAACGCAAACCGCTCCCAGGGAACGCCGCGACGCCCGGCCCGATCGCGGAACAGCCGGTGCTTGATGGCCCAATCGAGAACCGTGCCCACGGAATCCGGCGCGCGCTCCAATTGGTCGAGAGTGGGCCGCCACAACGCGCAGAGCGCGTCGCCCCAGGACGGCAACACGGCGCGGTTGCGTTCGGCCAGGTGCAAGAGACGCTGCTGGATTTCGATGGCGGTGGTTTCGCCGCCGAGGGCCAGGGGCAGCTTCCGTTTGCAGGTAACGTCCGAAGAGACGGCGTGCAACGCATCGAGCGGCGACGCCAGGCGCAACCCGGCCCCCTGAACCAGGCCCAATTCCGCCAGGGCGGTCACTAATGCGGTGGCGCCGATCTTGAGCACGATGGCGGTTTCCGAGCACAGACTCTCGCCGCAGAGGATGTGCAGGCGGTTGTTGCCGGCGCCCGCCAACGACTCGTTTTTGGTGTGAAAGATGCCGCGGTTGCCGGTGGAATCGGCGGAGACTACCCGCTGAATGTGCATCAGCCGCGGCGCCACACAAAATTGCAGGCCGCCGACCAGCGGGTTGAAGCCGCCCGCACCGGTGTAGATGACGCGCGTGACCAGATGCGGAATGAGCTGGTCGGGAAGGATCGACGGGGCGGTGCGATGTAAGTACGATTCATGGCACCCCCAGGTGGTTCCCGACCCGCCGTAATCCACATTGCAGCGGAAGCACACGATCTCCGCGGCGCCCCCCACCTCGGCCTGCACGTCCTGCGTCAGCTTTTCCAGAATGCGCTCGCCCGCTTTGATGTAGCGCGCCAGCTCCCACGGCGTAGTGCACTCAGGGGTGGTCATTTCCGGATGGAGCCCGCAATCGATGTAGAAGCGCGCGCCGTTCTCCAGAAACATGCCGGAAGGCGAGCAGGTGTCCGGCAAGTGCGGCAGGCGGCGACGGGCCGCGCGCAAGAACCGGCTCACGAGATCGTCGCGCCCCATGGGCTCCGCACCGGTGATGCCGGCGATGGCATACTCGCTCTCCGCACCGAACATCGACCTGGCCACGATTACTCTCCGCCGTGCTGTTGGTTGGCTTTGAGGAAGGTGACGCTGTCGCTGTTGGCGAGGGCGCGGTCGATGGCCTCGTCCCCGGCCGCCAGAAAGCGACTGGCCTGCTCCCGCAGGAGGTCGAGGCCGCCCTCCGGATTGCCGCCGCCCCCCGCAGGGGGGCTGATGTCCTGCCGTTCCTTTTGCCGCATGGTTGCTCCTTTCCAAATGCGAATTCAATTTGCGTTTTGTTGTCCCGGCTCCGTTAATGCGCCGCTGGCCGCGTCGAGAGCGTCCAGAAGGTCCGAGAACCGGCCATCGGCCGCGAACAGCGGCGCCACCTCGGCTTGCGTCAACCCCAGCGGGTTTGACATGTCGATCCTGTAACGATCGGTCCAATACGAGCCGTCGCGCACGCGGAAGGATATGGAATCCCAATCCACGGAGTCCACCCACTCCGGACGCGCGGAGCGCAGCAGCATCGCCCGCGTCCAGGCACGGGTATCGGAAGGCGGCTCCGAACAGAAATGTCGGATGCGGTCTTCGTCCAACAGCCGCTCGGCGAAGCCGCTGCGCTCGAAGGACCAATAGAGGCCGCCGGGATCGAGGCTCGCATAGACTTGATCCAAGTGGCGGATCTCGGGCGAGTCCCAACTCAGCGATGGGCGCTGGCTCATGGTCCGCTGGAGGATCATGAGCTTCATGACCCAATCGAGTTTGGGGGCCAGGCCCGCCCAGTCGGCCGCGCGCAGGCGGAGCAGCGCGTCCTCCCAGAGGTCCAGAATCTGCCGCGCCCCGGGCACGAAGCCATCGAAACCACCCCCGGCATGGAAGCGTTTGGCCTCCTCCAGAAACATCAATTGCAGCTCCACCGCGGTGGCCTCACCGCCGGCGGCCATGCGCATGCGGCAACGCAACGCGGGGTCGCGGCTGTAAGCGCCAAGCGCCGCCAGAGGGTCGTCCAGCACTAGCGCGGGATTTACGATCTCAGCTTCCACCATGGCCAGCACCAGTTGCATGACCCCCACCTTGAGCAGGCACGACAGGTGGGCCAACGTATTGTCGAAGAAAATAACGTGCAGGCGAGCCGGCGCGGCCTCGCCGGCCGAACGCGAGCTGCCGCACAGGTGCTCTTCGCGCGAATTGACGATGGGGCGATCAAACGTGGTCTGCGTGCCGACCAGCGTCTCCAGGTAGTCCGCCCGCTGGGAGATCTGGAACGGCACCTGCGGCGCACCGTTCTCGGACCCCACCTTCCCCTGCCCGGTGTAGACGATGCTCGACACCTGGAACGAAGCCAGCCAGCCGAGATAGTGCGGCTTGCGGCGGATAATGTTGTCCCAGGCGCGGCGGGTCACCAGGAAGTTCTGGTGGCTGCCGTAGGAATGGCCGTGGCCGTCGCTGTTGTTGACCAACACCTGAATGGAGCGGCCCTCGGGCAGGCGGGCGTTGGCGGAGTGCATGGCGCCACGGGCAATGCGCAGCATGGCGTGCCAGGCGGCCGCGTGGGCCCAGGCGCTGAGGGTTTCCGGGAGACACAGCTCCAGGTGATCGAGATCGATGTAGATGCAGCCGCCGTTGGTGGGGAGGTATTTGCGGCCCCAGTCCTGCGGATTCCAGGAGTCCGAGGCGCGCGTATCCCGGTCGCCGCGTTCTTCGCCGGCGGATCGCGTGCAACTGTAGGACGACCAGTTCCCCGTGTACGGCGAGGGGGAGACGCCGCGCGCGCGCGGCAGGCCATCGATTTCGGCGAGGAGCGCGCGCGACGCCAGGGAGCTGGTGTCGAGGCCGGGCAGCCCAAGCACAAAGTTGCCAAGCTCAATATCGGCGCCACAGAGCTTGGGCAATCGGGGGATGGAGAGAGAGCTCATGGTTGGGTCTCTTCAGGCTGCGTTGATGTAGCGATACGGCCGTCTGACCTTACGCTCTACCGGGTCCACGCGCACGACGTCCACATCGTGGGGAAGGTCGTCGAGATAGTTGCGGCAATTGTGGGGGGTCAGCGCGCGCGCGGCGGAACCCAGGAAATCGCCCACCGCGCCCACCAGGTCCGCGGTTTGCAGGCCGCCTTCGCCGCCGTTGGCCTCGCGGGCGCAGGCCCGCTCCGTGGCCGCCTGCGCGATGGAGGCGATCTCGGCCCCATTGATCAGGTCGCCGGCGCGCACGGCACGGCGCTTGCCGTCGCGAAACATGATCTGCGCCAGATCGGCGTCGTCGTTGGGCGAGAAGATCATGGACAGGGCCGTATCGATGGCGTCAATCCGGGTGTGTTCCGGGGGGGGGCCGTTAGCGGCGTAAGGGATCCCGCCGGGCAGGTGTTTTTCGAAGATCTGGCGGGCGGCTTTGCGCTGGGGCCGAGGGATGCGCAGCATGAGATCGCCCAGGCGGCCGGGCCGCGTCAGGGCCGAATCCAGCGTGTCCAGGCGGTTGGTGGCAGTTACCACGAGGACATTGCCGCGCTCTTCCAGCCCGTTCAGCTCGGCCATGAAGGCGTTGGCCACGCGGTCGTCGATCTGGTGCGTAGAACGCCCGCGCTCCCCACCGATGGAATCCACTTCGTCGAAGAAAATGACAATCGGGACCTCGGGTTCGGCGGCGCCGGCTTCGCGCGCCGCCATGAAGACAGAGCGGTAGTTCGCCTCCGTTTGCCCGTACCACATGGAGTGCAAGCCAGCGGGCTTCACATTGATGAAGCGGGAGCGTCCGGCCTTGGAGAGGCCGGCCAGCCAGTTCGCCAGGCAGCGCGCGATGAGCGTCTTGCCGGTGCCCGGCGGGCCGTAGAGCAGCACCGCCTTTTTGCGGCGCAGGCGGTATTTGCGCACAGTTTCGGGATGATGGAGGTGCAACTCGATGGAGCGCTTCAGATCTTCGATCTCGCGGTCCAGGCCGCCCACGCAGGCGAACGTTTCGCTGGGCGTTTCTTCCAGGAAGTACTCGTCGCCGCGGGGCCGATCGATTTTTTCGTAGGCCACCCACCCGCTGCGATCGAAGCGCAGGATGTCGCCGGCCTTGAGCGGCGCGCCGCGCAGCGCAGCGGCGGCTATGACCACGATTTCTTCGTCGCGCGACTTGATCACCAACCTGCCCTCGCCGGCGTAGCGGAGGAACGTCGCGGTATCGCCGCTGGTGAACGCGGTGGAAATGGTTTTGCAAAAGACGAAGTTGCGCTCGTGCGAAAGCAGCACGTCGTCGCCGAGTTGAAATTCTTCCGGATCGTTTTCCCCGAAGCCGACCGCCCGTACGTCCCCGCCACCGGCACGCACGATGGCGTAATCGTCCAACGCGCCTTCGGATCGCGCCAGGAACGTTGCCGGATAGTAGGGAGGCGCAGTGATGTCGGCGATGGTTTGGCGGACCGCCTCCTGGGAGGCGCGAGCGGATCCGAGACCGGCCCGCATTCGTCCAATTTCCTCCACCATCAATCTGTCCACTTGAGCGCCGCCCTCCGGAGACATGGTGCGAAACTGCTGGAGCATCGCGAGGGTGGGTTCGAGATCGCGCGGGCCGCAGCCCGAAGCCACAAGAGCCTGGAAGACGTCGGCCGCGGCGGGGCTGCTTGGCGGGGGTACCGGATTACGCATGGGACTCCTCCAAAAGATAGAAGCCGCGGGGATGGATTCTGCCTTCCCGCCAGCCGAATAGACTGAAATTGAGATCGGCAAACGCGGTGTCGTTCGCGACCAGGCCCAGAGAGTGTCCGCGTATGAAAGCGGCGCGCATCACGGCAACGTCGTCTTCGGAAAAGAAATCCTTGGCCAAGCGGCAGGTCTTCTGCTTCTCAAGCGAGCATTCCCTGGCACGGCACCACTCGCGGACCGGATGACTGTGCCAGTAGCCCAGGTAGACCTCGCCCTGGTCGCGCAGGCGAATGGCGGCACTGGCGGCGCTCCAGGTCTCGGCGGTGAAGGTCAGCTTGGCGACGGTGCCGAGCGTGTGCTCGGCGGGAAGCTGCGCGGTCACTTCGGCGAAGATCTCCGGCAAGGCGGAATCGTGATGCAGGCGGCCGATCAGAATGCCGCCGGTCTCGCGGCCGGAGGCAGCGCGGGTGAGAGCGGCGGCTTCGTCGAGCACGCGCTGCGGGATGAAGGCGGGCATGTCTTCGGCGGCCACCACGCCGGAGGGCGAAGCGCGGCGCTGGAAATCGGCGAGGCGCGACTCGATGTATTCGAGGTCGGGTTTCTCCTCCACCACCTCCAGCACGAGGCCTTCGGCCAGCCTGGCGCGGCCGTTGCCATTTTGCGCGAAGGCCACGGCCTGAAAGAGGTACGTATCGCCGGCTTCCAGCTTTCCCAACCTGACGAACTCGGCCGAGGACTGGGCCGCCAATTCGCTGAAATAGCGGGACGGGAAGTCCGAGGTAACTTTCCGCCCGCCTTCGTCGTACGCCACGCGAAAGCCGCGCATGTAGGGCTCGCCCTCGGTTCTGTCCCAGAGCGGCTCGATGGACGCGGCGCCCTCGCCGTAGAGCGGCATGCCGCCGCGCCGGGCATGGTAGAAGCGTGTCCATTCGGCGGCCGGTTCCCAATCGACTGTGACGGACGTGGAGCCCAGGGCGGACCCGTCTTTCCGAAAGAGAACAAGCCGTAGCGGTAGTCGTTCTTACACATTCGAGGCCTCCCCGGAGACGCGCTTAGCCAGCGTCGATATTGGGCTGGAGCATCAGTTTGTCGCCCGTTTCGAGCGCATCGCCGACCCTCTCGGCCGCGTTCAAATGGCGGCCTTCCCGCTCCAACCGCGCCTGGTAAGCCAGCGGCTGGCCGCTGGTATCGTTGGCCGGCAGGTTCATTTGGGCGAGAAGGCTCTGCACCAGTTCGCCCACCGTGGCTTCGGCGGGCGCCTTGGGAACGCGAAAGACCTTCTGTCCGGAGACATCGCTCACTGTCAGGCTGATGCCCGCCAGAGTTTCTGTTTGTGCCATCGTTCAAGCTCCTTTCCGTTGCGGATGAAAGGGCAACCGCGCCGACCGGTAGATGCCGGCCACCACGCCGTCCTTCAAGACTTCCATTTCCCGGGCGCATTCGCGGCCCGCCACCGACAGCGCCGCCAACGCGTGGCCTGCCTCCGTCGGCGAAGGCGCGCTCTCGGTGCGGACCTCAAAGCCGGCCGCGATTCCATCGGCCTCCCGCCGAAGGAAGGCCCTGGCGTAGCGCAGCGCGGCGTTGGCCTCCAGCAGGTAGAGGGACAGCACCTGTTGTGCGGCGTCACCGGCCGATTCGTGGCGATACAGCGTCACACGGAAGCGCGTTCCCACGCCGCACTGTTCGACCTCGGCCTGGAGGAACCGGCTCCCGGTTCCGAGATCGGCCAGCAGCGTGCCGCCGGGCCGTTCGTGGTATTCCCAACCAGCCTCTTTGAGTGCCTCGGTCAGGCCGCCGGGGATGGCCTGTCCGTCGCCTTCCTGCTTCGGACAGGCCACCTCCGACCCGACAGCTTCGCGGGAGACCCAGCCGCGGAGGCGATGCAATGCGTCCCGCATCCCCTCCAGATGCTCGCGAATCCGGAGGGCAGCGTCACCGCCCTCCTCCGGCAGCGGGAACTCCGCGCGCAGTCGAAATGCAGTCGAACCGCGGAGCGCGAACTTCACCGCCGCCGGAAGCTCGTGCGAGCGTTCCAGGAGCGGGACCAGGCGCTCCGGCGCCGGGCACAGGCCCGGGTCCGCATCGAGGAGCAGAAAGTCTTCGTCGCGCCGCGCCGATACGGTCAGCGCAGTGCCATTGGTGAGGGTCAGCCGCCAACGGTCCGCATCCAACTGCCGGCACTCCTGCGAGAACCGCGACAGGTGCTTATCGAGCATGCTCATATGCGCTCCAGCTCCAGCACCAGCGGCCGGCGTTTGAGCGGCCGGCGGTCGATCGGGAAGCGTTCCTGGTTGGCCCGCGCCCACCGGCAGGCCTCCTTGTTCAGGGCGTCGTCTTCGCGCGGCGTCAGTTTCTGGTAGGTCAGGATCTCGTAGACCTGGTAGAGCAGGTCCGCCAGCGGCATACCCGGTGCGATGCGGCCGACGCAGATGAAGGGCGCGCCGAACGCCACGTTCGGGTGGTAGGTATTGAGCGGGTCGAACAGTGTGAGGGTCTCGACGGGGTTGACCGAGCGGAGATAGTCGGCGGCGAAGAATACGCCCACATGGAAGCCCGCCGCCTCGCGCACCATGCCGTCGCGATCCTTCACCAACCCGCGGCAGGTGTAATGGGCGATGAGGTGCTGGCCCGTCGGCAGGCATTCCAGATCGAGAATGTCGCTGGCCTGAGCGAGAGCACGCCCTTCCTCGGCTTGCCGCTCGAGGAATGCGCGGAAGATGGGGTCCGAGTGCATCATCGCGAGTCTTTGATCCAGACTAAGGCCGGCAGCCTCTTGCATCGCGGCACCGGCGAGGATCACAGATGGAAGTGCTTGAATCGGTTTCAACTTTCCATCCCGATCACAACGTACGCGGCGATCTCGAAGTAGCGATCACTAGCTTGAACCACGTCGCCGTAGCGGAGGCCCGCCGCTGCCAGCGTCTGGTTCCGATCCGCCTCCGACAGACTGCGGTCCAAGCTTTCGACCACGTCGAAGCCCGGCGCCACCATCGGCCGACGGCATCCACCGCACCTGCGCAAGGCGGCAACCAGCGAGCCATCGAGACGAAACAGCCGCTTCTCCGCGCAGCACGCGGAGCAAACCAGCCGGCGGACGAAATGCTGGCCCGGCACACGCACGGTTTCGGCGAGCGCGAGCAGATCGGCGACGCGAGTCTGACGCGTGTCGCAAGGCCACGGCTCGATGCGCCACGTGGCATGATCGAATCGGCAATGCGGGTTACGGCGGAACGAGGTCACCGAGAGCCGCTGCCAGCGAGCGTCGATGGTGACCTGCCGCCCAACCGCGGCGCGATCGATATCGCCGGTCAGCATCTTCCGGCACTCCAACGCCAGCACGGCCGCCGCCAGCGCGCCCAGCTCGGCGGATGCGCCGTTCGGCGCCGCCGCGGAGGCCTCCCCGGCGCACGGGTAGCGCTGCTCCAGCATGCGGTAGTCGGCGTCCGACCACGCGCATTCCAGGCACGGCGCGTCATCCGCGGGTGCGTAGGCGTTGACGCGCGCCAGCCACTCGGACCCCAGCACGCCGGAATCGATCCATGGAACACCCATATGCCAGGCACGCACATTCAGTGCCTGGCGCGCCGCGCGCGAATCGACGCAAGCCGCGATCAGGTCTACGCGCCACGCGCCGAGCGGCAGGCTCTCCAGCGGCGCGTGGATGGCGTCGATCACCAGGTCGGGCCGAATCTCCGCCATGCGCCGTGCCTGCACCTGCACCTTGGGCTTGCCGACGTCGCGCGGCAGGATGTCCTGGTTGACCAGGTTACGCGGCTCGTAAACGTCGCGATCGACGAGTGTCACGTGCGCGATTTCCTTCATGCGCGCCACGGTCCGCACCAGGTGCGAGCCGATATTCCCGCCGGCGCCGGCCAACAGAATAGATTTCCCGCGCATGTTCTATGCCTCCGGGATCCAACTGAACCCAGCGTCCAGGGAGGTGGTCTGCGCGCAAAATCCGCAGGAGGGCGAATACGTCCAGCAGGGAAGCGTACCGGTCTGGTGGAACCAGATGCCGCAGCGCGCGTGCGGGCAGCGCACGGCCATCTGCCCCTTCTCAATCGCCCGGCGGCAGCGTCCGCAGTAGACGGCGGACGCGGAGCCCGGGAACTCCTCCACGCGCGCCAGCGTCTCGGTGGAGAAGAAGAGCGCACCGGCGGGCGTGGCGCGGATCTCGTCGCGATCCTGGAGCACGCGCATGTTCGCTACCGTGGCGAAGCCGTTGACGCGCACGTCGCTACCCGGGCAGACCAGCAACACCCACAGCGGGGGATCCTCCGCCTCCACGGGAATCACCGCCGCCCGGGTGTCTTCGCCGAGACAGAAGCCTGCCGCCAAGATGCGTGGCGGGTGGACCGAGATGTCGATCGAATGCCCGGCGAGGCGCATGGCCGACCAGTCGTCGCCATTGTGGCGAATCCACAAATGCGCCATAGAATTCTGCCTCCCTTTTGAACGACGCTTGAAAGTCGGGCTTGCCGCGGAGCGGGATGGAAATGTTCAAGACGGCCGCGACCGGCCATCACTCTTCATCGCACAGAAACGCACCCTGGCCGCCGCCGCCGGTGCGATCACATGTGGAAGGTGAAGAATTCCAGAGAGATGATCGGCGGATTCTGCCAGCGGAGATTGGGATCACAGGTGCGCGGATCCGGCCAGACGCCGTCGGAAAGCCGCCGCCACGCCACGCCTCAGCGAAAGAGCTAGGCGATCGGCCTGCGTTTGAGCCGCACCCGCGCGCCCAGCGCCGGCGAGCTTTCGATCAAGCTCCTGCCGTTGTCTATCGCCTTGAGCGCCTCGCGCAGGCGATACAGAAGCTGCGAAATCGCATGACGGTCGAACTTGCGATCGAGCCTCTTTCCCAGCATTTCACCTAACTGGTCGAAGCCTTTCCAGGCCACAAGATCGTCCGGCGACGGCCCCGTATCGGCCGCCAGGATGACTAGAACCTCCATAAGCGTCCGGGACAGCGCCACCTGCTTCACGTTGTCGAAGGTCACAACAACCCTGCCATCCCCCACCTCGGCCATACGGAAATCATGCATCGTGAGCGCGGGCCTTTGCAGCATCCTGGCCTCGCGCGGCACCCGCCGCGCCGCCGCCGGCGCGCCTGCTTGCTCCTCCACCGCCCTCTCGAGTTCGTAGAGCTGCCAGCAGACCTGCTCGAACATCTCGCCGTCCTTCCGCCGCCTCTCCCCCAGCCGCTCTACCCGCTCGATCGCGTTCTTGAGCATGGTCGGCACGGGTACACACGGTTTCTTTTTGGGGGCGTCGGTGTCGCCCGGGCACATATCAGCTCCCCCCCGCGCGGGTTGACGCCCGCGCCCCGGACTGCGGCAAACGCCAGATCTTCCGCGGGACCGGCACCCGTGATCGTACGCGGATCATTTAGGCCTCCCCGCCGTTACCGCGCGGCGGCAACGGCGCAAATGTTGAATCCGTTCTAGGCGTCAGTATAGAAGCCTCGCTACTTATTGTCAAGAATAGTCTATGTATGACTTGAATAGCCAATTCGACGCCTCTGAGTGCGTACCCAAGTCATGAATTGGAAATGCTATGCTCTCGCAAAGGCGAAATGAATTATGCGGATTTCACGGAAAGTCTCAATTGACGCGCTCGCTGCCGCCGCTCTCGTCGCGCAGGGGAAAACCCAGATCGAGATCGCCGCAACCCTCGATCTCAGCCAGTCGGCAGTCTCACGCCTCCTTCGCGATGTACAGGACTACATACGGATAAAGAGGAGCTTCGACTGGGAAAGACTCGCCCCATCCGTTCAGCAAGACGTCCGGAGAAGAATGTCACACCGCGAAATCGGCGATCGGGTCGCCCGCCTCGCGCAGGAATACGGACAACCCGCCCCCGTAGTTCACGTTGTGCCTCTGGGCGAGGTCGCGGAGTTAGGTCCCCAGTTCGATACGTTTGCCGCTCAAGCGGCGCTGCTGCTGCGCGACCTGCTCGAAGAGGTCCGCGGACGAGTTGGGGTGGCGTGGGGGAGCACCCTCTGGCATACTACACAGGCGTTACGCGCGATTCTTCCGCAGCGTCCGTACCGCGAACGAATCCCGATTGAATTCGTCCCGCTCTGTGGCGATCCCCTGATCGACTCGCAGGAAAGGTACGCCGACAGGACATCTTCCCGGATTGTGAGCGAGCTTAGCAAAGCGGTAAACGGCGATGAACCGCGGCCCGCATGGCTCGGACTCGTTCCCGCATTCATTCCCCGCACCTTCAAGCGGAATGAGATTCGGGTAATCGACCGCCTCATTGATCTCGCCCCGCAGTACCCCCGCATATTCGGTCCCCGGATCGCTCCATCCCGTCCCATGGCGGCGCCAATCGCCGGCGATCTTCACATGATCATCACCGCTGCCGGTCCCTCAAAACGCCCGCTGGGTTTCGGCCGCAATCCACTCTTGGGCCTAACCGAAGCCGAATCCAGACTGCTGGCGGAGAACATCTACGGGGACATCGGTGGCGTGCTGCTCCCCCGTCTGGCGGACGCCCCGCGGAACGGGGGCGGTGCGCCGACACCTCACCCTCTGGTTCAGGAACTCACAAGAAGATGGACTGGCCTCAAGATTGAGCACTTGAAGGCATGCTCGACTCGCGCTTTCTCCGAGCGAAGCAAATCGCGGCCCGGGGTGACGCTGCTGAGCTTTGGTTCCTCCCATCTGGACGTCGTGTTGGAGGCTGTCCGGCGGGGGCTGGTGAATCAGCTCGTCATTGGGTCGGACCTGGAGGATGCGTTGGCGCACGCTCTGCCGCGCGGGCGGGCGGCGGGCGGCGGTGGGTGACTCCCGTGCTGGGCGCGCGGGCGGTGCGGGTTTCGTCTTGGTCCAATTTCGCGACTTTCTCGCTGGCGGCTGGGGCGTCCTGGGGGGCGCTGCCGGGTCCTGGGGGTGGTCTTCTGTGCGCCGCCTGCGGGTTCGCGGTGGTTTTCGTGGCTGCGGAATTCGACTTCAATTGCCGCGTGGGCGCCTTTGGGGTGCCGGCGGAATGGCCAGTTTCCCGAGTGCCACGCATCGGCGCTATTCCCGTGGGGCGTGCAAGCCCCGCAACTAACGGGGCCGTCCAGGTTGGGGGCGCCGGGACGCAACCGAACCGCCGAGCGAAAACAGGGTAAAAACATTTTGTTTGGCCTACCGCTGGGCTGAAAAAGCTTTGCCTATTTCTTGCCTATTCTGTGCACCAACAGCCGGCATCTCCAGACAGTCCAAAGCAACTCCACGCAACTCGCAAGGTTTTGGAAGGAAGGAGGTTAGGCTCAAATCAGCAAATGTAAGCAAAACCGGGCAAATTGAGGTAAAAAGGATGAATTTCGGCTGTTAACCGAAGGGTTGTAGGTTCGAATCCTACCTGAGGAGCCAATAGAATCAATGAGTTACAGACGAAGCAGCCCTTCGGGTATACGCGAAGTGGGCGGCTGCTGATATGTCTTTATGATTCAACAAGATGAGTCGATTCTGTTGCGCCGACTCCTTCCAGTTTGCCTATTTCTTGCCTATCCGCTGCAATCTGTTGCGCGTGCG
>OCTA010003538.1_pt1 | contig 13856 bp, 34 predicted proteins | sample 1538991 | NCBI WGS metagenome assembly OCTA01 (sample SAMEA3539302, study PRJEB22396) | soil metagenome | biome: tundra; feature: field; material: soil | place: USA | collected 2010-05 | depth 0.15 m
TATTAAAATGAAGTGTATATATTGTGGTGATGAACTTTCCGGAGCAGAGAGCCACGGCGGAGTTAAACATTATTATTGCAGTGGTGATAATCATTATTATTCTTATGATAGATTTATAGATTTTTATATTCCTGACAACACCATAATTTTTATTAGCGTTGATAGATTAAATAATAGATCTTGGAAAATTACAGACCATAATCGTGAATTAATAAAAATAATAGATGAATTTAATATAGAAGAGGTTAATAAAATTCTAAAATTATGTAGGCTGTTAAAATGAGAAGATGTATAATATGTGAATTAGAATTTGATGAGCTAGAGTCATATGGTTCTGGTTATGTGAATAGTAGAAAAAAATGCTTAAATTATATACCGGTTCATTATCCGTGGTTTAATTATTTATTAAGAAGTGATTGTTTGACTATTTTGGTTGATAAAGAACCAATATCATTTATAAAATTAGCAGAAAATAATTGGACATATCATGACAATATGAAAATGGAAAAAATTTTAGGGCACTTGACTTTTTCCGATCAAGACCTTATTGATTTAGTTAGGATTAAAAAAATAATTAAACTGGCCAATTTATTAAAATGAAAACCTGTCCTTATTGCAAAAATTTATTGAAAGAGCCAATAAATGAAGTATTATGCGAACAAGCAAGAACCGAAACTCATTTTGAACACGAGTGGCAGGTTGATAATAAATTAGTAGTCGGTTGTGATGGCGCAGGTGAATATCCCACATTGACTTTTGTTTTTGATAAAAATAGTTTAAAATATAATGTTTTCTATTGGAAAGATTATTTATCAAGTATTAAAATAAAATCAATAGATGAACTAAATGAGAAATCAATCAATAATTTAGTTAAAAGTTGCTCTATACTCAAATAAATCGGTATATTACTATAATGTCCCTTCTCTACAAACAAATTAATCACTTTAATAAACTGGCTCAATTATCTATTTCTTCGCTGGAAATAGTTAAAAATAGCGATCCAATATTAGAAGAATTAAGCAAAATCAGGGAATTTGAGGATAGGGTAAAGTTTGCAGACGATCATTTTGAGAGACTCGGTGAAGGCTCGTCTCGCACCGTCTTCCAGATGTCGGATCAATTAGTCCTGAAAGTTGCCCATAACGATAAGGGTATTGCGCAGAACTCCGCTGAGATGTTGCCGGGTGCCCAAAGACCCTGCACCAACAATGTGATAGTAGCGGATGCAAAGGGAAAGTGGATTGTGGTTCGAAATAATGAGAAGATTACCAAAGACGACTTCGAAAAGATTATGGGCTATTCGTTTAAGGATTTTATGGGAACGCTCTTTTCCAAATTCAATAATGAGAGCGACGACTGGCCATTACCAAAAAACCATAGTGAAGTAGAGAAGTCAGAATTTTTTAAGTCTATTGCAAGTCTTGTTTTTGATAATGATTTGTTATTGGGCGACCTTGATAAGATTGATAGCTGGGGAGAGATTGATGGGAAAATTGTTCTGAGAGATTTTGGGTTTAATAAAAAAATTCATAAATCAATGTATAGTACATAGAAAGTTATTTATATTGAACATTAAATTTTATCCAACAAATAATATTATGCCGATTTGTTCTTGCGGAAAAACATTATCCACAAGTAATATTAGAGAAAACTGCATTGAATGTACAAACTGTGTATATGCAATTCATTTCGATTTATTTTATCCGGAAAATAATTATATTTATTTCTTTAATGGAATTGAAAATCAATTTGAAATATTCTCAAAAGGAGTATTTTCTATAAATAAAGGATATTGGTTTGTTATAAAAGATACCTTACTTTTTAATATTGAAGAAGATGTTGATCCACCGAAAGTAATTAAACGAGTTATTAGATTAATGATTTTATTATGAAATGTATAATTTGTGAGCGAGATTTATCTAATTTATATAAAATGTGTACAGACGATAATGAACATTATTATATTCCACTTTCTTATTTAAGAGTATCAATGGGTGATGTTGAATATTATTTTAGATTTCATAAGAATGATGGGTGGGAGAGTTTTGGGTTCCCAGATACTCTCTTCTTAAAAAAATTAACACAAGAAAAATTATTACTAAAAATTAAAACTATGAAATTATTAAAATGAAATGCCCTTATTGTAATGAGAATGAATTTAATTATAATATTAATGATTATGCGCATCATTTTCACGCTAATGATTATTGTAGAGTTTCTATTGAAGATATCGATTATCAATTTATATATATTGATGGGTCGTGGTTTTTTAAAATGAATAACTCTGATTCAATAATTCTTTCTAAAGGTGAATTGGTTAAAAAAATTAGGATGATTAAATTATTAAAATGAAATGCTTTTATTGTGAAGAAGAGTTTGTTATTCCTACTGCGCTTACAATTCTTTTTGATGTGCACGATAAAAAAGATCATAGAATTCAAATAGTAGGAGATTATACTTACTTTGATATTATTAATGATGATGGTAATAGCTTATTATTAACCTTGACTAGTGATAGTAATATGAAATATTTTTATCATCACGAAAATAAAATTGAATTTTCAATAAAAGATTTAAACAAAAATAAGATAAATAATTTAATTAAAACTTTTGCATTACTACGATGAACAATATTTCCATTACACTAGAAGCAGCCAAAGAATTTAAACAAAAATTACTAACGAATAATTTGGTAGTTCGCTTTGGTGTAAAAGGCGGATCCTGTTCGGGGTTAGAATATGTTTTAAAGTTTGAAAACATACTTATTACCGATAGGGACTTGACTTTTCCGCAAGAAGGATTTATGTTAGTTGTAGATAATAAAAGTATAGTCTATGTAAATAATACAGTTATTGATTATAAGAAATCTTTAATGGAAGAAAAGTTCGTATTTAATAATCCACAAGAAGAAAAAAGTTGTAGCTGCGGTAAATCATTTTCAATAAAATAAGGAAACTAAATAAAATGGTATTAGCTATCTTTAAGAAAAATCGCCCGAAAGACAAATGGAATTTACATTCTTTTCCAAAAACAAATGAGGATGCCATTAAAGCTTCTAAATTTTTAAAAGAGTTTGCCTTTAAATTAGGATATAACGAAGCCGAAATAATAATTCAAAGTTTTAATGGTGGTCAAGATAGTGTTCCGCAGACATTAGAAGATATAAAGGTCAAGCCAGAGAAACTAAATTATAACTAAATTAATGTTTTTAGTTTCTTTAATTCTGGAAATTCATCAAGTAAATTTACCATAATTTTATTTATCGTTGGAAATGTTTTAGATTTTTCATTTAATTCTAATATTGCTTGTTTTTTATCGGCTCCGGAAAGTTCAGATAAAAAAGTAAATAATGCAGAATATTTTCCGTTTTTAATTAAATTTTTCTGAATATCTAAAATTATTAAAGGGCAATAGGTCTCTAATAGTTTGCTAATATTTATAATTTCCTCATTAGAAAGAGATGTATATTGAGAACCAGCAAATTTTTTAGCAAACCTGTGAATGCCAATATCTTGTTTTACAGCCGTTTCAATATAAAAAGAGATAATATCTGAATTAATTTTTGGATTATCAATTAACCAATATTCAAGAGTATCGATGTTTTTATGGTTATTAATAAAAATTATGGAATAAATTATAGACTTCAAGCATTTACTGTTGAGGTTTTTTCTTTGTATATTGGCTTTATTAAAAAATACACTAATAGTATCTAGGCTTTGAAATAGATAAGACATCAAGGAAATGCGAAATTAAAGATGAATTGTATTTATTGCCAATCAGTATTAAAACGTGATTTTTATAGCGATAGTAAAACATTAAAGAAGTTTATTTCTTGTATTCGCGATGATCATACATTTCATTCGACGGAGAATAAAGACATACAAAGGCTTTATATTAATGATGTATTTTTTTCTTATATAAATAACAAGTGGATTGTTTCCAATAAATACCTCTCTTTTGATGAGGGAATTTCCATTAAAGATATTACAAAAGAAAAAATTGATAAAATGGTTGTACTTTATAATTTATTAGAATGAGCGAACAATCAGTTAGAGAAAAACTAGCGGCAAAACCTATAATAAGAGATATTGCTCACCCACATTTCAAAGAGTTTTATATAAGAAAGTGTGAGCAAAATTACGATGCTGAGTTAAGACAAGAGAATATAACCCCTGTGCTTGCTTATTTGGGAACTACTCAGGGATGGTCAGAAGAAGAAAAAATGAAATATAATTTTACAATGAAAAACAATAGATATGGAGATATTGATTTTTATTTGCGAATGGATCACGGATTACATATAGTAATTAGAGTTGATGGATTAGAAATTTCAAGTCGTGGTGGTGAAATTAATATTTCTTATAAATATTACTCTTATGATTTTAGGCGATATATGGAGCGTAAAGATTTTAACTGGCCCCAGATATTTCCGATGATTGATGGATTGATGGCTTTGAAATGAAACCAATTTACGGAATACCATATAGTTTTTCGACTTATATAAAAAACACAATTTATCTTGGCAGTAGAGGAAATTCTGATTATTATTTGGCTGAATGTATTTATCCATTTATTGTTAAAGTTTGGGCGGAAAATCAATATTCAACATTAAGTTTGAATTTTGAATGCGAGGGTCTCGCCGCGATGCGCGGTGTAGACGACGCGGAACGAAACGCCGGGGCCGGTGCGAATAATGATTTACATCATAATTTTTTTAAAAATAAAGCCAAAAGATTGTTACTATTAAAATGAAACTATCTAAAAATAAATTATATGGATTTCCCGCGTATTTATATGATAATTTTAATTATATTTATATTGGTTCTGGCGGAGAGGTTGATTACTATATTTTACACCATAAAAAATATCAATTAGGTGGGGCTCGTTATAATTCATATTTTTTAGAAAAAGTAATGAAAGACGGTAATTTTGATTGTTATATGGGAACGGGTATGTATAAAGAATATGATGAGGTGGCGGTCGAAACATTCAATAGATATATGCTATTACTATGAAAAAATTAACTAAAAATAAAAAACATCCCTTTACAGACGTTGTTTCAGAATATTATACTAAACTATATCTTGGTTCTGGTGGTGGGGCAGATTATTATTTATTGTTTGATAAAACAAGCCCTTTATACTTGCAAAAGGTTTTTAAAAAAGGGTCCATTACAATGGCAATGAATAATGAAGAAGTTCTTAATCGTATTCAAAGTCCATATGATAAGGAAGCATATGAAAAATACAAAAAATATTTAATTTTAAAATGAAAAAACTAGATAAAAGTAAATTATATAATACTCCTCAATTTTTTGCCTTGTATAATATATTATATATAGGATCAGAAGATACAACAGATTATTATTTATTGTTTAATAAATCATCAAATGATTGTTTTTTACAAAAAATTATGGATAATAATTATAGAACAGAATCGATTGCAAAATCATTTGACGGAAATATAATTATATTTAGCGAGCCGTATAATTTAGAAGCATTTAAATCATTTAAAAGGTACCTAATGTTAGCATGAAAAAATTAACTAAAAATAAATTACATAACTATCCATTGCAGCATTCTTTTCCAAATAAAATATACATTGGTTCTTCTGATGTATCTGATTATTATATGATATTCTATAATAGAAGTTCTTTTTTAGAAGTGGTTCATGGAGAAACTAATTATAAACCATTAACTAGCCCACATAACGGAAAGAGATCTGAGTTTCATTATTTTAATGAATATGATGAATTAGCAATTAAATTATACAATAACTATATGATGCTAATATGAAAAAACTATTTATACTTCCAATTATTTTCTTTTTCTCTTGCGCCAAAGATAATCATTCTTCGGCCCAAAATAAAGAAGATCATACAACACTTCTAAAAACCAATGATGGCGATATATTTGATCTTGTTCGTTCTCCCGTGTCTTCAAATTGTCCCGAAGATATGGTGGAGGTGGAGGGCGATTACTGTCCCCAAATAGAGGAACATTGTAATTTATGGCTTGACCCTACCGCAACTAACGGTGGTGAGGGGCCGGTTCGTTGTGCAGAGTTCGCGCCTTCCAAATGTCTTTCTAAAAAAAGAAAGTACCTTAATTTTTGCATCGATAAATATGAATTCCCCAACATAAAAGGAGCTATTCCACAAGTATATATGTCTTGGAACAGTGCAAAACTTTCTTGTGAGAATGAAGGCAAGAGGCTATGTCAAGATTATGAATGGACTTTTGCTTGCGAAGGAGAAGATATAAAATCCTATCCTTACGGAGATGGATTGCATAGAGACGCACACGCATGTAATATAGACAACCCATGGATTAATCCTTGGAAAAATTCATTTGACAAATTAGATCAAAGAGTTCCATCGGGCTCTATGAACTGCCAGTCAAAAGGCATTTACGATCTCACGGGTAATGTAGATGAGTTTGTTGTTAATTCAAGCGGGAAGCCATATGTTTCTGCTCTAAAGGGCGGGCACAATACTATCGGCGCTCGCAATCGTTGTTCGGTTTCTACGATTAGTCATAATTCCGAATTTGCGTGGTATGAAACTGGAACTCGTTGCTGCTCTAATATAAATAAATGAAACTAACTGTCCATGAAACTTTGAATTTGGTAAATTACAAATGCTTAATTTGTAATAAGAAACTCAAAGAATATAAGTATATGGATGCGTTATCATTTAGATGTGAAGAATCAGATCACGAGTTCTGTATAAGCTACAAAAATTATGGAACTAGTCTTGTTGATACAATAATAATTGATTTTAAGCTTAATGATTTTATTATGGTTTGTTCCGATATTGTTTTGGAAGATAGTACTTGGAATATTAACATTGATAGTATGAAAGATATTGTTAGAAATATAGATGTATATCAGTTTTTATCTGACAAAACAATATTACTTAATTCAATAAATACTTTTAAACTTTTAATATAGCCTTGATGGCGACGAAACCCCAAACCGTTTAGAGGGGCGCACCAAACTACAATCGCCATAGCAAGAGGCGACCATACCCATTTTGATATTATGTTGTTGGTATCAAGATGGAAATTTTCTTCATAACAATATCACTCCTCATAATTGCAGCATTGTCATGGGTCTTTTATTTCCTGATACTTAAAGGAAATATTTGGCCCATTTTTTTTGGCATAATCACAATTTGGGGCGGTAAAGAATTAATGCTCGATTGGTTTCCGTCGAGTAAGGGGACATTTCTTACTTTTTTTACAGATAGTCGTGTTGATTGGTTCGGCAAATATTATAGTTTAGAGCAGCAAGTAAGTTGGGCAATTTTTGTTCCAACTTTAATATTAATAATGACGGTAGTTTATTATCTAAAAAATAGAGATTAAAGGAAAATAAAAATGTATAAGAAAAAATGTAGTGATATACTTACTGAAAAAGGTTTTTTTAATGATAAGACAAAATCTTTTGTTAAAGAAAGTTTGCAAGAAAAAATAGATTATATTTTAGAATTTGCTGAAAATGAAACTGAATTGAGAATTATCGGAAGTAATTTAAATGCAATTATTAATGATCGAATTGCAGATATAGCAAGAGACAGAAACACCAAATGAAGCCAGTTATATTAATTGTTATTGCCATATATATAATTTTTTGTATCGGATTAAATTTCGTAGATCTTTCTATCGATTGGAAAGCAAAAGTTAAGGATTTTATTTATTACTCTTGGTTCAGTGGATTGTCAAACGCTATTATGCATAAGTATTTAATCCATACTTTCTTTATTTTACAGATTATAGCACATACAGTATTAGTAAAATTTGGATTTGATGCCCCTAATAAAGCTATATTCATTACCGGTATTCCTTCTGTTATTTGGGCGATAATTCAAAAAGTTAAATTTTTATGTTGGCTATTAGTTAGAGACAGATCAATTGGATTTTGGAGTAATGTTTGGCAAATTTTAAGTAAAAATTAATAATGGGTGCTTTTTCATATATAAAAGATCTGCTTATTGATTCATGCCCGTACTGTGGAAACATATATACATCACCATATAGTTGTAAAAATGAAGACCATCATGATTATGTAAAAGGTGAGTATAGTGTTTTAACCTTTTATGTTGATATTAAACCATTTTGTGTTTTTAAGGACGGTGAAGTGTTATTGGAACAGGTAGCACAGGGTTCCGGTCTATACACTTCAGAGTTAATAAAATTTGATAATCAATGGAAAATTACCATGTACAACGGTAAAGAATTAATGCTAGATAAATCAAAATTTAAAAATAAAAAAGATTTTGATAATTTTATAAAAACAATGAAACTATTACAATGATTTGTTTTTGTTCAAATGAATTTGTTTTAAAAAAATCCATACTATTTCCAAGTTACGGCGGTGACTTATATATTTGTGAATGTGGAATAGAACTATACATGGGATTTAATAAAAAACCCTACGCATATTACAAGGGAGTAGGAAATGAACATTATTTAGCTTATATTGTTGAATCAAATATATTAACTATTGAAAGTTTTCCGGTATCAATTGACAGAAAAGTATATATTATTAAAATTCCAAATAAAGATTTCCTATTAAATATTCTTAATAAGAAGGATTTTAGTAAAATATTTAGACTATTACAATGAAAAATATATTTAAATCAATATATGATTATTTTTATCCGCCTAAATTAATTACAATGGATAAGATGAATTGTAATAACTGCAATGAAGAAATAGTTTCTTTTGCAGTTATGAAGAAGTGTTATTATTGTAAAAAATGTGGGTTAGCTCAAATATATAATACAGTTGAAGGCGATCATTATTTTTATAGAATTTATGACGATTATACGGTTTATTGGTATTGGAGATTTGAGATCCCATATTATACCGAAATTCAAAATGATATTATAATTGAAACTATATATTTTCATTTGCCACTCGATATTACAGAAGAAAAAATTAAAAAGTTATTGGTGTTAAAATGAAATGTATTTTATGTTCTAAAAAAATGGTTATGGATAGGTCTATAATTTTCCCAAAATACAGTGAAGATATGTATGTGTGCACGTGTGGAATAGAGGTTTTTAAATATATGGATAGTAATAGTTTTATTCATTATAGAAAATTTGATGAAAATCATGTTTTGGCGTTTGCTGATTTTAAAAGTACTTCAAAATCAGCATTACAGATATATTATACTAAGGATGCTGACCATGTATATAAATCAATTTTTGATACTTATAGCCACTTTCAATTTAATCTTAATACCGATTTTTGTTTAAAGATTTTTAATAGAAAAAATATTGAATATGAAAAAATTATTAATATGTTTGAGATATTAAAATGAAAAAAAATTGTCCATACTGCGGAAAAAACTATACATTTAAGAAATATAATTCCAATAATATGGATATGTTGGCTGGAATAAAAATTTGTGAAGATGACAAACATAGATTTGGTTATCACGATTTTGAATATATAAATTTTTTTGTTGGATATAAAAAATATTTTTGTTCTTTTTATGATGCAGTTAGAGATGATAAATTTGATAAAATTACAATGTTAGATAACAAATGGAAAATTATAGTTTATGAAGGTGGTATAGATAATTCTTTGTTAGAAAAAGTAAGTTTTTTAAAAAGTAAAGATCATTTTAAAACAAAAGAAGACTTCAATAGGTTTTTAGAGATGGCGAGTTTGTTGGGATGACACCATTAATAACTTGCCCATTTTGTAATTTATTGGTAATAGCTGATAATGCTAAACTATCACATGTAGCTGTTGATGAGATTGATGATTTTTATTGTCCAACATTAATAAAACTCGGGAAAAATAGTTTTTCGCACTATGGTCGTTTTACCGGTGTAAACCATATATATTATACGGCTTATTTATCTAAATATAGGTTTCTTTTTAATGGATCAAAAATTGAAATTAGTTTATATGATATGAATAATTATAAAGTTTTTAATATTATGAAAAACTCTTTATTTAATGATTTTATAAATATATGTAAAAGATTTGAGAAGGTATCGATTCTTTTATAAAATAATTCCCCATTTCTTTGAGTGTACTACTTCCGCTACATCAAAGATTCTTTTTTCGCCTCTAAACTTGAAGATTTAGTTTCCACCTCAAATAAAAAAGAATTCCGCGATAAAGCAAATAAATTAATAAATTACGCAATTAAAAAAGATAATATAACAATCGTATATCGTCTATCCATTGAACTTGATTATTTAGATTATAAAGCAACTAAACTAGAAAACTACATAATTAAGTCTGGCGATTCGAAATATATTTTAAAATACGCCAGAGAAATCAAAACAGCCAATATTAAAAAGTTAGAGCGCGCAATCATTGATAATAATGATGTTGTGCGCATTTCTATTTTTGGATGCTTTGTTATGGGCGCGAATAAAGAGAAAATAGAAGACATCATTGCATCTTCAAATAATGCAAAGGCCGCTTACTATTGGGTAAAGTTTAATCGATTTGCCAATGTGAATAAGGTCAAGCACATTATAATAAGTTCCAAGAGACCCCGCTATTTGTTTGCTATGGCTCGATCCCAATCACGCACGCACGCACACACACGCGCGTATAAAGAAGATTTTAAGTTGATTCAAGATTTGATCATCGCCGGGAAGAGCAATTTATATATAAGAATGTTTGCGCAATTAAAAGGCGCAGATATAGCAAGACTCGAACGAAAAATTATTGATACTGGTTCGAAAGATGAGATGCTAAAATTTTCCAGAGCCGTTAATAGCCCGAAGATTATGAAATTACTATTGTTATTTTAACTTTCACTCACACCAGTTAAAGTGTCGGTAGTCAAGGAAGACGCCGTTAGTTAGGGATAGAGTTGTAGCTAAATCTCTAACTGTAAGTTCATCAACGCAACCCACTTGACCATATACTGGAAACAATAAGCTTCCAAAAGTATTAATATGTGGTGTTCCTCCAAAGGCATGAACTTCTTCGTGAAGTAATATAGCAACCATATCCCTGCTGCCGACCCGCAATGGAAGCATAAATATTACGCCGGTCTCTGGATCGGTAAACGCAAGTACGCCTGGTTCAACAGCCTGCGTTGAGTCTAAATCTCCTATATCTACTATAATTATAGCATCACGACTTTCTAATATAGATTGAACCAAAGTTTTATCACCAATATCTAAGTGATCATTTACAACATCAACTCTTTTGTATCCGTTAAATACGACATTCAATTGTCTAACTGACATAATAATATCGGCCCTGTTTTGATCTCCAAAGTCCTTGTCAATATAGATTGGCGTTACTTCCGATCTAGTTATATTGGGGTCTTTATCATGATTTGTATAACTTACCTTTTTTGGGAATTGCGCCGGAGAACAGGCCGCCATTGCCATAACCACTATTGCCAGAACAAAATATTTTAAATTAGACATTGATTTTCCTCACCCGTTAAGTCATTTACTTACACACTTTCATTTTACTTGCATCACATTTGTAAATTTCGCAAAACTGTTCTAAGTCGTTTTGTGTTAAAGTATCGCTGGCTTTATCCATTCTAAAATACATAATTGAGTCGGTAGTATCAGGATGGTCTAAGCCATTTAAATGCCCTTCTTCGTGCAAGAAAACTACACCATATTCATAATAACTTAGATTATTGTCTACCATATATATTATTTTTGGATACCCTTCTTTTTCATGAAATAGCCCAACAATACTCAATGTGGAGCCATCATCTTGACTTTCTTCTCTAATCTGATCTTCAACGTTTTTAATTATTGGATTTTTATCAGTTGTTTTTACCACGATAATTGATTTTTCCGGATCAATAAACTGTGCATATTCAATCTTAAAGTCCGTTTGAATTTTGTAATTAACAATATTATTTGTTGAACAATTCCAGTTTTTAATTGCTTCAATAATATAGTTTCGTTTTCCAATTTCAAATTCACTATCTATGTAAATAGTTTTGTTTAGAGCCACAGTTGATCTTGGGTATACGGTTCTTCTGGATCCCGACACACAAGCTATTAAGCAGGAAAATAAAAGTACACTGATTATTCTTGTGATTAATTTCACTTAAAACTTAACTCTTTAGAAATGCCAAAAAATCCCTATACTAGTGCTCATTATCTTGACATTATATTATACCTATGAAAGATCCAAAGCCGATAGTTTCTCAATTTATTTCTGGCTACAAATTGCTTGTATCTACTAATGATAATTTTTTTCCTAGTCAAGAGCGTATCTATTTGCGCAAAAATACCAGTCCAGTTTCAAATAAATTAGTTAAAATAGCCTTTGATACAAGACATATTGACCAGGAAACTGATATAAACCCAAGAAGAAATTTACAATATTATCATAGATCTGAGCCATTTATATCAGAAACAATGGACTCAAAATTAAAAAAACTTCTTAAACTTCATTCGGCCGTAGATGAATTAAAACAAGAATATGGCAAAGAAATTGAGTGGCAAGATAGTAATGCACGTATTCTTTTAACAAGTTTAGATAATGGATTAAGAGTTAAACAGGGAGATGGAGATTTTTCTGAAACCCAAAATGTTCAAGGCGGATTAAAATATATTGAAGACATTTTGTATTTAAGGTATCGTCTTGGTTATGATGAATTAGAAAAAATATCAAAGAATGATCTTAAAAAAATAATATTGTGTCGAGATGAGCCGCTATTAAGAAAGGAGATTTATAACTCATATATTTGTGCTAACTCAAAAATATCAAATATCGTAAAAACAACTGACGCCACTCCAAAAGATTTGATTCAGCAATTGTTTGGAGAGGTTAGGGCAACTGCTGAACAGCCAAATATTACTCGCTCAATTACGATAACAATAAATGATAAACTAACGAAGGATTAAAAATGGATGACGAGTTCGCTCCGTTTCAAAAATTTAATACTTCTTTTATTGTTAAAAATATTATAACCACTAGTAATAAAACAGTAAATATTTTTCACTATCCAATTCCAGTAGGGCGCCAAAGAGACCTGCTAAATATTCCAGGAGTTGGGGAAAGTGATATACGCACCTCATTATTAAAAGGAGAAATACTACATAAATTAAAAGCAGAAGAAATAATAATTGTTTTTAGTGATATAGACTTATTACAATTTAATTTGGAGCAGAGAAAATTTTTGCAGGCATCAGGAGTTATTAATGGATTACAAATAGGAGCATCACAATTAAGTGTGTTGCGTCAAGAAGATATTCAATTAATTGGTACGGTGGATGGATCTAACACGGTATTTACAATTCCATCCGGCACATTTATTCAAACTGATCTTTATAAAATTATTGTATATGTAAACGGCGTTAAACAATTTTATCTAGGAGATTATTTTATAGCAGAGAGCGGCGGACCAGGCACAGGATATGATATTGTGATTCTTACAATACCCCCAACAGCAATTCCAAGTCCGGATGATGTTATTACTGCCGATTACTATGTTGATAATTCATCATAAGGACTAAGGTATGGCTCAATCAAAAGTTGGACAATACCAAATTAAAGGATCTCCTACTGGCGGGGGCGGTACTGGTGCGGGTCCTCAGGGTCCTCCGGGAGTTACTGGTGTAACGGGTCCTCAGGGAATTCAGGGTGTTACCGGGGTCACAGGTCCTACTGGACCAATCGGTACCCCTGGTATTACAGGTGTCACCGGAGCAACAGGTCCAACCGGACCGCAGGGTATTCAGGGTATACAAGGTATCACTGGAGTTACTGGTGCAACCGGACCTACTGGTCCTCAGGGTATTCAGGGTATTCAGGGTATACAAGGTATTACAGGTGTGACAGGAGCAACCGGTCCAACAGGACCAATCGGTACTCCTGGTATTACAGGTGTCA
>OCTA010003542.1_pt1 | contig 13842 bp, 14 predicted proteins | sample 1538991 | NCBI WGS metagenome assembly OCTA01 (sample SAMEA3539302, study PRJEB22396) | soil metagenome | biome: tundra; feature: field; material: soil | place: USA | collected 2010-05 | depth 0.15 m
ACTCCAGACCCGGCTGCAGTCCGAAGTGATAGCCGTCCTGTTTTTCGAAACCTTGGTCTTGAGCCCAACGTCGATTGCCATCGGGAATGATGCCCACGTGTTGAGGGAGTCGCTTAGCGTTTGCCATTGCGGGCACTTTCAGCCATCACTACCCACGGAGAACGGTCGCGGCGCCACGATGACTCGTGACTATAAGCGTCGCTCAGATGGAAACCGTCGCCCACAGGGAACTCGAATGAAATGCCCTCGATCACCGGCTCCTCTAAGGCGATATTGGTCGTTCGCGTCGCTACGTGGCTAAGGCGCTCTCGCGCTCAGCCTACGCCAGTAATCCTAGAGGCTGTACCGCAGGTGCTTGATGCCATTGATGAAGCGCGACGCCAACTGGGACGGTGTCCCGGTGGAGTGGATATCGGGGTGTCGACGCAATAATTCCCGAAAAATCACTGTGATTTCGCGTCGCGCGAGGTGGGCTCCGAGACAAAAGTGCGGGCCCGGCGCGCCGAAGCCGTAGTGGTCATTGGGCGTGCGTCCGACATCGAAGACATCGGGGTTCTCAAAGACGTCTTCGTCGCGATTGGCCGAACTGTAGAACAAGAGGACCTTGTCACCCTTGGCGAGTTCAAAGTCTGAGAGGGTGTAGTCCTCAGCGAGTGTGCGGCGCATCCAGATAACCGGCGACGCCCAACGAACGATTTCATCGGTGGCCGTTTTGGCGAGGCTTTCGTAGTCGGCGAGCAGCCGCGCTTTTTGATCGGGGTGTTCACTAAGCGCGTTCAGTCCATGAGCGATCGCCGTGCGGGTCGTCTCGTTGCCAGCCGTCACGAGCAATACGAAAAATGACGCCAACTCCTGTTGCGTGAGTTTCTCCGTCTCGATCTCGGCATTGACGAGCGCGCTCGTGATGTCATCGATGGGATTGTCGATCCGGTACTTCCCCAATTCTTCCATGAGCGCGGTGAGCGCGGCGCCTGATTCGAGCAGGGCCAACACGGCGTCCTGACCTTCGGGAATGTATTCGGGGTCACCGTTGGAGAGGATGATGTTCGAGTGATGCAGGACCGTCGCGTACTCACTCGGCGGCACACCCATCATGTCGCAAATGATTTCAAGGGGGAACGGTGCCGCGACATCGGTGATGAAATCGCCGGAGCCGTTCGTTTGCGTACGTTCGATGATCTCGCCAGCCTTACGCTCAATTGAATCCTCCACCGCGCGGATGTTTCGAGGATTGAACGCGTTGGACACGATTCGGCGCAGTCGGGCGTGCTTGGGGTCGTCCGTGGAGATCATGCCGGAGAAGTACTCGACCATCTCGCTCGGCAGGTCCATCTCTGATACTGCACCGGGTCCCGAAAGGAAGACCTCCGGATGGCGTGAGGCCGTTTGCACGTCACGGTACCTCGTGAGTGCGTAGAAGCCGTTGCCCGGCGGGAACTCGATCGCTGTGCCTTCGATGACGGGCTCGTCGTAATGCGTGATGGGACTCTCACGGCGCAGTGTGGCGAAGGCGGCCTCGCGCTCGGCCCACGGTCGACGCCAGAACTCCATGTCCGAAAGGTTGATCGCATCGACGGTCCAGGTCTCATTTGGTTCCATGAGCCAAATCGTATCGAGTGAGGCCTGGCGACACGTAACGACATTTTCACGGCAGACTGGTCCCGTGGAAGAGCTGACCGACCAGGAACGAGCGACGCGTCTCAAGGCGCTCAATGCGCTCCTGGACCTGATGCGCCCCTCCGTCCAGGCCGACGGTGGTGACTTGGTGCTCATCCGCGCCGACGTCGAGACCGGCGTCGTCGAAGTGCAGCTTCAAGGAGCGTGCTCCAGTTGTGCCATCTCTTCGGACACGCTCCAGGGCGGCGTCACGAGGATCTTGAAGGACCGATTGGCATGGGTGACTGACGTGATCGGCGGCGTCGACGATTCGATCGACCCCGAGGACTCGATGTCCCTTGGCGTCGGCGGCTACGTGCCGCGTTACCGCCAGTTGTAGGGTCAATCGATCGTTTCGTCGAGCGGTAGATCCGAATCCCAAGAACACCTTCAGCGCTAGCATTTCGCCGGCGAAAGCATTGTCGACGCGAAGGAGCACGATGAGGATCTTTGGACTCTTTGGTTGGAAGCGTGGCAACCAAACGCTCCGCCCGGAGCAGCAAATGAACAGCGCCACATTGCAACAAGAAAAGGTAAACGAAATTGTCTCAAAGCAAGACGCCCGCTACGACGCCATGACTGAAGAAGAGCGCGAGAAGTATTACCTGAAGCCGAACCTGTTGACCAAAATCAAGAAGGCTCTCCGGGGTCAATAGCGCTGATCACACTTCGCATCGTTTCGCAGATATGAATCGTAAAGTCAAGCCTCTGATCGCTCGTGGCCTGGGCCACACCACGCCAATCGCTTAATCGTCGTTGGCGCTCAAGAGGACAGAATCCTTGAGACCTCTCCTAGTCGCTCGGGAACAATTCGCCACCACATCCACCGACCCCTCTTTTCGCCGGTGATGAGTCCGGCCTCAGCGAGAATCCTGGTGTGGTGAGAGATGGTGGGTTGGCTCTTGCCCAGCGGCTCTTCGAGCGCGCAACTGCAAACCTCATCCTCGGCTGCGACCAGTGACAGCATTCGCAGGCGTACTGGATCACTGAGGGCTCCAAAGATCTGAGCGATGTCACCGGCCTCGACCTCGGACATGGCGATGGCCGTCAACGGGCTACAGCAATTTACGACGTTCTCGTCAATGGTGATGGTCTTCGGATGTGACATTAATTTCCATCATACTATTGACATGTATCAATGTGATGACTACTCTTCTCATTGACAGATGTCAATTTAAAGGAGAACCAGGTGTCCAGACTGCAACTCGCACTCAATGTGTCAAACCTCGACGAGGCGGTGGATTTCTATACCAAATTCTTCAAGACCGAGCCGGCGAAAATTCGTCCGGGCTACGCCAACTTCGCCATCACTGAACCGCCATTGAAGTTGGTGCTCTTCGAGAACTCGGGTGACCCGGGCACGATCAATCACCTCGGAGTCGAAGTCTTCACGACCGAAGAAGTGGTTGATGCGACTAAGTACCTCGCCGAACAGGGATTCGTGACCGACATCGAGGAAAAGACGACGTGCTGCTTCGCGGTGCAAGACAAGGTATGGGTCGACGGACCTGACTCCTCGCGCTGGGAGGTCTACACGGTGCTCGCAGACGCAGGCGACTCTTCTTCGGTGGCGGGGGACGAGACGTGTTGTGCGAACGAGCCGGTCGCGATATCAAGCGCTGCCCCTTGCTGCTAAGTCAGCGACGAATCCGAGATTCGAGACGATCATGAGCGACATAGTCGCGGAGTTATCCGAGGGTGACGTAGCTGCCCAGGTCATCAAGAGACTTTCGTTCCTCGACCGGTTCTTGCCCGTGTGGATCGTCTTGGCGATGGCGATTGGCATCGGCCTCGGTAGAGCCATTCCCAGCCTCAACAAGCACCTCAACGCCGTGCAGGTCACCTCGGGCACGTCGTTGCCGATCTTCATTGGACTTCTCGTAATGATGTATCCGGTGTTGGCCAAGGTGCGCTACGACCGACTGGGCACCGTTACCCGTGACCGCAAGTTGTTGATCTCTTCGCTCGTGCTCAATTGGCTCATTGGACCGGCGGTCATGTTCACCCTCGCCTGGCTCTTGTTGCCCGACTTGCCCACGTATCGAACGGGGCTGATCATCGTGGGCCTGGCGCGCTGCATTGCGATGGTGCTGATATGGAACGATCTCTCGGGAGGGCATCGCGAAGCGGCGGCGGTTCTCGTAGCGCTCAACTCTCTCTTCCAGATCGTTGCCTTTTCCTTGCTCGGATACTTCTATCTGGAACTGCTTCCCAAATGGCTCGGGCTGAGCACGCAGGGTCTCCATCTCTCGGTATGGAAGATCGCCGAGACCGTCGCGATATTCCTAGGGATCCCGCTCCTCGCCGGATACCTCACGCGAAGAATCGGCGAACGCCTGCGTAGTCGAGAGTGGTATGAGACTAGATTCTTGCCTCGGCTCGGCCCCTTCGCCCTCTACGGACTTCTCTACACCATCGTCATCCTCTTCGCCTTGCAGGGGCACACCATCACCTCTCGGCCGAGCGACGTGGCTCGCATCGCGCTGCCCCTGCTTTGTTACTTCGCCATCATGTGGTTTGGCTCGTTCGCTCTCGGTCGTTCGCTCGGGCTTCCCTACGACCGAACCGCCACGCTCGCCTTCACGGCCGCCGGTAACAACTTCGAACTGGCGATCGCGGTGTGCATCGGTGTCTTTGGGGTGACGAGTGGCGAAGCCCTCGCCGGAGTGGTCGGCCCCCTCATCGAGGTGCCGGTACTCGTTGCCCTGGTCTACGTGTCGTTGTGGGCGAAACGTCGTTACTTCGACCCCCTCGCCACCGTAGAAGGAACTCCATGACGGAACGACCAGAAGTCCTTTTCCTGTGCGTGCACAACGCCGGGAGGTCGCAGATGGCGGCGGCCTTCGCCCGTGAGTTGGGAGGGAGTCGAGTCGTCGTCCATTCGGCCGGCTCAGCACCCGGCGAAACTTTGAATCCTGCGGTCGTCGAAGTGATGAGGGAAAAAGGCATCGACATTTCCAACGAAGCGCCGAAAAAGCTGACCGACGAGATGGGACTCCACGCCGACGTCATTGTCACGATGGGCTGCGGCGACGCGTGTCCCGTGTACCCGGGCAAGCGGTATCTCGATTGGGAGCTCATTGACCCTGCGGGAAAATCGCTCGAAGAGGTCCGTCCCATTCGTGACGACATCGAACAACGCATCGTAGCCCTGCTCGACGAACTCCTTACCCCGAACAATTGAGAGGACAATGACCATGCCCGATAACCGCCTCATCAACGAATTGCCCCTCGACGACCAACGATCTCTCAATCCGGCTTTCGCTTCGTTAAAGAGACAGTTCCACGGGACGTTCGATGACGAGAGTATCGAACACTTCCTCGTCGACTCCTTTGAACGGCTCGCCGCCAGCTCCCGGAACCCGACCTTCTTGAGCGTGTTCGCCGAACGATTTGCTCGTGAACGTATGCAGGCGATGATGAGGGTGGATGCGACCTCGCCCACTAAGCCAGGAGTGCTCTTCCTCTGTGTGCACAATGCCGGTCGGTCCCAAATGGCCGCGGGCTGGCTTCGAAGTCTCGCCGGAGACAGAGTGGATGTTTTCACCGGGGGCTCGGAGCCGGGGGAGCAACTTAACCCCGTGGTGGTTGACGCAATGGCCGAAGTCGGCATTGACATTGGACAAGAGTTCCCCAAACCCTGGACCGATGAGGTTGTGAAAGCGGTCGACGTGGTGATTGCCATGGGTTGCGGCGATGTGTGCCCGATCTACCCCGGCAAGAGTTACGTAGATTGGGTTCTCGATGACCCCGAAGGCATGACCATCGACCAGGTCCGGCGGGTGCGTGACGAAATCAAGTCTCGTGTCGAGATGCTGGTAGATGAGATCGAGAGCCGCTGATACATTCACGGCTGTTCGTCTCGACCGCTACGCCTCAAAGCATCCCTGGCTGTCAACCATTCTCTCGAGGGGCGCCTGTTTACGAGACGTTGTACCTCCTCGGTGTGGCCGGTGTTACACCTTTTGCGGCTTTGGTTCCTTCGGTAACCCCAGCGCTCGTTCGCCGATGATGTTGCGCTGGATCTCCGCGGTGCCGCCCCAAATGGTCTCGGAACGCGAGAAGAAAAACGACCCTTGCAGATCTGAGACCGGGTAGTCGGCCCGGCCGCGACGACTGCCCGCGACCGATCCTTCGCTCGTTCCCTTGCCGGTGAGGATCTGGGACTCCATGCCGAGTACGTCGAGGGCCAGTTCCATCGTCGCGCGGTGGTACTCGGACCAGAACATCTTGTTGCACGCCCCGAGCAACGCCGTGTTGTGCGTGCCGTTGAGTGAGTCGGTGAGGGAGCGGTAGCCGTTGATCTCCATGATCTTCACCTTCTCCCACGCCTTCACGAGACCGTCACGCACCAGACGGTCGTGGTTCTTACCCAGTCGCGTCGCTTCCTTCACGATCTCTTCCCACTCCTTCAGGAATCGCCGATAGCCGGTCGTGGAACTCGCCCCGCGTTCGAAGCCCAGCGTCGTCATCGCGACCTTCCATCCGTTGTTGACGCCGCCGACGGCGTTGTTCTTCGAGCATCGCGCGTTCGTGAAGAAGACCTCGTTGAAGTCACCCGAGCCGTCGACTTGGATGATCGGACGCACCTCGACACCGGGTTGGTGCATCGGCACGAGTAGATAACTGATGCCCGCGTGCTGGGGCGCGTCGGGATCGGTGCGCACCATCAAGAACACGTAGTCCGCGTGCTGGGCCTGGGACGTCCAGACCTTCTGGCCGTTGATGAGCCATTCGTCGCCGTCCAGTACCGCGCTGGTCTTGAGACTCGCCAGGTCCGAGCCGGCGTCCGGTTCCGAGAAGCCCTGGCACCACGCGATCTTGCCCTGGAGGATGCCGGGGATGAACTCGCGCTTCTGCTCTTCGGTGCCCCACTGGAGGATGGTGGGACCGACGAGCGTGTCGCCGAAGAAATCGGCGCGCATCGGCGCGCCGGCCTTCGCGAACTCTTCGTTCAACACGACCTGTTGCAACAGCGTGAGTCCCTTGCCCCCGTATTCGACGGGCCAGCCGGCGCAGATCCAGCCGCCGGCGAACAGCTTCTCGTTCCAGCTGTCGTTGAACGCACGTCGTTCCTCGGGACTCATTTCGAAGTCGGCGTCGAACCAGCCGTCGGGCAGGTTCGCTTCCAACCACGCGCGCACTTCTTTGCGGAACGGTTCAGTTTCAGCGGGGTAGTTCAGGTCCATTCGACCAATGTACTCATGGTCCAGCCCGTTGGTTTCCCGGCATTTGTACCATTCCAGCGAATTCGGCGAGAATGGTGGACTCGCGAATCCGAAAGTTGCCCCGTGTCCCGTACCTTGCGCCAGACCATCGACGAGACTCGGGCGTCCTGGGTCAGGTCCAAATCGATCGTCACGCCGGCCCACGTTCCGGCGCGAGCGCCCGAAGCGGGCAAGTACCGCGTGGCGTTCCTGATCTACCGGGGCAACCCGCGCTGCGGCGGACAGGGCGTCTACACCCGTCACCTGACGCGCGAACTGGTCAATCTCGGCCACAGCGTCGAGGTCTTCGCGGGACCACCGTGGCCCGAGCTCGACGAGGGCGTCGGCTTCACGGCCGTGCGTGGCCTCGACCTCTACCGCGACCCCGACCCGTTTCGGATCCCGGCCCTGCGCGAGTTCACGTCCCTGGCTGACCTCTCGGAGTTCGGCGTCATGATGAGCGGCGGGTTCGGCGAGCCGCTCGCGTATTCGCTTCGCATCGAGAAGATCCTGAAGGACCGTCGCGGTGACTTCGACATCATTCACGACAACCAGTGCATGGGACCGGGGATCTTGAAGCTCCACCGTGAGGGGTGGCCGCTCCTGGAGACGCTGCACCACCCGATTACGGTCGACCGCTCCATCGCCCTGGATCACGCCGAGACGGCCTGGAAGCGCTATTCGACTCGTCGGTGGTTCGGTTTCTTGCGCATGCAGGTGCGCACGGTCAAACAACTGCCGGCCGTGTTGACGGTCTCACACAACTCCAAGATCGACATCAACGCTCAGATGCACGTCCCGCTCGAACGCCTCACCGTCGTGCCGGTCGGCGTCGACCACACCGTCTTTCGCCCGTACGCCGACGTCGTGAAGAAGAAGGGCCGCCTCATGGTGACCACGTCGAGCGACGTGCCCATGAAGGGTCTCGTGCCGCTCTTAGAGGCGATCGCCAAACTGCGCGCCGAGCGCGACATCGACCTCATCGTCATCGGCAAGCCCCAGCCCAAGGGGCGCGTCGTCGCAGCCCTCGAGCGCCTCGGTCTCACCGATATCGTCACCACGATCTCGGGGGTGAGCGACGAGGAACTGGCGCGCCTCTACGGCGAGGCCGAAGTCGCGATCGTGCCCAGCCTCTACGAGGGGTTCTCGCTGCCGGCGATCGAAGCCATGAGTTGCGGGGTCCCGGTCGTGGCGACGACGGGCGGCGCCTTACCCGAAGTGGTGGGCGTCACCGAAGAGACGGGACTGCTCGTCGAGCCCAACAACCCCGAAGCGCTGGTCGTGGCGATCGGACGACTCCTCGATGACGGAGCCTTGCGCGAGCGCCTCGGGGCGGCCGGACGACGGCGCGTGATGGAGCGCTTCACGTGGGAAGTGACGGCGCGCGGCACGGCCGCGTGTTACGACGCGATCCTCACCGGTCAGCCCCTGCCGGACTCGATGGAGTTCGACTGATGCTGACCGCTCGCTACGACCAGTTGGGTCTCAGTCGCGGCGACAAGATGCTCGACCTCGGGTGTGGTTTCGGGCGCCACGCCTTCGAAGCGGCGCGCCGCGGCGCCGACGTGATCGCCCTCGACGCCGGCCGCGACGAGGTCGAGGGCGTGAAGAACATGTTCGCCGCGATGGTCGCCGCCGGTGAACTCGACGCCGACACCCTGCACACGGCGGCGGTGCAGGGCGACGCGCTCCATCTCCCGTTCCCCGACGCGACCTTTGACCGCGTGATCTGTTCCGAGGTCCTCGAGCACATCCCCGACGACGTGGGCGCGATGAGCGAATTGGCGCGCGTGCTGAAGCCCGGCGGCACGATGGCCGTGACGGTACCGCGCTTCGGTCCGGAACTGATCAACTGGGCGCTCTCCGATGAGTACCACAACGTGCCCGGCGGTCACATCCGGATCTATCGCCGTCGGATCCTCACCGAACGACTCCGTTCGGTCGGACTGACCGATACCGGTCACCACTACGCCCACGGACTGCACAGTCCGTACTGGTGGCTGAAGTGTTTGGTCGGCACGACAAATGACACCAATCGGTTCGTCAAGTTCTATCACCGCCTCCTCGTCTGGGACATCATGAAGGCACCGTGGCCGACGCGACTGGCCGAACGGATCCTGTCGCCGTTGATGGGCAAGTCGATCGTGGTCTATCTCGTGAAGCCGGCCCCGTGACCACGATGATCGGCACCGTCTCGGGCGTACCGGGTCTCTTGAGCGACGCCGAGATCGCCCAGAGTGCGCAGCACCTGGCGTCGTTGCAGCTGCGAAGCGGATCGATCCCGTGGTTCGTCGGCGGTCACTGTGACCCGTGGAACCACGTGGAGGCCGCGATGGCCCTCGCGGTGACCGGGTACGTCGAAGAGGCGAGGGCGGCCTATCGGTGGCTCGCCGACACGCAGCTCGGCGACGGCAGTTGGTTCAACTACTACCTCGGTGATCAGGTGAAGGACGCACGACTCGACACGAACGTGTGCGCCTACATCGCGGCCGGTCTGTACCACTACCTCGTCGCGACGAACGACGTGGACTTCTGCGTCGAGTTGTGGCCGGTCGTCGAGCGCGCCATCGACTTCGTGCTGCGCTATCAGCACGCCGACGGCACGATCGCGTGGTCGTTGGATTCTCTCGGGAAATGCGAGAGTTACGCGTTGCTCACCGGGTCGTCGTCGATCTTTCATTCGTTGCGCTGCGCGGTCGCCCTCGCGGAACGATTTGACGTCGCTACACCGGCGTGGGAACTCGCCGCTGGCCGCCTCGGTCACGCCGTTGCCCACCACCCGGGGGCCTTCGCGCCGAAGAACGAATTCGCCATGGACTGGTACTACCCGATATTTTCCGGTGCGCTCGTCGCCGAGGCCGGGCTGAAGCGCATCGACGCCGGCTGGGAGCGCCACGTGATGGACGGCTTCGGCGTGCGCTGCGTGTCGACGAGCGACTGGGTGACGGCCGCCGAGACCGCCGAGTGCGTGCTGGCATTGGACGCCCTCGGACTCACCAGTCGGGCACTCGATCTGTTCAGCTACACGCGTCGTCATCGCCGCGACGACGGAGCGTATTGGACGGGCATCGCCTACCCCAGCGAGGTGACCTTTCCCGACCAGGAGACGACGTCCTACACTGCCGCCGCGATCATCCTCGCCGCCGACGCCTTGACGTCATCGTCCGACGCCGCGGGCCTCTTTCGACACGATTCCCTGCCCCGGCCGATCGACCTCGCCGAACCGGGCTGTCCGCTCCCTAGCTGACGCGCGTGAGCGCGCGAAGCGAACCGCACTCGGCGCGGTCGATGAACGAACCGCTTTTGAGCGCGGCGCAGTAGATCTCGTACGGCGGGCGTCCGCCATGCTCGGGACTTTCGAAGACGTCGTGGATCAGCAGCAGTCCGCCGACGACGATCTTGGGCGTCCACGCTTCGTAGTCGGCCCAGGCGACGTCATGTCCGTGGCCGCCGTCGATGAAGAGGATGTCGAGGGGCTGACTGAAGTGCGCAGCGACTACGCTCGACGGCCCGACGAGACCGATCACCGTCGACTCCAGACGCGCGTCGGCGATCGTTCGTTGCCACGAGGGCAGGGTGTTCAACCTTCCGTCAACGGGATCGACCAACGTCGCGTCGAAGTGCTCCCAACCGGTCTGGTTCTCCTCGCTGCCGTGGTGGTGATCGAGGGAGTAGAGGACCGATCCGGTTGATTCGGCCGCGGCGCCCAGGTACACGGCTGACTTGCCGCACCACGCCCCGACCTCGAGCCACGTGCCTCGATGAGATCGCTCCCCGTGCGCCGACGCGTATTCGAAGAGGGCCAGGCCCTCGTCGCGTGGCATGAAGCCCTTCACCGTGTCGGCGTAGGCGAGGAGTTCGTCGTGCCGACTCATCCGACGGCCACTCCCAGAGAGACAAGCGTCCAGATGCCGAGGCCGGCGAAGATGAGTCCTCCGCCAAGACGGATGCGCTTCAGGGGTACGACGCGCTGCAGGGCGCGACCGCTGTAGGCACCGATGAACGAGACGCAGATCAGCGCCGCGGAGGACGCGACGAAGACCTCCAGCGGTTGATGCAGTTTGGCCTCGAAGTTCAGGGCCTGGATCTGTGTGAGATCGCCGAACTCGCCGATGAAGATCACCACGAAGGCCGTGGTGATCTCCTTCCAGCGTGAAGTGGTCTTCTCCAACGCCGCTTCACGTCGACCCTTCTTCTCCTCTTCGGATTCCGGTACGAACAGCAGATACGCGGCACCTGCGAGAAAGATCAACCCGACGATCAAATCTTTCCAGTGCACGGGAACAAGCGTGAGCAGTGACCCGGCCCCGACCGCGAGGGTCATCTGCACGGTCATCGCCAGTGATGCGCCGACAGCGACCATCAGCGGGCGCGCTTTGGTGCTCATGATCACCGTCGCCACGAAGGTCTTGTCGGGCAATTCGAGAACGAACATCAGGGCAAAGATGCCCAGGAACGCTCCTACGGTCACGTCGTGATTACAGCTGTTCGCGCATCGCCGCGGCGAAGGTCAGACCGACGCGCATGCGCTCGATGTTCTGCGCCACCGAATTCTGTTCGCCGCCGAGTGGGTGCGCCACGTGGAAGGCTTCGACCTCGTCGGCGAAGGCCGCGTCGTTGATGAACGTGACGATGCCCCGCGTCGTGTACGACAGCGTGTTGGGCGGGAACTTCGCGAGCACTTCGTCCCAGCGCGACGCCATCAGTCGCCACACACTGGGACCGGTCTTCGCGTTGAACGACAAGGCTCCCAAGATGGCCGACGCGTCCTGATTGCGAAATTCGCTGAAGCATTTGTCGGCGGCGTCGAGGGCCACGCGCTCCTCGCTGAATCCGACCAGTCCAAATTGATAGCGCTGCTCGTCTTGGGGACTGGCGGCGCTGCGGTAGCGCTCGAGGAAGGTCTCGTAGTCGCCGGGTCGATCCTGCGAGGAGACGATGCGCAAGATTGTGTTGGCGAGGTCGCCACTGACGTCATTGGCGTCGAATCGCCTCAGCGCTTCGGCTTTGATCTCCTCGTTCGCGCAGACCGTTCCGAGCGTCGAGAGGACCAGGGCGCGAAGTTGCCCGGTGAGCGCGCTCTCCTCGGGTTGCGCGTCCCAGCCGAGACGCGCGTACTGGGGCTCGAAGATCGCGCGAACCTTGTCCGCGAATCCGGGCAGTCGCTCTTCGGGTAGGGCGCGCTTGATGTAGTTGACGGCGGTGGCGAGGGTGCCCCACGGCGTCGGTTCATCGAGGTCGCCCAGACCGGCGCCCACCGTCAGGAACTGTTCGACGCTGATCTGACTCGAGAACAACAGCGCCCAACTGTCCGACAGCAGCACGGCGCGTTCAATGGCGTCGAGTTCATCGATATGGTCGGCGAGGGCCGCCGACTCGGTAACGCCGTAGCGCGAGCGGAAGTAACCCGAACCCGCGGCGTTGAGCACGACCGGTGCATCATCGGCAATTGAGATCGGGTCGTCTTCGAGCAGGTGGACGTTGATCGCGCCGCCCTTCAGTGAACGCGTCATCACGGGAACCTTCCACGACGAGCCGATCAAACTCTCGCCCGTGGCGGGCCCGTAGGCGAACGGGATCTGTGAGATGAGACCGTCGCGCAACGTGACGAGCGGGTAACCGCCCTGGAGGATCCAGGTATTCATGACGTCGCGCACCGGCGCACCCGAGACCTCTTCGATGGCGTCCCACAGGTCCGTCGTACGGGTATTGGCGTAACTGTGCTTGCGCAGGTAGTGGCGGATGCCGTCGCGGTAGGTCTCGGCGCCGAGGTACTGCTCGAGCATGCGCAGCACGGCCGCGCCCTTTTCGTACGTGAGACGGCCGAACATTCCCTCCGTATCCGAAGGTGACACGACTTCGTACTCGACGGGTCGCGTCGCGTGGAGTCCGTCGATATCGAGGGCCAGGTCGCGCGAAGCGCAAAAGGAGACCCAGACCTTCCACTGGGGACGGAACGCGTCCTGGCACAAGACCTGCATGAACGTGGCGAAGGCTTCGTTCAGCCAGATACCCTCCCACCACTCCATCGTGACGAGGTCCCCGAACCACATGTGGGCGATTTCGTGTAACACCACGTGGGCGACTCGATCCATTTCGGCGAGCGACGCCGCGGCCCGGTCGATCAAGAGGTCCGACATCCGGTACGTGATGCAGCCCAGGTTCTCCATCGCCCCCTGCATAAAGTCGGGGATCGCGACCATGTCGAGTTTCTCCCCGGGATAGGGGATATCGAAGTAGTCCGAGAAGAAACGGAGCGCGAACGCGCCCGCTTCGAGCGCGTGAGCGGTGAGGTGCGCGTTGCCGATCGGAAAGACGACCCGCAGCGGCACGCCGTCAACGTCGATTGCCTCGGTCTCTTCGAACGGTCCGATGATGAAGGCCACGAGGTACGTCGACATCTTCATCGTCGGCGAGAAGTTGACCGTGCGCTGACCATTGCCGAGGTCCGTATTCGACGAGATCGGCGCGTTGGAGTAGGCGGCGAGGTGACTCGGCACCGTGAGGTTCACCTGGTACGTCGCTTTGAAGGCCGGCTCGTCCCAGCAGGGGAAGGCGCGACGGGCGTCAGTGTTCTCGAACTGCGTCGTGGCAATCGTATGCTTCACGCCCGTCGGGTCCGTGTACGTCGAGCGATAGAAGCCGTGCAACTGATCGTTCAAGATGCCGTTGAAGGCAATCTCGAGGACGGCCGATCCCGCGGGCAGGGGAGCGTCGAATGTGTAAGTGGCGACTTCGTACTCCTCGTCGAGGCGGAGATCGATCGAGCGATGGGCCGTGCCGCTCGTCGTGAGCGTGGCAGCGCTGAGGTCGAGTTCTATGGCGTTCAGGCGCACCTCGCTGGTTAGTTCGGTGATTTCGACGTCGATCTCGACTCGACCGGCGAAGGTGGCGCTCTCCAAATCAGGTGTGATGAAGATTCGATACGCCGATGGGACGACCGTTCGGGCGAGACGATAGGGGTTGGATTCAGTGGTCA
>OCTA010003545.1_pt1 | contig 13833 bp, 16 predicted proteins | sample 1538991 | NCBI WGS metagenome assembly OCTA01 (sample SAMEA3539302, study PRJEB22396) | soil metagenome | biome: tundra; feature: field; material: soil | place: USA | collected 2010-05 | depth 0.15 m
CTAGGAAGCGCCCAGGAAACGGGTGTCGAGCCGGGTCTCGGTGATGCCGGGGTCGACGCGGTAGGCGCTCGCGCCCGGCCGGTCCGCGATCAGCTCGGTGAGCGTCTCGTCGGTGAAGTGCGCCGCCGCGCCGTCGTCACAGGCGATCCCGCCGGGCAGCATGCCGTCCGTGACCAGCTGGTGGTACAGCGGTCGCCGGCCCGGCTCGGAGTTGTAGTGCGGGCAGTAGCTTCCGGCCAGCATTCCGAGCCCGTCGGTGAACGCCCGCAGGTTACGCCCGAACGAGTCCGTGGTTCCTGCCTCGAACCAGCAGATGCCCCCGGCGCTTGATCCGGCCAGGATGATGCCCGCCTGCCAGGCCTTGCGCAGGATCACGTCGAGCCCGTGCACCCGCCACACGGCCAGCATGTTGGCCACGCTGCCGCCGCCGACGAAGATGACGTCTTGGGAGAGCAGCAGGTCCTCGGGGTCGGCGACGTTGGGCATCGGGAACAGGGCCAGGTGACTGAGCCGGGCTGGGTGCCCGGCGAACCGGTCGTACATCAGCAGCGCCCACCGCGGGTCGTCGCCGCCCGCGGTGTTCAGCAGGCAGATCCGCGGCTCGGGCCGCCCGGTCAGCCGGAGCGCGTAGTCCATGTGCAGCGGCACCTTGCCCTCGGAAACGAGCATGCCGCCGCCGACCGCGATTATGTGCCGCCGCCCGTCCGCTGCCATGCTGGCACGCTAGCGGCGTTACAGCCTGCAAGCAAACCGCAAAAGCCGCGTACCGTAGGTAACCGGCCGGCCGCGTCTTGAATTTTTTTGGGCCGAACGATCCGTGGTGCTCCAGCCACCGGCACGGTGCGGCGCCCCGGTGGCTGGAGTCAGGAGCGCGCTCAGATCCCGTACTGGAGCAGCACCGCGACGACGTTGCGGCCGGGGTTGCCGTTGGCGTGGGTGTCGCCCCCGGCCAGCAGGCCGGCGGTGCCGGGGATGGCGGCCACGGCCTCGATGCTGATCGTGTTCGGCCCGTCCGGCAGCGAGGCCTCGGTCAGCGGGTGCCCGGGCGTGTAGTGCACCAGGTACGACCGCTGGCCGTCGGCGCCCGGCTGCGGGATCCACAGGCCGCCGTGGCCGTCGGAGCTGACCTGCTGGAGCGGCTGGGTGCCGAACCCGAAGTTGCCTTCGGCCACCTTGTACCACTGGTAGCCGTCCCAGTGCAGGATGACCGTCGGGCCGCCTTCGTCCTGGCGGCCGCCGTTGGCGATGGCGTAGACGCTGTCCTTGGACTGCGCGTAGATGCCGGTGAGCATCGGGCCGTTGAGCTGCTGCCTGGGCGGCAGCGCGTACGCCACCGAGGTGCGGGACCAGGTTGAGCCGTTCCAGCGGGCGATGTCAGAGCCGTCGAAGGCCCAGATGTTGCCGGCCGACAGCGCGCTGCCGCCCTGCAGGCCGTGCCCGGACGCCACCCGGGACCAGGTATGCCCGTTGTAGTGCCAGGCGCCGAGCCCGGGGCCGGGGAAGTACGGCTGGCCGAACACCCACACGTCGCTCGGGGACAGGACCACGGCCCCGCCGATCTGCTGGGCGAAGGACCGCTGGACGGTCCAGCTGCGGCCGTTCCACCGCAGCGCCCGGGACTGCGCCCCGCCGGCGGTGAACGCCCAGACGTTGGTGGACGAGCTGGCCCCGGCCGCGACCACGACCTCGTTGGCCCGGCCGGGGAACGGAACCTGCGTCCAGGTCGATCCGCTGCGCCGCCAGGCGGTCGGCACGGAGCCCTGGTTGAAGGCCCATCCGCCGGTCCGGCCGACCGCGACGATCGCGGTGAAGCCGCCGAACGGCCCGTTGCGCACCTGCTTAACAATGTTCCAGGCCGGCCTCATCGGCTGCGCGGTCCGGGCGGGTCCCTGGCCGGGCGCGGCTATCGCCGCCGAGTAGGACGTCGCGCCGGTCAGCGCGACGAAGGCCGCCATGGCGACCGCGACCCGGCGCGCGCGCCGTCTGGTCCGCGGTCCCGGTCGACCGCCTCCGGCCGGCCCGGCCGGAATTATCTGGTCTGGATTGCTGTTCGGCATGTGCTCTCCCCGCTCACGACGTCAGGCCCGTCAGGATCGGCCCCGCTACAGGCTGCTGAGTTAAAAGACTGCTGAGCGGCTCGCCAGGTCGCGCGGTTGCGGTCACAGCTTGGTAAATAAGCGGATCGCCTGCCGCCAGGGCGTTCCCGTGCCCGAGTTCAGGCCGGAATGTATCAGCGGGGCGCTCTAGATCCCGATGTCCGCCCGGTTCCCCGCCGCCTTCATCCCGAACGCGGTCGGCACCAGCTTCCACCTCTGATCGTGGCCCCGGAAATCCGGATCCGGCCTGCCGGTCCTCAGCGGATGAACTGCGAGGCGCTCAGCTGGCTCCCGTATTCGCCGCCGACACAGCGGTAGGTCCGCGTGCCGGCTGAGCGCGTCATCCAGCGAGCCGGCCGGGCATAGCTCCATCACCAGGTAGGGGCGGCCGTCGGCGAGCGTGCCCGCGTCGTAGACGTCGATGACGTGCGGGTGCCCGGACAGCCGTCCGGCCGAGGTCACCTCGCGGAAGAACCTCCGGCGATCACGCTCGCTGTGCAGGGCCCGGTTATCGACCTTGACCGCCACCTCGCGGCCCACGGCTACCTGCCAGCACCGGTAGACGGTGGCGAAGCCGCCCGCGCCGAGGACACCGCCGACCCTATGTCCGGGTATGTCGGGTGCCGTGACCACGATTCGCCAGCCTAACCGCCGCCAGCGGCCGCCGCGCGGTCAGCGGGGATAAGACCCCGGCGAACCGCGGCCAGCGCTAAAGTCCCTCGTCCTGGTTCGCCGGGGCGTCCCGGCCGAAGAACCTGTCGTCCTGCTCTACCGCGGCGACGTCCGCGGCGGCGGCCCGCCTGACCTCGTCAAGTTCCGGGGCGTCTTCCTGATTGCGCAATATCAAGCTGTGCCGGTCGTCCGGTTCCTCGGTGGTCCAGCGGGAACGGAACCAGGAAAAGATGCCCATAACCGACTCCCCGGTTAGTGTCGACTCGCGCGCACGGCGGTGGGCCCTGCGGCGCTGTCTTGAGCGTACGCTCCGCCGGGCTCAGCGATGGCTACGCGCATACTGGGGCGTGGTCACCGAGCATCGCTTTGTCGTGCAGTTGCACGACGCGACGACCCTGCACTTCGACTTTCGCCTGCAGTCGGGCGATGTGCTGCGTTCGTGGGCGGTGCCCAAGGGGCCATCGCTTGACCCGGGGATCCGGCGGCTTGCGGTCCCGGTCGAGGACCATTCGATGTCGGCGGGGGAATTCGAGGGCGTTCACGAGGGTCACCGCCGGGGCAGCGGCGCGGTGATCATCTGGGATGAGGGTACGGCCACGATCGTCCGGGATGAGCCTGGCCATATCTCCTTCGTCCTGGACGGTCGCAAACTATCGGGCGGATTTGCCCTGACCCGGACCGGCGAGAAACGCTGGATTCTCGTGAAGGTCCGCGACGAACAGGCGCGCCCGGGATCGGACATCGCCGCAGAGCGGCCGGAGAGCATCCGAAGCGGCAAGACCTGGCAGGAACTGCGAGAGCGGTAGGAGGCGACTCCGATGCCGTTGGCCACCCCGGTCTGCGGGCCCGAGGCGGGATGGCTATCGGTCTTCCGCGCCGTCAGCTGACCCGGGCGCGCAGCAGGTGCAGCGAATAAATCTTTGCTGAAAGCATTGCCCCATAGGGCATGCGCGCGGATCGAAAGGGGGGAAGGAGCACGGCGGGGCATCGGCGGAATATTTCGCTGGCCGGCGATCTGCGCGGTGGGACAGGCAGAACCAATGGGGTCCATGCCGGTGCCGCCGACCCGAAACGCAGGATACAAGAGCGACTGGCGGGTTACCTTGAGTCCACCGGAACGACGAGTTCAAGCTTCTCAGCTCACGATAGAACCGCGAGACGGCTCGCAGGGCGCGCCGAGCGCATACCGGCTCGTACCGCGGCGCTGCGGCTCCTGGGAAGTCGGGCCAGGGACGATACATTGCCGTCGGGTGCTGCAAAGACCCACAATGTGGTAGAAATCTCAGCGATGCAGGATCAGTTCTCGCTTCTTCAGCCGATTGGCTACCTTTGGCGAGAAGTCAATCCGGCGTATCGCGTGATCACTGACCGTGCGGACCGGAGGCGGGGTACGTGACCTGCCTAAAGAGTGAAAGGGCCGCGGTCCGCCTGAGTTGCCGCCGGTAGCAGACGCGGGCCCGCATACGGGCTGGCGTCTTGGCTTAAGTGCGTCCGGTAGCCGGGAATACGGAACGACTCAAGCGCGCTACAGGTTTCAGCCATGACGAGAATGACACCAACCGTCCCGCAAGGTAGTCGAAGTGTTACCTGACGCGTACTCGGTCTGCATCTTAAGGTGTGCGGCCGCGCACCGTTGGTTACTTCGTCCGCAGTCTCCCGCTTCATCTCCGAAGGTGACGTCGATGCGCTGCGAGCGACGCCCAATGTAAATGGGGGGCTGCTGCGACCTTATAGCGTGCTGGTCGTATACGCTTATGCACTATTCAACGAGTGGAACGGAGTACACGTGGCTCAGAAGATTCAAACCCTGTTCATCGACGACATCGATGGCAGCGAGGCTGAAGGAACCGTCCGCTTTGCACTGGATGGTGCGGAGTACGAGATCGACCTGAACACCAAGCACGCAGAGGCGCTACGCAAGTCACTGGCCCGGTATGTAGATGCGGCCCGGCGGAGCAGCGGCGCAGCCCGGCGACCGGCTCGGGGCGGGCGCAAGGCGGCGGCCAGTGGCCTTAACACCACGGAAGTTCGTGAGTGGGCTAAGGCGCAAGGTATCGAAGTCAAGGACCGCGGCCGCGTACCCGCCGAATTGGTCGTCAGGTTCCGGGCGGCTACAGGAAACTAGTCAGCAGTTGGCTGGTCTTGGCGGCTGGTAATCGGATGAGAGGCTCAGTCCCCTGGGCGCCGAACCAGGGTCTCTCCATAGACTTCCTTGCTCGTGACTTCAGTACCACCACTTTTCGGGACGCTGTGTCCTTCTGTGATCGCAAGGCCATAGAAGGACACATACTCCCTGGCCCGGACGATCGGGCTCGATGTGTTTCCAGAAGGCGGGTCCTCCCGGGCCCGCCTTCAGACATCTAGCGACCTTCTCCGCGGGGCAATGCCGGGCGGACGATTCAGTTCCGCGCCCCGGGGCACGATGCCGGTCCTGGCCGGTCTTACCCCGGTCCGTTCGGGAAAATTGCCCTTTGAAGATGACGTGCGGGCACGTCACATGGCCGGGGTAACTGGGGTGACGCGGCTGATGATCGCGGCGGTGTCGATTCCCGTCGGCAAAGTGCCGAAGGCATGGCCCCAGCCCCAGGGACCTCCCGGGTCGGCCAGGCGGGACGCGACAAACGCGTCGGCCACCGCAGGGTCCCCGTGACGGACGAGCAGGGCGCCCTGGAGGGCGAGCGCCAGGCCCTCGGCGAGCTGGCGGGCGCGAGCCTCCGACGGGTCGCTGAGCCCCTTACGCAGCCGGCCCACCGCCTGATCCAGCCGGCGGTCCGCGCCCGCGGCCTGATCGAGTTCGGCGAAGAACGCCTCGGCCGTTTCTGGCTGCCTGGTCAGGGCGCGAAGCGCGTCGAGCGCGGCAACGTTTCCCGAACCCTCCCAGATGGAAGCCAGCGGCGCCTCACGGTAGAGCCTGGGCAGCCCCGATTCCTCCACGTAGCCGTTGCCGCCCAGGCATTCCAGCGCCTCGGCGGCGTGCGCGGGGGCGCGCTTGCACACCCAGTACTTGGTCGCCGCCAGCGCCAGGCGGCGGAACGCGGCTTCGGCCTCGTCACCACGGACCGCGCGGTCGGTCGCCCCGGCCAGCCGGAACGCCGCCATCGTCGTCGCCTCCGACTCGATCGCGAGGTCGGCCAGCACGCTGGCCATCAGCGGCTGGCCGGCCAGCTTCCGGCCGAAGACCGTCCGGTGGCTGGCGTGGTGCGCGGCGAGCGTGACACCGGCCCGCATGCCGGTCGCCGTCCCGAGCACGCAATCGAGCCTGGTCATGTTCACCATCTCGATGATGGTGCGGATGCCGCGGCCCTCCTCGCCGACCAGCCAGGCCATGGCGTTGTCGTACTCGACCTCGGCCGACGCGTTCGATCGGTTGCCGAGTTTGTCCTTCAGCCGTTGCAGGTGCATGCCGTTCCGGCTGCCGTCCGGCCTGACCCGGGGCAGCAGGAAGCAGGTCAGCCCGCCGGGGGCCTGGGCGAGCACCATGAACAGGTCACCCATAGGCGCCGACGTGAACCACTTGTGCCCGGTCAGCAGATAGCTGCCGTCGGCGGCGGGGACGGCGCGGGTGGTGTTGGCCCGGACGTCGGAGCCGCCCTGCTTCTCGGTCATCGACATGCCCGCGAGCAGGCCCCGTTTGGTGTCGGGCGGCCGCAGGCCGAAGTCATAGTCCTGGGCCGCGAGCAGCGGTTCGAAGCGCTGGGCCAGGTCGGGCGCGTGCCGCAGCGCAGGCACGATGGCATAGGTCATCGAGATCGGGCAGCTGTGTCCGGCGTCGGCCGCGCTCCAGACATAGAAGCCCGCCGCGCGCGCCACGTGGGCTCCAGGACGCTCGTCCCGCCAGGGCGCGGCGTGCAGGCCGTGCTGTACCGCCACGGTCATCAGCTCATGCCAGGCCGGATGGAATTCCACCTCGTCGATGCGGTGGCCGAAGCGGTCGTGCGTACGCAGCACCGGCGGGTTCTCGTTCGCCTGACGGCCCTGTTCTTGCGCTCGCGCCGAGCCGGCCAGGCGGCCGAGCGCACGCACGCCATCGGTCGCCCAGCCGGCGCCCTCGCGGCGCAGCGCGCTCAGCATGGCCGGGTCGTCGGCCACGTCATACCCGGTCAGCGCGGGAGACTGGTTGAACACTTCATGCGTCGGCGGCATCAGCCATCCCTGCCTCGGAGGTCCTGCGGCGTCCTGGCCTTGCCGTAATTGAAACATGCTGAGGTAGAAGTTCATGATCTCCCGCTGGTAGACCGGAATGAGACATGAGCTGGTCCAAGGCCGGCCGGGACATTCAGGAGGATGGCGAGTGGCGACTTACCTGATCCGGCGGCTGGGCACCTCGGTGGTGATCCTCATCGGCATCTCGATCTTCATCTTTGCCCTGCTGCACCTGGTCTTCCCTTCGCCCGCCGTCATCGTTCTCGGGGTCAAGGCATCACCGCCCGCGATCGCGGCGTGGAACCGCGCTAACGGCTTCGACGACCCGGTGCTCGTGCAGTACTGGCACTACGTGGACGGCGTGATCCACGGCAACCTGGGTGTTTCCTACAAGCTGAACCAGCCGGTCCGGTCGCTGTTCGCTGAGCGGTGGGAGCGCAGCGCGTACCTGTCCGGCGCCTCGCTGGTGCTCGCGCTCCTGATCGCGGTCCCGCTCGGGATCTACCAGGCCGTCAAGCGGAACCGCTTCGGCGACACCGTGGCCACCAGCATTGCCTTCACCGCCTACGCCATGCCGGACTTCTTCCTCTACCTGATCGTTATCCAGGTGTTCGCGCTGACCTTGGGCATCTTCGGTTTCGAGGCCAGCCAGTCCAACTCGATGATCACGATCATCGGTGACTGGCGGGACATGACGCTGCCGATCCTGTCCATAACCCTGCTCATCCTGGCCGGCTACTCCAGGTACATGCGGTCGGCGGCGATGGAGACGCTGGCCCAGGATTACATCAAGACCGCGCGCGCCAAGGGATTGCCTGAGCGCCTCGTGCTGTTCCGGCACCTCGTGCGTAACGCCTGCCTGCCGATGATCACGCTGGTGGGGCTGTCGATTCCGGCGCTGCTCGCGGGCAATCTCATCGCCGAGTACGTCTTCAACTACGACGGCCTGGGCCTGCTGTTCTTCAACAGCCTGGGGAACGAGGACTACTCGGTGCTTCTCGCGTACACGCTGATCGGGGCGGTGTTCACCGTGCTGGGCAACTTCGTGGCCGACGTCGCGCTGACCATCGCCGATCCGCGGATCCGGCTGGCCTGACGGCGCATCAGCCTGGCCTGACGGCCCATCGCCCTGGCTAGGCCGGCGGCCCCATGGCGGCCACCACGAGGGTGACGGTCGTGGCCACCTCGACCAGCGCGCCGAGGACGTCACCGGTGATCCCGCCCAGCCGGCCCGCCGCGCGCCGCTGCAGGACCCAGGCGGCCCCCAGGCCGGCCATGACGGCCAGCGGGAGCGTCCAGCCGAGCGGCTCGCCGGCGACCGTCGCGGAGACCGTCATCGCCGCGACCGCTCGCGGCCGCGGCCGCCATCACCGGGCTGACCGTGCCCGCCACCAGCGCACCGAGCCCGTCCGGCCGGGCCGCGACCACGCCCCGCCGGCAGGCCCAGGTCAGGGCGAGGCGGCCGGTGACCACGGCGGCGATCAGCGCGGCGGGTCCGCGGCCGTGGCCCGCTGTTTCCGCCTGGCTGAGCGCCGCCACCTGGATAAGCAGGGTCAGGACAAGCGTCACGACGCCGAACGGCCCGATGTCGGAGCGACGCATGATGTCGAGCGCGGCGGGGCCGGGTTTGCCGCTGCCCAGGCCGTCCGCGAGGTCGGCGAGCCCGTCGAGGTGAAGGCCGCGGCTGAGCAGGGCGAGCGCCGCCACCGCGAGGCCTGCGCCGGTCAGCGGCCCGGCCCCGAGCGGGTGATCGACGGCGAGCAGGACGGCCGCGGCCACCACCCCGAGCAGCAGTCCCACGGCCGGCGCCCAGGCCATCGCCGCGGCCGCGGTCGCGGGAGCCGGCGCGGCCGGCGATCGGTCCGGAGCGGCGTCGCGGAGCGGGATCACGGTGAGCAGCGTCACCGACAGCCTCAGGCCACTCCATCTCATGCCGAAGGAGCCTATCGGCAGGCCGCCTAAAGACGTACTATCTTGAGCAGGGGGCAGAACGCATCGGGATGGCGGTGGAAGCGTGTCTGAGTGGTGGTCAATCGAGGTTTTCGACGCAGAGCAACTGCCCGCTCGCCGTTGGAAGGACTCCTACCAGGACAGGCTCACCGAGGCGGCGCTCACCCACGGGGCCACGTACTGGGAGTGGCACGAGCACCGTTACGGGGTCGTGTTCGAGGTGCTCTTCGAGTCCGACCAGCAGTGGGAGGCGTTCTGCGCCCTTCCGGCGGTCCGTTCGGCTCTCGACGGTGTGCCCGATCCGGTCAACGGCCTGCTCATCTACCGTGGTCGCGGGGGCGGGTCCGGGCCGAGAAAGCCACGCAAGCCCAGGCCCTCGCCCACCGCGAGCGCGATGGCCAGGACTGAGCCAGCGCCGGAGCGCGCCGTGCGTCTGGTCGAGGTCGCTCCGCCCGGAGGGCCGGATGCCGCGCTGCCTGATGTCGTCCTGCCGGTCGGAGGGTAGCCCCCACGGCCTGGGCATAAAGAGCCTAAGCGTTGGGGTGCAGCGTACGGCGCGATAAGTAGATCCGGTCCTGTGGGTGAAGTACCCGGCGGGACAGTGCAGGATGGGGGGATGAGGGAAACGCGAGTCATGACCGATGGCCTGCGGGCCGCGATCGAGCACAGCGGCTATTACCCAGGTCTGGTGTCCGATGCGGTCGCCTCGGCGCTTGGGTCGGAACCAGTCACCGCTTTCGTCGTGCACCACGACGCGATCTTCGATCCGGGCATGGAGGTGCGCCGTCACATGACCGTGCTGGCGCTCACCCCGACCCGGCTGGTGTACTCGCATACTGACGAGCATCCAGCCGAGGACCCCGACACCCGGCCGCGGGCCGAGACGAGCACCGAGGCGATCCGGTTCGCCAAGATTTCGTCCGTCGCCCTGAGCCGGGTCGTTTCTGACCCAGAGACCTACGTGCCAGGCGTCACCATGCCGTCGGAGGTCATGCTGACCATCGGCTGGAACGTCCTGTCCCACCTGGAACTCGAGCCGGCCCACTGCGGGGATGAGAGCTGCGAGGCTGATCACGGCTACCTCGGGACCATCACCGCCGATGACTTCTCGCTCCGGGTGAGCCAGGCGGCGGACGGTGAAGATGCGGTGCGGCAGCTGCTCGGGTTCGCCCGGGAGCTCTCCGACGCCACGGCCATAGGCGGCAGCTGAGGACTCGCCGGGGGCCGTTTTGCCGCCGATTCCCGCCTAATGGGACGATGTTCCGGCAAGATGCTAAGGCTAGATGCTGATGCTTGATGCTGAGGTACAGCTCTGCGGCATCGAACTGAGGCAAGACGCTGAGTGGCACCCACGAGTAGCAGATGAGGATTCCTGTATGACGCTCGAGCCGAGACATTCGCCCGTCGTGCCGTCTTATGGGTCGGCGACCCTGGCTGACCTGTCCTCCTCGGTCCTCGCGTCGCTTGACCCCGGATCGCCGGACGCGCAGAACGTCCTCGGCCTGGCGCCCGCGCAACGTGCGTGCCTGCTGATCGTGGATGGGCTCGGCTGGGAGCTGCTCCGCGATCATCCCGCCGCCGCGCCGTTCCTGTCCGAGCTGGCGCGCAACTCCAAGCCGATCACGGCGGGGTTCCCGTCCACGACCGTGACCAGCCTCGGCTCGATATGCACCGGGCGACCGCCTGGCCAGCACGGGATGCTCGGCTACCAGGTCATCATTCCCGGTGAGAACCGCCTGCTCAACGGGCTGCGCTGGGACTCCAGGGTCGATCCCTTGCAGTGGCAGCCGCTGCCGACGCTCTACGAGCGGGCCACCGAGGTGGGCATCGCGGCCGTGCACGTGGCGCAGGGCTCGTTCCGCGGTACCGGCCTCACCGTGGCCACGATGCGCGGCGCGGACTTCCGCCCCGCCGACAGCATGGGAGCCCTGGCCGCTCAGGCCGCCGCGGCGCTGACGGAGAACGCGCGCGCGTTCGTGACCGTGTACCACGGTGACCTTGACGGCACCGGGCACGTGTTCGGTGTTGCCTCGGACGCCTGGTACAACCACCTGGCGCACGTCGACAAGCTGGCCGAACAGCTCGCCCGCGCGCTGCCCGCCGGAACCCGCATGTACGTGACGGCGGACCACGGCATGGTGGACATCGGCCCTGAGGACAAGCTCGACATCGACGCGGTCCCTGAGCTCCGGGCCGGGCTGGCCCTGCTCGGCGGCGAGCCGCGAGCCAGGCACCTGTACGCCCGGCCAGGCGCCGCCGCGGATGTCCTGGCTAACTGGCGGGAGGTGCTCGGTGATCGCGCCTGGGTGCTGTCGCGGGACGAGGCCATCAAGGAAGGATGGTTCGGCCCGGTGGACGACCGGATGGCCGCCCGGATCGGCGATGTCGTGGCCGCGCCGGCCGGGTCGCTGGCCCTGGTGGCCATGAAGACCGAGCCCCGGGAGTCCGCGCTGCTCGGCATGCACGGCTCGCTCACCTCACACGAGCAGCTTGTTCCCTCACTCGTGTTCCGTGCGGCATGACGGACGCCGGCCGCCTTCTCGTCAGCGTCGAGTCGCTCGCCGCGGAACTGGCGACCGGCCGTGGGCCCGTGGTCCTGGATGTGCGGTGGCGGCTCGGCGGCCCGCCGGGCATCGACAGTTACCGTGAGGGCCACCTTCCCGGGGCGGTTTTCACCGACCTGGATCATGTCCTGGCCGGCCCGCCCGGTCCCGCCGGGCGGCATCCGCTGCCGGATCCCGACGAGTTCCAGGCCGCGATGCGCGCGGCCGGGATCAGCCAGGACCGCTCCGTAGTGGCCTATGACGACGGGGACTGCATGGCCGCGTCCCGTGGCTGGTGGGTGCTGCGTTACTACGGGCACCGGGACGTCCGGGTTCTCGACGGCGGTTACCGGGCCTGGGTGAGCGCCGGGCTCGCGGTGACCACGACCGAGCCCGGGCCGGCACCCGGCGACTTCACCGCGCGTCCGGGCTCCGTGCCGGTGCTCGACGCGATAGGCGCGCAGGCGATCGCGCAGACCGGGCTGCTGCTCGACGCGCGGGCCGGGGAGCGTTACCGCGGTGAGATCGAACCTATGGACCCGGTGGCCGGTCATATTCCCGGTGCGATCAGCGTGCCCACCGCCGGCAACATGAGCCCCGACGGCACCTTCAAGGACGCCGCGGAACTCGCGGCCAGGTTCGCCAAGCTCGGTGTCACCGCCCGCGCCGCCGGACAGGACGGGGGAGCGGTCGGAGCTTACTGCGGCTCAGGGGTTAGCGCTGCTCATGAGGTCGTTGCCCTCGCGCTGGCCGGGATTCCCGCCGCGCTCTACGTGGGTTCCTGGTCCGACTGGGTGGCCGACCCGGGCCGCCCGGTCGCGACGGGCGATCCTGAGCCTGGAACCTCATGACCCACGCCTCTGATCACGGGTCCAGTCAGCCAGGCGTCGGCCTGATCAGCGTGGGCTGGATGGGCAAGCTGCACAGCCGTGCGTACCAGGCACTCCCGATCGTGTATCCGGAGCTGAAGATCAGGCCGAGGCTCGTGCACGCGGCCGACACCGCCGCCGACCGGGCCGACTACGCCCGTGAGGTCCTCGGCTACGCCAAGGCCGGGACCGACTACCGCGAGGTGCTCGCCGATCCTGAGGTGGACGTCGTTTCCATCTGCGCCCCGAATCTGCTGCACCGGGAGATCGGCGTTGCGGCCGCCCGGGCCGGCAAGCCATTCTGGATCGAGAAGCCGGTCGGCCGTGATGCCAGCGACACCGCCGAAGTCGCGGCCGAAGCGCAGGCCGCCGGCGTCCTCACCTCCATCGGCTATAACTACCGGCACGTCCCGGCGGTCGAACGAGTCCGTGAGCTGATCGCCGCCGGCCAGCTCGGCCGCATCACCAACGTGCGCGCGGTGTTCTTCAACAGCTATGCCGCCGAGCCGAACGGAGCGCTGTCCTGGCGGTTCCGGCGGGACCTGGCGGGCAGCGGCGCACTCGGCGACCTGCTCAGCCACGTCGTGGACCTCATGCAATACGTCGTCGCCCCGATTGACCAGGTCAGTTCGCTGCTGTCCACCGTGCACGCGAGGCGTCCCATCTTGCCGATGGGATCGGCCACGCACTTCGCCGTGATCGAAGACGGGGAGATGGGTGAGGTTGAGAACGACGACTACGCCGCCGCGCTCGTCCGCTTCGCCGCCGGACCGCGGACGGCCGGAGCTGTCGGCACCATGGAAGCATCCCGGGTCATCGTCGGCCCGCAATGCGGGCTCGGTTTCGAGATCTACGGCACCGATGGTTCGGCCATCTGGAACTTCGAGCAGATGAACGAGCTGCGGCTCTGCCTGGGCCGGAGCGGGCCCAGGCACGGATACACCACCGTCCTCGGCAACTCCGGTTTCGGCGACTACGGTCACTTCCAGCCCGGGCCGGGCCACAGCATGAGCTATGACGACCTGAAGGTCATCGAGGCCAAGAAGTTCCTGGTCGCGGTGGGCGGCGGAGAGCAGCGCAACTCCACGATCGAGGACGCACAAGCGGACGCGGAGGTCATATCGGCGATGGCGGCCTCCGCCCGGGACGGCGGCTGGCACGCGGTGGTGCCGGTACCCGGAGCCACGTTCGGGCATCCGCTGGCACCCGTGCTGCCTGACCGCGGCGAGCTCAGCCCGAACTAGAAGGCGCCTGTCCCTACCGGCACCTTTCTCCTCGGACGCCGCACCTGGCAGCTCTTCAGTCAGATCTGGCCAGGCAGGTCCGATGACTTTGCCGTCACGATGAACGCCATGGCCAAATTGGTGGCCACCCGCACGCTGAACAGCGTCGACGAATGGGACAACTCGACTCTGCTGGCCGGCGATCTCATCGAGGAGGTGACCCGGCAGAAGGCCATCCGGGACATCATCATTACCGGAAGCCACAGTGTCGTCCGTGCGCTGATGAACCACGACCGGACCGCACACAGTCAGTGATCGCCTTCGGGGCGCTGGCCGG
>OCTA010003548.1_pt1 | contig 13828 bp, 11 predicted proteins | sample 1538991 | NCBI WGS metagenome assembly OCTA01 (sample SAMEA3539302, study PRJEB22396) | soil metagenome | biome: tundra; feature: field; material: soil | place: USA | collected 2010-05 | depth 0.15 m
GCAGGTCCTGGCGCTCCTCGCCCTCGCGCGCGGTGCGCAGGAACAGCCAGCAGAACAGGCCGAGCGTCAGGATCGACTCCTCGACCATCATGATCGCCCCGGCGAGGTTCTGATCGGCGATGGGGGAGATGTGATGGACCGCGTCGCCGTGCAGGTAGAAGGGGTAGAAGACGGTGCCCGACCACAGGAAGATGTTGCCCAGGACGGTGGCGGTGAGGCGTACGGCGACGATGTAGAGCAGCCTGCCGAGGTTGCCGAACCAGCTGGGCATGGGCAGTGGGCCGAACAGACACATCCACATGTTGATCCCGAGGCCGACGAACATGGCGTGCTCGATCGCGTGGACGCTCGCATGGTGCAGCGCCGCCTGGTAGCAGACGGGCACGTGCCAGACGTACAGATCGACGGCCCACAGCGGGAAGGCGACCGCCGGGTGTGAGAGCGCGCGCAGGCGGTCGAAGAAGCGGACCGAATGCAGTTCAGCCAGCAGGATCGGCGCGATCAGCGGCCCGGTCAGCCCCAGCACGATCAGCAGAGCGCCGATGTCGCCAAGCAGCAGGTGCTCGATCATGTGGGCGTAGAGCAGTTCGTCGCTGGCGGAGCCGAGCGCCGTGAGCGCGGCGGCGATCACGGCGAGGCCGCCATAGAAGCACGTCTGGCGCCAGCCGGGCACGCGGTGACGCCCGCCCGCCAGCGTATGCGCGCGGCGGGCATAGAGCAGCCCGAGGAGGGCGAGCGGCCCCAGCTCGATGGCGGTGGCGACGTTCTCGGAGACGGCGAGCGGCGCGATCGACATTCGCCATCAGGTTACGCGAGGGTGCCCCTATCCGGCGCCGGCCCGCCACGCGGCTCCATCGACTGCGCCTTGCGCAAAGGTTCGGTAGGCCGACCTTTTCGGCATTTCATGATTTCTTCACGATGCTTGAACTCAGCCTGAGTAGCATGGGGTTTGCTACCGGCATGACGTCAAAGACACCCATCCACGCCGTCGCCGACGGGCTGACCGAGAGGTTCGACCCGACCGCCTGCCTGGACGAGCGCGTCCGCCACCGGGCGGCCCTGGCCGATCCGGCGCAACCGGGCCGCTACCTGAAGCTCGACGGGCCCGAGCGCACGCTGCTGATCCCACTCGGCAGCGAGGCGATCCACATCGGCCGCGGCCTCGCCGCGGACCTTCACATCGACGAGAGCTCGGTCTCGCGGCGCCACGCGATCCTCGTCCCACGGCCCGCCGGCGCGCGGATCCTGGACGACCGTAGCTCCAACGGAACGTTCGTCAACGGCCGGCGCGTCCAGCAGGCCGACCTGCGAGACGGCGACGTGATCCTGCTCGGGCGCATCATGCTGCGCTACCTGGAGCTCTAGCGCCGCTGCTCGCGCGGTAGGGCTCGCCGCCCGCGAGCCCTACCCCAGGCTCCGCTCAACCCTCGAGGGCGAACGCCGGCTCGACGGAGCTTTCCTGCGCGCGCCAATCGCTCAACGTCTGCAGCGACCCGTCGATGATGCGATTCAGGAACTCCGTGCGGTCGTTGATGTGTGGCACGGGCACACCGGGAACGGGGACTTCCAGGAACTCGCACAGCGGCTCCCAACCGTCGGTGACGCTCCACACGAGCAGGCGCTCGGGCGGGATGCTGGCCTTGACTTCCTCGTTGTGGCGGCTCATGGCGTCGATCAGCTGCTGCGGCTCGGCGTGCCCGGCGGCGAAGGTCCCCCTGCCCTGCCAGAGCAGGCCGTCGATCATCTTCAGGAAGCCGCGCCACTGCGGGTTGACAACGGCCTGGGCGCTTGACAGCAGCCGGATCAGCGACTCGCCGTTGCGCACCGCCCAAACCGTCTGGCGCATGCTGAGCTCCCACGCGTCGGGGTCGCGCAAGCTCAGCAGCACCTTGGCCTCGGGGTAGAAGTCGGCGAGCTCGCGGTAGAAGTAGCCGCCGGGCCAGTCAACGGTCGATTGGTAGCCGTCGAAGATCTCCGGCCAGCGCGGCTCCCCGTTCAGCGCCTGCTCCCAGAGCCCGGCCTGATCGAGGTCGGCCAGCACGTCGACCATGTGGTAGCACGGGCCCAGCCCGAGCATCTCCAGGGACATCTTCTGCGTCAACGTTCCCGTACGCGGCATACCCGCACCAATGAGCTTCATCGCTTCTCCTCGCGCTGCTCGCTGTCGTTCTCGACACGGTCCCCTCACCGTGGCGCCTATGAGATCGCGCTCCCGTGCAGCGCTTGCAGGCGCTGAAGCGGTGGACTTTAACCGAGGAGGCTGGCCGAAGATGAAGAAAAGGCGAACATTTGGCTCGGGCACCCGGTTTCGCGCCCGTGAGCAGCGTGCGCGGCGGGGCTCGCGGCGGGGCGCGCTAGCTCGCGGAGGCGCTGGGCGCGCCGGCGAGATCGAAGCGCACCCCGGTGAGATCCTCGGAGACCTCCCACAGCCGTGCGGCCACCTGCCCGTCGCGGGCGGCGCGGCTGGGCGAGACGAGGTGGGGGTGGCCCCTGAGCTCGCCGATCCCGTCCGGGCCGATGTAGCTTCCGCCCTCCAGTCCGGGGTACGTGGCGGCATACAGGGACGGCAGGGCGCCCATGTCGGCGCTCTGGGCCATGACGAGGTTGGTCAGCTGCATGACCAGGCGATCGGCCATCGGCGCGGCGGCCGTCTGCAGGTTGGTGGCCGCATAGCCAGGGTGGGCGGCGAGGCTCTTGACGGTCGAGCCGGCTCCGCGCAGGCGGCTGTCGAGCTCGAGGGCGAACATCAGGTCGGCGAGCTTGGACTGGCCGTAGGCGCCCCAGCGCCGGTAGCGTCGCTCGGACTGCAGGTCGTCGAAGTCGATGCGCCCCATCTTGTGGGCGTTGCTGCTCAGGGTGACCACGCGTGCGTCTCCTCGGCCCTCCAGTGCCCCGATCAGGTGCGCGGTGAGCGCGAAGTGGCCGAGCAGGTTGGTGCCCAGCTGCAGCTCGAATCCGTCGGCGGTCTCCCGCCGCGGCGGGGCCATCACGCCGGCGTTGTTGATCAGCAGGTCCAGGCCCTCGTGGCCGGCGAGGAAGCCTTTTGCGAAGGACCGGACGGACGCGAGGCTGGCGAGGTCGAGTTCGGCCAGCTCGACGGAGGCGTCGGGCGCGGCGGCTTGGATGGAGCTCTGTGCTGCGCGGCCCTTCTCGATGTTGCGGCAGGCGAGCACAACGCTCGCCCCGTGGCGCGCCAGCTCGCGTGCGCTCACCAGGCCTAGCCCGCTGTTGGAGCCGGTGACCACGGCCGTGCGTCCGTGCTGGTCGGGCATCTGCTCTGCGGTCCACCTGGCGCTCATCGGCTCTCCCTCCTGTGCGCCCGCGATGCGCGGTACTTCGCGGCGCACAGCCCGGCCCCATTGCCGTCCGGCGGATTCAAGCAGAGCGCTGCGGCCTTCGGCACCTCGCATCGGGCCCCAGCTGGGCGTGTCGTGCGATAGTGGCGCATGCCTTCTGACGCTCAAGCGGTGCTGGTCATCGGTGAATCGGGCGGGCTCGGTGCGGCGCTGATGCTGAAGCTGGCGCAGAGCGGGATCGCAGCCGAGCCGGCGACGTCGCTCAGCGACAGCGAGACCGCGGCGAAGCTCGTGCAGCGGCGCTGGAGCGCCGTGGCGGTGGTGACGCGCGATGACGTGCTCGCGCTGCGCCTGACGCTGCTGAGCGCGCACCTCAGGCCCGACCTGCCGCTGTGGGTGACGATATTCGACCGCACGATCACGCGGGAGCTGCAACACGTGGCTCCAGCGGTGCACGTGATCTCACCCTCGAAACTGGTCGCGGCGGACCTGGCCGAGCACTGCGTCGCGGCGGCGGCCGGCAGGACGGCATCTCGGAGGAGCAGCGGCGTGAGACTGGTGGACGACGCGCTGCGGCTGCTTGTGCGCGCGGGCGTCGGACTGATCCTGTTGCTGCTGTTCGAGGGCGTGATCTCGATGATCGCCCTGCACGACGGCGTCGTGGACGCGCTGTATTTCAGCACCCGCTCCGTGGCAACCGTGGCGGGCACGCCCGGCGCGGCGTCGGGGGCGGCATGGTTCAAGGCGCTGTCAGCGCTGGACACGCTCGCGGCGCTGCTGCTCGTGGCGGTGTTCACGGCGGCGCTCGTGCGCCGCCTCAGCCGTCCGCGTCTGACGAGCCTGCTCGGGGCACGCGCGGCCCCGGCGCGAGGTCACGTGCTGCTGGTCGGCTTCGGGCAGGTGGGCTTCCGTCTGGCACAGGAGCTGGGCAGACGCGGCATTGCCGTCCTGGGGGTGGAGCAGGATCCGGACGCGCCGTGCGTGCGCCTGGCGCGCGCAGCGGGGATCCCCGTGGCGATCGGGCGCGGGGATGACCGTGAGACGCTGGAGCGGCTGGGCATCCGGCGTTGCGCGGCGGTCGCCGCGGTGACCTCCACGGACCTGGTCAACGTCGCCGTCGGCCTGGCCGCGAGCGATCTCGCCCCGGGCACCCCGCTGGTGCTGCGGCTGGGCGACGGCGAGGTGGCCGCGGAGACTGATTCGCTGCTGCACCTGGGCCGGATCTGCGACGCCCACAAGATCGCCGCGGAGACGATCGCGCAGGGGCTGGGGATGCCCGCCGAGGAGGCCCAGCGGGTCGGCGCCTAGCGGCGATTGCGCGCCCGGACCGGCGCGGGCGCGGTCGCCCCGGGGACCGGCTGGCATGGGGCGTAGGATCAGCAACGTCAGCGATCGACCACAGGGGGTGGGGCAATGCCGCGCAAATACATGGACTGCAGGGAGATGCCGAGCGAGAACAACTGCGACCTGGCGATGGCCGGCAGCGAGGAGCACGTCGTCGACGCCGACGTGACGCACGCTGTGACCGCCCACGGCCACGAGGACACGCCGCAGCTGCGCGAGCAGATCAAGCAGGCGCTGAAAGAGGAGGCTCCGGGCGCACTGGCGTAGTCGCCGGAGTCGACGGACCGCGGTCCATCGTTCCTTGCGCTCGCGCTGGCGGACGTGGGGCGCGAGCGCCCGACCGTGCTAGCCGTAGCGGGCATAGGCCGAAACCCAGTTCCCGGCGATCAGGCGCTGCGCTTCAGCCAGAGGCATGCGCCCGGCGCAGACGAGCTTGTTCAGCGCCCGCTCGAGGTGATCCTTGGGGTTGAGGTAGAAGCCTGAGCGTGACGGGTAGTCGGGCTCGGGCCACAGGTTGCGCGAGTCGTTGACGGCGCCGCCGAGCTCGAGCGCCACCAGGTGGTCGTACTCGAAGGCCGACAGGCGGGCGCGGTCGCTGTAGGCCGCCATGCTCGCGACCTTCTCGCGCGCGGTGATCGAAGCGGGCGGTCGCACCGTCGCGGTCCACCCGCTGTGACAGATCGTCGAGCCGATGCTCGCCTGCGTGACCGCGGGATTCAGGGCCCCGGGCGTACAGCGAGGGTCAGGGCGTGCATCGAGCCCGCTCCGGCGTGCGCTGCAGGCACCCGCCGCCGGCTGGCGCTGCACGACGTGGGCGCTGGCCGTGCTGAAGAGGAGCCCGTTGGGTGCCCGCGACCCCGACACTGTGGCGGCGCCGGCAACGGCGGCGATCGCCCCCGTGATCGCGATCGCGACGACGATCAGCCGGCTGAGAGACCGCTCGGGCGTCCTGGGCAGCACGCTCGGGGAGGGTAGGCGTCAGGGATGCGGATCGCGCCGTGAGCCGTTGCGCCGGGCGCTGGGCATCGAAGTCGGGCACGCCTGAGAGGCGTCGCTCGACCTAGCTGGCGTGCCCATGCCTCCAAGATGCCTCCTCCAACTTCTCCGCGGCGGTTCACGGCGTGTCCCCTGGCGGTACTCGCTACGCTCCGTTGAAGACGCGTCCGAGCATCTGGACGCGTGTGTCGTGATCGCGCCGGCGGTGTCGTACCGACCCCGAGGCAGACCGGCCGGGCGGCGCTGCAGACTTGCGCACATTCGCTGAACTGATACATCGACGGGCCCGGCTCGTACTGGGGATGACCGCCGTGCTCACGGTGGTCGCGGGCGTGGTGGGCGCCGGTGTGGTCGGCTCCCTGAGCAACGGCGGGACCTCCGACCGCAACGCTCCGAGCGTGATCGCCGAACGCCGGATCGTCGCTGCGAGCGGTGTCTCCTCGCAGCCGGGGCTGGTGCTGCTCGTGCGCACTCCCGGGCCCGTGCTCGCTCCGCCCGGACGCGCCCTGGTGGCACGCGTGGCGAGCGAGATGCGCTCCCAGCGGGCGGTGTCGGCGGTATTCAGCGTCCTCGACGCCCGGCGGCCCGCTGTGCTGCTGTCGCGGGACGGCCGCGCGACGGTCGTGTTGGGCTTCTTCGGCGCGCATGCATCCGAACACGCTGCAACGGCCGCTGCGCTGCGGATTGCACGGGATCTTCGCGGCGTACACGGCGTGAGCGTCGGCGGCAATCAGGTCACGTTCAGCCAGCTCGAAGACACGATCTCCGCGCAGCTGCCGAAGGTCGAGCTGATCGCGTTCTCGATCCTGCTGCTGCTGTCGCTCGTCGCCTTTCGCGGTCTCGTCGCTGCGGCCCTGCCGCTGATGGTCGGCGCGGTCGCCGTGGCGGGGAGCCTGCTGATCATGCGCGCCCTTGCGCAGGTGACCTCCTTGTCGGTCTATTCGCTCAACCTCGTCACCGGGCTCGGCCTCGGCCTCGCGATCGACTACTCGCTGTTCATCGTGTACCGATACCGCGAGGAGCTCGCTCGCTGCGGGCACTGCTCCGAGGCGCTCGAGCGGACCCTCGGCACGGCCGGGCGCACGGTCGTGTTCTCCTCGTTGACGGTGTCGGTTGCACTGCTGTCGCTGCTGGTCTTCCCCCAGCGGATGCTCTCGTCGATGGGGATTGCTGCTGCCGTGGTGACCGTCTTCGCTGCCACGGCCGCGCTGATCCCGCTCGGCGCGATGCTGGCGCTGCTCGGCCCGCGCATCAACGCGCTCTCGCCGGCACGCCTGCAGCGCGCGCGCAGGCAGGCCGAGGGTCCGGTGGCCGGCGGTCGCTGGTATCGGCTTGCGACGCGCGTGATGCGCCGGCCCGCGTGGGTCGCCGCGGCCTGCGCCGTTGGCCTGCTGCTCGTCGGCCTGCCCGCGGTGCACCTGCAACTGGGGGCGACGGATTCGCGCGTGCTGCCGCCCGGATCGAGTGCCCGCGTCGTCGACGCGGCGGTCGCCGGCCAGTTCGCTGCCGACCCCGCAAACCCGGTGGTGGCGCTGGTGCACGCCCCCGACCGAGCGGGCCGGGCTCTGGGCCGCTACCGCTCGCAGCTCGCGCGGCTGCCCGGCATTGCCGCCGCACAGCCCCCGACGCGGATCGCCCCCGGGTTATGGCGCATCGAAGTCCTCGCCGCGCAACCACCGCTGAGCACGGCGTCACAGCGCCTGATCGGCGAGATCCACGCCCTGCACGCTCCCTACGCGGTCGCCCTCGCCGGCGTGGCGGCGGGCCAGTATGACCAGCACCTGAGCCTGCGCTCGCACATGGCCTTGGCGCTCGCGATCCTGGCGGTGACGACGCTGATCGTGCTGTTCACGATGACGGGGTCGATCGCGCTCGCGATCAAGTCGCTGATCATGAACCTGCTCACGCTCAGCGCCGCGTTCGGGATCCTCGTGCTGATCTTCCAGGACGGCCGGCTGCAGAGCCTGCTCGGCTACACGGCGACCGGCTCGCTCGAGCAGACCAACATGATCATCCTGTTCATCATCGCGTTCGGCCTGTCCACCGACTACGGCGTCTTTCTGCTCGCCCGCATCAAGGAGGCACACGACGTCGGCGCGTCTGACGAGGTGGCGGTCGCCACCGGCCTCGAGCGCAGCGGACGCGTGGTCAGCGCGGCTGCGCTGCTGTTCTGCGCCGCGGTGGGATCGCTCGCGGTCTCGAGCATCGCCTCGCTGAAGGAGTTCGGCATCGGCGCCGCTCTGGCGGTGATCATCGATGCGACGATCGTGCGCGCGCTGCTCGTTCCGGCGCTGATGGCGCTGCTCGGACGCGCCAACTGGTGGGCTCCGCGACCACTGCAGCTGCTCGTGGCGCGCTCCTGGGCACACCCGGCCGACGCCGACCGCGAGCGCATCACCGCAGCGCATCGCCGCTGAACGCGCGCCGGTGCCAGAGGAGCCATGCGCGATGATGACGCAGTGCAGGCAATCCCCCTGACGGCAGAGGACCGAGCGATCCTGGCTCTGGAGGGCTCGACTCTGGCAGGGCATACGTGCAAGGTGATTGTGCTCGACGGGGGCGCTCCATCGACGGCGGCGCTCGTAGCGCGCGTGGCGGCGCGGGTTGCCGCGGCGGCGCCCCTCACGAGACGTCTAGGCGGGACGTCGAGCAGACCGGCCTGGGTCGCCGATCCGCACTTTGACCCGCGCGCGCACGTCGTGAGCGCGCCCTGCCCGGCGCCCCTGGACCGGGGGGAGCTGCGCGCTGAAGTGGCGCGGCTGTTCTCCGAGCGGCTGGACCGCGAGCGGCCGCTCTGGCGCATCGATCGGTTTCCGCTGCACGGCGGCGGCGCCGCGCTCGTGTGGCGAATCCATCACGCGCTCGCGGACGGAGTCACCGCGATGCGCTACGCGCAGGCACTGCTGTGGGACACCCTGGCGGACGCGTCGCAGACGCGGTCGCATGCGGTCACACATGAGCAGGACCAGGTGCGACGGCGAGCACACCTGGCTGGGTTCTTTGCGCGGGAGCTCGCTCGCTCGCGTTCGCCCTTCGATGGGCACATCGGCACGCGCAGAGAGGTCGCATTCGCGAGTCTTCCATTGACGGCGCTGCACGACGCCGCGAGGGCGGCCGGCGCCGCGACCCTCAACGATGCCGTGCTGAGTGTCGTGGGCGGCGGTCTCGGCCGCTGGATTGAGCGTTATCACGGACACATGGACAGCGTGCGCGTGAAGGTCCCAGTGAGTCTTCATCGTGCAGGCGATGGCGCCGGCAACCACGACTCGTTCTTCTCGGTGGCCGTGCCGGTCGCCCAGCCGGACCCGGTTGCGCGCCTGCGGGCGGTGCACGCCGCGACCGCGGTGCGCAAGGCCGAGCACGATGCCGACACCAGGGACGAGCTGCTGCGCGACCTCAGCCATGTCTCGCCGCGCCTCAGAAGGCTGTGCGAACGGGTCGAGCGCAGTGGACGGGCGTTTGCGGTCAACGTATCCAACGTTCCCGGCCCACGCGAGCGGGTCGGCGTGCTCGGCGCTCCGGTCAGCTCGCTCTACTCGATCGCAGAGATCGCTCAGCATCACGCGGTGCGCGTCGCGGCCGTGTCCGTCGCCGACACGCTGTTCCTGGGCTTCTGCGCCGATCCCGCGATCGTGGCGGGCGTGCAGGCGATGGCCGAAGGCACCGAGCTCGAGGCGCTGGCCCTGATCGCCGCCACCTGACCGGAGGCAACCAGTCATGCGGACAGGTCCTACTCGCTGGGTGCGGCTGGACCGGGCCATCTGGACGGCCCGTTCGGTTCCTTGCCCCTTTGCGCTCTGCGAGGTTTCGATTCCCGGACGGCTCGATGCGGCCCAGCCGCGCCGCCGAGCCTACGGTGGGCCGATACGCCGTACAAGACGCGCACGGCAGCTTGCAGGCAGGGACGCTCGTGGATGCCTCACAGCCATCGCCATTTTCGCCGCTGCTGTAGCTCGATTCCCGCAACGTCCGCATCTGAAAGTCGATCCTGCGCCAGCAGCCATCTTCAAGTGCAGCCGGCCGAGGCCGCACAGTCGCTGGCTCCGTTCTGGAAGTCGCCGCTCACCGAGGAGTAAGCGCGGCTGGCGTTGTTGAATGTGCCCTCGCTCGTCTACGGCCCGTCGACCGCAAGCCAGCTAAACAGCTCGACGGTGGCGGCGTCGGTGCGCAGCATGTTTGGTTCGCCCTGGTGCGCGGACATGTTGCTGCCGTCCCACGCCTTCAGAAACAGGCCGGTGCTCGGATCACGCGAGTTGGCCTCTGCGTCGTTGGCGAAGTTGAGCGCCATGGGCGCCCAGCGGTCGTCGCCGGTCTGCTGGCCGTAGACGAGCATCAAGTGCAGGTAGATGGCGTCGAACTGGGGCCCCATGTTCAGCCGGTAGCCGAAGCGCTGATACGCCGCGCTGGCAAGCCGTATGGCCTCTGCGCAGTAGGGGTTGCCCGCCGGGGGCAGCTTGCACAGAAGCTCCTTGGCCTCGATCTCGGGCCCGGCCACGTAGGGCATCGGCGTTGGATCGCCTTGCGTTCGCGAGTAGAGACCGCCGGAGTCGGCGAAGTGGATATCCCCCCAGCCCAAGAACTTCTGGACGGCGTGCAGGTCGGACAGGGCGGTGGCCTGGTCTGAGTGGCTAACGGCGCCGCTGGCCGTCTGGGCGGCGCTCTGCCAGGCGGTCGCAAGCAGCGCGCCCAGCAGCGAACCGGCCGCAAGCGCCTCGCCCGACTTCTGCCCGCCGGGGGTGTGGGCGGTATTCCACCACAGGCCACCACCGGAGGAATCCCAGCCGCGGCTTGCGATGAAGTCGAAGGCGTCCTGTGCGTCGCGCAGAAAGCGCGGCTTGCCCAGCGCCCGGTAGGCGTCCATGAAGGCGATGCCCCACCACGAATTGTCGTCGAGCCAGGTGTTCGCCGGTCCGCGGTCGCCGGGATAGGGCGCGAAGGCCTGCATCGCCGGGTCCCAGTAGGACTCTGCCCCCCCGTACAGCGTTATTGCGCCGCTTGCCGCATGGCGCTTGCCGGGCGGGTTGGCGGCAGGATGGGCCCCCTCGGCAAACGCGTCCAGAGCAGCACGGTTGGCTGACGTCTTGTCGGCGATCGCGATCGCCGACAAGGCCTCGAATAGCGGCACCGCCCCCCAGATCGTAGCGAGGGGGTATCGGATGCCGGAGTGCAGACGCTCGTCGTACCACTTCAGCGGCACATTGCGGTGGCCGTTCCAGATCCCGTGCGAGTCGTCCTTGAAGGCCCTCTGGGCCTTGGCCGCTCCTTGTTCTGCCAGCGTCAGGAAGCTCGACTGCTGCGACGACAGTGCGCCGGCAGACGTTGCGACCACCAGGCCAGCCGCAAGCAGCGACAGACACGTCGCTGCGATCAGCAGCCGCGCGAGCGATCCCAGCCGCGTGCGACGAGCGCAAGCCGAGCGGCGAGCAGCCAGAAATCGTCCACAGCGCATGAGCACACCTTCCCGATCCCCCCGATGGCCACCCTGCCGGTTATCCCGACAGGCAGGCGAATCTGCCAACCGTGTGGACCCTACACCGACACGCGCTGTTGAGCGCTGTTGAGTCCTGATGCCGTGGCCTCCATACAACATGTGTTCGTATCGGACCTCGACCGTGGAAACCCGACATCGAGGTAGAAGGCGCGCTTGAGCGGGGCGGCCTGGAGCATGCGGCCACGCTGGCCGTCGACAGCCGGCCGGGCTCGAGCGGCCATGCTGCTGGCGCGGGGGCCAGAGGTGCGCCACAGCGGGACTATCTCGTTGTGCAGGTGGGGTCAGCCTTCGGCGGCCCGAGTCTTTCGCGTAAGGCGCCTGACGCGAGCGGGGCGGGCAGACAGCCGCTACTGCATGAGGAGCTGACCGGGGGGCGCGACAGCACTTCAAGGGTCGCCTGCCCTACCACCTGCATACCCGCTCGCGCATCGCACGCCTGCAGCCACCCCACGCTATTGAGGCCGATGTCGACGGGGATCTGCGGGGCCGTGTCGCCCAACGCCCGGGCCCGAAGGAACCCGGCGGCAAAGCGTGGGCGGTTGCGGCGTGACTTTGAGACTTCGCGGCGCGGGGCTTCTCCTTTCACCTGCGCGGGAGCGGGACTGCGGCTCGGCGTGTAGTCGGCCACGCCGGGCCAACCCGTTCGGGACGCCTCCGATCCAAGATGACACCCCCCAAGCCTATTGCCGCCCTATGAGTCGCGTTAGTAGTTTGCCGATGACCCGAAGAGGTGCCGAGATAACTCTAAGGACCGGCCACTGCTGCTCCTTACTGGCCAGGGTCTTGCAGCGGTCGCACCGGGGCCGACCACCAAGGCCGGAGACGCGATGCTCTTGCTTGATCGCTTTGCCGTGGTCGCACAGGGAATTGTCGTGATACACGTTCCGGTGCGTGGGCGGGTACTCGGGGCTGTCGGTGTGAAACGGCGATTCGTGCGGCATTGCGTGGCTCCTAGTTGGTGGTACGACGTGGACGGCACTGGCCGCCGATTCCGATGTCAGGGTACGCGCACGCCTTCGGGTGTGCTTCTAGCTCGCTATCGCGGGGCGGCGATCGAGCAGGCCACGTCGTGATCGTGAATGGTGCCGCCGATCGGCTCGAAGCGGAAGCCACGCGGATCGAAGGGCTCGCCGAGGAGATCGGCAAGCTCCAGGCGGTCGCGGTGACCTTGTTCGCGGGAGGCGCCCTAGTCCATGACGCTTGTGTGCGGGGTCGTCGCCGTCACGCCGAGGTGCCCCGCGTGTTTGATGTGGTGATCGGCGAGGCTGCGCCGGGTCGTAACCCCGGTCAGGTGGCCATCCTGTTGGATGAGCAGGATCTGCCCGCTGGGGTTGCGCACAACGAACGCGCCGAGGTCGACCCCCACCACCTGGTAGCCCTCGGGCAGGTCGGCGATCTGGAGGCTTTGCTGGTCGGCCAGCTTCATCGACTCCATTCTGTGCTCCTCTCTCTCGCGCCCATACCTTGGCGCAATTTCGGAGCGAGCGGGCGGGCGAAAGCCGCAAGCTGCGCTGAGTTTCTTGCAGCACGCGGGTAACTGCCCGAGCATCGAAGGCATAGGCACCGCGTCCATCGGCGAGGGCACTTCTCAGCCCCGCACCGTGCCTCCTCGGCGACTTGACCCCACTGAAACATGTGTTCGTACGGGACCGCGGCCGTGGCGACCAAAGGCGGAGCTCGAAGGAGCCCTCGAACGTGGCGAGCTGGAGTACGCGATCACGCGCGCCGCGGAAGTGGCCGGCGACCGAGGCAACGTGTCGCTCGAGACGGCGCTCCGGTTTAGGCTCGGAAGTGATCGTGAGGGTCGATGACGCGGAGGATCGGCCCCGGTCGCGAGGAGGCTGCGCTTTCCAGCGCCGGATCGGCTCGCGGGCTACGGCAGCTGTCTGATGATGTCGAGCAGTTCAGCCCGACTGTGGCCGCTCTCGCGGCTGATCTGTTCGCGGTGGCCGACTGGCAGCCGCCGCCGGCAAGCGATCAGGTCAGCGTGATGCAGCGCTGGATCGGGGGCTCGGGCTTTCGGGGGAGCTGGCTTGTGAGAAGCGAGCACTTGCCGGTCGCGCGACGCTCATGGCGTCGCGGCTCGTGTCGATGACCTGCGCGAGGCCCCTGCCACGAACCTACGATGCAAGACGAGATGAGTAGCCTCGGGTCAGCTCTACTGGAGGAATCGTCATGAAGATGCGTTCCAGGCGACCTTCTCCCGGGACGCGTGCGGCCCGGGCTCTTGGCACTGCGTGGCTGCCGATCGGTCTCATGGGACTGATGTGCACGCTCGCGGCTGCGGCTGCGGGCGCAACGGGTGAGCTCTCGCCGCTGCCCAACCAGCCAGGCTCACTGCAGGCTCATGTGCTTGAAACGATCATGCACCCGACGAGCGTCGCGAGCTACGGCGGCTGGGCGGCGTGGAGCCGCTATGACTCCACGCACCGTGCCTATCAGCTGATGGTGCGCAACGCAAGCGGCAATGTCACGGCGATGGGCATCCCCGAGAGTCCACAGCCGTTCGAGGTGAGTCTCGGGCCACTTCCATCCCACGGGATCGGAGCTGTCTACCCTCGCTGCGCCGACGCCGCGCGGCATGAGGCGTGCAGGCTGGAGCAGCTCGCGATCGAATCGACTGGTGCACCCGAAAAGCGGTTGGCGGTGCCCGGGGGCGGGTCGCTCTTTCGACCCGCGCTGTGGAAAGGCACGGTCGCGT
>OCTA010003549.1_pt1 | contig 13826 bp, 13 predicted proteins | sample 1538991 | NCBI WGS metagenome assembly OCTA01 (sample SAMEA3539302, study PRJEB22396) | soil metagenome | biome: tundra; feature: field; material: soil | place: USA | collected 2010-05 | depth 0.15 m
GGCCGATTAATTCTCAAAGAACTGGCGCAGACGCTCAGCGATGAACTTAGGTCGATTCAGCGGAATGAAGTGTCCGCAGTTCGCATAAACAAGTTCGCAATTCGGTATTAATTCATGGGCGCGGCGAGCGGGTGGAAACTGGTATCTGAGGCAGGATCGCCGGAAGATGGGCGAGCACTGCCGAAGGTTTTCCCCTACGCAGAACCCGCATAAATTACCAAGCGCCCTCGAATCCAGAAAACGGCTCGTGGAAATGATTGAGGATCGGACCGGCCGTTCCTTCAAAAGAAAATAGGGCTTTAAATCGGGAAACAGAGCAGGCGAAAGCAAGACAAGACAGCCAACGTTTCCCTGAAACGAGTGGGCGTAGTACGCTGCTATAACCGAGCCCGCGTCGTGTCCGACAACGTGCCATCTCGCGATGCTGCCGTCTGGGACCGATACTCTGCCCATCCTTCTTTGCGGCTCTCCAGCCGCAGCCGCAGTTTCGGCAGCTTCCAGAAGACGTGACGGATGGCCCGGCAAAAGGAAATAAAACGACCTATGCGGCTGGAGCCAAGGCAATTGCGTTAGTAGGCTTCTCGGGCGGCCCTGTTCACAACAGCGGAGGCGACCCCGTTTACGGTACCGTCGTCGCCCGCGGCCGCCAGGATCTCCGCGCCCGACTGGACGACATCACGGCTCTGCCCGCACCATATCCGCGCCTCTTTTGAAGGACACGAAATCCACATCCGCGCTGCCGGACAAAATCTCCCGCACGCGCCGGGCATCCTGGCCGCCTTCGCTACACCCCGCTGCCGAATTCCACAGTAGGGTCACGGGGCGCTTCTCAATAGGGATCGCTAATAAGAAGCCGGAAAAGCGGGGAGATTACGTTACGTTTTCGCTAGCACCATTCCTTACGAGAGAAAATCGCAGACAGCCGTCGTGACATCGCGAGTTCCCGACGTGCCTCCCAAATCGGGGGTGACCACGCCCGCTGCCGTGCCGCACTCAATCGCATTCATCAATCGCAAGCTTGCGTCCGGTTCTCCGAGATGATCCAGCATCATGGAAGCGGACCAGAACGCGCCAATGGGATTCGCGATGCCTCGACCCGCAATGTCCCAAGCCGACCCGTGAATCGGTTCGAACATCGAGGGGAACCGCCTTTCGGGATCGATGTTTCCCGTCGGCGCGATTCCGATGCTTCCCGCCAAGGCTGCCGCCAAATCGGACAGGATGTCGGCGTGCAGGTTTGTCGCAACCACGGTATCGATGCTTTCCGGCTGCATCACCATGCGCACGGTCATGGCATCCACCAGCATCTTGTCCCAAGTGACGCCGGGAAAGTCGCGCGCCATTTCCGCCGCGGCTTCGTCCCACAAGACCATGCCATGACGCTGCGCATTGCTTTTCGTTACGACCGTCAGCCGCTTCCTGGGCCTGCCCGCCGCGAGCTCGAAGGCAAACCGCATGATCCTGGTGACGCCGCGGCGCGTAAAGACGGCTGTTTCGGTGCCAACCTCATCCGGATAACCGCGGTGCACTCGGCCGCCGTGGCCCGAATACTCGCCTTCCGAGTTCTCACGCACAATCACCCAATCAAGGTCGGCCGGTTCACAACGCCGCAAAGGTGATTTGAGGCCGCGCAGAATGCGCGCCGGCCTGACATTCGCGTATTGGTCCAGGCCCTGGCAGATCGCCAGCCGCAATCCCCACAGGCTCACGTGATCGGGCACGTCCGGCGCGCCCACGGCCCCGAAATAGATGGCGTCAAATTTCCGGAGAGTTGCGAGTCCGTCCACCGGCATATACGCGCCTTCCCGTTTCCAGTATTCGCTTCCCCAATCGAATTCCGTAAACGTCAGTTGTAACTTGGGGCATCTCTGCTGTAAGACTTTAAGGACCTCGACGCCGGCCCGAATCACTTCCGGTCCAATGCCATCGCCCGGAATCGCTGCTATAAGGTGTGCGCCCACGTGACACTTCCTCGTTTTCCTAAGATGTCTGAAGAGCCCGCTAGATGGAAACCAACCCCCGTATTCGCATCCTTGTCACCGGTGGCACCTTCGACAAAGAGTATGACGAGCGTAATGGCAAACTCTATTTCAAGGACTCGCACATTCGCGAGATGCTCACCCTCGGCCGCAGCAAGTTGAACGTGGAGATCCGCACGCTGATGATGATCGACAGTCTCGACATGACCGCCGCCGACCGAGACCTTATTGCGCACGCCTGCCTGACATCCCCTGAAGATCGTATCGTCATCACCCATGGCACGGACACGATGGCGGATACGGCGCGGGTTCTCGCGGCAGTTGTTCACGACAAAATCATCGTACTGACAGGCGCCATGATCCCTTACAAGTTCGGCAGTTCCGACGGTCTCTTCAACCTGGGAAGCGCGCTGGCCTTCGCGCAGAGTTTGACGCAGGGAGTCTACGTCGTCATGAATGGCCGCTGCTTTGGAGCCGGCCGGGTCCGCAAGAACAGAGACACGGGCGTATTCGAAGAATGCTCCGAAAGCAGTTGATAGCATACAAAAACTAAACACAATAACTAAACCATGCCTCACGATCCTTTAACCCGGCGGGCCTTTTCGGCGGCCGTGCTGTCCACGCCGCTGCTGCTCAAAGCGAAACCCTCGTCCACCGAAGCCCGCGTGAAGATCGATACCGAGCGCGTCATCGGTGAAATCGATCCAAAAATCTACGGCAACTTTACCGAAATGCTTGGCCGCTGCGTCGATGGCGGCATCTTCGATCCGGGTAATTCGCTCTCGGATTCCGAGGGCTACCGCACCGACGTGCTAAAAGCGGCCGAGGGCTTGCGGGTGTCTCTGCTGCGCTGGCCCGGTGGAAATTTCTCGTCGAACTACAACTGGAGAGATGGCATTGGACCGCGCGGTGAGCGTCCGGCGCGCGTCGAGATGGCGTGGGGAACGGTCGAACCCAATCGCTTCGGCACGCACGAGTTTCTGCGCTACTGCGAGTTGCTCAAGACCGAACCGTATCTGTGCGCCAACCTCGGCACCGGAAGTTGGGACGAGGCGCAGCAGTGGGTCGAATACTGCAACTATCCCGGCGAGACCGCAACCACCAGGCTGCGGGAAAAGAACGGGCGCCAGCAGCCTTGGAGCGTAAAGTATTGGGGGCTGGGAAATGAGATGGATGGCCCGTGGCAAATGGGGCACCGAAGCGCCGAAGATTACGGCAAGTTTGCCCTGGAAGCCGCCAAGCTGATGAAATGGACCGATCCATCCATCAAGCTGATCGCGGCGGGCTCCTCGAACTATGCCGCCGATTGGACCGGCTGGAATCGAACGGTTCTCCAATACCTCAATCACCACGCGGATTACCTGTCGATGCACATGTACGTAGGCAACCGCGATAACAACTATTACGAGTTTCTCGCGAGTTCGCTTGAGCTTGCCGAACGCACCAAAATCGCCGAAGGAATTATCCGCGACGCGTTACGGGACACGCCGAAGCATCCCATCTACATCGCTTGGGATGAGTGGAATGTCTGGTACCGGGCGCGTGGGGAAGGCAAAGAGAAAGGCCGGCGCATTCTGGAGGAGCAGTACAACCTGGAAGACGCCGTGGTCGTCGCCACATTTCTGAATGCTTTTCTCAACCACGCGCACATCGTGAAGATCGCCAATCTGGCTCAGCTTGTGAACGTGATCGCTCCGATATTCACCAGCGAGACGGGTCTCTTCCTGCAAACGATCTACTATCCGCTTCAGCTTTTTGCCAACAACTCGTTCGGGACTGCGCTGGATCTCTTCGTTGAGTCGCCTGGCTATGCCAGCAAGAGTTTCGATAGCGTTCCGTACCTGGATGTTTCGGCGGCGCACGACAACGGGACGCTGGTCGTGAACCTGGTGAACCGGCATCTCACGGATAAGCTCGCAGTTACATTGGAGCTCGAAGACAAGAAGTTTGCGGGCGCGTTTGAAGTTGCGACGGTCAACGGCCCGGACATCAAGGCGCAAAACACTTTCGGTTCGAGTCCGGTCAAAATCGAAAACAGTCACACCGAGGCGTCCGGCGCGCGCTTGCGTTACGAGTTGCCGCCGCATTCTTACACCATGTTGAAGGGGAAATTGAGCGGATGACGATCGGCCCGGATCTCATCCGCAATCACCTGGCCTATACGGTGTGGGCTACACGCCGCTTGGTTGACGCCGCCGCCACACTGTCGCCGGAGCAACGGGAGCGTGATTTTGGAACCGCCGACAAGAGCATCGCGGGAACACTCGTGCATATCTTCCGTTCCGAGCGCTCCTGGCTTTTGCGCATCAAAGAAGGCAAGTCCTCGGTCCCTTCTAAACAAGCTAGCGACGAGGAATGGAATGTTCTTCTTGAACAGTGGCCCATTCTCCATGAGGAGTGGCGCGAGTGGGCTTCGGGCTTGGCCGACGGCGATCCCGACCGCGGCATTGACTATACGGATCTAAAAGGCAACCCTTATTCACAACCGCTTTGGCAGCTGATTCTCCATGTGGTGAACCATGCCACGCATCACCGGGGGCAAGTTTCGGGGTTCTTGCGCGTTCTCGGGTTCACTCCACCACCGCTCGATTTTGTCGCTTATATGCGCGGAGTTTGAGGGCGGGGAAGCACCCGGTGACAAACTGTGTTTTGAGCCTCCATGTGCCCTCCCTTACTTGCCGGTCTCGGCGCGGGTCTTGAGGTCCCCGGCCGAGTTTCACTCGCGCCCCTCCACCCAGCCTTCGCCGGAAACCCACCGACTCGGCCTGCCGGCGTTGCTATCGACGAGTGCGGCGGCATCTTCCTCGGGTAAGCCGCGTGTCCACTCCTCCAGTCCCTGCTCGGCAAGTTCAGCGCTCTCGGGGTGGGCGTTGTCCAGCGGCCGATGAAGCTCGTCGCGCCGACGGCGATCAAGTTCGTTGCGGACGGCCTCCGCGATGAACTTGCTGCGGTTCTTCTCCCGCCGCTCGATGTCCTTCACGAGGTTACTGGGTAAGGTGACGGTCACACGATCAACGCCAGCCATTTCATACTCCCGGTATGATCGTACTCCAGAAGTGGGCCTTGGCCGCCAAGTGGCTTGGGTGCATCGGCACTGTAATTGCAATAGTGCCAAGTGAGGCCCGGCGGGAAGCGTCCTCTCTAAGCATTCCCCGGGCGGCGAGCACACGGTGTTCTCCGTCCTGTTATCCTGAAGGCTCAGCGGTGTTTCGCGCCCGATTGGCGATGGCCGCAACCCTTCGCGAACGGATCCAGCACTCCTTGAAAATCGGATTTGTAAGTCTCGGCTGTCCCAAGAATCTGGTGGACACGGAAGTTATGATGGGCCAGTTGGTGGCGGACGGCCACGAACTCACGCCGCAACCCGCCGACGCCGATGTCATTGTCGTTAATACCTGCAGTTTCATAGATCTCGCCAAACAGGAATCTGTCGATACGATCCTCGAAATGGCCGAGTACAAAAAGACCGGCAAGGCGCAGCGGCTGGTGGTCGCCGGCTGTCTTGTCGAACGATTCCGCTCCGATATTCAAAAGAATATGCCGGAGGTGGACGCGGTTCTCGGCACCAACGAACTCGAGAAGATCAGCGCCTTATGCGAAGGGCTGACGCCGAAGTGCGCCGCTCCCGAGCCGTACCTTTACCACGATATGACCGCGCGCGTATTCACGACGCCGCGCCACTCGGCTTACATCAAGATCGCCGAAGGCTGCGACCACCCTTGCTCTTTCTGCATCATCCCGCAGTTTCGCGGACAGTTCCGCAGTCGGCGTTTCGAAAGCGTGGTCAATGAAGCCACGCGCATGTTCGCCATGGGCGTGCGCGAGGTGAACCTGATTGGACAGGACACTACCTGCTATGGCGAAGATTTCGGGTTGAAGGATGGTCTGGCGGAACTGCTGGCGCGCCTCGCTTCTATCCCAACCGATTTGCCCAAATGGGTTCGCTTCCTTTACGCATATCCCAACAAAGTCACGCAAAAGCTGCTCGATACGATTGCGGCGCACGATTCGCTGGTGAAGTACATCGACATGCCGCTGCAGCACGCGAGCGCTCCCGTGCTGAAGCGAATGAAGCGTGGAGCTAGCGCGGAGATTTTCCTCAAACTCATTGAACGGATTCGCGCGACGATCCCGGGTGTTGGCATCCGCACCAGCATGATTGTCGGATTTCCCGGCGAAACGGAAGCGGATTTCGATGCGCTGTGCCAGTTTGTCCAGGCGGCGAAGTTCGACCGGCTGGGGGTGTTCGCTTACAGCGACGAAGAGACCAGCCAGAGTTTCCATTTAGACGCCAAAGTGGACAAGCGCCTGATCTACAATCGCAAGCGCAAACTCATGTCGATACAGCGCCGCATTTCGCTCGCCCGCAACAAACTTCTGATCGGCCGTGAATTGCCTGTGCTGATCGAAGGCCCTTCGCAAGAGACCGGTCTGCTCTGGGAAGCCAGGCTCACGACGCAGGCTCCCGAGATCGACGGTGTCTGCTACATCAACGATTTCGGACCGGGCGAACCGAGAAAGGGGGAGATCCGCATGCTCCGTATCAGCGAAGCGCACGACTACGATCTGGTCGGAGAACTTATCGATTCGCCTGAGCATTCGTACATGTCGCCCGAGCGAACCGCCAACCCTTTTCAGATACTCAATTCCACCCCGGCCGTTTCCTTAGGCGCGACAATTCGATAATAGGAATATGGCTGCGACAACGCGTTGCCCCATCTGCCGCAAAGAGGTCGCATTCGACGATTCGAATATGCCTTTTTGCAGCGATCGGTGCCGCGTGATCGATCTGGGGAATTGGGCCACGGAGAAATATGTGATTGCGTCTCCGCTTGGACCGGATGAACTTGAGCGCTTGGTACTCCCCGAGGACCCCGAAGGTTCCTCCTAGTGAATCGGTGCGCCCTGGTATTGGCGACATGGTTCGGCTGCGGCTATTTTCCCTGGGGGCCGGGAACGATTGGCTCGCTGGCCGCCGTGGTCATTGCCATGCTCCTGCAGCACTACGCCCATGCGGGCCGTCTTGCGCTGCTGGTTTTAACCGTTATCCTCCTTTGGCCGGCTATTTGGGCTTCGACGCGCGCGGCGCGCATGCTTGGCCGTAAGGACCCGGGCATGGTGGTTGTGGATGAAGTGCTGGGGCAATGGGTCGCCCTGCTAGGGGCCGCCGCCCGCGGTTGGCGCGTCTTTCTGGCCGGATTTCTCCTCTTCAGGCTGTTCGATATCTGGAAGCCCTGGCCCGTGCGAAATTTCGAGAAACTTCCCGACGGCGCGGGTATCGTTATGGATGATCTCGCAGCTGGATTATACGCTGCACTTATCTTGTATATAGGTGAGTTTTTTAAACTTTACTAACTATGGCGAGCAAACAACAACCGCAACCGGCACACCGTCCCACCGTTGCGAGAATCGAACCGGCCGCTGCAATTACAGGGGGCGAGCTGCACATTCGCGGCCAGTACTTTGCCGCTAACGGGCGTCCTTTGGTCAAACTCGGGACTCAGACGGCTCACTTGGTTATCGCCGGAGACTCGTACATCATCGCGCGGGTGCCTGAAAGCGCGGGTGTAAGCGAAGTCTCGGTTTCAAGCGGCGCCGCCGAAAGCGATCTTTGCGCAACTCATCTTGGCGTTCAGATCGCGGACAGCCTGCATCCGGTCGCCAATCCGGCGGTCGATGCGGAAGGCAACATCTATAGCACCTTCAGCGGCTCCCGGGGTCAGAAGTCGCCCGTGTCGATTTACAAAATCGATCACAACTACAACTCGAAGCCCTTTGTGACCGATCTGATGAATCCCACCGGCTTGGCGTTTGACCGGGAGGGTCTGCTCTATGCATCCAGCCGTTACGACGGAATTATCTACCAGATCACGCCTACCGGCAGCATGTCCGTCTATGCGGAGGGCATGGGCGTCGCCACCGGCATCGCTTTCGATCGCGAGGGAAACCTGTATGTGGGCGACCGCAGCGGGACCGTTTTCAAGATCAGCCGTTCCCGCCAGATCTACGTCTTTGCGACGCTTGAGCCGTCGATTGCGGCGTACCATCTCGCCTTCGGACCCGAAGATTATCTTTATCTGACCGGTCCCACTACCTCCAGTTTCGATGTCATACACCGCATTTCGAAAGCTGGTGAAGTGGAGGTGTTTTTCCGCGGAATCGGCCGTCCGCAGGGTGTCGCTTTCGACGCCAAGGGCCGGCTTTACGTCGCCGGTTCGATTGCGGGAAGGCGCGGCATCATTCGCATCAACGACGCCCGCGAACCCGAATACTTTCTTTCCGGGCCCGGCATTGTCGGTTTGGCTTTCACGCCCGCTCGCGGCATGGTCGTTGCCACCCAAAGCGCTCTCTTTCGCGTCGATGTGGAAATAGCCGGCTGGCCGCTGCCATAAGCGAGCGTCTATGGCAAAGCACGCCGAAATCATCGCCGTCGGAAGCGAACTTCTGACGCCCGAGCGGATGGACACCAACTCCCTCACCATCACCGAACAGCTGAATAACCTGGGCGTGGAGGTGGTTGGCAAGCACGTCATCGGTGACGATCTAGAACTCTTGACCGATGCTATTCGGGCCTCGCTGGCGCGATCGCATATCGTTATCCTGAGCGGCGGTCTGGGGCCAACCGAGGACGATTTGACGCGCGACGCCGCGGCTGCCGCGCTGGGCAGGAAGTTGTGTTTGAGCCTGGAGCAGGAATCGGTTCTCATTAACCGCTTTCGACTGATCAATCGCCCCATGGCGGCGAACAATCTGCGGCAGGCCTATTTGATAGAAGGCGCGGAAGCGATGCCGAACCCGCACGGCACCGCCCCGGGACAGTTCATTTGCACCGAACGTGGCGCGGTGGCGCTGCTGCCCGGCCCCCCGCGCGAGTTGAAGCCGATGTTAGTCAACGAGTTGCTGCCTCGCCTCAAACCCGTGCTGCCGCCGCAATTCATTCGCATTCGAACCTTCCGTATCACTGGCATTGGCGAATCCGATCTCGACACGCTGATCGCTCCGGTCTACACGAAATACAAAAATCCAGTGACAACGGTTCTTTCCGCGCCGGGAGATCTCTTCGTGCATCTGCGCGCGCAGTGCGGCACGGAGGCGGAGGCCGATGCTTTGCTGCGCGAGGTGGGCAACCCAATTGCGGAGCTGTTGGGGAATAAAGTCTACTCGGAGAATGCCGACGAGCCTTTGGATTCCGTCGTGTGCCGGCTGCTGCGAAAGCACCGGGCGACTGTCGCCACTGCGGAAAGCGTCACGGGCGGTTTGCTCTCCTCGCGCTTGACCGAGCACGGCGGGAGTTCGGATTACTTCCTCGCCGGATATGTCACCTACAGCGAAGCTCAAAAAGAGGAAACGCTGGGGGTGTCGAAAGATCTGATTCGCCGCCACACGGCGGTAAGCGAAGCAGTCGCGGCGGCCATGGCGGAAGGAGCGCGTGCCAGGAGCGGCGCCACGTATGCGCTTTCAACCACCGGCTATGCCGGGCCTACCGGCGGCACGGAGTGTGATCCCGTAGGCACCGTCTACACGGGAATTGCAGGGCCCGAAGGGACGCGCGTTATCCGCGCCCGGTTTGGGGGTGGCGATCGGAATAGAACCCGCACACTGGCCACCCAAAACGCTCTCGATTTGCTGCGGCGGACGCTGCAGAAAGCGCCTCAGTTGTCCGCTTGATTCCCCTCGTTCAAGTTGGGGAACTCGCCGCCATTGTCCTGCGTCAGTTTTGCAGAAGCCGCAACGTCAATCTGCGATAGCGGAATTTTTCGCGCCGGCTGTCTGCTGAAATCCCAAAAGATTCCGTCCATCACGGCGTAGTTTTGGATCTGCAGCTTTTGTCCGCTATGCAGCACCAGAGTCACAGGGACGGGGGGCGGTTGTCGGTTCTGAGCGGCCTCGCTATCGTTGCCGGCCTGCTCGTCGGACGGCGGGGACGGCGCTCGGTTTTCTCGCAATTGCTGAATCTCGCCGCTCAAACGCTGCACCTGATCGCTGAGTTGTTCCTGGGTTTGAACCATGTTCTGGAGGCCCGGATCGGGTCCCGGATCCCCGCCATAGTAGCCGCTGTCGTACGGTGTGCTGCCATAGTCGGCAAAAGAGTCGTAAAACGGTGTGTAGAAAATGGGCGCGCTGTAGCGGCGCGAATCGCCGCGGCCGCCATTGTGTGTGCCGCCATTATGCGCGCCACCCGGGTTCCGGTTGGGGCCATTGTTCCTTCCGCGATTCACGTTACCCGCGGAGGCGCTTCCGCGATAAGGCGTTCCGATGAGGTTGCCGGAAGCATGCATCGGCGCGGGTCCCGATGCCCCCAAAGGAGCCGGACCCGAAATGGGGCCCGAGCCTGCGTAACCGTGTCCACCCTGCGGCCCGGCTAGGGTGATTACTGGAATCGTAGCCGCCAAACCTAATGTCGCAATAACCCGAGTCCACAACCGCATAAGCCCCCCTTCAGGTTAGCGTCTTCCCGCCTGCTTAAAGAGACGCTGTCGCCGCCCGATGCGGTTCTGGTTTTCTTTCGCTCCCTACTGAGGCACCACCAAACCCTTGCGTATGGCAAACAGTACGAGCTCGGCAGTCCGGTGAATGTTCATCTTCTCCATCAGATTCGCGCGATGGACGGAAACCGTATTCACGCTCAGATCCAGCAGCGCCGCAATCTCCTTATTCGATTTTCCCTGCGCGATAAGTTGTAGAACCTGCTTCTCACGCGCCGTCAATCTACTCAGCTCGTCATCCGTATCTTGCGAGACGTACTTCAATCCCGACCCAATGAAACGTTGCCCTTCGGCCACCGACCGGATCGCGCCAACCAGATCGACATCAATCGCGCTTTTCAGCAGGTAGCCCTTGGCTCCCGCGTCCAGCGCGTTGCGAACGTAGTTATCCTCCGCATGCATACTCAGCACCAGCACAGCTGTGTCTGGCAGATGCTTCACGATTTCTTTGGTGGCTTGCACGCCATCGAGTTCAGGCATCGACAAATCCATCACAACCACCGTAGGTTTCAATTCGTAAGCTTGCCGGATCGCTTCGATGCCGTTGCTTGCCTCGCCGATTACCTTCAATTGCTCGTCGTCTTCGATGATGCGCCTAAAACCGCGGCGCACCAAGCTATGGTCGTCCACAAGAAGAACAGTTATAACGTCGCTCATGATTCGCGGACCAGTGCCTCTCCTATTTCTTCGTTCCCGCCGATCTCTGGCGGGTAATCGTCCTGTTTCAGCGGCATCTTTAGGGACACGGTAGTGCCAGCCTCGGGGGAACTCGAAATATGTAATTTGCCGCCCAGAATTTCTGCTCGTTCGCGCATGGCGATCAGTCCCAACCCCGGTTTTGAACCCTTCTTCGCCGGAGTCACACCCCGGCCAAAGTCTCGAATGTTCACCGTCAGTGTATCGGCTGAAAAGATCATATCCACCTCGGCCGACTTTGTGCCGGAATGCTTGGCCGCATTGTTCAGCGCCTCTTGCACAATCCGAAAACAATGCGTTGCCGGTTGCCCGGTGATGCGGACGGGTTCACCGCGGAGGGAAACGGTTGTGGGTATTCCCGTCTGACGCTCAAAAACGCCGGCGTACCACTCGATACCCTTCGCCAACCCGTAATCGTCCAGCACGGCCGGATGGAGCATCTGCGACAAACTGCGCATCTTCTCAAGCGTGTTGTGCGTGATTTCGCGAACCTCGCTCAACTCTGTGCGAAAAGGCGAATCGGGCGGCAATCCCTTGCGCTCAGCGCGTGAAAGCATTGCGCTTACCGCCGTCAGGATCTGCCCAAACTCATCGTGCAACTCCCGCGACACGGATCGCAGCACTTCTTCCTGAACCGTAATCAGTTTAGCCGCGAGGACCCGGCGCTGGCGCGACAGCGACTCCAGTTTGTCGAATAGCACCCGGTTGGAATAGATCAAATAGAGGCTCGTGACGACGATCGCCGCCATGATGCCGGTTAGGAAAACGTAAGTATTTTCTTCGGCACCGGAATAGATGGCGGCGACTTTCGTATCGGCGCGCTCTTCCTCCTGATTGTTGCGCTCCAACATACCGGAGAGTTTTCTAGCCAGGACGATCTGCTGATCCGACAAAGCTCCCGACGCTAGTTTCCTGGCTCTCAACTCGTTTCCCGAACTGGCCAGCTTAAACACTTGGTCCGAGGTGGTCCAGAACCGGTTTAGAGACGAAGTCAGCTCCGCCTGGTTGTTCGCGCGCCGGGTTGCCGGCGCAAACTGCGCATCCTCGTCGATGGCGTTCTCCAGATCGGCCTGCAAGCGTTCGAATTCCTCGCGGTACTCGGCCACATGCACTCCGGCCCGGCTTTCCGTCAATTCCTGCAGCTTCAAGCCCAGCGCGTTTACATCGTTTAGTACTCGCAACAGCAGGAACGAATCGTGCCTGTTCAGATCGATGGTTTGCGTCTGCAGCTTGCGCAGACTATGCAGCTGATAGAGCGAGTAAGAAGAAAAACCCGCTACCGCCGCCAGGGTAACGAGCAAGCCGAGGAGCAGGCGAAGGGTGGGAGACTTTGTCATTTACGAATCTATCGGATGAGTCTCCGGCGCGCTTGCCTTCGAGTAGTAGGGAACGCCTCCGCGACGCTCCACAAACGAAACACGGTCCCCGATTCGCGCACGGTCCCGGGGCTCTTTGCCCGTAATCCTCACTGTTACCCGGCCGCGTCCTTCCACGTCGATGATCGCGACCTGGTAAGGCACATCGGCGATAAACTGTTCCGGCGGGGAATGAACCACGGTCTCTGTATAGACGGTGCCGTCTGGAAACTCTCTCATTTCATCATCACTCAGGCCGCTTCGAGAATCGTCACCACGCATGTCGCTCCCGACCCGCCGAGATTCTGGGCGAGCCCAATACGATTTCTTAGAACCTGCCGCTCGCCTGCTTCTCCGCGTAGTTGCATGACTAGATCGCAGATCTGGCCCACGCCGGTCGCGCCAACCGGATGCCCCTTGGCCTTCAGACCGCCGCTTGTGTTGATTGGCAACTGCCCATCGATTCCCGAGCAACCGCCGGCGGCAAATGGGCCGCCTTCTCCTTTGGGGACGAAGCCGAGATCTTCCGAAGCCACAATCTCGGCGATGGTAAAGCAGTCGTGCACCTCCGCGAAATCGATGTCCCGCGGACCCAGGCCTGCCATCCCATAAGCGCTCTCGGCCGCCCGCTGCACAGCGGGAAACGCCGTAATGTCGGGCTTAGTATCGAGCGCGACGTGATCGGAGGTTTGCACGACGGCGAGTACTCGCGCGCAACGCGAAGTGTAGCGATGCGCCTGATAAGCGGGCACCAGCACCACGGCGGCCGCCCCGTCGCTAATCGGCGAACAGTCGTAGACGGTCAGCGGCTCCGCTACCATCCGGCCGGCAAGCGCCTGTTCCAAGGTGATCGCCTTGCGCATGTGGGCCAGCGGGTTTTTCGCCCCGTTCGAATGATTCTTTACCGCCACCGCCGCCAGTTGTTCGCGCGTCGTGCCGTACTGGTGCATGTGGCGCCGCGCAATCATCGCGAACAGGGCGGGGAAGGTGGCGCCCGCCCGCCCTTCGGTGTCCATATCGCCCGCGCCCGCCAGAACCTCCGTGACTTGCGCGGTGCTGCGGGAGGTCATTTTCTCGACCCCCGCGACTACCACCGCATCATTAGCTCCGGAGGCAATACTCAACCAAGCGTGGAAGAAGGCGGAGCCGCTCGAAGCGCAGGCATTTTCTATGCGGGTGCAGGGGATGCCTTCGAAACCCGCCGCTGCCGCGATATACGGGGCCAAGTGGTTCTGCCCAACCAGCGACGGTCCGGCGAAATTGCCCAGATAGAAGGCTTCTATCAGCTTGCTTGGAATCCGGGCATCCGC
>OCTA010003550.1_pt1 | contig 13825 bp, 25 predicted proteins | sample 1538991 | NCBI WGS metagenome assembly OCTA01 (sample SAMEA3539302, study PRJEB22396) | soil metagenome | biome: tundra; feature: field; material: soil | place: USA | collected 2010-05 | depth 0.15 m
GTTGAAGCGGATGGTCGGCCGCAGACGGCCGCCCACCGCTTAACGGCAAATCGTTGGACGGACTTCTGAATGCGATATTGGGTTGAATCGTCTGAACTTTGGGTCGCTGGCGAACGCGAGGTCACTTGGCACGGGTGGCCCGATGGAAAGCCCGTATCACAGGCGATTGGCATCCCTGGTAGTGAGGATGCGTTGGTTCTCCTCAATTCAGACGCTGGACCGCGGACGCCCTACGGCGATTTGAAGGGCTGGCCGAATCTGGTTCGAGTTCGACCGGACGGACACGTGGTGTGGCGAGTCGAGGCCGGGACGACCGAAGGCGATCGCGATTGGTGGACCGCCATCGAAGCGACTTCGGTGGGAATCTGGGGGACGACGTGGAGTTGCCACCGCAAGGAAGTCGACGCTGGAAGCGGCCGGATCTTGGATTCCCTCTTCACGAAGTGAAGCCGTCCAACAAGCCGTTGCAGCGGACGATCCCGCCGCAGGGAAATCGGAGTAACATCAACGAACCGTTCGTGCGGCGGGCTCGCCGCTGAACGGCAAAGCGTTAGCCGGACACACAGACATGAGTGAACGTGGAAAATGGAAAGACTACCTGCTCAAGAGCAGCTTGCCGTTGGAGCATGTTGTCCGAAGGGAGCTCGCCGGCGTAGGTATGACCGGGCTGGGTGCGTTCTCCTACCTTCGCCCGAATGAGCACGGCATCATCACTGAGTTTTCGGTCGATGTGTGGGGCAGTCTTTCGATCGGAAACGAACGGTCCGAATGGGGAACCTTCGACGCCTTGGTCGAATGCAAGTACAACTACCCGGGCGTTCGCTGGGTGTTCAGTCCGCATGATGAGGGCAGCTTGATAATTACCGGCTTGTCGCCACCGGCGTAGCGAGGTCCCCTTTTCAGCGGAATCAGCGGAGCCCGGGTACCACCCAGGCGTGAAATTGGCGTTGAGCGGGTTCCGAGGCGACGCTGGCGCGCAACGTAGGTCGTAAAAGGGAGAAGGCCCGGAGTTGGCGCTCCGAGCCTCCTTGGGGCAGCGCGGGTGCGCCGCACACCTGACCGATCAACGTAGGTCGGAAGCAGGATGCGGCAAAGGAGCGGAGGCGTCTAGTTCTTCGACCTCGTCGAGGACAACTGGATTTCCGTTCACGACAATGCAGACAGTGTGGCAGCGAGTTCTGGATACACCGGAGGTGCGATCACGGCCACGCGTACTGTGGCCAGGCGTGCCGCGACGGTGGGCGTGCGCGGACAGCCCGCAAGGCGCGCAAGGAACACCGGGCCAGCGACGAGGGCCGAGCCGATCACCGTGACCAGCAGCGTGCCTACCGCGCCCGCGAGCGAGACCGCCGCGTGGGGGATCATGGTTCCGAAAAGTTGACGACTCCGGCATCAGTAGTCGCGCACGACACGGAGACCATGGATGGACACGACACCGCTCACCCTGGAATTGCGGCCCCTGCACAAGGGGGCCTACACGCAGATCACGCTGAGGGGACCGGTGGTGACGGCGCCACAGATCCCGCAGATACGGCGATTGCTCTCCCTGCTGTCGTTCTGGCACGGGGGACCGGTCGATGTTGTGTTGTATGCGGACGGGACCAATCCGGGCGCTTGCTGGCTGGAAGTCTGGGCCGATGTACTTGGCCGCGTCTCCCGCCGCCACCTCGACGTGCGCTATCTCATCTCTCGCGACACGCTCGCCGCAGGTGCAGGCCATGAGCGCTGACGAAGATCTGTTCGCCCAGCGGCGCGCAGAGGTGCTGCGTCTGACGTACGCTGAGAATCTCGGCATCCGCGCAATCTCGCGACGGCTGAAGCTGGCACGAAAGACGGTGCGCAGGCTGCTCGATGGTGATCGCGTAACGAAGACGGCGATGGCGGCGCCGCGCACGCGACTGCTGGATCGCTACGACGGAGCCATTCGGCAAATCATAGGTGAGACGCCGGAAATGCTTGCACCCGCGATGCTGGAGCGGCTACGCACGCTCGGCTACCGCGGTGGCATCACCATCGTGCGTGCGCGACTCCGACAGTTGCGCCCTCACGCCGAGAAGGAGCCCTTCCTCACGCTGGACTTCAAGGCGGGCACGGCGGCGCAGGTGGACTGGGCCGACTTCGGTTTCGCTCTGCCAGGCTGCACGCGCAGGGTGAGCGCCTTCGTGATGGTGATGTGCTACTCGCGCCTGCTCTACCTGGAATTCACCCTCAGTCAGGCCATGGGCTCGTTTCTTCGCTGCATGGAGCGCGCCCTGCGCTTCTTCGGCGGCAGCACCACCGTCGACATCTTCGACAACATGAAGACGGTGGTGAAGTCGCACACGCCGACTGCCACGGTCTTCAATCCCAAATTCCTGGCCTACGCGCGCGCCCGCCAATTCGGCGCCATCGCCTGCAACGTCGCTCGTGGCAACGAAAAGGGTATCGTCGAGCGTCCCATCGGCTTCGTGCGCGAGCGTTTCTGGCCCGGCTGCCGTCCCTCCGACTTGCTGGATCTCAACGTCAAGGCAGCCGCCTGGCGTGACACTTTCGCCAACAACCGCGTTCACGAGATTACCGGCAAGGTCCCCGCCTTGGTCTTCGAGCACGACGAGCGCCGGACCTTGCGTCCCATCCAGGAAATCTCGTTCAACACCGACGACATGGACACCGCCACGGTCAGCAAGACCTTCCGCGTCCGCTTCGATCGCAATCTCTACTCTGTGCCGCCGCACTTGGTGGACCAACTCGTCCTCGTCCGCGGCAGCGACCACGACGTGTCTGTCTTCCTCGGGCCCAAGCTCATCGCCTCACATCCGCGCTGCTGGGATACCAACAAGGACACCGAGGACCCGGCTCACCGCAAAGCCGCAATCGCCAAGAAGCCGCGCTGCCAGCCCGGCGAATTGCCGCCTGGTCTGACTGCACTCGGTGCTGTCGGCATTCGCTACTTCCAGATCCTGGCTGCGGGCTCACGCTCTCTTCGGCGCGAAACCATGCGCTTGACCTTTCTGGTCGAACTCTTCGGCGGATCTGCCACCAGCAGCGCCGTCGATGAGGTCATGCGCACTGGCCACGTCGGCGCCGAGTATGTCGAGTACGTCCTGCGCCACAAGAAGGGACTCACGCCATGTGCTCCGCCTCTGCATCTTGGCGACCCAGCGCTCGACGGCATCGCTCTGCGCGAACCCGACCTTGCCATGTACGACCAGCTCGTCGCGCCCGCCATGACCCGTGATCCCGGCGAGCTGCCATCCGACCCCACCGCCCAAGGAGAGCCACAATGAAAAGTCACGAGGATCCAAGTCAGGTCGAAGTCCTCATCGAAAAACTCCGCTGGCTTCGCCTGCCGGGCATGGCCGCCACCGTCAAGGATCTGCTCGAACGCGCTGGCAAGGACAACCTCACCCCAGCCGCGGTCATCGACTGTCTGTGCGATGGCGAGAAGCACAGTCGCATTCGCAGCTCCGTCGAGCGCAGAATCAAAGACGCTCGGTTCCCAGAGATCAATACCGTCGACGCCTTCGACTTCGATTTCGACCCGGCCCGCAAGCGGCTGCGTGCTCGCTACCTCGCCTTGCACGACCTCGATTTCATCGCCAAGGGCACCAATCCGCTTTTCATTGGCAACCCGGGCACCGGCAAGACCTTCCTCGCGCGGGCTCTGGCTTTCAGAGCCTGCCAGGCCCAGAAACGTGTCGTCTTCACCTCCGCCCCGCGCATGCTGACCGACCTGCACGGCGCCGACATCCACGGCTCCCTCGACCGGGCCTTGCGCCGCTACGTGCGTGCAGACCTCCTGGCTGTCGATGATTTCGCTGTCCTCGCCATGGACCCGGCCCAGGCCAAACTCGCCTTCCAGGTCATTGCCGAACGCTACGACTACAGGCGCGCAACACTCATCACCACCAACCGCCCGTTTAAGGATTGGACCAAGGTCTTTCCTGACCCGCTCAATGCCGAGGTCATCGCCAAACGCCTCACCGAGCGCTCAGAGACCTTCCTCCTCGACGGGAAAGGCTTCAAGCCGAACAGTCTCTGAGCACGCCCAGCCTGTCCGGGAAGGAACCCATCAGCCCCGCGTTGCCGCAGCCCTCAGCGGCAGGTGCCCTACGCCAATCCTCGGCCGACGGGCAGCGCGGAGATCTGTCTCCGCGCCACCGGGTGGGCTCCTGGTACCCGGTGATGCTGGTGGAACTGGTACCCTCGGTCGCCGCTGGCGACACCGGCTGCGTGTCCGTCGTCGACGAGCTCACGTCTGTTAGGGTCACGAGCGGCGCCAAATCGCTCTATTCGTTGGAGCAGACGCTGCCCTACTGCGCGCGTGGAGTTGAGATTCACTCTTCAGGTTGTGACGGAAACAGCATTCAGCGTGGCTTGAGCCAGCTCAGATATGCCATGCCCAGCATGATCGCGATGACTCTGCGGAGCCAGGTACAGACCTGGCACGACGAGGATCTCTCCATTCACTTCCTGGTCCCGATTCTTGTGACCACAGCCGAGCTCTGGGTTCTCCGTCCGGAGGTGGGCATCGACGACATTCACGCGGCCGAGGACCTTCACGAGGTCGCTTCCGAGGTTCCTGCGCTGATCCACTATGAGAAACAAACACCCAACTTAGAGGTTTACGCGTCAGGTATCGAGGAGCAACTCATCAAACGCTACCCCGTCGTCCTCGAAAGGATCCAGCAGATTCAGGCACTCACCGGCAAAGACTACAGCCATCTTCCAACAACTTTTGAACTCGACCATCGCTTTGAATTTGCAGGGCAGAACGTCCTCATCGTCACCCTTCGTCACTTCAAGAAGATTATTGGTCGCCTGAAGCGTGACATCGGTCTCGTGGGCAGAGACCTCGAACGCGTAGGCAGGCTTGAGGCCGATATTCCTGCCAAGAGGACGTCGATAGTGCCGGCTAACAAGCCGTTGAAGCGGATGGTCGGCCGCAGACGGCCGCCCACCGCTTAACGGCAAAGCGTTAGCCGGACAGAAACATGAACATCGCCCTGACAGTCGCAGCGCTTATTGTCGCCTCCCCTCCTGCGAACGTAGGAGCGTACCACCCGGTGACAGTCGTGGAGGACGACCAAGAGATTCGGCGTGCTGTTGGCACGAAGGACGACGGTACTTTTGTCCTCGGAGCACGCGAGGCCGAGGCGCCGAGGGAAGTACTTGCCCGCTACTTGGACAAGGAGCTGCGCTATGAGAAATCCACCGCGCGGGTTCGCACTTTGCGGAGAGTTCTGGCGAGCCGGTTCGGCTACTTCTGGCACTGCGGCGGGTACACGAGACCTGGCGGTCGCTACTCATTCTGCACGATGGTTCAAGGTGGGATACCCGGCTCGAACCTTCGAACGAAACGCTTTCCCGAGATCTTCGACGGCGGGACGTATGTCTGCCGTTGTCACTACAGTTTTCGGCTCGATGCTATATTCTGGCTAGAGTGCAATGGTGAAACGTAGCGCCGGCAAGGACGCGCTGCCGGCTAACAAGGCGTTGAACCCGACGGTCGGCCGCGGACGGCCGCCCGCGGGTTAACGCCAAAGCGTTAGCCGTTCACTCGATGGCCGGTTTGTAGTCGGGGAAGGTTAGGAGTACAAGGAAGACAACATGGATGAAAACGATGCTTGGTATCGCGTATTCATGGACGGCCGGTGGAGGCTCGAGGATCTATATACCTTCCCCCACACGTTCTCACAGTGTTACTCATTCATCTACTGCCTGGACTCCAAGCTTGAGCCACGCGACCGCGAGCGAATAGATGAGGCCTTTGCTGGCTACCCATGGAAGGGCGGCTATAGCTACGTAAATATCTACACGGTTCTTCACTACCAAGTACCCCAGCATTTCAGACCCGTTCTCAAGGCCATCTCCTACGCCTCACCGGGTTGGCTAGACATTCTTCTGAATCCCGATGTCGCAATACAGGTGGCAAAGTCCGTGGGAATTCTTGCCAGCTCCGGGCTGGCGGCTGTGAAAGCGTACTCCGCCGCAACAAAGTACATCGCTCAGATACCGGTAGAGCGAAAACGCGCGCGTCTCGAGAAGATGCGTCTGTCCCAAGCGGAACAGCGGGCGTTCTTTGCCATCTGCGACGACTTGGCCAGGTTTCTTGGTTTCAAGAACGTCAAGCAACTCCATGAACGCACCGGCGATCCGGAGGTCACCAGCAAGTTGCTCCTCGCTCACTATCGTCGGATCGATAGACTTTTGGAGTTCAGCAAGGACGGTAAGGCGAGGTTACCGGAAGAAGTGACGGCTAACCAGCCGTTGCAGCGGACGGGGCGGAAACCGCCCCGCCGCTGAACGGCAAGGCGTTCGGCGGTCGCGACCAGCATCTGGGAAGAAACGTCGTGATGGAATTCATGTTTCGCTACATGCTCTGCTCCGCTTTCGCGTTCATGGCTGGTTGGTTGGCCATGTGTGCACTTTTGAGTGAAGTATCCCGCTGGTCGGTCCTTGCCAAGCGCTTTCCCGGTGGTCCGCGCCCCTCAGGCACTGTGTTGGGCAGCCAAGTCCTCGCGGTTGGAATCGTACGCGAGCGACGCGCTACCCTGCTGGTCCCGACATCCGAAGGAGTCCATATGCGTGCCATATGGCTATTCCGATTCTGGCGCCCTCCCGTCTTTCTCCCGTGGGCCGAGGTAGAGCTGGTATCAAGTCGGCATGGCCGCTGGGGCCGATCACACAAGCTCAACCTCGGTGGCGGCATAGCCACGATCCGAGTCAAGGACGAGGCACTCCGCGTTTTCATCCCATTCCCCACGCCGGTTACTGCTCACTCGTAGCGCGGGGACGATTGGAAGCGCCGCCGAACAAGCCGTTGCAGCGGATGTGGTCGCCGCAGAGACATCGGCGTAGAATCGTCGGGCCGGCTTGGCGGCGCCCACACCGCTGAACGGCAAATCGTTAGACGCACACGAGTTCAATCGATGGCTATCCCTGAGTTGGAACGAGAGAGAGTCACCCGCGCGCTCAGTCGCTTCTGCGACAAGGTGCCCGTCGAGATCCGGGACCGGCTGACCCACAACTTTCGTTTCGTCCGGTCAGACGTGGAGCTGTTCGATCGCCGTCCGCATTTCCAGGACCGAACCCGTTACACGGAACTCACGGTCGCGAAATTCCGGTACAACGCCAAGCGCGGGTCGTGGACGCTTCTGTGGTCCGATCGCAACTCCCGCTGGCACACCTACGAGGGGTTCGAAGACCGGCGGAACTTCGTCGATCTCCTACACGAGGTGGAGAAGGACCCGACGTGCATCTTCTGGGGGTGACGGTGGCGTCTAACAAGCCGTTGAAGCGCTGAACGGCAAATCGTTGGACAGACTACCCACCGGCAGATGAACGCGATGAACCGCAAACTGATCATGATTGTTCTAATCGCGTTCGTAGCGATTTCGGGTGCGGCCTGGTACTTGGTGTTTCCACCTGGCTACCCGATCTACCTCATGTTGCCCGGGGAACAATCCAGCGTCGAGAGACGGGTCTGTGGTGCCTGGTACCCAGAAGGTTCGGGCCAATGGTGGCTTATCGTGGAGCGCGGCGGAGTCCTCGACAAGGAACTCCGAAGCGCAACAGGAATCAAGTTCGAAATCGACAACGGGAGCGGCCTCTCGGACGTTCAACTCGCACAGGAGGAGCCATATCGACCCGACCCAAGCAGCATCGCGCACGCCCTTTATCAGGGGTGTTCCCGGTTCTTGGTGTCGAGATCCGCTCCCGCGAAACTAACAGCGATTCATTTGGAGAGGCGGCGACCTTGAATCGGCGTATCGGCTTTGCGCTGTCCAACAAGCCGTTGAAGCGGATGGTCGGCCGCAGACGGCCGCCCACCGCTTAACGGCAAAGCGTTCGGCGGAGGCTCCATCAACCAATGCGTCCATACCTGGAAGACCTGATTGCTCGGCTCGCCGACCAGACGCCTACACCATCATCGTCAAGTTCCGTTTCCTGGCTCGCCCACCGTGAAGCGGAAGCCCTGACCGATGGCACGATGGTCGGTGAGCTAGCTGCGAGTGTACCAACCGAGCGGTCCAAACACCGCCGCAGGTCATGCTACTTCGCCATTGGCAAGATTGGCCACAACCTACGTGACGCCGGAGCCGCGGCTGTGCTGCTGTCTCTGCTTGAAGGCGAAAGAGATAAGTACAATCTCGCCACGCTGCTTGAGTGCATCGGCGAGATCCCGAAGGCGTCAGAGTGCGATCTCTCGACGGTGTACGGGCTACTTCAGGACAAGCGTTGGCTCGTTCGTCATGCAGCCATCAGGGCACTGAACAATTCCGCGAGCCCGGAGGCCGAGCAGCGACTGCTGCACCACCTCGCGGAAACGACCGATCCCGATGACCAGGTCTACTGCCACGCCGTTCTCAATCGGATCGGCACACGGCGAGCCATTGGGCCGATCGAACTCAATCTCAAGTCCCGGAAGCGCGACGTGAAGCTCTCTGCACAGTCGGCGTTGGCCGCGATCCGGGCACGGCACGCATGAGCATATCGGTGGCTCACTTTTCTAAACCACGGCCCCGCCGAACAAGCCGTTGCAGCGCTCGGCCGCGGATGGCCGCTCGCAGCTTAACGGTAAATCGTTAGCCAGTCATCAATCCCAGTTCCTCGGTCAAAATGCGGTGCAAGGACAAGAATCCAACCTTTGGTAGAAATGGCACAGCCAGAATCTGCCTTATGGGCGTGCTAGCCGCACTCTCCCTCTCCACCTCGTGGAACAGCTTCGGGTCCAGATGGCACGGGCCCATTTGTGCCGGGGGATCTTCCGATAACGAGCTTCTAAAATGCGTGGCCAGATACTCCAGGCCCCGACTGTCGCCGGCGGACATTCGGCGGTTCATCGAACATGGCAGTCTCGAGTGCTTCGTCCGCGGGTATCGTGCGTCCATAAGGGTGGGAATCCACACCGCCGGTTGGAATCGCGGGTTCGGGCTCTCCTCAGAAATCCTGGCCACTTTGGCCCGGATCGGACTGGGAGTGGATTTTGATCTGTACTTATATGGTGATGAAACCGACGGTGGCGTCTAACATGCCGTTGAAGCTGTCGATCGGCCGCGGACGGCCGCTCGCAGCTTAACGGCAAGGCGTTAGCCCGACCTCGCTTTTGATGATGAACCAACGATCACTCATACCCGCGCTTCTTGCCTTGTCGCTGGGCGCGTGCATGCCGCCATCTTGGGGCGCCGGTGCGCTTCTTCATCCAGGGAAGACAATTGCCGCAGACAGATCAAGCTGGCCACACGAGACCCTCTGGTTCAACGGCTCAGGCGTCCGTTTGAAAGGCCGGTGGTTCAAGACCGCAGAACCTCGACGGGGCACGATCGTCTACTTGCATGGAGTCGCCGACAATCGAGGATCCAGCGCCTCAATCGCTGCGCACTTCCTGCCCCGAGGTTTCGATGTGGTTGCCTACGATAGCAGGGCACACGGAGAGTCTGAAGGCGATGCCTGCACGTACGGCTACTACGAGAAGGCTGATCTGAGCAGGGTCTTGGACAAGATCTCAGGTCCTGGCCCCATCCTGTTGCTGGGATCATCACTGGGCGCGGCTGTCGCCCTTCAGACGGCGGCCGAAGACAATCGGGTGGCGATCGTCGTCGCGGTCGCTACATTTTCCGACCTGCGAACCGTGGCATCGGAGCGTGCCCCCTTCTTCGCGAGCAAGGGCAACATCGATAACGCCCTGCGGATTGCAGAAGATCTGGCGAAGTTCAAAGTGGACGATGTCAGCCCAGTCTTGGCCGCGGCCAGGATCGAGATCCCTGTAGTCGTCATACATGGCGAGTCCGACAAGGAAACACCGCCGGCTCACTCGGTCCGCGTGCATGGTGCGCTTCACGGACCGAAGGAGCTTGTTCTTGTTCCGCGCGCCGGACACAACGACAGCATCAACGGAAGCACGTGGACCGCTATTGATGCCTGGATAGAAAGGTGGATCCTTGCAAAGAAGGCGGGCTAACATGCCGTTGAAGCTGTCGATCGGCCGCGGACGGCCGCTCGCCGCTGAACGGCAAGGCGTTCGACGGACAGTCGCGGGTTTCGGGAAGGTTCCTCGGATGTTCGCTGGCGGGAATATGTTTGCGACGGCGGCCGGCGATCTATCGGCGCGAGGCGCACCATTGGCGGCGATGCGGGCTCGCGGCTGGCGATGCGGGAAGGTCAACGAGCCTGTGGTCGCGAGATCGGTAGCGAAGTTGGGCGATCGGGGAACGGCTCTCGCGGACGAGTCGCAGTGGTCCCTGCCATTGCCGTCGAACAAGCCGTTGCAGCGCTCCCCACCGCAGGGACATCGTAGTATCATCGAGAGCCCGGCTAGGCGGCCGCACGCAGCTTAACGGCAAAGCGACGGACGCAGCCATGATTCGCTTACCTTCAGCGCTCCTCATATTCTGGGCAGGTTGCACCCCCGCAGTCCGCGGAGTTCAGCTGTGCCATCCCGAGGCAGCGCGCAGTCCTGGGAGCGATGCCTCTGTGCCTGTCCGGAGCCAGAACAACGGTTACACGTCGGCGCCTGCGCTGCCGCCAGAGAAGCTCACACCGGAGTCACTCGAAAGATTCGGAGATCCAGAAACCTGGGCCAGAGACCGCCACGATACGCTTCAGCCAACGGCGTATGGGTACTTGCGTCTGGAGGACGGGTGGATGGTGATGTTCTGTTTCAAGCACATTCCCGATGATGAGGCCGGCCGCGCGGTTGAGATGGCCAAGGATGGTTCTGGCATCCAGATGAAGCACAAAGATGCACGCCTGGCAGTTGCAGAGGTGAGGTTGCATTCGTGCAGGGAGTGATGTCGCCGTCGAACAAGCCGTTGCAGCGCAGTCGCCGCAGAGAAATTGGAGTAACATCAACGAACCGTTCGTGCGGCGGGCTCGCCGCTGAACGGCAAGGCGTTCGACAGACCGCCACCCTATGACTTCCACGAAACGCAGAACCACCGCACCGAATTTGGCGATCATCATCGCCTGGCTCACGGCTTGTCCATTGGCTATCGCATCGGAAAAGGTCACATCAAAGGATATCGTCCTTACCGGTACGGTTGGATCGATCTTCCAGGTGGATGCTCCGCCGCCGTCCATCGAGAACTGGGGCGTCTACCTCAATGTTGAGAAGGTGAGGAAGGGCGCCTACTCGGAGCCTACGTTCACGTTCACCGTGCACAGCCCGGTGCGGATGGGACTGTGGGTTGGATGTCGCTACACAATCGAGGCCACCTGGAACGGGCAGCGGTACGAAGTGCGCATGTCCGGGATCAAGGTTGAGGTCTGTAATCGATGATCCGCTTCGAGGCTGTCGAACCAGCCGTTGCACTGACGATCCCGCCGAAGGGACATTGTAGTAACATCAACGAACCGTTCGTGCGGCGGGCTCGCCGCTGAACGGCAAGGCGTTCGACGGACGCACTCTTGCTAGGGTGACGTCATTCCGGCAGCGGCTTGAGTTTGAGAAGCGCCACAACCGTCAACACCATTGCGAGCAAGCTGAACACTGCTGCAAATGGGAAGAAGAATACCAGTTCATCGATGCCCCAAGCCAATAGGATGATGGATATCAACAGGCAGAGCTTGCGCGCAAAAGCGGGGCTTTGTGTCGCAGAACCGGACACGACCCAGAGCATGGCGGCGATCAACAACAATGCCAAACTGGCAGCGAAGCCATACCCGTCGTAGTAGTCTCCAAGGCTTCTCACTGCGCCCATGAATGGAAATCTGTTTTCGGTCATCTGTCGTACAACCTCCCGTTTTGCCGGGTCGGGCGTTTCCTTCCACGACAAATGGCCGAAGGTATGCCCACCATCATGCGCAAACATGACGATGGAGGCGATTCTGAGTAGCACTTTCGGTTTCATCGGACCTCCCAAGCTTTGAACTGGAGCATTCTGGAATTTTCCGCGCGCAACCGCAAGCGCGCGCTGGCGAGCCTCGCCGACACCCTGGCGCCCCGCCGTCGATCAAGCCGTTGCAGCGCGATCCCGCCGCAGGGACATTGGTGTAACATCAACGAACCGCTCGTGCGGCGGGCTTGCCGTTGAACGGCAAGGCGTTCGGCAGACAGCGGGTGGTTCAGCGGTAGACTTCTCGCCGGTTGCCCACCTTCACGATGGTCACCAATTTCATCGTGTCGTCGATCTCGTAGAGAATGCGGTAGTCGCCTTGGCGAATGCGGTACTTCTCCGCGCCGCTGAGCTTCTCGCAGCCGTTGGGTCGCGGGTTGCTCCCGAGCAGCTGAATCTTGGCGACAACGCGCTGACAGTCGGCCTTCCGAAGATCGCCGATCTCCCTGGCAGCCGAACGCTTGACTTCGAGTCTATAGTTTTCCACGTCGCTTCAGATCGCTAACGAGGTTCTCAAAGGACGACGTGGGCTCCTTCGCTCGGGCTCGGAACGCCTCCAGATCTTCGGCGTCCTCAGCTAGTCCCGCGCGAACGGCGTTGTTCACAAGTTCAGACACCGACAAATCCGTCTCCGCGGCTTTGACGCGAAGGGCGCGGTGTAGTGTCGGCTCCAAGTAAACGGTGGCTCTCTTCGCCTGTGCCATGGTAGACATTATGACGTCATGACGTTCTGACGTCAAGACGCGGGATGCTGCCGAACAAGCCGTTGACTGTCGATCGGCCGCAGACGGCCGCTCGCAGCTTAACGGCAAGGCGTTAGCCAGTCACCGACACGCGAGGCGAGTGGAGTTCGATCGGCAGGACTCGTGCAAAATGCGTGAAGTCCGCATCCGTCGTTAGGATGCCGAACCCTCTTCGTGCGGCAGTTGCACAGATGAGGAAGTCCGTGTTGGAACCCTGGATGCCACTTGCTCGGCATCTGTTAAAGAAAGAGGCGGCTTCCTCGTAGTCCTCAGCTTCCAATAGTATGTCCGGAAACGCGCGAAGATTACTTCGCAGGGTTTCGAACTGCTGTTCCCCGCGGACGCCGGAGAGGAGTTCCTGTCTGACGGGCCCCAGCATGGCCGCCCGGCCTTCTCGTACCAGCTCGGTCAGCTCCCTCGTTTCAGCGCTGACCGACGATCGCTGTCTGCGAAGCGCAAGCGACCAGACGGAGGTGTCGATGATAATGTTCATGCGCGGCGGCGTTGCTGCTTGTAGTTGTATTTGGGATCAAAGTCGACCTTCCCAAACAGGTCCAGGATCTGCGCCTGCTTCCGGCGCTGGACGTACTCCTGTAGAGCCTGCGTCACGGTACCCTTCTTCGTCCGCTGCCCTCCTACGCGGAGGGCTTCGTTCAGCAGCCGGTCATCGATAGCAAGGTTGGTCGCCATGTGTAGAAGTCTACACACATCCAGATGAGGTGCAAGTGCTGGCTAACAAGCCGTTGCAGCGACCCCGCCGCAGGGACATTGGTGTAACATCAACGAACCGCTCGTGCGGCGGGTTCGCCGCTGAACGGCAAGGCGTTAGCCAGACATGGACATCCCTTCGCGCGCGCAAAAACAGACACGGGAAACTGTGGCGCATGTCACCATGGCTCAGCAAGGACTAGACGTTTCGATGGTCCTCTTCATGTCCAAGCACTACTATCGTCCGGAGCCTATCTGCATCTACACCGGAGCGTCATGAACAGACATTGGATATGCGTTTGGGGAACCAGCAGCGCAGTCTTTGCATGCGTCTTGGTAGGGATCCCGCCACAGGCGGCGGCAGACGTCGCTGCGAATTCTGAAATGTCCCAGCCGGTTCTCACCGATTCACGTTTGGGCGGGCCACAGCTGAATGCATTCGCAGCTATGGTTGATGAACCTGAGAGGGTGTCCTGTAGGAAAACTAGGCAGAAATTTGCGTTTTCTTCAGGGCGGATGGAAATGGGTTCATGTCGACCCGATACCCTACCGACTTAA
>OCTA010003551.1_pt1 | contig 13825 bp, 18 predicted proteins | sample 1538991 | NCBI WGS metagenome assembly OCTA01 (sample SAMEA3539302, study PRJEB22396) | soil metagenome | biome: tundra; feature: field; material: soil | place: USA | collected 2010-05 | depth 0.15 m
AAATGGACCTTGGGCAGATCCGCCCTCGGAAGCCAAACGGCTCGGCGCGCGGACGGCCGGCAACGAACGGGCGTAACCTCTTCCGCATCCAGGCCGCAGACTGGGTCTTGGTGGACAACGCGAAGTCTTCACTCGGCTCACGTTAGATTCAAGCTGCGACATCCGGACCACGTCACCGGGCCGGGTCATGATTGCCACAGTCGGAAATTCCGTTACGAAGGAGCCCTCATGAGTCATTCCGTCCCCGCCGCGAGCGTCCCCGAAGGCACCGTCACAGGAGTCGACGAGTATGCCGTCGGGAACAACGGGAACTACTTCGCTGTCGGTCGCAAGTGCCGCCACCTGCGCGCCGACCTCGCAAGCGGCAGCATTGACGAAGACGGCTGCCTCGTGTGCCCCTGGCACGGGTCAAAGTACGACGTCGGCACAGGGCGGATGGTCAGCGGCCCCCAGGGGATCTTCGCCAAGATCCCCGGCCTCAGTGCGAGCTTCAAAATGCTCACCTGGGTGATTCCGCTAAAACGCGGCACGATCGAAAAACGTGGCCCATCCCTCTACATCGAGTAGGTCATCCAAAGCGGGCTTGGCGGCTTGCGAGCGGCATACGCGTCTGAGGTAGCGCCGATGGGGGTGGCCTGTGCTAGTCGCGGAGGCTATCCGAAGAGCGGCTTCGGCGCAGCGTACCGCAAGATAGGGCGGCCCGACGCTGGTGCCGCGCCAGGGCCAGCCGAGACTCGTCCGTGGCGATCACCGCATGAAGAATCGACCACAGGGTCCGCAACCCTGTTCCCACCGTGGACGAAAGAGCCCATCGGGGCAGGGTCGCGAAAGGCCGCACTGGGAAGACGACCAGTCCGCGTACGGCCGGGGACGGCGGCAAACAGGACACTGGACTTCGGTAGCCACCCAAGCCAGTGAGGCGTCCCACGATGGGATTCGGGCCGCCCATAGGACGGTGTGAGCGGGTCGGAGTCCCTTGGTGTCGTGAATCTTGGCCGAGTCGATCCCGACCAGTGCGGCCCCTCGCTGGACCAGCATTCTTCGCGCCCGCCTCGGTGACGTGTCGAGGGCGCGATCGCTGGAGCGCCCGGTCGCCAGTGCCGATCCCATCCAGCGCGCAGCAGCACCACCGCCCTGTCGATGTCGACATCGAAGAACGCGGTGGGACCTATCGCCCCGGCCAACGTCGAAAACCACAGCAGGGAGCAGCACGCGGTGCTCAAGCAACAGGCCCGCGAGATCGTCCAAGTCGCGAAAGCGGTGCGCCGGGTGTCGGGGTAGGTCCTGTGTTGGCGACCTAGGGGGCTGGTAGCGCCGCCGTCCGGCTCGCCTCGAATCCTGTGGCCGGCGATGGCCCGCGGTAACTCAGCCGAACAAGGCATCGGCCAGCGTGGTGAATCCGGCGACAGGATCAGCCCCGACAGAGGTGAGCAACTGGACAGCGACGTGGTCAGCACCAGCATTCAGATGCTCGGTGACACCGGCAGCAACCGTGTCGGCATCACCGTGAACGACCAGCGCGTCGATGAGTCGGTTGCTTCCGCCACCGGCTAGATCGGCGTCGGTGTAACCCAGTGAGCGCAGGTTGCTTGTGTAGTTGACCAGGCCCAGGTACCGCTTCGCGATGGGGCGCCCGATCGACAGTGCTCTGACCGAGTCGGCATCCAGGACTACCTTCTGCTCAGGGGCCAAGAGAACTCCAGAACCCATAATCTCCCTGGCCCTGCGGGTGTGCTCAGGGGTGGTCAGGTAGGGGTGGGCGCCGGCGGCACGCTCGGCCGCCAGGGTAAGCATCTTGGGCCCAAGAGCGGCCAGCACTCGACGCCCGATCGGGACCTGCGCTGAGTCGAGCTCGTCGAGGTACTGCGCCAACGCCTCGTAGGGTTTCACGTAGCGTGCCCCGGTCGCTTCAGGATGGCCGACGCCGATGCCGAGCAGGAAGCGGCCTGGGTGCCGGGCTTCGACGCGGTGGTAGGACGCCGCCACCGGTACAGCTTCATCCTTCCAGATGTTGACTATCCCGGTTGCCACCGTGAGGGTGGTGGTCGCGTCCAGGAGTTGTTCGGCGAGGCGGAGGTCGCCGCTGGGTGATCCGCCAATCCAGATGGCCCCGTAGCCCAGTCGCTCCAGAGTCACCGCCAGTCGAGGTGACAGCTGAGCCGCCGAACGCCAGACGCCGATCTTGCCGAGTCCGTCAAACATGCCCTGAGCTCCGTCCGAGTGATTCCTTGGCCAACGATGACCCCAAACCCGCCAGCCGTAATTCCCGCCGTAAGACAGTTGGCACCATCCACCACCGGGGTGACCGTCCCCACCCGGATCGACAAACCAGACACTAGACCGACCGCGAAGATACGACAGCATCACGTCGCCCGACGGCGCCGGGACACGACCCAACTCTCACGGTATGTCTTCTGAGGCTGCCACAGCGTTGGTTGATATCGCGGCGCGTCGTGCGATGAGCAGGGCGGGTGAACACGCCGAACGATCGGCACTTCGCAGCGTCGGTAGCAACTCCACACAAGGGCACCTTCGATGAGCGAGCCGTTTTCCGCCGACAGCGAACTGACCCACATCCTCGTGGTCGCCGACGCAGACCGCAGCCGGGACCTCTACCGCGATGTGCTTGGAGCCAAGGTCCTACCCGAGTACGGCGGCACCAGTGTGGTCATGTCAGTCGCCGGAACCTGGCTCCTTCTGGTCACCGGAGGCGAACCGACACCGGACAAGCCAGCACTAACCTTCGCCCCCCAGAAGGCGACCGAATCAGCCACGCGATGACCTTCCGTGTCGCGGACTGCGGGCAGACCTACGCGACACTGTCGAGTCGCGGGGCGGTCTTCCTGACCCCGCCAATCGACAACGGGCCTGAGATCCGGTGCTTCTTCCGCGACCCTGACGGGCACCTCATCGAGCTCAGCCAAGCGCAGTGAAGGCCGTGCTGCCAAGAACTCCGCCCCGCACCGAGTCCAAGCCTTCAGCGGCATTCAACTGCGGTTCTGTGCCCCGCGACGTCGCTGGATTGCCGAAGTGATCAGCTCGACTGACTGTTCAAGGGCGGGTCAATGACCTCCTGACCGACGACTGCATCCGCCGCTGGGTATTCCACGAGCGCGAGTATGCGGTTCGCCATGAACCGAGCGGTGCGGACAGGCGTGCCGCTGCGCGTCACCTCGGTGACCTCAACGATGCCTCGACCGGTGTTGATCTCCACCCGACGACCGTTTCGAGTCGCGGCCACGTCGTATATGCGGACCTTGTCGCCCGCGTCTATGACGATCTCGACTCGGTCGCCGCGCACGGTCCGATTCTACCGCGGGAGCTTCCGTGCGTCCGCTCCACGAAGGCTCAGCGCCACGACGTCAGCGACGTTGCTGGTCGTGGCCTATCACCGCGAATTCGCGATCCAGCCCTGGTTCTGCTTCCTGTGTGAGGCCCGGTGGACAGTTCGGTAGTCGCCGCTCGAGCGCCGACCTCATGGCGTCAGCACGGAATCGGGTCTTGACGTAGTTGTGCGGTGCACCCTACCGTTGTATTCAGTCTATCGATTGATCAAGGAGTAGATTGAATAATGAACGACGGGCCAGACGTAGACGACAGGCTCGATCGGGCCTTCATGGCCCTGGCCGACCCGGTACGACGGCGAATGATCGCTCGGCTCAGCCGGGGATCGGCCACCGTCAATGAGCTCGCAGAACCGTTTGCGATCACCAAACAGGCCGTCTCGAAGCACATCCAGGTCCTCGAGCTGGCCGGGCTGGTCACACGCACGCGGGACGCGCAGCGCCGACCGGTGCACCTGAACCCGCAGACGCTCGAATCACTCACCGCCTGGATCGACAGCTATCGACTGATCCACGAACAGCAGTTCCGGCGTTTAGACGCCGTACTCGACACCATGAGAGCGGAAGAAAGATGAGCACCAACCCTGTCACCATCACCGCGCCAGAGGGCGTGCCGTTCATCGAGATCGTGCGCGACGTCGACGCCCCGGTCGAAGCCGTCTACCGAGCTCACTGCGAACCCGAGCTTGTCGCGCGGTGGCTTGGCCCGTACGGCTACGACATGAAGATCGAGCGCTGGGACATGCGGACCGGGGGCGGCTACCGCTACGTCCACGTCAACGAGAAGGGCGAGGAGTTCACCTTCAACGGCGTCTTCCACGTCGCACGTCTGAACGAGTTCGTCGTCCAGACGTTCGAGTTCGAGGGCTTCCCGGATGTCGTCAGCATCGAGACCCTCCGCTTCCAGAACCTGGGCAACGCACGCACCCGCCTCGCCATCCACAGCACCTACCCCAGCCAAGAGGCGCGGGACGGAATGATCGCCAGCGGCATGGCCAAGGGCGTCACCCAGGGCTACGAACGTCTCGACACCGTCCTCGCCGAACTCTGAGCGCCCTGACTGTGGTCACGCGGCCCCGGTCCCGAAACAGAAACGCTAAGCGACGCGTCGAGTTGGACACCCTCGACCGAGTCCGTGGTGCCGTTCAGGATCGCCCGCGAGCATCCGAGCCAAACGCCGCGGCGGTGGCGATAGGGCATGACCGGTGACACGGATCGAGAACGAGGCGGGTTCTACCAGGAGGTCGCTGGCCCGACCCCGCTGGCGAGCCGAGTCAAAGGCCGCCATCAGCGCCCGCGGATGGCTGGCCGGGTCTCTCACGTAGTCGCCAACCGTCGTGAGCGGGATCACGCCGTAAGGTCGCGGCGGCGCCATCCAAGGTAGCCAAGAGCCGCCAGTACCGCAGCGGCGGCGGTAAGGGCGACCAGCGAGACGACACCGCTGGAGCCGACGGGCAGCAGCGGAGAGTGCTGGAACGGAGACAGGTCCATCAGCCACTGCGGAGCGTTCCACAACACCCCGAACTCACCCAGCGCGATGAACACAGCCAGCAGTCCCCAGACCGCCGCGGTAAGGCGGGGGGCCCAGCCGAAGACGACCAGCACCGTGCTGGCGATCACCCAGGCGGCGGGGATCTGAGCCAAGGAGGCCAGAGTGGCGCGGCCGACCTGAGTGCTGTCGTGCAGGGCGAGCGCCGCACCGGCACCAACCGACAGCCCTGTCAGCAGCATCAGCAGGGCCACCCCGCCCAGCGCCGCGCAGTAGTGACTGGTAGCCCAGCGGACGCGGGTCGTCGCGGTGCCCAAGAGGGCTTCCGTGTGACCTGCGACCTCTTCGCTGCGTAGGTGGTTGGCCGCGGAAAGGCCGTAGGCGGCCGCGAGTATCCCCATGATGGCGATCTCGGCGGCCATGAAGGCATCGGTCAGGGCTTGGGCACCACCGAGCTTCTTGATCAGGTCCTGCGAATTCGGTGAGGTCAGGAATTGGGTGACGTTGCTCGCAAGCGACCCGATGACAACGCCAAACACCACAACGGCGACCGCCCAGGCAGCGAGCATGCGGACCTGCAGACGTACAGCCAGGTCCCAGACCCCATGCAGGGCCCCGTGCGCCGGGCCGGGACGCTCTTCACGCAGGCCTGCGCCGAGGTCTCGGCGGGCCCGCAGGACGAAGGTCACCGGTACCAAGGCGAGGCACAGCGCCAGCGGCAGAGCCAGCACCCACCAGTGGTCCCCGGCAAAAGCTCGGACCTGCTGGTTCCAGCCGATCGGGGACAACCATGACAGCGCTGACGGGCCCGGTTGAGCGAGGTCGCCCACCGCGCGCAGGGCGTACGTAATCGCGATGACGATCACGCCCAGCCCGGTGGCGGCGCGGGCGCTGGTGGTCAGCTGGGCGCCCACCCCGGCCACGGCACTGAATGCCATCCCGGTGGCAGCCCAGCCGAGTCCGAACGCGAGCGAACCAGCAGCCGGCAGCCCGGTGGCTGCCAGAGCTGCCCCGCTGGCCAGTCCCAGGACCACGCTGGCGCCGAAGCTGATCACGAGGGCGGCCGCGAGCGGAGCGTCGCGCCCCAACCGCCCGCCGCTGAGCAGCTCCAGCTGCCCGCTCTCCTCGTCGGCACGAGTGTGCCGGATAGTGACAAAGACCATGAGCACGGCGAGCACAGCTGTCATGAACGCGGTGTACTTGATCATCGACAGGGCACCAAGCGACGACGGGTCATAGACCCGCCCGAACAGCGCCACCATGGAGGCTGTGCCGTTGATGGTATTGGCCGCATCGATGCGGCTGGCCTGATCGGGGAACAGACCTGCTCCCGCCGACGCGCTGGAGCCAGCCATGACGGCGAACGCGAGGATCCACACTGGCAGCAGCCAGCGGTCCCGGCGAAGTCCTAGCCGGACCAGGGCGTTGGTTCCGGCCAGAGTCTCACGCATCGTCGGACCGCCGCGGCCTGGAGGCGACCGCACCCGTGGGCTCACCGTCTGTCGAAGACCCATAGTGCCGCAAGAAGAGGTCCTCCAGAGTCGGGGGCTGACTGGTCAGCGCGTGCAGGCCGGCGGCGGTCAGCGCCTGCATCAGCGGGGCCAGACCAGACGGTTCGACCTGGGCGCTGACCCGTTGGCCGGCCACGACCACGTCGTGGACCCCGGACAGTAGCGCCAAGCCCTGCGGCACGGTAGCGACGTCGGCGGTGATCGAAGTCCGGGTGAGGTGCCGCAGCTGCTCGAGCCGACCGGTCTCCACCACCTTGCCGGCGCGGATGATGCTGACCCGGTCAGACAGCGCCTCCGCCTCGCTGAGGATGTGGCTGCTCAGCAGCACGGTGCGCCCCTGGTCGCGCATTTCACGAACGCACCCACGAAACGAGTCCTCCATCAGCGGATCCAGACCGCTGGTGGGCTCGTCCAGAAGGAACACCTCGGCGTCGGTGGCCAAGGCGGCGATCAGGGCTACCTTCTGCCGGTTTCCCTTGGAGTAGGTTCGAGCCTTCTTGGTCGGGTCCAGATCGAACATCTTCAGCAGAACGTCCCTCCGGGCCTGGTCCTGCCCACCCTGAAGTCGGCCGAGCAGGTCAATCACCTCACCGCCGGTCAGGTTCGGCCACAGCGCCACATCGCCGGGGACATACGCCAACCGGCGATGCAGCGTTGCCACGTTGCGCCAAGGATCCATCTCCAGCACCCGGGTGGAGCCACCGTCGGAGCGCAACATTCCCAGCAGCAGCCGAAGTGTCGTCGACTTGCCCGCACCGTTCGGGCCCAGGAAGCCATGAACCTCGCCCGCGCTCACCGTGAGATCTAGCCCGTCCAGGGCGGTGACACTCCCAAAACGCTTGACTACGCCGGTCATCTCCACAACATTCGTCATGGCGAACACGCTACAGTTGCTTCATGATGTTGTGAAGTAACTGACAGAGGTGAAGGCGATCACATTGACTCGGCAGGCGCGTAGCTCCGCAGACTCCCGGCGCACCCGGCTGCGCGACGAGCAGGCCGTGGCGCGATTCGTAGAGCAGGCCGCAGCGACCCTGGCCGACATGGGTTTCGCCCGGATGCCGGCCAGGGTCCTGATGCTGCTGATGGCCACCGAGGAACCAGGACTGACCGCGGCCGATCTGGCCGCCGGACTACAGGTCAGCCCGGCGGCCGTCTCCAACGCAGTCAGGTACCTGATCCATACGGGTCTGGCCGAGCGAGAGGCCGTGCCAGGCGCACGCCGAGACGTATACCGCCTGCCCAACGACACGTGGTACGCAGCCAGCGGGGCCAAGCAACCCGCCTACCGCAAGCTTGCCGACGTGGCAAGTCAAGGTATCCAGGCCACCGGCGGACCTGATACTCCGGCCGGGGCCCGCCTGCACGACATGGAAAGCTTCTTCGACTACCTCGACACCGAGGTCCCCGGCGTCGTCGAACGCTGGCACCAGCTGCGAAAGCGCGCTGCCCCTGACCAAGGGTGATGCCGGTCGCGAACCGGCTTGCTCCGAACGACCCATGCTCCCCAGAAGCGACGAAACCGCACCACTGGGGTACTCGAGCGGCCTCAACTCGACGTGATAGTCCTGGGACAGGGAACGGGCGCTGGCGCGGGGCAGGTGAGCGATCGACGGTCGTTCATCGGCCCGCAGGCGAAGCCAGGGTGCTCCGCGACTCTCGGCGCTGGGTGAACAGACCCACTGAGAATGAGCGGGACAAGCCCCCCAGTGCGCGGTGAACCCATCAGGCCTGGGGCACCACAAACCAGCTCGGACCGACCTATGGGCTGAGTGGGCCGGCACCGCAGTTGGCTTTGACGCACTCTTAACGGCATTCGTTCGTTGCCTTATGGGGATGGCCCTTTCGGCGCGTCGACTCTGTGGCGGACAACGATGAGGTGGGTTTGTTAGGTGGGCTCGACAGGCACTACCGGTTGCTGGCGTCAGGGCTCGCAGCGCCGCTGGTCGCCTGCCTGATCCTGCTCCCCATCCGAGGCCGGGTACCCAACACGAGCCGCACTGCTCCTGGTCCTGGTGGTGATGGCGGTCACCTCAGCCGGCGATCGGCTAGCCGGTCTGCTAGCCGGTCTGGTGACCGGGCTGGTGTTCGACTTCTTCCTGACTGTGCCTTTCCAACAGTTCACCATCGCCTCCGCCGCTGATGTCCAGACGACCTTGCTCCTTCTTGGTGTGGGCGTCGCGGTCGCCAAGATCGCCCACCGCGGAAGGAAACACCAGGGCATGGCAAGCAAAACCCTGGGCTACTTAGAAGGAGTGCAAGCATCGGCCAAGGTCGTTGCCGATGGCAGCTCCTCCCCCTCCGCGCTCATCAAGGCAGTGAGCGCCCAGATCGGGCAGCTGATGAGGTTAGCCAGGTGCCGGTTCGACTACGGCACAGGCCTGGATTACCCACGCCTGGAATGTGACGGGAGCCTGCGATGGCGCAACCAGATCTAGGACGTCGACAGGAATGGGCTACCTGCCGACATGGAGACCGAACTGGTGCTCGGGAGCGCCGGGCAGTTCATGGGGCGATTCCTGCTCAAGGCTCACCCATACGCTCGACCTTCCCAGGACGAGCGCCAGGTGGCCGCCGCCCTGGCTGCTCAAGTCGGCGCGGCCCTTCGCGCCTACCGTGACACACGTTCGTCAGCATGAAGCAATCAAGCCCCCGTTGGTAGGTTGCCCGGCGGTTGGTAGGTCGCCCGGCGTGTAGTCCGTCTCTGCTCGGGAGGCGCTCCCTGAGGGAGCCCAACCTCACCGCACCAGACCTGGCGAAACGACCTCGTTGTCGAGGGCCATGTTGCAAGCCTGAGACACATTGTCACCGCTGGCCGCGCCCTGTCCCGATGCGCTTACCACTCCAGATGGCGCCGAAGCCGGGATTTCTTGAGGTTTGACGCGACGATCCAACGGATGTCGGGATCGTTGGCGGTCCGCAGTCTTTCGAAGGCGGGCATTCCCTCATCCGAGCCCGCGACGACCGCGACGCTCCAGCAATAGCCTAGTGACTGACGCAGACTCCGCACGCCCGGGGTTTTGCGTTCAGTCGCGGGAAGCCTCGTGATCGAGTCGGAAGCTCTGTGGCACGCTTGGAGCGCAGCAGTGCGGGTGAGCGGGTCCGTCAGCAGCCGCGGTTCACAGATCGCCGCCACGGCAGCGCGGCGCACATAGGCGTTCGGGTCGCCGACCCACTCGGCCACGATCGCCCGCAAACGTGCACGGTCAGCATCGCCGACCATCTGTAGAGCTCGCGCCGCACCCTCACGCACCCGCCACAAATCGTCGGCTGCTCTTCGACGTAGCAGCTCGGTAGGCGACGTGTCGTCAGGCTCCTCGACGATGAGACGACCTATCGCTTCCGTGCCGCAGAACCGAAGATACTCGTCATCGAGGGCAGCGAAGCGGAGAATCGTTGCACGGTCAGCGATGGCGGCAAATGCGTCGGCAAGTTCGAGATTGCCCCGGGGCCCGGGCAGACCCGAGTGCGCAGTCAGGTGAACGGCCAATTCTTCAGCCTGGAGACCACGCAACTCGTCAAGGTGACGCCCGTCCATAACGAGACTCTCTCACCGGTCGACCTTTATCTACCGCGCCGCGCCGGATGTTCGACGCGCCATCGCCCGGCAGCCAATCCCCGAACGAACGACGCCCATCCGGCCGGCCGGAGCCTCCGAACCCACTGGCCTGGACCCTTCAGAGCCTCGGTCGCTAGTGCTACGCACGACCGGCGCACCGAAGCTAGGAGCGGCTTCGCAGCAGCTCGACACCCGGCCCGGATAGTTCGTCTAAGGCCGACTTTCGCCCAGAGGCAACGAGGAGCAACGAGATGGCCGGACCCTCGACCAGTGGCCCAGAGCCGAGGGAGAGCTCCGTGTCCGTGGCCTTCAGAGTCAACCCGGCCACCCGTGTCTTGCCGCCGATGATCGCGTTGCTCCTGGCATAGAGCGCGAGTGCACGGCCTACGTCCGGCAACGGATACACGTGAGTGATGCCCAGTGGCCGGCGGATATCCTCACCGTGCACAAAGGCCTCCCCCAGCCAGGTCTCTTTCGGCCCAGGTGGCGCGGTCTCTCGCGACTCCGCAGCCCGGAAGGCTGCCAACGTCGCGGTCGGCCCGCCTGCACCCTCGATCGCCACCTGCCGAGCTGCGAAGCGATCAAAATTGAACCTGGCCGCAGAGAAGCGTGTGAAGAACTTCACGGGTGTCATCTTGGCTGCCGACAGCAGATGCGCGAGCACCTGATGGACGTTCCACTCGCTGCACAACGACCGGGCATCCCACTGCGCCGCGGTGAGGCCGACAAGGTCATCGGCCAGAGCACGACGCTCGGCATGAATCGTTGGCCAGATACTGTCGCTCATGGTCTCCTCCGAATGTCCAACGCATCATCGACTACAGATGCCTGAAAGGGTACAGACCGCCGCTTCCCCAGCGGCGACAAGCGGGAGCCGCCACGGGCGCGTGTGAGGGTCGTCGACCTCGGCAGAAGAAGACCGATGGAACCGGTCGCCACAACGCATCGCTGTCACTCTTGGACGAAGCCCGTCACCGCGGTGGGCAACCCCGTCATTGGGATACCCACCGAGTCAGCCCCTGCGTCGTTCGAGCAAGACCGCCGTGGTGGTTGTAGCAGTCAGGTTTTGGACCAGAGACGCTGAGCGCGTTGCTGGCCTGCGCGGGCCCGTCATTCGGCAGATGGCCGCACGGCAGCTCACCCAGTTGCGCCAGAGGCTGTGGCACAGATTAGGGCGTGTCGAAGGGGCCAAAGGCGAGCTCGAGGTCCCTTAACCCAAGCGGAGCCTCCTGCAGCCGGGTGGCGCTCGTCCACCGACTACCTCTTGGCGTCCACATACAGGTCGGGCAGGGCTCGATCCGGACAGTTGCAGCTACCCCTCCCTGCTCGCCAAAGACCGGGACCGGCCCCGGAACTCAGCAATCACGGCCCCATCGGACTCACGGGTGAGTGTGACGTCGGTGAGGCCACTGCGTCCGTATGCCCTTCGCTGGGTTGCGTCGGCCACTAGGACGTCACCGAGACGGGCGACGGCCACGAAGGTGATGTCAGCACCCGCGGCCACGGTGAGCCGGCCGCGGGAGTTACACGCCAGTGAGAAAGCCGAGTCGGCCAGGGTGAACAGAAGTCCCCCGTGGGCGATCGCGTGCCCATTGACCATCGCTGGACTGACCCTCATCCGTATGCGCGCGTGGTCAAGCCCTAGGTCAAGGAGCTCCATCCCGAGCGCTCGCGAAGCCTCGTCGTCCGCCCACATTCGTTCGACGTGGCTCAGATCCGTCATGACTCCACCCGGTCGCCCCGCGACGTGCTCACACCACTTCGACCGCCAGGGAATGGAGCACCGAACTGGCTCCGCTGCACGACGACCAGGTCAGAGCCACCGTTTGTAGCGATCAGCGCGATACCCGATCCCAGGGGATCGGACCCAATGACGGCGACCAGAGACGCTGGAGGGGCAAGAGGTATGTGACACATGCGCCCAGAGTGTAGCCAGTCTGTAACACCACGAGTTGACTCGCGATCCGAGTCGCGATCGGGTTGGTGCATGGCGGACCAAGGATGCGCGTGGTAGAGATCGCCTTCCAAGACGGCCGCAGCTAGAGCATCGTCATTAGGTGATGATGATTTCAATGCCAAAGAGAGAATGACGGCAGGGCCCCGAGCCAAAGGCCGAGGTTGAACCCGGTGCGATCTGCGGATAGCACACCACCACGCGGCAACCCAGCTGTCCAGGTCGAGTCAGAGGTAGTCCCAGGGCCGGATCGTTCATGGCCCCGACTGCGGGCGCGTATGCGTCCCATTGCAGAGGCTGCACGGACGCCTCGACAGGATCGATCTTGCCCATCGCCTGGACGCCGGTCGGCGACGACCGTAGGTTTCCTCCGGCGAGGCAGCACGAACGGACGAATGCGCGGGGTTCCCCACCAACCGTTCTGGCCTACCGCCGGCCGGCACAGGTCCCCTGCCTGACGGGCAAGAAGGAAGCCTGCAGTTCTGTCCTCAATGCGGTGCACGATCGCAGACACAGGCGCGTTTCTGCGCCGAGTGCGGCACCTCGCTTCCGACGACAACCCAACCTCAGGGGACAGTGTTCGCGCCTGTCCGCGCTCACGGACCGGATCAGCGGCAGCCGGCCAGCGTTGCGCAGGCGGCCACCATGAGCTCGGGCGCAAAGCGCTCCTGGTGGCCGGTATCGCTCTGAGCCTGGCCATCTTCGGTGGCGCCACCACCCTCGCGAGGCACAGCACCGGACATGGCCAACCGCACCCGAACACCTCGCCGGTTGCCGCCGCAACCACGAGCGGACCACCACCCCCACGACAACCAATGCCGACCCCACAACCGGCGGCGGCACTACCCAGACCTTCCCGGCGCTCCACCGCCAGGTCTCCGACGGCGTCGTGCGCATCGAGACCACCGCGTGCAACGGCGGCGGCGTCGGCAGCGGGTTCCTCCTGGCCCCGAACCTGGTGGCCACCGTCGCTCACGTTGTCTAGGCAGCCGTGAGCATTGTGATCCGGCAGAACGGGATCACCCACCACGGGTACCGTCATAGGCATCGACACCCATGCAGACCTCGCCCTGGTCCAGACCCAAGCCGGCCTGACCGGGCACGTGTTCCCCCTCGACTCCAGCCAGCCCGAAGTCGGCACCGACGTCGGCGCCGTCGGCTATCCCCTGGCCGGCCAGGAATCCCTGACCAAGGGCTCCATCAGCGGCCTCGCCCGAACCATCGACGTCGGCAACGGCCCCCTGGGCGGGCTCATCCAAACAGACACCCCACTCAATCCCGGCAACTCTGGTGGCCCTCTGTTGTCTGTCGACGGGACAGTCGTTGGGCTAGTCGACGCAGGAAACACCACGACGAACTCGAGACCAAGATCGAGGCTCATCTCGCCCCTTTCGCCCCGGCGGTCGCCCGCCTGGATGAGATCCCCGGGATCGGCGTCACCGCGGCCGCGGTGATCATCGCCGAGGTCGGCGAGGACATGACCCGCTTCCCGACCCCGGCGCACCTTTCTTCCTGGGCCCGGTTCGCTCCCGGCGTCAAGGAGTCCGCCGGCCGCAAGAAGGGAAACGGCTCCACGGGTCACGGCGACCCATACCTGGCCCGGGTCCTGGGCGAGGCCGCCGTTGGGGCGAGCCGGACCAACACGTTCCTCGGCGAACGCTACCGGCGCATCGCCCGCCGCCGAGGCAAGAAGAAGGCAGTCGTGGCGGTCGGCCGTTCCATCCTGGTCATTGTCTGGTATCTCCTATCCGATCCTGAAGTCGGTTACCACGACTTGGGTCCCGGCTTCTATGACTCACGGATCAACCCAGAACGCAAGAAGCGCAACCACATCCGTGAACTCGAAGCACTCGGCTACAAGGTCACCCTGCAGCCTGCCGCCTGACCCACCCAAGCCACCAGGCTTCACCGCCACAAGCCCATCGCGGCTTCGCTTCGGTCCGCCGCGATGATGTCGCCTTCCCACTT
>OCTA010003552.1_pt1 | contig 13820 bp, 13 predicted proteins | sample 1538991 | NCBI WGS metagenome assembly OCTA01 (sample SAMEA3539302, study PRJEB22396) | soil metagenome | biome: tundra; feature: field; material: soil | place: USA | collected 2010-05 | depth 0.15 m
GCCTAAGGATTCTCAATCATCCACGCGTTGAAATCGTTGGTCTGAGCCTGAAACGCCAGGTACTTGCCATCCGGAGACGGAACAGGCCACGCGGGCCATTGGGCGCGATCGTTATGCATCAGGACATTCACTTTGCCTGCTGTTGTGATGTGCAACAAGTCGAGCTTGTCGGAGGTCGCCAAGAAGCCCTCACCGTCCGCCGTCCAAGCTATGTATTCGGTCCCCCAGCGCGCGTCAACCGGGATTTCATGCCAGGCGCCATTCGCTAAGGTCAGTATATTATTGCCGGAGCTTACCACTGCCACGCGCGAACCATCCGGTGAGACATCCCAGGCCCAGGAAAGCAGCCGGGGAGCCCAGCGGTCGGTCTTCCCCAGCAGGCGCCCTTTCCCGCGAACCGGATCAAGCGAGTAAAACAACAGCTCGCGTCCTTGTTTCTGGCTCAATACGCAGGAGCTGGCCTTTAGCGGACATCGATACTCGAAGCTCGAAGCAGCCGGCAACTCAAGCACCTGCTCGGGTGATCCGCCGGCAACCGGCAGGCGCATCAGTCGCTGGGACGAAGCATCCGCCTGGGACGACGAAGGGACATGGTCATGGTACAGAATCCAGGAGCCGTCCGGGGTCGGCAGGGCATCGCTTGGGTGATCTCCAGGAAGTTGCACCACCGCCTCGGCCAGGCTTTCGTTCGGACCCTGCCTGAAAATCTCCTCTTTGCCATTTCGATCGGAAGTAAAGAGGATGGCCCGGCTGTCCGCCGTCCAGGAGTCGGGGGTGCTGCCCAGGCCCCGATTGTCGAGCGTCACGCGGCGGGGCGGGCCCAGGCTGCTGCCATCGCTGCCCAACTCTCCTACATACACGTCAAGCTGGATGCGGCTTTTCAGGAATGCAAGGCGCCTTCCGTCGGCGGTGAGTGTCAGGCAATTCGGATAGAAGTCCGACCACTGCGCCAGCCGTGCAGGCTTGCCTACGGCTGCACCCTTGCGAACATCTACCGGGACTGCCCAGATGCTGTATCCGAAGCGTGTCAGTTGAGTTCCGGAACGGTCGCTGGCTGGAAAGAAGAGGCGCCCATCCTGCGACCAACTCAGACAGCCTCGACCGTGCATGCAAAATAGCGAGGTTGACGGGGGCAAGCTCGCCCCGGCGACAACCGTGCGAGCCGGGCCGCCGCCGGCCGGCCGGATCTCGATGGTCGCAGTGCGGTCAAACTGTCCGCCCTCCGTTTTGCTTTCGCGGCCCCTCAGATAGGCGACCCAGCGTCCGTCGGGAGACCACACCGGGCTCAGGTCCTGCTCTCCTTCCTCCGCGGCCAGCAGCTTTCGCGCCGCTTCGCCATTGATGCCGGCCACCCACAGGTCCTTTCCGCGCGGCGTGGTGTTGCCATTCTGAAAAGCGATAAATCGTCCATCCGGCGAGATGGCCGGCCATAGGCCGGCACGCCGGATGAGGCGCGGCGGGGCTTGGCCCACTGTGGTGATCGCCCAAATATCGTAGCCTCCGGGAACGCGCACGCTAGCGATCAGCTTGCCGCCATCCGGGAACCAGCGCAGCCCGGTAACGGAACCGATCCATTCCGGCGGCATGGCCACCGGATGGGTTTCGCCGGAATCGATCGTCCGATCCAGGAAGGCCAGATACTTGCCGTCCGGGGAAATGGCGGCGCCCATCAACCAGTTTTCGGTCGGATTGGCGGTGAGTTGCCGTAGGACCGGCTCCGGCGCGTGGCGCCCCCACCCGCGCGTCCACCGGTACGCCGCGACGACCGAGCCAAGCAGGGCCAGCAGCGCTACGGAGGCAATCATGCTCCGGCGGAGCCGACGCCGCGGAGAAGTGACTGCCGATGGCAGTGCGCCAGGATCCGGCGCTGGGAATGGCTTGATTTCAGCCGGACCAGCCGCGGCGCCGTTCTCCTCCCAGCGCTCCCGCACGTCGGCCACGAAGCGGTAACCGCGGCGCGCCAGAGTAACAATGTAACGATGCTCGTCCGGGCTCTCGTCCAGCGCCTTGCGCAGGCTCGAAATGTTGCGGCCGAGGTTGCCTTCTTCCACTACCGTGTCCGGCCATACGCGCCCGATCAACTCGTCCTTGGTTAGGATCTCGCCGTGGCATTCGAGCAGCGCCAGCAGGATATCGAAAGCCTTGCCGGTCAGGGGCACGGGCTGGCCGTCCTGCAGCAGAAGGCGCCTTTGAGGATCGACGCGGAAGGGACCAAACTCGTACAGGAGCTTTCGGGTGACTGTTTCCGAATTTTTCCGAGTTTTTCCGGCTTCCTGCATAGTCTCGCCGCCACAAACCGCGCACACTGGATCGGGTAGCCAGAGAGGGGCGGCGGAATGGCCGGGCCTCATCGATTCTACAACGCGCGGCGGTCGTGTGCCAGTACCGGTACACCCGTGCGCCATAAGAGAGAAAAGACCATGGGGACGGGCTCATGGACGGCGGTGGCGGCGCCGGCTTCCACCGCCTTGGTGTTCTACATTATCGGGAGGCTCTATGAATTACGCTCGGCAACAAAATCGACGTTTTCGCATTATTGCGGCATTTGCGGCCGCCACGGTTGTATTCACCCTCGCCGTGGCAGCCATCCCGGCTCAGGCCCAAACCCCCACCGTCATTTACAGCTTCCCTGGCGGCTCTGAACCGGCAAATCCTTAAATGCCGAAGCCATCGCGCAGGGGCGCGATGGCAATTTGTACACCACGACCGCATATGGCGGCACGGTGGGACAAACCGGCGGCGGCACGGTGTTTAAAATCACGCCTGGGGGAACGGTGACCGTGGTGTATCCCGAGACCTCCAGCCTTGGCCCGTACGGTGGCGCTTACCCTTACAGCGGTGTGACGCTGGGCACTGATGGGCTCTTTTATGGCACAAATTATTACGGCGGCACCGGCGGACACGGAGAGGTGTACAAGGTAACGGCGGCCGGCGTGGTGACTCCACTTCATAGTTTCGCGGGCACCGGCGACGGGGCCAATCCCTTCTCGGCGCCGATCGAGGGCACGAACGGCGTCTTCTATGGGACGACATCTTCCATAACCGCAACTGTTAACAGCACAGCGTACTCGGTCACCTCCGGCGGGACGTTCAACACGCTGCATACGTTCACCGGCACCGACGGCCAGAATGTCTACGCGCCTCTGGTGCAGGGCACCGATGGAAACTTCTATGGCAACACCGCCGCGGGGGGAACGGGCGATGGAGTTATCTTCAAGATGGCCCCGTCCGGCGCCGTGACCGTGCTCCACACCTTCGCAGGCACCGATGGGTCTAACGCTTCCTACCCTCTGATTCAAGCTAGCGACGGAAACTTCTATGGCACCACCTCCACGGGCGGCTCCAGCAATGCGGGAGTGGTCTTCAAAATCACCGCGGGCGGCACATATAACGTTATCTACAATCTCAATGGAACCACCGATGGGGCCGGGCCTAGCTCCGGCCTGGTACAGGCGACGAATGGGAAGCTATACGGCGTGACGGAAAACCTAAACGTCGGCCTTGGCACGATTTTTAGCGTCACGACCAGCGGGATGTTTACTACTCTCTACACCTTTACCTATTCCGATTACCCAGTCGGCGGATACCCGGTGTCTCCCTTGATACAGCACACGGACGGTCTCCTCTATGGCACCACCTATGTTGGCGGCAGTCCCAGTAATGGCTGCGAAAGCCTACTCTATCCAGGCGGCGAGCCAACCTATTATAACGGTTGCGGCGTGTTCTACAAACTGAACGTGGGGCTCGGGCCGTTCGTCAGTTTACTGCCCAGATCGGGCAAAGAGGGCGCCGTTATCGGCATTCTCGGCCAGGGATTCACCAGCGCTTCGGTGGTGAAGTTCGACGGAGTGACAGCAGTTTCCACCACTCACGGGAGCACCTTCATCAGCGCCACGGTTCCCGCCGGAGCCTTGACCGGATCGGTAACCGTGACCACCGGCGCGACCACGCGGACCAGTAACAAGGCGTTCCGCGTCACGCCAACATTCCCCAGCTTCAATCCGACCAGCGGTCCGGTGAGTACACCGGTCGTGCTGACTGGGACCGGACTCACGCAAACCACCAAAGTGACGTTTGGCGGAGTGGCGGCGACTACCGTCACGGTGAATTCCGACACACAGGTAACGGCCGACGTGCCGACGGGCGCGGTGACCGGGAAGATCATAATCGTTACCAACGGAGGAATTGCCGAGAGTACCACGGAATTTACGGTCAACTAGCGCTGTCCCTTACTGACTCACGCCCCGCCGCCCGGCCGTCCAATCGTCCCATTGGCCGAACGCCCTCATCTGGATGTCGAGCTTCGTGTCGGTGATCTGCTTCTCCACCTGCGCGTGCGTCAGCCGGCGGCCGAACCGCTCCGGATCGTCAGCCAGCCGCCACACCAGAGCCGTTGCAATCGCCGCGTTGGCCTGAGCCTCGCGTTGGTTCACGCGGTCGAACGTGTCGGACTCGGCGTGGTAATCCGGCAGGTACGGAATGGCGTCCTGGTTTGCCACCGGGTTGGGCACGCCCGACAACAGAAAGTCGAAATTGTCGGTGCCATCGAGCGCATCCGGCGGATTCTCGGCGACTCCCAACCCGGCCCACTCCGGACAGCGCTTTCTCCAGCGGCGTGCGCAGATCCTCGCGTCCGCTGAGGAAGAAACCGGTGGTCGGGCCTGAGCCTGTATCGAAGATCACAGCGGCGTCGTGACGGTCCATCTCCGCTGCATGCCGCTGGACATATCCGGCCGATCCCCACATGCCCTGCTCCTCGCCGGTGAACAGCACGAAGCGGATGGTGCGGCGCGGCTTCACCCCCATCTCGCGAATCCCGCGCGCGGCGTCGATCGCCATTACGGCGTTGACCCCGTTGTCTTCCGCGCCCGTGCCCAGATCCCACGAATCCAGATGCGCACCCAGCAGCACGATTTCTTCCGGCCGCTCGCGGCCGCGAATCTCCCCGATCACGTTGCGCGATTCGTACGGCCCGCCGGTCTGGTTCGCCAGATTCAGGCGCACGGGCCCCCGCCGGGATCTCCGGGAACCTGGGTTTTCGAGAGCAGCCGGTACAATTCGGACAACGTGGGACGAATCAAGCGTGAGGGATGTCCGGTCCAGTGCGCGAGCTCGTGAAGAGCCGTTCCATAATATCCAGGCGCGTCTTTGAAAGCGTCCTTTGGGGGAAGATGGATGCTGTCGTTGCGTCGGTTATAAAATGCGGGTGGAGACGGCGCCGGGAGCGGCCGGCATGCCGTCAAATCCTCTGCGCATCGGTCCTGGGGGCAACATCCAAGATTGCCGGTCGGCCACCGGAAGCAAGGCCGTTTTTCTGCTGCTCGCCTGCTGCATGCAGGAGGCGCAACAGCCGTAGTGGACCCACGAGCGCGGCAAGGATCGAGACTCCCTCCGCATAATTCGGTTTTCTCGTTCCGTGTTGTTTCAGTTGGTTGTTCATTCTTCGTTTCCTTAGTGCTTTTGGATTTAGATAAGGTTGGGCGCCACGGCCGTCTCAGGGGAGCACTTGGAAAGCCACGTTGCTCGTTAAGACGCCGCTTGGAGTAGTCACCTTTACTGGGCCCGTGGTAGCGCCGGACGGCACGGTGGCATAGATCAGAGTGGCCGTGTAGACATCCACGAAACCGGAGGGTACGCCGTTGAAGGTCACTGAGCTGGTGCCGGTCAGATTGTTTCCCACGATGGCGACGGTTTGTCCCACTGTGGTACCGGCGGGCCAGACTTTCACGAAGGAGCCTAGTCCCATGGACAGGCGGAAGATAACGCCAACATTGTTTTTTCCCCCAACTTCGGTCGTTCCGTAAAAGGTGCCGTCGGTGTTCTGCATCACTCCGCTCATGGGTACGGCACCGCCGGCCTGAGCGAAACTATGCAGCAATGTGAACGTGCCGCCGGTGGTGATCTGGAAGATGGCGCCCCAGTCGTGCGCGCCGCCCAGGCTGGTCGTTCCGTAAAGGTTCCCGTCGGTTGCTTGCATAAGGCCATTCGGATAGTTGCCTTCAATCGATGGAAAGGTGAAGCTGTGAAGCGTAGTCAGCACTCCCTCCGGGGTGAACTTGAAGATCGTGCCACAGCCGGCGCTGCAGTTAGCGTAGATCCCGCCAAGAGAGGCTACTCCGTAGAAGTTACCGTCTGTGGCCGCGACGACTCCAGCGATGGGTGCCGCTCCGTCCGGACAGCCAGTGGAAGCGCAAAAACTGTAGAGTGTGGTCAGGATCCCCGTGGGAGAAATCCGGAAAAGCGTGCCTTGGTTGTTCACGCCGCCGGATTCGGTGGTTCCATAGAAGTTGCCGTCCGTTCCCTGCACAAGTGTGCCCATGGGGACGCTGCCGTCAGCGCACCCGGGAAGAGCACAAAAGTTGTAGAGCGTGGTCAAGCCGCTTCCCGGGCTGGTACCGATCTTGAAGACGGTGTAACGGGTTGTTCCATAGAGGCTGCCGTCGTTGCCGTACACCATGGCGGACTGCGGATATTGACCGTCAAGGCAGTTCAGGGGGCCAAGGGCACAAAAACCGTAGAGCGCCGTATACTTGCCCTTTGGAGTGATCTTGAATACCTCGCCCCAGCCGTATGCCCCGGCATACGTAGTTGTGCCGTAGAGCGTGCCACCGACTACCGCCAAGCCGGCCGAAGGACCGGCGCCGTCGGGACAGAGGCTGCCGCCGGTGGTGCAGGAACTGTAAAGCGTGGTCAGTTTGCCCGCAACGTTAAGCTTGTAAACCATGCCCTGGCTGTTCGCACCATAGGCTGAGGTGGTCCCATAGAGATTCCCATCGAATCCCTCGACGGGAGGCGCCACAGGGGCTCCGCCAGTGGTCAGGCTGAAGGATTTGATTACGGTGAACGTTTGTGCCGGCGACGCCATCGCCATCGCGACTGCGAGCACGGCAAGAATCGAGATCCTCTTCGCACAGTTCTGTAAACTCGTTCGATGTTGTCTCAGTTGGTTGTTCATTTTTTCTCCTCTCGATGGTCTCCGATTCCGACAGGTATCCGGCGTCAGGAGCGCTGGTTGGTGCCAAGGTTCCGGGCCGCGATCCCGCGCGGGCTTTTTTCCCGCTCATCTATAACGGAGCAAAGCGAACCAAGAACGGCTAGCGGCTCTGAAGATTTATTTGCGGGAAGGTAAAGGCGTGGGCCCGTTAGGGAAACTACGGCAGGTCCAGGTCCAGCGAGTAGACATCCGAATTCGTGCGAATCAGCGACGCGATGGGGGCGTCGTCCGGCGTCAGGCCGGCCAGCACATACCCGGCCAGATCGGATTGCGGGATCTGCCGCGCGCCGGCCACCCGCTCAATTTTTCCGCTGGAGATCCGGACCCGGAAAATGGGCTGCTCGACGCCTTGCATCGATTCCTGGTAATAAACATATCTGCCGTCCTTCGACCAAAGCGGAGGACCCAGGCCCTCGCCGCTCGCCAATGGCATCCAGCGGCGCGTCTTGACTTCGTACAACTGGAGCCGCAGCCCGTCCGGCTGTGTTGCCGCGATGTAGCGCCCGTCTGGCGACCAACGCGCCCGCGAGAGAGGTTCCGATCCCGGCACGAGGGTCGTCTTCCGGGTCTTCCGGTCCGCGATGTAAAGGCCCCCGCCGGGATCTCCGGGAACCTGGGTTTTCGAGAGCAGCACGGTCCGCCCGTCCGGAGACCAGGACGCAAACCCGTACCCTGTCGCGATGCTTTCCGGCGCACCGCCTGCAGCCGGAATTACGTATGCGCCGGAAGGCTTCAGTGGTCCGCCACCGCTCGCCAGAATCCACGCCCCATCCGGGGACCAACTCGGCTCATAGAATCTCATATCCGGCGGAGTGAGTTGCACAGCCTCGCTGCCGTCGGGCCGACTGCGCCAGACCGCATGCTGTGCCACGGTCGTGTAGGCCAGCCATCGGCCATCCTTGGAAAAAGTAACCCAGCGCCCCGACACGCCCGGGAGAAACGGCACAAATTGCCCACGCGCCGCATCATAGCGAACGAACTGCCGGCGCTCCTGGCCGGTGAGAAAATATGCCCGTCTTCCGTCGGGCGCCGGCGCCAGCCAGAAGAACTCCAGCGGAGTCGAATAAATCTCCACAGGACGCTTGCGGAAGAGACCCAGCCACCCGCTGCTTTCTTTCATGGTCCAGATGCGGGCGATGCCGCTGCGAACTGACCGGAACATATAATACTTGCCGCCCGCTATCCAATTCCCGGCATCGTCGCTGGGGCCCAAGCCCTCGCCGGGATTCCAGTTCGGCAGCAGCAGATGCAGGTTCGAACCATCTGCGCGCGCTTCCCACAGATTTCGCTCCCAGGTATTAGGCCGCGTTACGGTAAAGCGCAGGACGTCAGTCAGAGGCGCCGGCGCACAGCGCAGCGAGTCCGCCCTGCCCCGAGCGTCCAGGAGTTTGCGCAAACCGGACCCGTCCCGGTTGATTCTATATATAGCGGATCCGCGCCCGAAGACGATGCTCCGGCCATCGCGCGACCACGCGCCGGTGTGGCCCGCGACATCGCCAATCCGGCGCGGCGCTCCTCCCGCGGTGGGCACCTCCCAGAGTTGGCTGTCGTCAACGGCGCCGGGACCGCTTGCCACCAGCAGTCGGGTTCGATCGGGCGAAATGTCCAGGATCTCAGGATTGGGCGGCGCATTGGGCATGGGCTGCGGCGTTCCGCCCCGCGCCGAAACTTGCGCCAGCGAATAAATCCCGCCAGTACGCACGGCCACGTAGACGCGCGATCCATCGGTCGCCAGGCCGTTGCCGGTGCTGACGTGCCCGGTTTGGGTGATCTGAGTGACCTGCCCAACGCGCGGTGCCCGGCCGGGTGCGGTCAGCCAATAAGTCAATCCCAGGCCACCGCATAAAATGCCGCACGCCACCAGGCTCGCGGTTACCGTCGCCCTATTGCGCCGGAGAAGTTTGGCTGTGCGATAGGCGAGAGTATCATGCCGCGCCGTAACTGGCCGTCCCTCCAGGTGCAATTGGATATCGCGCGCCAGTTCCGCGACCGAACAGTAGCGCCGCTCGGGCTCCTTCCGGATCGCCGCGCGGATGATGTTGTCGAGGTCGCCGGCAAGCTGCGGATTCACTTCCGCGGGAGCTACTGGCTCCGTCTGGCAGACCACCCGGGCCATCGTGCTGAGCATACTGTCCGGCATCTTTTGGGCCTTTTCCCCGGTGAGGAGTTCGTACAAGATCAAACCCAGCGCATAGACATCCCCCGCTGGTGAAACGGGATCGCCGCGCACCTGCTCCGGCGAAGCATACTCGGGCGTCATCACTTGCGTGCCTGTGGCGGTGGCGTCCGGAATGTTCGTGTCGGGATCCAGCATCTTGGCGATGCCGAAATCCAGCAGCTTGGGTGCGCCATCCTCGGTCACCAGGATGTTGCCGGGCTTCAGATCGCGATGCACCACCTGTCTGCGATGCGCGAATCCGACCGCCTCGCACACTTGCAAGAAGAGCCGCAGCTTCTGCTCCAGGTTCGGGACGTGGTGTTCGCACCAGGCCGTGATCGCTTGGCCTTCGATGAACTCCATTACCAGGTACGGCACGCCGTCGGGCGTAGTGCCGCCGTCCAGCAGGCGGGCGATGTTGGGATGCTCCAAGCGCGCCAGAATCTGACGCTCCCGCTTGAACCGCTGCAACGTGCTCGGGGATTGCGCGGCGGCGCGCAACAGCTTGATGGCCACCCGCTGGTCGAACTCCGCGTCATCGCGCGAGGCCCGATAGACGGCGCCCATGCCGCCATGCCCGGCGATCGATTCCACTTTGTAGGCGCCAAAATGCGCGCCTATCCACCGCAGGTCCGGGTCCGCTTCGCACTCCATCGCCGATGCCGCCGCGGCAATTGCCGCATCCGCGGAGGCCATCCCAACGCCAGCGTGTTCCAGCAGCGACGCCACCTCCCGGCGCAGATCGTCGTCGTGACACTCGCGCTGCAGAAACGCCCCGCGTTCCTCCGGCGGCAGATCCAAGGCGAGCTCAAACAGCCGCTCGACTTCCGCCCACGGTTGCGGATCCAGTGGTGCCATCTCATTCCCCGTTCGGCTGGACGGACAGCGCGCGCCGCAACCACGCTTCGCCCAGCGCGATATCCCGCTTCACGGTAGCCAGTGTCAGACCCAGCGCCTCTGCGATTTCCTCCCGGCTCAGCCCCCCGAAGTGTTTCAGTTCCATCACCTTGGCCTTGCGTTCATCCTGGGCCGCCAGCCGGCCGAGAGCCTCGTCCACTGCCATCAGTTCCTCGGCTTGAGGTGCGGAAAGCAGCGTGTCCTCTTCGAACCCGGCGCGCTCGCCGCCACCGCGCTTCTGCGCATGATGCCGCCGGCCGCTGGCGACCAGGAGTTGCCGCATGATACACGCGGCCACACCCAGGAAATGCGCGCGGCTTTCGAAATCCGGTAAATGCTGCTGCACGAGCTGCAGGTATGCTTCATGAACCAGCGCGGTGGGCTGTAGCGTGTGCCCAGGACGCTCCTGGCGCATGGACGCCGCCGCCAGTTTTCTTAGCTCCGCGTACACCATAGGCATTAGCGCATCCAGCGCCCGTTTGTTGCCGCCGCTGCACCGCTGCAACAACACCGTGAATTCGCCGGGCTGCACGTCGGACTCTCCTTCTAATTGCACAATTATACACCGCACTGCGCGAGCTACTTTCTGACCCAAAAATTGCAGAGTCACAGACCGATTCGTCCCAGCCGCGACATCAAAGCGAGGTGCTCGATGGCCTGCTGCAGATCGGCTTCCTGTGCCCAGCAGATCATCTGGAACAAAGGCCGCAGTGGCGCTCACCCGAACTCACTACCGGTATCAACACGAGCCGTACTGGTATGTGAGGGAGAAGAATGCTCCCTGGTTCGGCAAGGCCGGAGGCCAAGTTTTTTCATGGGTTTGCAGCCGGCTCTCATTCTATAGACGCGGTCTTGCGACAGGGCGTAGCGCTTGAGCTGGGCCAGTTGGTTCTCGTTGTCCTGGCCCTTTTTGTTGCCGATGTTGGAGTAAATCGCAAATCTCATAAGTCAGATCCTCTGATGGAGGATTCGACAGTTCGCTTTGTCGGCAATTTCCGTCGCACCTTGCGGTGCTGCCAGACGGCTGGCGGGGGCGACTGTTTTGGGACCGATTTCGACCAATTCTGTGCGGTTTCGAGCGACTTGGGTGGCCACGTTATCTACTATTGAACTAAACCCGCTTCGCGGGTAGGCGGAGCCGTGGTACGATTTGGCAGGACAATTGCCATGCCGTACTCCGCCGCGATACCCAGTCCTCCACACCAAGCCCCGCATCGAACTCAGAAGAGATTTGCTGCAATGCAATGAATACCCATAAAGCAATTGTCCTGCCAAATCCTAAATGGGTTCAGTTCAATGCGTTCTATCGGCAGTGCCCGCAGGCGAGACTCGCGGGGGCTTCAACGAGCGGGCACTGCCGATAGAACGCTCTGCATTAATGCGTTCGTAAGCTGCACAGAGCAGGAGCAAGAATCCGGCGTCCCCATTTCTGGCACGACGCGAGGCGAATTCGAGTGGTAACCTGTCCGCGTGTGGACCCGACCCGGCATCGCAACAGCGAGCGGAATTACGGATTTGAAAGCAAAGGGTGCCGCCACAATTCCTCTGACGGCACCCTTCGGAATCATCCATCACACATCCCGCTCCACTACTCTGCCCGAGTAGCGTGCTCCGTTTGGGACGTCCACGGACGATTCGCGGGTAGTTATCTTCCGCGCTCTCCTTTTCACGAATGGCGAACCCAAGTCTATGGTTCTCTCTTAAATTATAAGGCTAATCAGCAGGATGTCCGGTGATGGGCTTCCCTCGATTTTCATTCCCTCCGGTGGCGAAGCGTAGCGCCGCCGTCACTGCCCGGCCGTGCCGGACCATGGAGCGTCTAAGTCTTTCCACCATAGGCGATACGTTGGTTCGGTTTTCAAAGGCGGCGGACCCCCGCGATCTTGGGCTCCTTTTGCCAGGCTTGTTCGGTGCCAACCGTCGGAAAAGAGGCATTGTGCGCTATTCAAGATATTTTGGCGTCTGCGCCGCCCCCCGCGGCGTACCGTACGACCCTCCCCAAAGCGCCAGGAGCTTCATGGGAGCGATCCTCTGCCTTTGGGTGGGCACGATGGCCTTTCACAGCGCCAAGACGCGCCAGAAAGGCGATTTCCCGGAGCTAGAGGATTGCCTTTACGCAGGGTGAATTCCTCCTGGCCAAATTCGTGATATTATTTCAGGGTTATGCTTTGCTCGGACAGCGGCGTGTGTGACCTATGGAGCGGTGCTTACGTCATGGCTATTGAAGACGGAATGCGTTGCCGGAGACGCCGATGGCCCCTGCGCTACACCGGTACGCACTCGTGCGAGATGTTGAGCGGCCACGGTAGACGAAAGGAAGAGTGATCATGAGTCACGAGAGAAGGCTCCGAATCGTCGCTGCGTTTTTGATCGTATGGATCTGTGCAATTGCAGTAGAGACGGTCAGCGCGGCACTACTTGGGCACGAAATCTGGAGTAGCTCAAACCATATTTTCTCCAAATTCGTGTTTGTCGTCGGCCTTTCGTGGCAACTAGTCTTCCAAGGCCCGAGCCGCGTGGAGATCATGCAGCGAGTGCGCCGCCGGTATGGAGCTGATGCGTGCAGGCTTGACCGGGTATACATGTTCTTCAATATTGACCGGACCATTCGAGTCATCATTGTTATCGCATTCCTTTCGATCCTAGGGGCTTTAATGAGTTTGGCCGCTCACTTGGAGGCATGGCCGCTTGTCTGCACGGCAGTGTTAGTAGCTCTGATCGCCGCGTCGCGAATAGTAATTGTGTATGCCAGGGTGGCCGCCGGCCAGTTCGGCACAACGCAGTACGAGGCCAGGGAACTCTTGACATTTCTGAGCAAGATGCACGAGTCTTCAGGGACGCGGTTTGATCCACCGGGTCGGTTGCAGCGGCTTGTCGAGGTCGCTGAGCCGGTGAGCGCGCCACATAATGCGCGGGTGGCACTATGAGCCACCCCACAGCGGCTCTGAGTCAAGCTGGCAACAAAGCGTCGGCTGCCGCCCTTAGACTGTTGGATGCACTCCTATTTAGGAATCCGGAGCGCACTGCGATTGGCGTGGCCGTTGGGCTGGCCATCGATGGAATCGTGGGCGTCTTCTGGCCCCTCTTGGCCAGCAAGGGTATTCACCTTGGCCACCCCGATTGGTGGGCCTCGGTCAGCATTGGCCTAGTGCTGGTGCACCTACCGTTTGTTATCTGGTCAATTCGCAACAGGCCGCTCATCAACGATGAACTTGAGAGCCTTATGCAACTGATTGAATCCACCAATATTGGAGAACTTGAAAAGCGGGCGGCGTACCGAAAGTTAGTAAACAAGTGCATCGATGATTTCTCGCTATCAGCGTCACCCGGGAAGATCAAGAGCGACCCTAGCGCCGAGGTCGAAGCCGTCCCTGATCACACCGAATAGCCGTACCCCAAAATGCGAATTTGGGGCCCGCTCGCGACCAGTGGGGAGAGAGACATTCTTTAACATTCTTTCTTTAGCGATGCGCCTCGACACTGCGATCTCACTCACAAGCGTCACCTTCGGCATGCCTGGATAGCCCAAATCGGAAGGTCAGAAACCCGGTCGCGGGAAGCCCTCCTGGCAGCAGCAGGCGAGCAGGAGGATATTCGCCGGTTCTTCGCCTAACGGCAGACGAGGTGAGCCTTCCCTTATTCCCCTGTCCCCAAAAGTTCACCTTCTGGGACACGACTCTACTGCCGAGGGGGACATTTTTTGGGTCAGGTCCGCCGGTCCGCTCGCGGACGCCCCAAGGCCGTTTTCCTCCTGCTCGCCTGCTGCACCCA
>OCTA010003553.1_pt1 | contig 13818 bp, 14 predicted proteins | sample 1538991 | NCBI WGS metagenome assembly OCTA01 (sample SAMEA3539302, study PRJEB22396) | soil metagenome | biome: tundra; feature: field; material: soil | place: USA | collected 2010-05 | depth 0.15 m
GCCCGGCGACCACGAGGTGGTAATCGGGGGCGATGCGAGCCCTGTTCCAGGCTTCGACGAGGAACGCGACATTCTTCTTCGGATGTACTCGTCCCAGGAAAAGCGCCACCCTCCGGCCGGGCGGCTGCCACAGCGCCTCGGTCCGGGGCCGCTCGACGGGGCGCGTCCGCGGCAAGATCCCGTAGGGGACAACGATCAGCTTGCGGTTGCGTATCGGGAACGTAGCGCCGGCGTTCTGCAATTCACGGTTGGTGGTGAACAGTACGGCGGTTGCGCCTTCGAACAACCAGCTTTCGACGAGGCGCCAATACAGGTACTTCTTGACGTGCTTGACGACGCCGCTTCGCTTGACAGGGTAGAGGTCCAGCATTCCGTGAGGAAAACAGGCATACGGAACCTTCGCGCGCAGGCACTCCAGGCTGGCGGCCAAGCCGGGGTAGAGCCACATCCCGTGGATCACGACGCCATCGAACTGGGAGACATGCCGGCGGAGCCAGCGCCGAAGACCGGGGGCATATCGGAAGGCATGAAAAACCGCCGGGGGGGTAATGTGGATTCTGCCGGCCGGCAGCGGATTATCGGGCAAGTGGCTCTCGACGCCATACTCTTCACTGGCGGCGGACAGATCGACGATAGCGCGTACGGGCCCGCCGTCGCGCTGGTCGAGCGACGAGAGGACGTGCAGAATTCTGATCGTGTCAGGCATGCATTACGCGCTGGTTTCGAGCGTCTCCGCGGCGGGCTCGACGGGCTTTCTCAGGATTCTTGGGCCAATCCACGAGGCCAAGAGCGCTCTGGCGGAGCCGGTCTTTGCCTCGGTCACGCGGGAAAGCGCGAAAGCGAAGAGCAACGCGCCCGCAAACAATGCCGCTCCGTAAGTTCCCGAGATCCACGACGGCTGCCAGCGTCCGGCCGGCAGCAAGCAGGCCCTGGCGAGGACCAGCAGCGGGAAATGGACCACATAGAGCGTATACGAAAAGCCGGCCAGCGTGGCTGCAACCCAGCGGTAGGCCTCCACCGCGCCGAGGTCCTTCTTCGACCAGCCAAGCCAGACCAGGAGGCTCACCGCCACACCCAGGGCGAAGTCCGGCAGGACGGCGCGACCGGCCGTCCAGCCGGCGATGGCGCACGCGGCCGTGAGGCCCGTCAACACAACGGGTATTCTCCGGGCCAGCGGCGCTTTGGAAAGCGCGATCCAGCCGATCAGAGCGCCCATCAACCAAATCAGGAAATAGACGGATATCGACCGGCCGACGAACCACATGCCGAATAAGAAGGCACACCCGTACAATAACCGCCGGCGCACCGCCGCGCGCGGCCCGGCGGCGCATAGCAACATGGGAAACAGGATGTAATACCAGAACTCGTTGGCCAAGCTCCAGAGCGGCCCATTCGATCCAAAGCAAGGAGTGACGATGGTGTTCAGGAAGACGGCGCTTCCCGCGAAAGCGCGCACGGTGTAGCTTGCGGCGAAGGGCGCGGCGCCGAAATTGCCGAAGACGGTCCGATAGAGCAAGCCACCCTGCGAAGTGTGGCTGCCGATGAGGTCCGCCAACGCCGTGATCAGGAGGGCCGGAATGAGCACAACGTATAATCTCGCGCTTCGGTTGACCAAGTAGACGCGCCAGGACCACTGACCGGCCTTCCAACTCCGCAACACGCTCTGGCCGATGAGGAAGCCGCTCAGGACGAAGAACACGACGACCGCCTGATGGCCCAGCGCCGTGGCCGCATAGAAGGCCTTCAACGGCAGCGTGGGGCGCTGGACGGTCGCGAAATCGACGAAAAAGAGACCTCGAATATGCCCCGCGGCGACAGCCAGCGCGGCCACGCCCCGGATCATGTCGAGATGGGGAGCGCCGCGGGCCTTTCGGCCGGCCGGGGCCCGATCTATCCCCGATTGCCCGTTCAAATCCCGATACCCGTGAACGCGTGAAGAATCGTTGCGTTCCACCTTGCCGCCACTAACAGCCAGTTACGATACAAACTGCCCCACCGCTCCCTGAGAAGCTGTGAAAAAATCGGTTGGCAGGCGAAAGCGCCTGCCCCACGCGCCCGCGAGTCCTTCAGCAGCAAGGTGGGACAGACGCTTTCGTCTGTCAGGCCGGCAATCCGCCCGATTTTTTCACAGCTCCCTGACGGTCGCGGCTCGGAAAGCGCTTTCCAAAACCGGCGCTGGACGAGTCTTATGGCCATCAGGGAGTACTCTCCGATAGCTCAAACTGGACCTCGGCGGGCTCGATGGCCGGGGCGGCGGCCAAGAACCTCGGGTTTGTACTGAACCAAAGCGCGATCGAAAACCAGCGAAGCGCAGTCCCTACATGGTCGCCCCATGGCAGATTCAAAAGAGTGTAAAACGTGACCAAAGCGACCGCGTACACGCCCAGGCGGAAGGGTGCGTACTTGCTGGAGTAGCCCTCGATCAACATCGACACGCAGACGATGGCCGTGAGTAGAAGACCGGTAAGGCCGAGGTAGCCGCCTTCCACAACCAGGTTGCTGATCCCATGATCGTAATAGACAACGTCGCTTCCCGCTTGCTGTGCTATCGGGTTGGTTTGCCCCAAACCGACGCCGAAGGGGTGGTCACCGAGCAACTCACCGTAATCGGCAGACAGGGTGCGGCCAGTGATGCGGTCGACTAGACTGTCGCCGGCGTTCTGCCAACGGCCGACGAACGCATCCAGGACCCCGCCGCCGGATACGAAGTTGAGGGCTAAGGCGAGAACAGCGCCGGCGACGGAGAGGCGAATCAGCGTCTTGAAGCTTCTCGCCGCGGCTAATGTGAGCGCCGTCGATAGACCCATGGCAACAGCTATATACCGGGTGCCGGTCACCAACCCGCAGAACACCGCGGCGGCGATTCCGACCGTGAGGAACCGTCTCTCACGAGGCTCCTTCATGGACAAGAGACGCCAAAGCAGCAATGTAAAAACGATGACCGCATATGTGGACAGTCCGGAGATAAACGAAAAGGTGCCGGTGGCGCGCACACTGGCGTTGGCGCCGAACGTAATCGAAGCATCGTAGCTATCCCAAGCGTAGCGGTTCAGGAAAGCCGAAGGCGACGAGCCAAATTGCAGCACACCAAGCGCCGCCATGCCAACGGTGATAGGAGTAAGAAGACGAATGAGTCGTGTGAGGATCTCCGAATCGAGGCTGGCGGCGACGTGAAAGGCGATCACCGGCCAGAGCACAGCGTTCTTGTAGATCAGGAACGCGGGCGCAGCGTTTTTTTCCAAGCCTTGGAACAGAGGAATCAGCAGCACAACCGCAACCACCGCGAAGAAGGCGCGCGATTTGCACACCGGCCACAAGCGGCGAGGGATCGGGTGAGTGACAACGAAAAGGAATCCGACGACGTCTTTGGCCACATAGGCCAGCGGGCGCAACTCGAGGGGGAGAAACCACTTCCGCAAGGCCCCTTCAAAAATGATGGCCGACAGGAGGCCGACGATCCACCAGTACGTGCGTTGTTGCGCCAGCGCTTGGGCCACCTCGGAGGAACGTGAGGCAAATGGGATCAGCGGGGCCGTGTTCATGTCCATACTATGCTTTCCTAGCGTACTGCACAGAAACACAGTTTGTCCCGGCAAGGCGACGGAAAACAATCATCCGCGCCGGCGGCGGAAACTGCAAACGCCCGCCGCTTCCCGCTAACCCGAGAGTCCTCGCCGTTCACTATCAGAAACGGCCCCGCGCACAGAACATCCATCTCAGTCCGCAAGAAGCAATCCAAAACCTGCGCCGGCGTATTCATAATCGGCTCGTTCTCGTTGAACGAATGTTTGGCGGCAATGGCGCGCCCGGGCTGGCGCCTTCACTGTCGCGGAAACAGAGCCTCAAGGCACGCCTGATTCGCTCTGATCCAGCGGAACAGGCATGCAATGCCCGACTTCGCACCGATCTGGGGCGCCCATGCCAACAGATGCTTCGCCTTAGTAATATCGGACACGAACACTCGTTGGTCCCCGGGACGCCAGTCGTCGAAGTGAATCGGCACGTCAAATCTCACCTCGCCCCGAAGTATCTCTAGTAGCTCGAGAAGGGAAAGAGTATTCTCCTTTCCTCCGCCGATATTGAATGCTTGGCCGCCCACAACATCCGGATGCTCAATCGCAGCCTCATAAGCCCGGATCAAGTCGTCAACGTGCAACACGTCTCGAATCTGTTTGCCGTCACCATATACGGTGAGGCGCCGGCCCAGGATCGCGGCAATCGCGAACCATGCCACCCACCCCTGATCTTCCACTCCGAACTGTCGTGGGCCGTAGATGCACGACTGCCGGAAAGCCGTGGAACGCAACCCATAGATTCTTGAATAGTCGATAACGTACTGATCGCCAGCGCCCTTCGAGCACCCGTATGGTGAGTGGAAATCCAGGGGGATGCTCTCGGATGCTCCGTCTTCCAGGTCCTCGTACTCATATCGCCCGTTTCGCTCAACGACGGTCGCTTTTTCCATCTTTCCATAAACTTTGTTCGTGGAAGCATAAACGAACACGGCATCCGGGCAATACAATCGTGTGGCCTCGAGGACGTTGAAGGTACCCATCGCGTTGCTCTCGAAGTCCTCTCGTGGCGCCGCGACTGACGTCGTCACTGCCACTTGGCCGGCCAAGTGCAAAACCGCTTCATACTCATGGCCGCTGAAGACGCCTTCTAAGCGCCCCCAGTCACGGACGTCTCCCTCGATGAATTGAACCCTGGCCTGGGATTGAAGCCAATCGAGATTCAATCGGCCGCCCTTTCGACTCAGATTATCAAGAACGGTGACGTTCCACCCTTTACCAGAGAAGTGATGGGCCGCATTGCTGCCGATAAAACCGGCGCCGCCCGTAATCAACAGTGCTCGTTGCATTTGGTTTTTAGACAAGTTCCTCGTAAGCTTGTAGTACCTGCGTCGCGTGTCTCTCCCACGTAAACGACTTCGCACGTACCAGCCCACGCTCAGTAAGATTCTTCCTCAACTCCGTGTCTACCAGCACCGCACGGACGCTAGCCGCCAGGCCATCAACGTCTCCCGGTTCCCTCATCAATCCCGCTTCCCCAACCACTTCAGGCAACGACGCCACGTTTGAGGTAACGGCCGGGATACCACAGGCCATCGCTTCTAGCGGGGGCCAGCCGAACCCCTCGTATAGAGATGGGAACAACAGGCAGTCCACTGAATTGTACAGCTCCACCATCCTGTTGTGCGGCAAGTACGGAATGCAGATCACGCTTTGCTGCGTCCCAGTGGCTCCCAACGCGGCCTCCCATTCCGCAGTAGACCGCCCAAGTTTTACCATCACGACTCGATCCTGCGATTCGGCCTGAATTCGGCGGAGAACTTGGACACAAACGGGGTGGTTCTTGTAGGCCCCCTGCCCCGTGATTAGAATCAGCTTAACAGCCTCATCAGGCAATCCCAAGTCCCGCCGGGCTCTGGTGCGTTCCCGCGGACCAAAGACGCGAAAAGATGTGTGCAGCCCGTAATAGATCACGCGGATACGGCCGGGACTGCACCCGCAATGCTCTATGAGATCCTTCTTGGTGCTTTCGCTGACCGCGAAGAGGTAACGCGCCTTCCGTAAGAAGCGGAGGGAGTATTCGCCAAGCCTGGGCCGATGGGGATAGGTCATTCCCGGGATCCGGCCATTCCAAGCCAGCAGCGGAATCAGGTCATGCACAGTCACTACGGTTCTATGGGGATCCAACACTTGCAGCAGATGAGCATAACCGTGATCGATTACGTGATTGATGTCGCCCTTATGCGATCGGGCCTGCCAAGGATAGAGCAGGTAACGACACAAACGCATTCGGAGGCTCGCACGGTCAGATCGGCCGCCGAGAAATCTCCCGGCGGATGGAACATACTCTTTGGGTTCGAACCTCCCATTTGCCGTTCCGCGCAGAGCCCCTATCAGGCCGTCCGCGTAGACCTCCATGCTGGGCCGTTCGTCTTCTTTGAAGTCCCGAAAGATCCTGACCGAAAACACGGTTTTCCTCTGCCCCGGTTCCGCTGCGCCTCCGCTTGGGGTATCACCGTTTCCGGGATGCGGGCCGAGAAGCATCAGACTGGGCATTTCAGTTGAGATAGGGAGCGATGGCCGTGAGGCAGACTTTAGTCTGCGGCGGACTTCGGTCCGCCCTTCCTGGATGCGATATACAAACTATCCGCGAAACCGCCGATGAAAGGAGCCTTCATGCTGGCCCTCCGCAACACTTCCGATCCCCGAACTACAATCCGGTACCTTCGAGGCATCAGATCGATGTCCGAAGCCTGCATTCCAAGACCGAAGTAACCATCGACCGACAGCACGCTCTCGCCGATCAATTCGTTGAAACTCCCCTTCATTTCCCAGGGGGACCAGTACCGCACCTCAAAGTCCTTCGGCTCTCGGAACCCGCGCCGCAGTTGGTGCTGGAGACTCCTGATCCCCAAAACATTCGCCATCTGGATCAAACTTGTTCCCCCCGTCTTGACGACCCTGCGAATCCCTTTGACGGCCAACCTTGCGGACTCCTTGCCGAAGTGCTGCAGAACGCTGTATGAAAACACAACATCGAACGTCTCTGGCGCGAACGGCAGGCGCATGGCGTCACCGACAACAAACCTGGCCGGCGCTCCGAGTTGCTGGCTGACCCTTCGCGCGGCCTTGATCGCGCCGAGTGAAGGGTCAAGGCCCACAACGGAATATCCCTTCCGCGCGGCAGCCACGCACCATCTTCCCCAACTGCATCCCACGTCAAGAAGCACCTTGCCGTCACCAGGAGGCAGGCGCAGATCCGGAATCGGATACCGGGGCAATCGGCCCTTCACGGATTGATAGAGGATCCCGTTTGTGTGAGCGACCATGAAGTCGACGACCGGATCGATTGGCCACGCCCGATTCTCGGCAAACCGCCGCTCGATTTCGCGGCGTTCCGCATCGGAGCATCCAATAGTCTCCAGAAACAGAACGTCATTCCGTCGCTCCGCCGCGCGCAGAGACGGTCCAGCCACCCAAAGGGTCTGGTCTGCCCCGTCCACCAGCATCACCGGGATGCCGTCGACTACAGGGTACCGGTGCCCCTGGCCGCAGACCAGATCGTCTCCCGCGCACTCAAGCCCGCCGAAATCCTGCGGGCAGAGAAGCCTATCTAGTAACCACTGTTCGATCAGATTAGTCCCAAGCGGCGAGCGGATTTCAGCCTTACCTCTTCACGCTGCCGTTTCCGGGATACGGGCCGAGAAGCATCAGACTGGCCATTTTCAGTTGAGATAGGGGACGATGGCCGCGATCAACCTCTCGCGGTAGCGAGCCCAGGTGAACCGCTCGGCGGTCCGTCTCGCGGCGCAGCCCATTTCGGCGAGCCGGCCTCGGTTCTCCACCGCCCATTCCAGAGCGGCGCGCAACCGGAGCGGTTCCACTGCTGGAACGATCAACCCTTCAGCGCCGTCCACGAGCAGGTCCGGGGCGGCGGTCCGATCAGACGCAATCACGGGTATTCCGGCCGCCATGGCCTCGATCACAACCAGCCCGAAGCCCTCAAAGAGGGAGGGAAACACGAGCAGGTGGCTGCGCCGGAAAACGGTAGCGATCCGATCATGCGGTATCTGGCCCAATTCCACGAACGGAACACTGTAGCGGCTGACGATCCACTCGCGAAACCCTGGCACCCAGCTTCCGGCGAGCGAAAGGCGAACGGCGCCGCGCGGCATGCCCGAAAGCGCCTCAAACAGGTAATGGAGGCCCTTTTGCGGACCGAGTTGGCCGGCAAAGAAGACCTCCACGGGACCGAGGAGGTCGGATTCCGACCAGAGTTTGGGAGCGGAATCCAGATCGGCTCCGTACGGAACGACGATGACCGGACGCGAAGACGGAACGTAAGGCCGGATTGTGCCGCGGGTAAAAGCGCTGGCGCAAACCACGACATCCGCCAACTGCAGCTCGCGACGTTTTCGCTCGAGCTTGGCCGGCGGTTCGTGCAGACCGCGAAGGAAGGGGATGAGCGAAGAATCACGTTCCGCTTCGGCGCGCTGCCATGACTTAGCCTCGAAATAGCCGGTGGGTAGGTCGTAAATGGTGCGCATTCCCAGTTCCCGCGCCTTGCGGAACGTGGCGGCGGCGGAATCTTCATAGCAGTAGACGGCCGCATCGCGGCCGGTCAAGGTTCGCGCGACGGTACGGTCGAAGCGATAAGCGACCCAGTCGGCGAACCGGGGCGACCGGCCGTTCCAGCGGCGGATGGGGCAACGCGTCATCGCGAGACGGAAGGTCTCCGCCAAAGGGTGAGTGCGCACAGGCGCCCCCTCGAGCGCGCGATGCCAACGGTGGCGCGAACCAAGCGGCGCGAAGAGGCTGGTGTGAAAGCTGCCCAGCATGCCGCGCTCAAAAAGGCCGCCCGCGAGGTTATACACGTTCGGATTCCCAAACGGATGACTGGCAACGACCGGTTTCATGAAATCGGTTGCAGCGGCCGGGATCTAGTAGTGGTCCCATTCCGCTCAACATACTGCTTTGTGCTTTCAATCAATCCCATCCTTTGAAGCCCAACTAGGCGAGCGCCTGCAGGAAATCGGGTAACAGCCACCTTCGCAGCGCTCCCTCGAAGACGGTGGCCAGGAACAGCGCAAGGAGCCACCGGGAAATTACACCCGGACCTGAACCTCTCAGACGGAATTTGGTAGGTCGATTCATTTGGATGAAGGCGCCTTCGATCTCCAATTAACTCTCCGGATAGGTCCAGAGTGCAAATCCCGATCGGACAAACTGAGATCTGCATCGATGGGCATCAGGTCCACGCGCTGGTTACCTATTCAAACCGCAAAGCCTCTCAGAGGACGGTTTCTTGATCGCCGCGTGGAAAAAATCTGCATTCGGCCATTCCAGGCTGTTTGCTGGAACATAATCGAAGCCGGCTCCCACGATTCGATCAACGACAAAACTGCAGTCGACGAGTGTTGGGTGCAGCTCGGCGATGATTGCGTCAACATTCTCCAACCACTGAAGGCTACCGCTGACGAGATTCTGCTCTGCGCCTTCAATGTCAATCTTCATGAGGCCCACTTGCTCGTGCCTCAGAAGCCGATCCAGGTCAATGACATCCACGGGAATTCCCTTCGCGCTGACATGTCCAAGGACGGAGTCCGAACTAGGGGCGAACAAGGCAGTCTTTCCGCTTGCGCCAACCACACCGGACACGATCTCTCCCTGAACGCCGTTCAGTCTGAAATTTTCTCGCAACACCTCAAGGTTTTCGGCGTCCGGTTCCACTGCAATCACCTTTGAGAACCCAAACCGTTTCCAGAACCACAGACTAGCCAAACCGATATTGGCACCGAGATCTACAAATGTGCCACTCGCCGGCGGAAGTGCTGGGCGATAGCACTCCTGAAAGATTACTTCTCGTAGCGCCTGGAGATCGCCCCGATTCAGTCGGTACGTGACGATGAGGCCTGATTTCAGCCTGACCTGCCTGAGCCCACCCCAGTTCGGCATCCCGAATCTGAGCAGACGAGAGTACAGAATATCGAATGTAAGGCGAAGAGTCGAGCGCCAGTCTTCCGTGCACCGCCACGCGCCGCCGGTCTCCCTCAGAATCCCTGCAATGATCCCCATAATACGCATTTAGTGATATTTGCTCCGCATCACCGGCGATTTTCCAAACGTCCGCTGGCTGATTACAGCGGTTACCTGCCTGTGACTTCCTCAAAGAGTTCGCGATGCTCTCGGACCATCCGCTCGACCCTGAAGAGCCTCTCAGCACGTTCTCGAGCCTTTTTGCCTATCGCAGCCAGCACTTCCGAATCGTCCAGGACCACCCGGATGCGATCCGCGAGCGCCTCGAATTACCAAGCGGATGACTGGCAACGATAGGTTTCATGAAATCGGTTGAAGCGGCGGACGGCGCCCAACGACACAAGGACGAGACCTCGCTTTGAGGCCAGATGTCCAGCCGTCCAGACGAGACCGCCAGGTTTTCAGCAGAATCCCGAACTCGCGCGAGGGGTGGCCAAATCGCATGGAGGCGAGCGCCCAACCGAGAAGACCGGGGGTCATCCGGGAGCCGGCGCAGAAGATAAACAGCAACCGCGGGATTTGCAGGCGCCACGGGCTGTGCTTCGCGAGTATGAATGCGTGGTTGAAGGCGCGATTGAGGACCTTGACGGCCAAGTCGCCCGTGCGATCGTCGCTGTATATGGTTTGCGAGTTGGTGGGAAAATGCCGAACCGTGTTGGAGAAATCATAGAGCACCCGGTATCGGTTCGCCTGAACTTGAAGGCAGGCTTCGGCCTCAAACATAGACCAGTATGGCTTCAGGCTTTCTTCAAACCGAAGTAAGGCCGACCGGCGCAGGCTCATGTTACCGCCGGCGAGGTGCTGGACCGTTATGGGTCTCCGCGTGGACCAACCTTCGGGATGGTCGAACATGTTGCCAATGAACTTGCCATACCAGGTAATCACCCCAATGCGCGCGGCCGTCCGAAACGGGCGCGGCGCGGTATCGGAATCGAAGTTCCTGATGGGGCTGCCAACCGCTCCGACGCTTGGATCGACATAGTGTTTCAGATGTTTGGCGACCCAGTCGGGTGGAGGGATGGCGTCGTCGTCGGTCAAGAGCACGACATCGCCGGTCGCCTGCGCGAGGCCCGCATTCTCAGCCGGGACAATCCCCGCTTGAGGCGAATGTATGGCGCGCAGTGGGAAGGGGAAACCTTTCGAAAGTTCCTCGACGGCCTGCCTTGTGGCTTCATCGGCGGCTTGCCAGATAACCAGGACTTCGCCGGGCACCAGATCTTGAGAACCGAGCGCCCGCAGGCAGCGAGCGAGGGATTCCGGGCGGCGATAGCTCGCTATAAGAACGGACGCCGTAAGTCGTTGCATATTGCGAGGCGGCGGGAGAGAGGAATCGGAGCTTCGCGTAGTTCACGTCCAGGATTGTGTGTGTACGAAGGCCGAATGGCGGTTGATCCAGGAAGACGCCGGAACGATCGTACGTTCGCACATCCGGGCCATGGGGCTTGTCAACGTTAGGTATCAAGCCGGGACCGCAATACACGTGTTCCGTGACAATGAGGTATTTATATTTCTTACACTTCTCAAGGGCTTGGCCGATTTCTCGATTAGACAAATGCTGTAAGACCTGGCGGACCAGACAAAGCTCTCCCTTCGGCGGATCGTCTTCGGTGATATCCAGGCATTCAAATCGAAACCTTCGAGTCGCCAAACCGCGATTGATTGTACCTAATCAGGTCGGGTACTATATCGACGCCAATGTACTCTACGTTACTGTCACTTGTTAGCAGACGGCCAACCTGAAAACTCCCGCATCCGAGATCTACTATCTTCTTGATTCCCTTATCCCGTATAAAGCCCCTAATGAACTGAGAGTATTGTTCCGTAAACACGGAAACGGAGCCCCGTCCGGAGTCGAATAGCTCATTACTCTCTTCTCCCCAAAGGCGGTTGCGGTAAATCCGCGAAAACGCTTCCGCGGTTGAAAGACGCGCGAACTTCCTTCTGGCTTTCGACAGGAGCCAGCGCTTGCGAAGACTCAAAAGGCGACCGGGAATCAGCTTCTTGGCGGTCTCGCGAATCCTTTGCCGAAGTCCAGACATGCGACGACTATTCCGTTATGGCACCCAGCACAGAGGAGAGGCGCGAGATGCGCCGGCTCGACGAAGCAGTCCAAACGACATCGATCGTCCCTCTGGCATTGCGAATATCAAAAGGCTCAGACGATACGGATTTCACGCTCTGCGTGATGCGATAAGCCCGATATCCATACGAACTCATGAACTCGTGGAAGTCCGAGATGGAATATCCAAGCAGACCGTAGGCGTCCGTGGCGACTTCACAAATAATCGGCGGTCTCTCTCCCCGTTCGAAATAACCTTTCAAACCCCGTAACACCGGGAACTCGAAGCCTTCGGTGTCGATCTTGATCAACGACACGCGCTGGACGTTATGCTTGTCGATGTACGAATCCAGACGATCGGTTTGTACCTCAACCTGATATGCCAGATCCGATGCCCGCATAAAGCCGGGCACCAGCGTATTCCAGCCGACATTTTTCGATGCAACCGAAATTGTGCATCTCCCTTGCGTGTCGGAGAGAGCGATGGGTTGTGGGAAGAATCGAAAACCGGGATTGGCCCCCGCCAACTTCCGGAGCCGGGAATAGTAGTCCGGAACCGGCTCGAAGCTGTGCACCTCGCCACTCGGACCGACCAGCCCCATGCCAACCGCGGAGAGGTAACCGATGTTCGCTCCGACGTCGATGAATACATCTCCGGTTTTTAGGAACCGCTTCATGGCAGCGACTATCTCAATGGAAAACGTTCCGAAGAACATACCCCGAGCCATCGTCCGGCCTGGCCAGGACGACAGGTCACATTCGAAGGCAACGCCGTTCAGGATCCTGCCGATTGGCCGGGCGGGCAGTGGAACAAGTCTATCCGCAATCTTCCGGACAAACTGGTTCGGATTCGCGACGAGCAGGTTCGCCGCTCTTACAATAGTACCGAGACGCAAGTAGAACGTCCTTTTATGTCAATTGAAATATTACGCGCGGAAATCGAGAATACCTGACAGCGAAAATCCGCAGCTACGCTATAGCGTTGTTTGGCGTTCGGCTGCTCCTCGAACCACAAAGCCGAGCGGCTTCCACGCACTCGGCGAATGTCTCACCCGCCACACGCCAGTTGAGGCGCGCCCGATATTCCTTGTGAGAAGCTGCTGCCATTCCGGCACACCGATCTCTATCACGCGAGACGCTCGCAATATAAACGACCCTCCTTCAGTTTCGTATTCTGCCGGCGCCCACGGCTGATCAGGAGCCAGGTTCGCTTGAAAGCGTGCCAGGGCCGCAAGGGGCCCGCGCGACGAAACTTCGTAACATCGGTGACTTTTCCGCCAGGCGGGCCCAGATCGTGAGAAACCCCGCGTGCCACCGCAGCCTGAACTCACATCGGAGAATCTCCGCAGCGCGGCGGCATTCTCCCCCCTCGCCTGTATTAGTGCCGTCCAACCAAAGCCGAAGACAATGTGCGACATTTCGTATTCAAGAGCTGAACGCAGACAACGCCGAAGAGGAAGGGGTAGAGATTCATCCAGGAGAAGATTCTGCATCGTCTTCCGTGTGCCCGGCCAGATCCCACTCAGAGTTAAGCAATGGCTGGCGGATTCGAGATGGTGGACGAACACCGCACCGACCGAAGGCACCACAACGAAGGGGAATTTAGCCGCTATCCGCCGAACATAATCGTGGTCTGCGGCCCCGCCAACCTCGGCGTCCAAAATTCCGACCGCATCCAGGACCTCACGCCGGAAGAGGATGCCGGTCCATGTCGGGGGATGGTTATTAGCACCGCACATCGCCATGAGACCGGCCGGGGCCAGGTAATACCCCGGCTTCCATCGTTCGTTCGATCGCCCCAAGAGCCGCATGGCCTTGTCGACCAACAGGACCTCAGTAGAGACGAACGCCGCCGCTGGATGCGCTTCCAAGGCCGGAGTGGCAAGTTTATAGAAGTCGGGCAACAGGAAATCATCATCGGATAGAAAGGAAAAGTACTTAGATTCGACCTTGCCCAGGCCGAAGTTGAAGTTATTAATAGCCCCGATGTCTAAAGGGTGCCGATAGTAGTCGATGCGCGAATCGATTGACTGAAGAGATCGCACAGTCGTCTCCGTCTCATCGTTGGACGCGTTGTCATACACACAGACCCGCAAGTCGCAAAGCGTTTGAGATAAGACGCTGATAATGGCCCGGCGGAGGAGGAGGGGGCGTCGGAACGTCGGAATTATTGTTGTGATAAGCGGGTTTGCCATGCGGCTCTCCAATCGT
>OCTA010003555.1_pt1 | contig 13815 bp, 12 predicted proteins | sample 1538991 | NCBI WGS metagenome assembly OCTA01 (sample SAMEA3539302, study PRJEB22396) | soil metagenome | biome: tundra; feature: field; material: soil | place: USA | collected 2010-05 | depth 0.15 m
GATTCCACCGCTGGGCGCCCCCAGTGATCCACCGCCGCTCTACCCGCCGTTAACCGCCGTCTGCCAAACATGCCAGAGGACGCCGCCGCTTTGCATTCCGTAGACTTCGATGCGGCCGTCCTGGTTGTAACCGACCCTGGGAGGAGCCGAAATGCCGGGGCTGACGGCAAGAACAGTCTGCCAGGGCTGCCAGAGTCCGAATGGACCTCCTTGCCAGCGATGCCACAGATTTCCATCCTTTGACACCACATAAACTTCCAGACGGCCATCCAGATTGTGGCCGGCGACAGGAGCACCCAGAACGCCCGTGTCGGGAGCACCCAGCGAAACCCAATCGGAAGCGAAGGCGCCTACGCAACCTTTGTCCTGATTCGACCAATACGTCTCCACGTTCCAACGCCCGACGTTGTGAAACGTCTTTGTCTCGCACAGATCGCCGATCTCGCAATTCTGTCCGGCGTTCCCGCCCGAAGCAGCCACGTTGACCGACCATCCTTGACCGCGTGGATTGGTAAAGGCCTCCATCATTTCATGAACCAGGCAGTAACACACCGAATTGACGACACTGGCCGCGGTCGCTCCGGACGCGGGAGGAGGAAAGAAGACCAGCCCCCAGGCTTGATCGATGGAAGTGCCGCCAACGTTCAGATTGCTGCTCGAATGGTATCCGCACTCCCCCGGAGAGCCGACCGTGGCTCCCGGAGGTGCCAGAATCACGTAGTACCAATTCGAGGCGTCCGATAGAGGATTAGGCGATGGAACCGTATTGTTTTTGAACCATGTGGTTAGCTGGTTGGCGACGTCGCTTGATGTGACATTTGTCGAGGTCCCGCCGATTGCATGCGACGGCAAAACGAGAGGCTGTCCCACGTTGTACTGCGCCAGCCGATCGACATAGTGACTATTCAGAAGTTCCGCAAAAAACTGATCGAACGCCAGTTTCAACGCGTTGTTGCCCAGGATCGTGTTACCCCAGTAAACCGGCACCACCTTGGGCTGCTTCATCACGTCGCTACCCACCGCTACGACGCCGCCCGTATAGGTGTGGCATACGGCGTTCACGCCCCCTGCTGCGCGCGAACATTGCGAGACATTCTTCCGGTCAGCCGTGGAAACAAGCTCAACTTTCATGACGGTCACCTCCGAAAATTTCAGCCATATCACAACGCGGCAACTTCAATGTCAAGCCAATTTTTCGCGAAAACGAGAAGCCGCACCGATTGAAAGACTTATGGACTTGCGGCATTGCTCCCTCAGAATCCGAATACTCGTCGGGCGGTCCGTGAACCACATACGCCAAGGTTTTCGCAACGTCGTCAGATCCACGAAGGATAGGAATCCTATCGGCGCAATTCAAAGGTTCCCTGTTCGATACTGGCCCTCCCAGTGGTGCTGGCCGCTTCCAGCCAACGCCTCAGAAAAGTCCTCAAATCGTCCGGGGGCTGCAACCAGATATCCGCGCAGGTCTCGCGCCTCTTGCGGCGCACGAGAACGCTCAGGTGCGCCCCACCCGGCGCTTCATTGATGGCCTTGAAGCCGGCCTCGTCCGTGAAATCGTCGCCCAGATACGTTGCCGGCGCGCAGGGACCAACCTCCTGCAGAATCGCCTGCACCGCACCGCCTTTGTCGCGTCCCGCACGGAGTTCCAAGCCTGACTCGAACTCCAGCAGCATGAGCCCATCCATGCGTGCCAGTGGTTCGAAGAGCTCTCGTGTTCGCTGCTCGATGCGTCTTGCCTTCCCAGGTGTGTGGCCGCGCCAATGAATCACAGCCGCATTTGGCTTGTCTTCAAAGAGCCCGCCCAGCGCATCACGTCTTAGCTGCGTGCGCAACTCTTCAAGTTTTTGTTCCGCCGTGGGGGACGTTTTATCCAAATCGTAGTGCCCGTCGGGAGAGAGACGCGCAGCTCCATGCAGGCCCCAGACTTCAAGCCGCGGCTCCAGGCCAAGCAATGGTGCGATTTCTTCTGGTGGACGGCCGGTAATCACAGCCATGCGTGTAAGGCCCTGCTGCTGAATCTGCGCAAGCAGCTTTCGCACGCCGGCCCATGGACGCGCCTCGAAGCGATCGATGCGAAAGTCGGCCAGCGTGCCATCGTAGTCCAGCAGCAACAACGGGGTCGCAGCGCCCGCAAATGCGCGAAAAAACTTCTCCAGCTTGTCGGTCGATTCAGGGATCAACGTTTGCTCTCTATGCAAGTCTACGATGCGCCGTGGTGCGCGTGTCCTCCGCGCCGGGTTCGATGGAGAGATCTTCCACGTCGTCGTAGTTCTCCAGGCGAAGCTCGCGCAACGCGCCCAGCACGCTGGCCGCCCATCGGTAGATGTTGTGTTCCGCCACATGCCGCCGCATCCGCTGCATGCGCTGGCGTCGTTCGGCTCGATCCATCTCAAGCCCGCGATGCATGGTCTCGGCCACGCTCGCAACATCATACGGATTCACCAGAAGTGCATCCTGCAATTCAACGGCCGCGCCCGTGAACTTGCTCAACACCAGCACGCCATCCTCATCGTCGCGCGCCGCTACGTACTCCTTGGCCACCAGGTTCATGCCATCGTGCAGCGAGGTCACAAGGCACAAGTCGGCTACACGATACCAGCGATTCACCTCTTCGTGGTTGCACTGTCGATCGATCAGCACAATCGGTTTCCAATGTGCTGTTTGAAAACGCTGATTGATGCGCTCCACCGTCTCGTCGACCCTCCGAGCCAGTTCCACATAACTTGGGATGCGCGTCCGGCTCGGCGCGGCAATCTGCACCATCGTCAGCCGCTCCCAGTGCCAGGGGTGCTTGTCGATCAACTCCTCAAAAGCCAGCAGACGCTCCACGATTCCCTTCGTATAGTCCAGCCGGTCCACTCCCAGGGCCAACGCCTCCGCGCGCACGCCAAACTCCCGCAGCAGTTCCTGGCGCGCTAATCTCCTCTCTCGCTTCTCCACTTCCACATCGACCACTTCAACGGGATGACGCGGTCCTCCTTCAAAGGCCACGCTCACTGGATAAGGCCGGACTGCGCTCAGGTGTCCGTGCCGGCGCACTGTCATGTGCTCGCGATCGTTCCGCGCCTCGATAACGCGATCCACCGTGTCGAGAAAATTATTGCAATGCAGTGGAATGTGAAATCCGATCAGGTCCGCTCCCAGTAGTCCGTCGAGCAACTCGGCCTGCCACGGGCAGATCGCGAAGGCCTCGGGGTTGGGCCACGGAATGTGCCAGAAGATGGCCACACGCGCATCCGGCCGCGCCGCCTTCAAGATCCGCGGCAGCAAGGCAAAGTGGTAGTCCTGCACAAAGACAATCGGTGCGACGCTGCCTTCCATCTCTTCCAGCACGGCGGAGGCGAACCGCTCATTCACTCGCCGATAGCATTCCCAGTCGCCGGCTCTGAAGATGGGGCGCGTATGCGCGATATGGCACAGCGGCCACAACCCCTCATTCGCAAAGCCGTCGTAGTAGCTCGACTCCTCTTCATTCGAGAGCCACACGCGGCGCAGCGTGTAACGCGGATCGTCGGGCGGAACCCGCAGCCGATCGAACTCGTCTACTGCTGTAGAGTCGGCATTGCCGCTGCCGCTGGCGATCCAAACCCCATCGCACGCCCGCAGCACCGGCTCAAGGGCGGTAACCAACCCGCTGGGCGGCACAATGCACACGGTTTCCCGCCCCTGCCGCACGTGCATGTAGGGTTCACGGTTCGAAACCACGAAGATGCGGCTTGAGCCGGAGCGGTCCCGCATGTGCACTGCGAGTCTTTCCGCCGTCCACAGGTTCTCGCCGGCGTCGCGCAACCGGGCCTCGGTCTCGGCCGCGGCACGTGCCGCAATCAGGTTTTCCGCCATGGTTTCCATCTCGCGCGCCAGCGGAGTAAAAATGCCTAGTCCGTCTCGGTTGTCGCGCGGCGCACGCTCCCCATGCCCCATTCGCAGATGCCGCAGCCTTTCTGCGACTCGCGTCACCGGTTCCATCAGGAACCAACGCACCATCACGAACGTGATGGCGGCAATCAGAATGACGAGCGCCAGAATCCGCAAGAAACTCCGCTGCCATAAATCATTGCCCTCGGTCCGAATGTACCCGGCGTCGGCCACCAGCACCAGCGCACCCAGCAGGCGATTGCCATCGTGCAGAGGAAACGCCTCTTGCAGCCACTGCATGTCGCCTGCGTGCCCGAACGCGGCGATATTCGCACCCTTGCGAAGCGATTTCTGTATGGGAGCCTGTGCCAGAGACTGCAAGAGCCCCGACGGACCGGACGAGGCCAAAATATCTCCCTTAGGGTCGTAAACCGCCAGCGCAAGAACGCCGGCTCGTTCCTTGGAGCGCTGAAGCAGATCAACCAGTGGGGCCATATACCCGCTCGCAACGGTCCGTTCAAAATCCGGTTGTATGCCTGACCCCAACCACGTCGAACGCCGCTCAAGATCCTCACGCAAAAGATGCTTATGCGCTAATACCTCAAAATAAGTTGAGGCAACGGAGACCAGCGTTACGCACACAACAAGAGCGACTGTCAGCCGCAAGCGAAATGAATGCATAGGGCCTCCCTCCACTCTCTTCTCTCCTTAATTGATACATGATTCGCGCCGCTCTTTTCTACTTAGATGCGGCTTTACGAGGCAGCGCAAAGATTTTCTGTCGGCTGCAGCTCATTATTTTCAGAGATATACAAAAAAACGCACGCACAGTTCAGAATTCGTTCAACTGCGCCGCTTTGATTCTCGCGCAATCCGCATCCCGGGCAGCGATAAGCTGGCAATCCCCGCCCCATGCGCTATCCTGTCCACAGCGGTGACCTCTGCATCCGCGTCACTCAGCCCGGTAAACTGATGACGATAGACACGATCGACAGACCCGCCAAGCAAATAGTCCTCACCGTACAGGAATACTCCCTGTTCTCTTATCGTGCTTTCACAAACCTCTTCCGGCCGCCCATCTACTGGTCTGATTTTCTCATTCAAGCTGACGTCATCGGCGTCGGCTCGGTGTCCATCGTGCTTCTCGCCGGCTTCTTCACGGGGGGCGTGCTCGCCCTGCAATCCGCCGCCACCCTGTCCGCTTTTGGCGCGACTGCCGTGACCGGCCGATTCGTCAGCATGTCCATGATTCGCGAGCTAGGCCCCGTGCTCACCGGCATCATGGTCTCCGGACGCAACGCCTCCTCAATGGCCAGCGAATTAGGCTCCATGGTAGTGACCGAGCAAATTGACGCCATGCGCGCCCTGGGTGTTGACCCGCTGCGCAAACTGGTCACACCCCGCATCTTTTCTTGCATCACCATGCTCTTTTTTCTCACCATTGTTGCCAACTTCTTCGGAATACTCGGGGGCGCCGCCGTCACAGTTTTCATGAATCACCAGAACGGCACTCAGTACTTCTCAATGGCATATGAGTACCTGCATTTCCCCGACATCCTGCAAGGTCTCGTCAAGCCGCTCTTTTTCGGCTACATCATCGCCTCCATCGGTTGCTTCTACGGCATGAGGACAACAGGAGGAACCGAGGGCGTTGGTCGCTCAACTATTCAAGCGGTGGTCACCTCCTCAGTGCTCATCATCTTTGTGGATTTCCTCATCAGCCAGGTCATGATCGCTCTTTTCAAATGAATGCGACTCCCGATTCCCCGCCGCAGGCCCAGGTTCCGGCAACGGACACCACCCCGGCCCTTGCCTTTCGCGGCGTCTCCATCTCCTTTGCCGGTCCGCCGGTGTTGCAGAATGTCAGCTTTTCCGTTGCACCCCACGAAACGCGCATCTTGCTGGGGCCCGCAGGTGTAGGAAAAAGCGTTCTGCTCAAACTTGCCAACGGCCTGTTATGCCCCGATGAGGGAAGCGTTCTCCTCTTCGACGAAAACCTTTCCCGCATGAAGGAGCAAGAGCTTTTCCCCCTTCGCACGCGCACGGGAATGGTTTTTCAGGAAGGCGCTCTTTTCGATTCGCTCACCGTGCGCGACAACGTGGCATACCTTCTGATTCAGCAGGGCGTCGCTGACGAGGAGATCGACCGGCGCGTGCACGAGGCACTGCGCTTTGTAGGACTGGACGAAACCTTCAGCTTCTTCCCTGGAAGTCTCTCCGGCGGAATGCGCCGCCGCGTGGCTATCGCCCGCGCTCTGATCCACCATCCCCAATTGCTGCTCTACGACTCACCCACCGGAGGCCTGGATCCCGTCACTTCCACAACGATTATCGAGTTGATCGTAAAAGAACGCGACGTCAACCGCACCCCTTCCCTGCTTGTCACGCACCGGCTGCAGGACGCCTTCACCATGACCTCGCACCGATTCGACCCCGCCGAAGACCGCATGGTCCCGCTGCCCAAGGGCGAAACCGACCCCAATACGACTTTCCTGATGCTCTCTGAAGGCCGCCTGATCTTCGACGGCACCCTGCATGAACTGGTCCATAGCCAGGATCCCTTCGTACGCGAGTTTCTGGAGTAAGCCGCTCCGCGCCTGTTGGGATTCCGCATCTAAATCAGCAGCCGGTCGCTTCAACCGCGTTACACCACCTGTCGATGCGGATCGAGCCCCCGGGGTCTTGTGACAAAATTTGGAATTGAGATGAGCTTGGTACGACTGCGAAAAATCATTTGGCTCGCGCTGCTCCTGGCGCTGTTATGCGAGAGGCAAGCCGCCGCCTACTCCCTGCTGACCCACGAACAACTCATCGACCTCACATGGAAGGAATCCATCGTTCCCCTTCTGCTGAATCACTACCCCAACCTGACGCCTGCCCAGCTCGATGAGGCTCGAGCCTACGCCTACGGTGGCTGCGTAATCCAGGACATCGGCTACTATCCCTTCGGCGACGTGTCCTACTCCAACCTGACGCATTACGTGCGTTCCGGCGATTTCGTGGTGAATCTCTTCCGCAACGCGCAGAACGCCAATGAGCTGGCCTTCGCTGTAGGCGCACTCTCCCACTACGTAGGGGACTCGATCGGTCACTCCCAGGCCACCAATATTGTGGTGCCCGTCGAATTCCCCAAGCTGCGCAAGAAATATGGCCCGGTAGTCAGTTATGCCGAGGGCAAACATGAGCATGTTCAAACAGAATTCGGATTCGATATCGAGGAAATCACGCATCGCCGGATGGCCCCCGTCCATTACCTCCGGCACATTGGACTGCGGGTTCCGGTCCGCCAACTTGCGCTGGCTTACTACCAGACCTATGGAATTACTGAGAAGTTCTCCGGAGGCCGTGTCCGCCGATTCAACGTTCCCGGCTATCGATTCGCGGTACACACCTTCATCCCGCGCATCGCCTATGCCGTCACGCTCCTGCATCGCCACCATGAGCCCGCCGATCCGAATACCCCCGAAGCGCTGGAGTTCGAGAACGAAGTGGCTGCTGTAGCCGCTGACGAGAACTGGCAGCTGTATCGCCGCAAGGCGGGCATTGGAACCTATGCCCTGGCCGGCCTTATCTTCGTCATACCCAAGTTCGGCCCGCTGAAGCTGGCTGCCGTAAAGGACCCAACCGAGTCTACTGAAGGGGACTACATTCACAGCGTGGTTCTGTCCACGGTCGTTCTTCGACGGATTCTCGGGCGGTTTACGCCGCCTTCATCCACACACAAACTGGCTCCGAATACCAACGCGAGCAATGCTCACGCGGCGCGCTCCCCTGTGCAGGTGAGCCCCGGAGACTCCGCCGCTGCCGCTCAGGATCTTTTGCAATCACATGACCCGCGGCATCCCCTGCCGGATCGCGACCTCGACACGGGCCGCGTGGTGCAGCCCGGCGGTTATTCGCTGACTGACTCGACATACGCCGATCTTCTCCACCGCCTCACCCGCCACCCCGACCAGCCGATTCCTCCCGGCATCAAGGAAAATATCCTCGCCTACTACGCGAATCCAGATCTGCCCATCACGACCAAGAAGGATCCAAAAAAATGGGCTCAGGTGCAGGCCGATCTCGAAACCCTTAAGGCCATGCCCACCAGCAGCGAGCCTCAGCCGTTTCCAACCTACGGAGACGACGCACCCGCCAGCGAGTAAGTGGCATCCCTGCTTGAACGCTGCGGCAGCCTTTCGCTGCATCTAAGCAATCCAGAGAGCGCAACCGTAACCAGGGACCCGTGACCACCCATACCGTAGAACTCCTCGCAGACCCCGTGGAATCCTCAAGGCTGGCCGGCCTTCGCTACGTCACCGACGCCAAACCCGGCATCACCCGCAAGCGCTGGCGTAAAAGCTTCCGCCACTTCGATGCCAATGGCCAGCTCATCCGCGATGAATCCACCTTGGCCCGCATCAAATCCATCGCCATTCCACCCGCCTGGACCGACGTTTGGATCTGTCCCACTCCGAATGGCCATCTGCAATCCACCGGCCGCGATGCCAAAAAACGGAAGCAAAGCCGCTATCATCCCCGCTGGCGCGAAGTCCGCGACGAAACCAAGTACGAGCGCATGAAAATCTTCGGAGAGGCACTGCCCGTGATTCGCGAGTGCGCGGAACACGATCTCTCCCTTCCCGGATTGCCTCGCGAGAAAATCCTCGCCACCATCGTGCGCCTGCTTGAAACCACCTCCATTCGCGTTGGCAATGAGGAGTACGCGCGCGAAAACCACTCTTACGGCCTCACCACCATGCGCAATCGCCATGTCGCTGTCGAGGGCTCGACCGTGCACTTCAAATTCCAGGGCAAAAGCGGCAAGCGCCACACCATCGACCTCAACGATCGCCGTCTGGCAAGAATCGTCAAACGTTGCCTCGATCTCCCGGGCTACGAGCTCTTTCAGTACGTCGAAGACGATGGGACGGTGCATAGCATCGATGCGGCGGATGTAAACGACTATCTGCGCACCATCAGCAGCCAGCCCTTCACCGCCAAGGACTTTCGCACCTGGGCTGGCAGCGTCGCGGCTTTCAGCATCTTGCGCGAATTTGAAGCCGTCGAATCCGAAAGGCAGGCGAAAAAGAATATCGTGCAGGCAGTAGCCTCGGTCGCCGAGTTGCTCGGAAACACTCCCGCCGTCTGCCGAAAATGCTACGTCCACCCGGCCGTTCTCGAGTGCTACCTTTGCGGCGAAATGCTAAAAGCATTCGAACGCCGCATCGAGATGCAAACGGAAAATGAGATTCACGCCCTGCGCCAGGAAGAACTGGACCTGCTTCATCTCCTCGACCGCCGCGCCCGGCCCGCTGCCTGAGGCGAGTGCCCATTCTTTCCTGTTTCCCCGCCCGTCTGCTAGCCTTGCAGTTTCGAGTTCCTCAAAGAACGGCAGGTGCCATCATGGGCTTCAAATTCCAGGGTTTCGACTTTCTTCATCTTGATTCCAGCTTTTCTGAAGACGAGCTTCTTGTCCGCCTCACCGCCCGCGACTTCGTCGAAGACAACATCATTCCCCTCATCGAGGAGTGCTTCCGCACCGAGCGATTTCCGCGCGAGTTGGTGCCCATGATGGGCGAACTGGGCTTCTTCGGCGCCAACCTCGAAGGCTACGGATGCGCCGGCATGTCCAACGTCGAATATGGCCTCGTCATGCAGGAACTCGAGCGCGGCGACTCCGGCCTGCGCAGCTTTGTCAGCGTGCAGTCCGCCCTCGTCATGTACCCCATCTACACCTTCGGCTCCGACGAGCAGAAAAACACCTGGCTTCCCGCCCTCGCCACCGGCGAGAAACTCGGCTGCTTCGGCCTCACCGAGCCCGGCTTCGGATCAAACCCCGGCGGAATGACCACCACCGCGCGTAAATCCGGCGACGAGTACATTCTCAACGGCGAAAAGATGTGGATCACGTCCGGCAACATTGCCGACGTAGCCGTCATCTGGGCCAGAGTTGACGATGGAAGTGGTCGCGCGCCAAATGAATCAATCCGGGGCTTCCTCGTCGAAACCAATCGCCCCGGCTTTTCCGCATTCGAGGTCCACGGCAAGTGGAGCTTGCGCGCCTCCATCACCAGCGGCCTCTCGCTGCAGGACGTCCATGTGCCCGCCGCTAATCTGCTCCCCGGCACGGGCGGCCTGAAGAGTCCGCTCATGTGCCTCAACCAGGCGCGCTATGGCATTAGCTGGGGTGCCATCGGGGCGGCCATGTCCTGTTATGACACGGCTCTACAATATGCCAAGGCCCGCAAGCAGTTCCACGGACAGCCCATCGCCAGTCATCAGCTCATCCAGGAAAAGCTTGTCTGGATGGCGAGCGAAATCTCCAAGGCGCAATTACTCTCGCTGCACGTTGGCCGCCTCAAGGACGCCGGCACAGGAGGGCACCAGCATATCTCCATGGCCAAGCGCAACAATGTGTGGATGGCTCTCGAGACAGCCCGCATCGCGCGCGACATACTCGGCGCCAATGGCATCACCGACGACTATCCCATCATGCGTCACATGATGAATCTCGAGTCAGTGAAAACCTACGAGGGCACGCACGACATTCACGCCCTCATCCTCGGCCAGCACCTCACCGGAATTGCAGCGTATTAATAAAGCCAGATTAATCAGCTATATACGCTACTCATCAGATCGGCCTTTGCAGATACGCGATTGCGTAAATGGACTGAACACTAGGTTGCAGGGGCTGTGGAAATCTCATTGCTTAAGGACCAAGTTTTTCAGCAATTTTCAGCATTTTTTCAGCAATTTTCTTTGCCTCACCTCGCAGCGTGGTTAGTCACTTACGATTACTCCGCTGTGCGTCACAAACTCTATCGGACGCATCGACGGATCGCATACGGGCTGCATTATGTGGCACAGGGCCGCTACGAAGGAAAGGAAGTAATGTTTCTCTCTAAGGGCCTCAGACTGCCTCCGACGTGGAACAAGATGCAACCAGTTCCAATGAATGCCGAAAGCAGAGGACATGCCGTTTATGGCATGATTGAAGACATGAAGCCACACCCCAAAATGGTGGAAGGCCCTGAAGCTGGACAGCGCTTTATGAGCGCACTCAGGACGGTTCTGTCGGTTCCGAAAAGCTCCATCCCTCAGCCCTTTCACAAGCCAGCCAAGAAAGCAAAAAGGTCAGCCGCCCGCAAGGGCTAACTCACCTTTTTGCTTTCCCCGATTCTGCCGCTTTAGTTTACCCAGGTGGGGGGTGCCCCCTGATCTTTCCCTGTCAGGTGGCTGTATGTCAGCCGCTTGCCAGCGACGCGGGAAAGAGCCAAAGTGAACCGCCCAAAATCATCCATTTCCTTGCGATTGTTGTAGCGGAACGACTGTTCATCAAGGTAGCGAAAAAGATGGAACGGTTCGATGCTGACGTATGTTCCATTGATACCCCGCTTCAACAGGCTCCAGAGGTTCTCTAGTCCGTTTGTATGAACACGCCCATCCACATAGGCGACGGCATGTCTACAACCTGATGCATGTAGCCCTGAGCGAGTCCGTTGTAGGACGGAAGCGCATCGGTATAGAGAGCGGCACCAGCCTCGACATGCTTGCGGACTTCTGACTGCAATAGATGCTTCTTGCGGTTCTCCATGACTGTAGTGCGAACCTTCCCGCCGCGTTCAAGGATGCCTATGACGGCAGTCTTATCTTTGCCGCCCGTCCCCGTGATCCGCCGTTGACGCTTGCCAACATGCATGTTGCGGGCCTTGCCGCCGATGAAAGTTTCGTCTGCTTCCACTTCGCCAGCCAGTAAACCGAATCCGCCATCCTTCAACGCGAACCGCAAACGGTGAGCCATAAACCAAGCTGTCTTCTGCGTTACGCCAAGATCGCGGGCCAGTTCACAGGAACTGATGCCGTTCTTGCAATTCACCACTAGCCACAGCGCCGGGAGCCATTTATCCAAGCCGAGCGGAGAGTCCTCAAACAGCGTGCCAGTCTTCAGTGAAAACCTCGGCTTCGGATGGTTCGCGTAGCACTTCCACACGCGGGCCTTTGCCAGAAAGGTGACTTTCTCAGAGCCACAATGCGGGCACTTTACAACGCCATCGGGCCAGCGAAGTTGTACCATCAACTCGTGACAGTTCTCATAGTTGGAGAACTTGAGGATTGCTTCTTGAAGTGTTTTCACGCTGTCCATGCAACAAACATACCGCTTTTAGCGTGGTAAGTCAAGTATGTAATTGCCCAAGCTTGAGCCTAACTGCGGATCGACAGCATAGTACACTCTTTGCAGCCCTGGAGTGAGTATCGCGGAGTACATCTGCTGGCCGACTCAAGCCACGCGCTTCAATTCCCAACACAATACACGCTGCCATCCAGGATGGAGTTAACCAGGCCCTATGCTCGGCAGTTGCCCGCCACGTCCCTGTATCACAAAACGTATCCTGTTTCCGGGTCGATTGGCGTGGTGTTGAGGCCTGATTTCAACAGTACCAGAAATCATTCGTTTGATGGTCCAGGTGGTTCATGGTCAGGATTCGCGTCAGGTAGTCGTGAGGAAGATTGGGTCCGCCTTCAAGGAGCAGTGTCGGATCGAATGGCCTAAACTTGATGGCAATGCTCCTCTCTTTAACTACCACCCATGAACCAGCGACTGACCTCGGGTAGAGCCAGCACCTAGGAGCAGTAAAGCAATTCCGAGGTAAGCCAGCACCAGATGAAAGGCAGGAAGTTTACTTCGGTCTCAAGGCGCACATCGGAGTGAATTCCAAGCAGGACACGGTGCACACGACCTGCACTACCGCACTTCTCTCGCCTATAAGGACATGTTGCCTCATCTGCTTGCGGGAAGGGTTGAGGTCACACTCTTGACGTGCTACCTTTCGGTAACCGTGTTCGGATTAGTAACCTCGTTCTCGATGTCTTGTGCTATTCAACTTGGGAGACACGGTGTAAAAAACGATCAAGGTCATTCCACTCAGAGCCACGTGCAAAAGTGCCTGGGTGGTCTTAGTAGACCATGCATACCCATCCTACATATCGACTACTTTAGTGTTGAAGGAGTGAGACATGGCTGAAGACGGATCAAAAGCGACTATTGTCGTTGCACTCATTTCGCTAGTCGGCGTTTTGGGAGCGGCAGTGATTACAAACTGGAGCAAGCTGATGCCAAACTCAACTCCAGGAGAGCAGCTATCTTCAAGAGTGCAGACGACTCCGCCCGAGCTAGCATCTGCCTCCGCACCAAAGAATGTGTCACAACCCCAAAGCGTGACCCACCCGCCGGAGGACGTTCTGCTCGGACACTGGATATCGACCTTCGAAAATCCGCTATTCAGTGTGATCGACATCTCGCGAGAAGGGTCAAAAATTCACGTTCGGGCTTATGTCAACAATCGCGGCGCTAACAGGGGTAATTGCGTCTACGACACAAACCTCGATGGGGAACGAGGGGTAGTTGCCCGGGGAAAGAGTGTGGAATGGCAGCTTCCGACTCTCCCGCTCCCCTGTGCGAACTGGGTGCAAAATGGCTTTACTGGTGCGAGCCTTTCAATCGCGTCCGCCGAAGATACACCGGATACCCTGGCGACCGTTGTTAACATGTACGCGGACCAGACTATTATGGCTGGAAGTGGCCCGCAGACCTACATCCGAAAGTAGGTAAAGCGACATCCACTTAATTGCCCGAAACTAACCGTGCCGAACACGGTCGTGATGCAGCACCCAAGTCTTCAGGAAGACTCAATAGGCAGGGACACGTTAGGCCGTAGTTCGCCAAGAGGGCGCTTCTAGGAAGTTAACGCCCGGATTGTCGGCAATCCGGAAATTGAGCAACATCAGTCCTCAAAAGCGTGCAACTGACCTTGGCCAGACAGGATGTAAAGGAACGCGAGTCGAGAGATGATATTCGCAGCCGGTCGGATGACAGCTACAGCCCGCGCCGACATTGGTGCTCGATTTGAAGCCCGACCGAAAAGCGTGGGTCTGGGGTTGCGTACAGACGTGTGATGACGGCTGCCGGTTTCCGGC
>OCTA010003558.1_pt1 | contig 13808 bp, 10 predicted proteins | sample 1538991 | NCBI WGS metagenome assembly OCTA01 (sample SAMEA3539302, study PRJEB22396) | soil metagenome | biome: tundra; feature: field; material: soil | place: USA | collected 2010-05 | depth 0.15 m
ATACGACGGCAATAACATTGCGATCCCCACTTACTCGCAGTTTACAGTGACTGAGTTCGCGCGCGTTTACACCGGCTGGACGTACGCTCCGCCGCTTGGTCAAGGCGTTCAGTGGGGGTCCTACATCAGCGACTATGGCCCGATGGCGGCGTACGCGCCGGAGCACGATTCGGGTTCAAAGCAGCTGCTTAACGGCTACGTCTCCCCGGCGGGAATCACACCGCAGCAGGATTTGAACAATGCGCTCGATAACATCTTCAATCATCCGAATGTCGGGCCTTTCGTAGCCACGCAACTGATCCAGCATCTGGTGAAAAGCAACCCTAGCCCGGCTTATGTGTCGCGGGTTGCGGCAGCATTTAACAGCAATAGTCAGGGCGCGCGCGGAGACCTGCAAGCGACTGTCACGGCCGTGCTGCTGGATCCCGAAGCCCGGGCCAACGATGAGGGCGGCGGCGATCAACCCACCGACGGCCATCTGCAAGAGCCGGGCCTGTTTCTCGCGGCGATGGTTCGAGCGTTCGGGGGTCAGATGAACGACCAGAACTACTACTCTTCCGAGCTGGCAAATCTGGGCGAGGACGTATTTAGTTCGCCGAGCGTCTTCAATTACTACTCACCGAATTATCTGGTTCCGGGAGCCACCCTCATGGGCGGCGAGTTCGAGATTCATACGCCGAACAACGCCATCGTGCGCGCCAACGAAATATCGAGCCTCTTCAGCCAGTATTCGAATCCGGTGCAGAGCTATGGACCGGGCACAACGGTGGATATAACACCGTTCCTTGTGCTGGCCTCGAACGCGGCAACGCTGGTTAGCGCGCTCGACCTGACGCTGACGCATGGCGTGATGCCGGCGGGGATGAAATCGATTGTCGCGAACGCGGTAACGGCGGATACGGGAAGCAGCCTGCACAAGGTGCAAACCGCCTGTTACCTGATTCTTACTTCGAATTACTACAACGTCTGGCACTAAGTTGCGGCGGAGATATTGAAAAATGGGATTTCGTTCAAGGCGTAGTTTTTTGCGGGACTCGTTGCATTCGGTCTCCGCGTTGGGCGCGATGGGCACCCTGGGCAAGCTGGGAGAGATGAACGCCCTGGCGGCGGGAGGGTCTGGGTATCAGGCGCTGGTATGCATTTTCCTGGCAGGCGGCAACGATGGTCACAACACAGTGATCCCGATCAGCACGGCACAGCAGGGCTATGGCCTCTATCAGCAAGCGCGCCAAAGCCTCGCCTTGCCGCAAGGCTCGCTGCTGCCGGTGGCTAACGGCAGCGACAACTACGGACTGCACCCGAGCCTGGTTGAGATCCAGGGCCTCTATAATCTCGGCAAAGCCGCCGTGCTTGCGAACGTCGGCATGCTGGTGCAGCCCATCGACCGAGCGGCTTACCTTAGCAACAACAGCGCCATCGTGCCGGCATCGTTGTTCTCGCATTCCGATCAAAGCAACCAGTGGCAAACCGCCATCCCAAACGGAATCGCGAGCACCGGCTGGGGCGGCCGCATCACAGATCTGCTGCAGCCGCAGAACTCGGGCGCTATCTTCCCGCCGATTACCACGGTTTCAAGCTGCGGCTTGTTCTGTACCGGTCATCAGACTTTCCCGGCGTCCGTGCCACCGCCGCCGTCGGGTTCCTCGGCGCAATCCGGGATGGCCACGTTGAATGCGATTCAGAACGCGCCGGCAACGGCCGCCGGGATGCAGCAGTTGCTGAGTTTCGATAACGGACTGCAACTTGTGCAAGCGGGCAACGGCATTCTGTCGCGCGGCAATAACTACGCCAACACGCTGACGGGTCTATTAACCGGCGTCAATTTGAAGACGGCGTTCCCGGCGAATAATCCTTTGGCGGCGCAGTTGAAAACAGTGGCGAATGTGATGGCGGTGCGCAATCAGCTCGGTCTGGCACGGCAGATTTTCTTTTGCCAGTTGGGCGGCTTCGATACGCACGGCGCGCAGCTTGAAACCCAGCAGCCGCTGCTGCAGTTGCTGAGCCAGGCGGTGCTCGCCTTCTATCAGGCGACGCTGGAACTGGCGATCGATCAGCAGGTGACGACATTCACGGCGTCGGAGTTTGGGCGCACGCTGACACCAAGCGGCAGCGACGGAAGCGATCACGCGTGGGGCAGTCACCACTTCATCGTTGGCGGAAGCGTCCAGGGCGGCCAGTTCTACGGCAATTTCCCGCTGCTGGCGCCGGGCGGCGGCGACGATGCCAATACGCGCGGCGTGCTGATCCCGACCACGGCCGTCGATCAATATGGAGCGACGCTCGCGCAATGGTTCGGCGTCAGCGCCAGCAGCCTGCCGTCCGTGTTCCCGAACATCGCGAACTTCGCCTCCGCGAAGCTCGGGTTCTTGGGGTGACACGCTGGGACTGAGCGATATTCAGCGCGCAAATTAGGTCAACGGCCCCGGCCCGGCAAGTTAACGGCGGAAATTCCGAGCTACTGCCCGATAAGAGAAACGCAAAGCGAAAGGTTGCGGAGTAGCTACAGATCGCGGGGCCAATCAGACAGACGATCGATTCCATTCCGAAACAGCGGGCAGAAGGCAATGCCACGCTGACAACGATCACCCAGACGAAGTTGATTCTGAAGGACGTGAGGCCTGGCAAATTCACCGCGGCGTCGCCTGACGAGCAAGCGGTGATGGCGAAAAGTGCGATCCATCGCGGCGGAATCGGGAGTGCGCGTTTAGCGTGCCCGAGGAGCGAACCACTATATGAGTATTCAAACGGCGTATTCCACAAAGCCGTTGCCAGATGCCGTCACAGAACTGCGCGGCGATCTGCGGGGGGCAGCGCCAAGGGTCGTTCTCTTTTTCGCGTCTACCGACTATGACGCGGCTGCCGTCAGCGAACAGCTGCAAAGGGCTTTTCCCGGCGCCTGCGTCGCGGGCTGTTCGACGGCGGGCGAGATTGCCGGCGGCAAGATGCTCCGCGGATCGATAGTCGCTATGTTCCTGGACGACGAAATTGTCGAGGACGCTGCCGCAGTGGTGGTAGAGAACCTGGGCTCCGGGACCGGCTTAGCAGCGCCATTCGCCGCACTGGAGGCTCATTTCAGAACCCCTGCCGCCACTTGGAACTTCGAGAAATACGTGGGCCTGGTGCTGGTAGACGGGCTGAGCGGGGCCGAAGAGCGGCTGATGGAGAAGCTCGGCGACAGCACCGAAGTTTTCTTTGTCGGCGGGTCTGCCGGCGACGATCTGAAGTTCAAGGGCACGCACGTGTGCGCCGGCGGCAGAACCTACTCGGATAGCGCCGTGCTGGTGCTGATGCGATTGCGCGGAGGCTTTGAGATTGTCAAGACACAGAGCTTTCAGCCGACGGGCAGATCCCTGGTAGCCACTGCGGTGGACGAGGCGCATCGCGCGGTGATCGAGTTTGACCATAAGCCGGCGCTGGAGGCTTACGCCGAAACGCTGGGTGTTCCATACACGGAGGCAGCGGGCCGATTCTTCGAGCATCCGCTGGGGTTGATGATGAAGGGCGAGCCTTTCATCCGCAGTCCGCAAAGAGCGAACGGCGGCAGCATCGTCTTTTATTGTCAAATCAAGAAAGGCATGCAACTGGAGGTGCTGCAGGCGACCGATATCGTGGCGGACACTCGCCGGTTGATCGAGGCGCAAAAGGCTGCCGAGGGCGAAATCCGGGGAATAATCGACTTCCATTGCATCTTGCGCGCCCTTCAGCTTCGCAAAGAGAACCGCTGCGACCAGTACGCGGCGATCTTCAACGGCATTCCGATGGTGGGTTTCAGCACGTACGGCGAAGCGTACCTGGGCCACCTCAACCAGACTTCAACAATTCTCTTATTCCGCTAGGGAAGATTGGCAGCTTTTGGAGGCGGTTCGCCAAGCCATGCGCCCGGCGGACTGTTTATCGCAGTCCAAACACGTGCAGCAACGCGAACAAAGTCGCTGAGAAAACCGCCGCTCCCAGCAACACGCAAACGGGCAGCGTCAAGACCCAGGCCAGGAGAATGTTGCGCAGCGTTTCCATCTGCAGGCCGGACCGGTTCGCGGCCATGGTTCCCGCAATACCGGACGACAGGACGTGCGTGGTGCTGACTGGCAAACCATATTTGTCGGCCAGTCCGATGGTGGCCATGGCGATCAGTTCCGCCGACGCACCTTGGGCGTAAGTGAGATGTTCTTTGCCGATCTTTTCGCCGACCGTGACGACAATGCGCTTCCAGCCGATCATCGTGCCGCAGCCTAAGGCGAGCGCTACCGCGAATTTCACCCAGACGGGAATGTACTTGGTCTCGTTCTGGAGGGATTTTTGATACCCGGAAAGCGCTTTGATTTCGGCGGCGTCGGTTACCTTGTGCTGCTTGATAAGCTTGCCAATCGTTTCGCCCAGGAGGTAAATGTCGCTGCGGAATCCCTTGCGCTGATCGATTGTCAGATCGGAAAAGCTTGAGCGGCCTTCCAGTTCAATCGCCACTTCGCGATTCCGTCCCGCCAGCGCCGCGAAGGTCTTTTCCGACGCCACGCCTTTCGTTTTCAGGTAATCCGACAAGTCGTCGGTGGCTTCCTGCGAACTCGAAACGCCGGAAGAGTGCTTCAGGAGGATCGGTTCCAGGTGGCGCGCCTGCATCACAATCTGTTGAATGTTCTCTGGCGTGGTGGCCGGATTGAGCGCGAAGCCGCCAGGCAGGATGCCGACCAGGATCAGGACAATGAGGCCCATGCCCTTTTGACCGTCGTTCGAGCCGTGGAAGAAACTAACTCCAGTACAGGTAAGCATCAGGATGCCGCGAATCCAGGGGGGCGGTGGCTGACCTTCGGGCGACTTATAGAGAGCGGGAACTTTCACCAGCGCCTTCAGGAGCAGCAGCAGCAGACCGGCGCCGACAAAGCCCAGAATCGGCGAAACCAGCAGGGAGGTGAACACTTCCTGCGCCTTCGCCCAATTCACCCCTTCGCCGAAGACATGCCCGCCCAGCATTGAGTTCGCAAGGCCAACTCCCATGATGGATCCGATCAGGGTGTGCGAACTGGACGCCGGCAAACCGAAATACCAGGTGCCCAGGTTCCAAATGATGGCTGAGATCAGCAACGAGAACACCATCGCGAACCCCGCGCCCGAGCCCACGTTCAAAACCAGTTCGACGGGCAACAGGGAAACTACGCTGAAGGCGACCAGGCCGGTAGACGTTAAAACACCGATCAGATTCCAGCAACCCGACCACACGACGGCATAGACAGGTTTCAGCGTGTGCGTGTAAATGACCGTGGCGACCGCATTCGCGGTGTCGTGGAAGCCGTTGACGAACTCGAAGCCGAGCGCTAAACCGAGCGCCAGAAACAGAAAAAACGCGGTTACAAAGGGGACGTCTTGCCCGAATATATGCAAACTCTCTCTCTCCTCGGAAATGGCAGGGCAACCGTCTAGGCGACCCGAAAGTCTCCTGTCATGGTAGAGAGTTAGCGTTACAACGGAATTAATAAATCACGCGTGACAGCTAGCGGAGTACTAAAAGTAGTTTTGCGGTTTGTGCTAGGGCTAGGAGCTAGGGAGTCCAAGATAAGAAGGCGATCCATCCTACGACGCCCAAGGCAATCAGGCCCCAAGCGATCCAGTTCCACGCTTTATGCGCCGTCCAGCCCTTCCAATAATCGGCTCCCGCGCCGTACCGGACGAAGAAGTCGAGCACAAGTTTTTGCTTCACCTTCTTCTTATCGGCCTCAGTCACGGTTTGAGCCAACGAATGTTCATAGGAAGAGACGCTTGTTCCAGATTGGCCAGCGCCCCACAGACTTGGACAAGCTGTGGGAGCTTTAGAACAAGTGCTTGATAGCTTTCCCGGCACCCTTAAGCATTTTGCCGGTTCCCTTCACGGCGCCGGTTCCGACGTTCTTGCCGGCGCCCGCCGCGCCTTTGCCGAGGTCGGTGGCGGCGTTAATAGGATGAAGCGTCGCTAAATCGGCTGCCGCTTTGCCTGTTCCCTTGGCCGCGCTGCCCGCGCCTTTGCCCACGCCCTTTCCAATATCACCCGCGCCGCTGCCCACATCATGTTTGGCAGTGGTGTGCGCTTTGCGGTCTTTCGCCGCGCTGTCAGATGTTTGGGTCGGCGAGGACGTTTGCGCCAGAGCAATGCCCGCGAGGCAAATTGTAGCCGTGAACAAACGAATGTGCATTCTTTTAAGTTAGACGAAACGCGCGGCGTTCCTGTTACGGGCTTACTAAAGGGAGGGCTTCTTTTCCGCGCTGATCGTCAGTGAAATGGATGGCATCGGATACACAGACGGAAACGCAGGCGCCGCACTCGACGCACTCATCGGGATTGATGTACAGCGGAGGGACCGTCTCCGCCCCGGCTTTGTCCTCGGCGGGGTGAATAGCACCCATCACGCATTCGTCCACGCAAAGCAGATCTTTAACGCAGTTTTCCGTGATCACGTATGCCATGGTATTTGTCCCGTGGAATTATGATAACTGTTTTCAGGGCATCTGAAGCGGCTTGCCGGTTAATTAGTGAGCAACCGCCGCACTCAACGGAGTGTTACGCGACGACCCGCCTACGAAAAACTTGTATTCGCCGGCCGGCAATTCCCAAGCGTCCTTCTCTTCGTTGAAGATTGAAAGAAACTTCGGATCGATCTTCAGTGTTACCGCCCTTGATTCGCCGGGAGCCAACTGCACCTTCTCCCAAGCGACCAGGCGTTTAGGGGGCTCGTTGGCGGCTGCGGGCAATCCGGCATAGACTTGGGCGATCTCGGCTCCGGCTCGCTTCCCGGTGTTCTTGACGGTGAACGACACCGTATCGATTCCGGCCTTCAGTCCCGAAAAGGCGTAAGTCGTGTAGGACAAGCCGTCGCCGAAAGCGAAGAGCGGCTCTTTGTGCTCGGCGTCGAACCACTTGTAGCCAACTTCCAGCCCTTCCGTATAGTCGATATCGAAGTTGGGCATCCGCCATCTCTTGCCCGCTTTGGCTCCAGGCATCGGGTCTTTGGCTTCGGCATCCCGATCGCGCAGCAAGTTCATTCCTGGAACTTTCGGATGCGGCAGATCGGCATCCGATTTGGCAAAAGAAACCGGCAATCTACCGGCCGGATTGACATCGCCAAACAAGACATTCGCCAAGGCATCCGCGCCCTTCACGCCGGGATACCAGATTTCAAGCGCCGCGCTAACTTGGCCGATCCACGGCATGGCTACCGGGCCTCCGGTTTCAAGCACAACAATGGTATGTGGATTGGCGGCCGCCACAGCCTGCACGAGCGCGTCTTGATTGTCAGGAAGCGACAGCGTCGGGGCGTCGGCGCCCTCGCTGGTCGGCTGGTTCACGAAGACAATCGCCAGTTGCGACGTCTTAGCCAACGCAGCCGCGGCGGCCGGGTCCGCGCCATCGTTGTACTGGAGCTTGGAGTTCGGGGTCTTGGCCTGAATTGCCTTCAGCGGAGACGACGGAAACCAAATGGGGGGACCGCCGAACTTGCTGGGAGGGCCGCCGGGCGGATCGACCTGCGCCGAACCTCCGCCGGAGAGAACGCTGGCATCGGCCCGCGACCCGATGAGGGCGATCGATTTGACGGTGCCCGCGTTCAGCGGCAACTGTCCCTGGGCATTCTTCAGCAACACGGCAGCCTGTTCCGCAATGTGCTGCGACGTGTCCGCACCCAGAAAGGGATCGACCACGCGGCCCAGCGGCGGGTCGTCCACAATGCCGCAGGCAAATTCGGTGCGCACGATACGATGCGCCATGTCGTCCAGGCGGGACATGGGAACGTCGCCTTCCTCCACCGCGAATCTCAGATTGTCTCCGAGATAGCGGCTGCCCGGCTCTTCGTTGTCCAGTCCGGCCAGCGCGGCTTTCACAGTGCTGTGCGTGCCTTCCCAGTCGGATAAGACAAAACCCTTGAATCCCCAGGCCTTCTTAAGGACATCGGTCAACAGATAACTGTTTTCGCAAGACCAGTCCCCATTCACCTTGTTGTAAGAGCACATCACCATGCCGGGTTGCGCCTCGCCGATGGCGATCTCGAAGGCTAGCAGATCGGTTTCCCGCATGGCGCGCTTGCCGAGTTTAACGTTGCCGATGGAGCGGCCCGTCTCCTGATCGTTAAAGGCGTAGTGCTTGATGTCGCCGATCACCTGCTGGTCCTGCACGCCTTTAATCAACTGCGCGACGGTCTTCCCGGCCAGGATGGGGTCTTCACCCGCATACTCGAAATTGCGGCCATTGCGCGGCTCCCGCGTGATGTCAACTCCGCCGCCCAGCGTTACGTTATATTTCTGATCCCGGAGTTCCCGTCCTATCACTGCGCCGTATTCGTAAGCGAGTTTTGGATCCCAGGTGGCCGCCGCCGCAATCACGGAAGGGAGCAGCGTGGAGTAGCGGCCCGCCTTCGCCGCTTCTCTGACGCCGACCGCCGAATCCGCCAGTTGAAGATCTGGAAGCCCCAGTCTGGGAATGCCCGCGATCACGCCCGCTCCGCCATTCGAGCGCGCAGCCTTTTCAAACCCGCCCATTCCATGGACGAGAGAAATCTTTTCATCGAGCGTCATCTGCTGGACGACCATGTCCGCGCGTTCGTCCGGGCCGAGACTTTTGTCCATCCAAGGACCCTTTACGGACTCGTGTGGGCGTTGGGCCAGCGCCGGGCGCATTGGCACAATGGTTAGTAACACCCCTGCCGCCGCCAACCATCGCGCAACCCTCTTTACCTGGCAAATGCTAGTCAATCGTGTCCGCCTCCATCGTTCGCCCAATAAACAGGCGTAGTTTGGCGTAATTGTACTCCGCGCTACGCCGTGCCGACTGGACACTCAGCATATCAACACTTTAATTCGGGTGACAAATTCCTTATTTTTTTCTTGAAAGCGCTTGCACTTTGATCTAACATCTTTCCATTACCCTTTCGAGAAAGAGGGCCAAGAGGACTTTATGCAGAAACTATGTCTCGTTTTTGCCCTAAGCTTATTGGCAAGCGCTGCCGCGTTTGCCCAAACCGCCACTCTTGTGGGCACCGTAACCGATCCAAGCGGTTCCGTTGTGCCGAACGCCAACGTTACGATCACCAACACCGGAACGAACGCTAACCGGGTTGTTCAAACCAATACCTCCGGAGCTTACATTGCGCCCGAACTGCCCATTGGGCCGTATTCCGTCATCGCCGAAGCCTCGGGCTTCAAGAGGTACGAGCGTACAGGCATCAAGCTTGACTCAAACACAACAATTCGCGTAGACGCAACGCTCGATGTCGGCAACGTTTCCGACAGCGTGATGGTGGCGGCCGACGCGGTAACGGTGGAGTCGGATTCGAGCGAGATCAGCGATCTGATCTCCGGGCGGCAAGTGGGGGAACTGGCCATTAACGGGCGGCACATGGCCGCACTCGCAATTCTTTCGCCTGGCGCCTCGTCGGACTTGCCCGACTTTAACCTGCCGGTATCGGTAAACGGCAGCACCAATATCAGCTTCAACGGACAGCGCGAAGAGCACAACGTCTGGATGATCGACGGGGGCGAGAACTATGATCGCGGCTGCGGAGGTTGCGTGACGATGATGCCGTCGGTTGACGCGATCGCCGAGTTCAAGACGCTGACCAGCAATGCGCCCGGCGACTTCGGGATTGGGTCTGGCGGCACGATCAACATGGCCATAAAAACCGGAACGCACGACTTCCACGGCGAGGTGTATGAGTTCTTCCGCAACGACGCCCTGGATGCGAATAACTACTTCGCCAACCTGGCTGGCACCCCGCCGCCGGAGTTGCGCTATAACATCTATGGCTGGAACCTGGGCGGACCGGTTTTCATTCCCAAGATCTACAACCGCGACCGGAAGAAGACATTTTTCTTCTGGAACCAGGAGTGGCGCAAGTTCGTCACTGCGGACGAAGTTCGGGCGACGGCCATTCCGCAGGCGCAACGCAACGGCGACTTCAGCGGCCTGAGTACGCCCGTGCTTGTGCCAAAAACGAACGACCCCGCCCAGAACGCCAAGTTCGCAGCGCTAGGTCTTACTCCGGGCCAAGCTTTTCCCGGCAATCAGATTCCGGCGTCCTTGATCGATCCGAATGCCGCGCTGTTTTTGAGTTCGGGAGCGATGCCGCTTCCGAACGCACCTAATAGTTTCTACACAGGTTCTAAGGGTGCGCCCACGGTGGTGCCGGAGACCATTCTGCGGTTCGATCACTACTTTACGGATAAGTTGTCCATCATGGGCCACTTCATTCACGATAATACCGACCAGCAGCTGGCAAAATCTCTGTGGAGCAATGACACTTACCCCACCATCGGGACTAACTTTAAGAATCCTTCGTGGAGCGGCGTCGTTCACCTGACGCAGTCAATCAGCCCCAACCTGCTGAATGAAGTTGCCTTTAATGTAAATGGTAATTGGATCTCTCTCACCCCGCTCGGCATTTACCAGAAGCCCGCCGGCTGGAGTGCGACACAGTTATTTCAAAACAACAATCTGAACCGGCTGCCGACGGTGAACATAGCGGGAACTTACGGGGTTTGGTACGACCCTGCCTCATGGCCCTGGAAAAACGCGGCCTGGGACAAGCAAGTTCGCGACGACGTCTCCTGGACCAAGGGTCCGCACAACATGAAGTTTGGCGGACAGTTTATGCGGTACTCAAAGAACCAGGACATCTTCGGCGATACGCAGGGCAACTACCAATTTGACGGGAGCTTTACGGGCAATGCGGTGGCCGATTTTCTGCTGGGATACGCAAAGACATACAACCAGTTGGATCTTGAAGACCGCACGCACACGCGCACCTCGACCGGCTCTTTTTATTTCACCGACAACTGGCGCGCCACAAAACGGCTGACTCTGAACCTCGGGGTGCGTTGGGAGATCGTTCCACACGCCTACGACGTTCAGAACCGGTTGGCTAATTTCTATCAGAATCGGTATGATCCGTCGAAGGCTCCGCAGTTCAATGCGGATGGCAGCTTGAACACATCGAGCCCGGGATTCACGACGGTGTCTGGCGTGCCGCTGGCTAGCATTCCTTTCTATCTAAATGGTTTGGTGGTGGCGGGGCAGGGCGGCACTCCACGCGGGATGGTGCGGAACGAGTGGGGGTCGGTGGGACCACGCATTGGCTTTGCCTACGATCTGACGGGACGGGGCAGGACCGTCGTCCGCGCCGGTTATGGAATGTTCTATGAGCGCGTGCAGGGAAACGACGTTTACAACATGGGACCGAATCCGCCGTTTGGCTTCAGCCCCAACCTGAGCGGCGTTTTCTTCTCGACACCGAATGTCAGTGTTCTGAACGGACTCACGGCCGCCGTGCCTATTTTTCCGGCCGGCATCACGGCGCTCGCGTATAACGATTACAAACTGCCCGTTTCGGCGCAGTGGAATTTCGGCATACAGCACCAAATTACAAACGGGGCGGTGCTGGACGTGTCGTACGTGGGGAACGGCGACTATCATCAGCGCGACCAGCGGGAGATTAACGCAATACCGCTGACGGATGCCAATCGTCTGGCGATCAGCAAAGGTCAGTACACGACGAACTTCGACCGTCCTTACCTGGGCTACAGCAACATAGCGCTGGGGGAGACGGCGAGCAATACACATTACGAATCGCTGCAAGTCAACTTCCGGATGGAGAACCAGCACGGCCTCACATTCCAGGCGTCTTACACGTGGGCGCATAGCCTGGGTATCTCGCCGGGCGGCGGCGGCGATTTCAACACGCTGTCCGATCCATTCAACCGGTCCTACGATTACGGCCCAACCGGTTTGGATCGCCGGCAGAATTTGGTGCTAAATTACATCTACGATTTGCCGATTTTCCGCGATGGAAAAGGACTGAAGGGCTCGCTATTGGGCGGCTGGGAGTTTTCGGGCATCACGCTGATCCAGAGCGGACTGCCGTTGAATCCAACGCTCAGCTACGACAACTTGGGCTTGGGCGGGAATGCCACCGACAGACCTAACTTAGGCGCCGCGCTTACTTATCCGCAAACCGTAACTCAGTGGTTCAACACGGCGGCGTTCTCTAGTCCCGCCCCGCTGGCATTCGGTTCGGCCCAGGAAGGAGCGATTCGCGGTCCCGGACGCGTTAACTTCAACCTGTCCATGTTCAAGATGTTCACCATGCCGTTTCCGGGCGGCGAGGTCTCCCGGCTGCGGTTTGGAGCGGAGTTTTATAACGCGTTTAACCACACGCAATTTCACGACGTGAACGTGTCTTACGGTTCGTCGGCATTCGGCCAAGTTACCGACACTTACGATCCGCGAGTTATCGAATTGTCGTTGAAATACATTTTCTGAGGGAGGAGGATGGTGTAAATCGGATCGATGGTTGCGAGTAGCAGTTACAACTCCGGGACCGCCCGTACGTGGGCCCGTCCCGGGCTTTTTAATTTTGGGCGCGGATCAAGGGCAGGGAACGCTACAATTGGCTGCATGGCAGATGTGCTCGACTGGCTGGAAACGCCGGATCAATCCATCACGATCGTTCTCAGTCCGGGGGAAGACGATCTCGACCGGGATGAGCGGTTCGAAAGGGCCTGCCAGATGTTCCCCGAGATGAAAATCGAGATGGATGAAGCCGGCAACATCGTCATGACTCCCGGAAATAGCGACGATAGCTCGTTTCGAAGTGGGGAAGCGTTTCGCCAACTGGCGGAATGGTCGCGGAAAGATGGGACAGGCCGGGCGTTCGAAGCTACGGCGAATTTCAACCTTCCAGACGGCTCTAAGCGGCAACCGGATGCGTCCTGGGTCCCGAAAACGGTCCTGGCGCAAGAAGGAAAGGCGAAGTTAAAGAGCGCTACCAAGACTCGGCACGTCCCCGTTTTCCTGATCGAAGTCACATCGCCTTCGGACCGTTTGCCGGAGCAGCAGGAGAAGTGCCGCAAGTGGCTTCGGAATGGCGTGCAGGAAGCGTTGCTTGTTCATCCCAAGACCAGGACAGTCTATGTCTTTCGGCCTTCCGCCGAGATGCTGACCATAGCGGACGCGATCGCCGTGGAGTCGGATGTCCTGACAGGATTCGTGCTGGATTGCGCTCCGCTGTGGGAGGATCTCTTTTAGCCGAACGACTTCGCTGGAGTGCGCTGGGATAAGTTAGTTAGGAGGAATTTTTCACCATGCCCCTTCCTTCAGACGAAAAAATCTTAGCCCTGAGTCAGGAAGTGATCGATCAGTTTGACAAGATGTTCGGCTTGCACCCCGGCTTCCGCCCCGCGCACGCGAAAGGCTTCCTGCTGGCGGGAACTTTTACTCCGGCTCCCGAGGCGTCGTCCTTAACGCACGCGCCGCACATGACGCGGGAGTCTACTCCGGTAAGCGTGCGGTTTTCGAACTCCACCGGACTTCCTGCGATCCCCGACCAAGACGCGAACGCTAGCCCTCACGGACTCGCCATCCGCTTCCATCTGGGCGAACACGTTCACACCGATATCATCGCCCACTCCACCGACGGCTTCCCCACCAGGACAGGGCAGGAGTTCCTGGAGTTTTTAAGAGCGGCAGCAGCCAGCGATCCATCGAAACCGTCGCCCTCGCCTATTGAAGTATTCCTCGGCGCACATCCGGCGGCCCTCGCATTTGTGCAAGCCCCTAAGCCAAATCCGTCAACCTTTGCCAGGGAAGCCTACTTCGGCGTCACGGCATTTCGTTTTACAAACAAGGATGGCGTGAGCCGCTACGGGCGCTACCGGATCGAGCCCGAGGCCGGCATCGAACACTTGGAAGAGAGTGCGGCAGGCAAGAAAGACGGGAATTTCCTTTTCGACGAGCTCAAAGAGCGCATCGCGGCGGGTCCGATCAGCTTTCAGATTTTGGCGCAGGTGGCAAACGCGGACGA
>OCTA010003559.1_pt1 | contig 13807 bp, 8 predicted proteins | sample 1538991 | NCBI WGS metagenome assembly OCTA01 (sample SAMEA3539302, study PRJEB22396) | soil metagenome | biome: tundra; feature: field; material: soil | place: USA | collected 2010-05 | depth 0.15 m
TCAGCGCGGACTTCGCCGAGATCCACGGCATCGATGTCTCCGATGAAATGATCCGGCTCGCGCGCGAAAAACTGCGCGCCATCCCCAACGCGTACGTGCACCATACCCGTACATCCGACCTCTCCCTGTTCCCCGCCGAGTCGTTCGACTTCGTCTACTCTTACGCCGTCTTCCAGCACATTCCCAGCCGCGAGGTCGTGCTCGGCTATTTGGCGGACGCGCGCCGCGTGCTCACCCCCGGCGGCATCCTGCGCTGCCAGATCAACGGATTGCCCGAAGCTTCCCAGCGCTACACCACCTGGGATGGCGTGCGCATCCCGGCCGCGGACGTGGCCGACTTCGCCGTGCGCCACGACTTCCAGCTCTACGCGCTCGAAAACGTCGACACGCAGTATTTGTGGACCACCTGGCGCAAACGGCCCGTAGGGTGGCGTGCCCGTCTGCACGATGCTGTGCGCCCGGTGCCGGCGCCTGCCACATGCATCCGGATCATCAGCAACGCGCTCACTGCCGATCCGCTGGTGCCGGCCTCGGGACCCCGCGCGTTCGCCGCCTTGCGCATCGAGAATCTGCCGGCCGATTGCGATCTGATCGACCTGGAGGTTCGCATCGACGGCCGGCCCGGCTCGCTCTCATACCTGGGTCCACCCGAGTGGGATGGCATAGTTCAGTTGAACGCCGCCATACCGGCCGGTACTCGCACGGGAATCCTCCCGGTGGAGGTCTCCTGGCTGGGCGCGCCGCTCGCCTCGGCCTGGATGCGCGTGGTCCCGTCCGGACCGGTAGTGCCGCGCCTTTGCGCCGTGCGCGATGGCGATAACCTGCTATCCGGCACCCGCATCATCAGCCGCGCGGTGAAGCTGATTTTCGAAGAGACTTTGCGGCCCGATCTCTTTCACGCCACCGTCGACGGAATCGCCGTCCGGAGCGCCCTCACCGTCTGCACCGACCCTGTGGAGCAGCGTCAGGAAATCAATTTTGCGGTGCCGGAGTCGATCGGTCCGGGCCTGCACGAACTGCGCATCCACATTGGGTCGCGGGCTTTCCCACCTGTGACCATCGAGGTAGTCTGACGTGGCGCGCGCCGGGTGGGGCAGACCACCAGGTCTGTCAGGATGGGCCTGCGGCCCACGAATAGTGATGAAACCCCGTGTGGCGCACGCTTCAGCGTGCCGCGGCGAACTTCAGTTCGCCGTGCCCCAGAGCCACGCGCCTGCCGCGGAACTGTCGGCTGAAGCCGACAGCGGCACGCTGAAGCGTGCGCCACGAGGTGGGTTTTCAACGCTCGAAGAAACACACTCTTCGCCAACCGCGACAGCCCGACGAGGCGGCATTGGGCATTCAGCCTGCCTGGTTCTCCTCCTGCTAACCGCCTGCGCCCCTCACCCGCCTGACTTCTCCCGCCGCACCGGAGTCGTCGAACTCCCCGCGGGAACCCTCGTCCTGCACCGCGAAATCATCCTCCCCGAAGGCGCCCAAAGCCTGGAAATCCGCGGCAGTCCATCCGGTTCCACGCTCCGAGCCGCCCCCGATTTCCAGGGCCGCGCCGTGATCTACTCCAAAGGCGCGGCCGATCTTCGCCTCGCGGGCTTTCGCATCGAGGGCCATCGCGCCGCCCTGCGCAAGCTGATCGGGTTGCCGCCGTCCGACGTCCCTTTCGCCCGCTATTACCGCGATAACGGCATCGTCGTCGAAAACGCCACGCGCCTTTCCATTCGCGACGTGTCGTTCCGCGAAGTGCCCAACTACCCGGTGCTGGTGAGCGCTTCTTCCGGCGTGCGCATCGACAGCGTCCGCATAGAGGATTGCGGGTCGCTATCGCCGGCTGGCCGCAACAACGCATCCGGCGGCATCCTTCTGGAAGAAGGCACGCGCGATTTCGAGGTGCGCCGATCGACCATCCGCCGCGTGCGCGGCAATGCCATCTGGACGCATTCCAACTATCGTTCGCCCCGGAACGCCGGGGGCATCATCGCCCAGAACGCGATCGAAGAGGTCGCGCGCGACGCCATTCAAGTGGGACACGCCACCAACATCCGGGTCGAAAACAACACCGGCCGCGGGATCGGTTATCCGCTGGAGTTGGTAGATATGGCGGGCTATGCCGTGCCCGCCGCGATTGACACCGCCGGCAACGTGGACAAATCCGTCTACGCCGGCAACCATTTCGAAGACATCAACGGGAAATGCATGGATCTCGACGGCTTCCACGACGGCGAGATACGCGGCAATTCGTGCATCAGCCGGAAGCCGGATGATGCATACCCGTACGCGCAGTATGGCATCGTCTTCAATAACTCCAACCTCGACATGCAACCGGTCAACGTCACCATCGTTGGCAATCTGATCGATGGCACGGGCTATGGCGGCATCTTTCTGATCGGGGCGGGGCACGTGGTGTCGGCGAACCGGCTGCTTGGGTTGAACCGCGATCGCTGCACCGGCGACATGCGCCAGGCGCGCTGCAACTACGCTCCCGATCAGCCGGCCTTGTTGCACAGCGGCATCTACTTGGGGCGCGGCGCGGACCGCCCGGCCCATACCGTGGGCAACCGCATCCAGGGCAACGAGATCTCCGGATTCGCCATCGCGCACACATGCGTGGCCGCCGCGCCGGGTGTGTCGCTGGCGGCGAATACCATCGCGGGAAATCGCTGCGTCGACACCAGCCCTCCCGGAGAGTCCCATTGACCCGCGCCGGCGGCGGCGGCACGTTTCTGGAAAGACGTTCTCTCATATTGGCGCTCGGCTTGGTCGTTATAGCCTCCATTCGCATTGCCGCCACTTATCGAGTCTTCAGCTTCACCATTGACGAACCAGGCCAACTTGCGTGCGGCCTTGAATACCTGAGTAAGCACGTTTATCGATACTTAACTGAGCAGCCGCCGCTGGCGCGGGCGGCCATCGCCCTGCCGCCCTATCTGGCCGGGGTCCGGCCGCTGGGCGGACCGGAGTACAACCTGGAGGGCAGGAATGTGATTCTCCAGTCGCCCCGCCCGAATCGCACCTTGGCACTGATGCGCCTCGGGATTCTGCCCTTCTTCTGGCTGGCATGCGGAGTGGTCTATCTTTGGTGCCGATGTCACTTCGCGGGAGCCGTGGCGCCGCTGGCGGTGGCGTTGTTCACGCTGCTGCCGCCGGTGCTCGCCCATGCGGGCCTGGCGTGTACGGACATGGCCCTGGCCGCCTGTTTGGGCGCGGCGTTCCTTTCGCTGATTCTGTGGGCAGAGTCGCCGGCATCTTCAAGATGGAAGCGCGGCGCTCTGCTGGGCGTAGCCGCGGCGCTCGCCGTGCTCTCCAAGTTCACCGCCTTGCTCTATCTCCCGGCAGCGGCCATGCTCGCGCTGTTGTTCTATTTGGCGGTGGAGCGGCGACCTTCGCCTTCGCCGTGCTCGCGGGCGCGCTGGTTATCTGGGCCGGATATTGGTTCTCATTCGGAAAGGTTCCCGCATGGAACATCAGGCTGCCCGCGCCGGAGTTCTTCGATGGCCTGCTGGCCGCGCTGTCCCACAACCGAAGAGGCCACCCCAGCTATCTGTTGGGCCATTACCGTCTCAAAGGCTGGTGGTATTACTTCCCGGTCGTGCTGGCCGTCAAGACACCGATCGCATTCCTGGTCTTATCGGCTCTCGGAACTTACACTTGCTCACGAGGTTCTCGAAATCGGCGTGCGGTCCGCCTCTGGCATTCTCTCTTGGAATCCTGCTTCCAGCCATGGCCGGCAATGTGGACATCGGGGTTCGCCACATCCTGCCCGTCTACATCGGCTTTTCGATCCTTGCCGCTGTGGGGCTGGACCGCCTGGCGCGCGTTACCGAGCAGATCGCAGGCGGAACCGCCTACGCCACCACGAATCCTGTGTTTGCAGTGGTGGGGCAGGCGGGTCCGCCTGCCAAGCCCGATCACGGGCGATTTCTTCACGGCTTCTTACGGAGCGAATTGGGCCAGGCGGCAGCGGTCGGGCTGGTATTGTGGGTGGCCATCGCGGGGGTCGTTTGCCATCCCGACTACCTCTCATACTTCAACGAATTCGCCGGGCGTGAGCCGGCCCGCATCCTGGTGGACTCCAATCTCGATTGGGGGCAGGATACCAAGCGGCTGGGCCGGCGCTTGCGGGAGTTGGGCGTGCAAGAGGTCTCCGTCATGCTGATCGAATCGCTCACGCTGCCGCTGCCCACTGAAGAGGCGATCAGGCGGCTTTACGGCCTGCCGCGCATCAAGCCAGTCGACGTATCCTCTCCCGGCGAGGGTTGGAACGCGATAAGCCCGACTGTCGCCAAGACGCTAGGGCTCTCGTTCAAGCCCTCGTTCAAGCCCTCGTTCAAGCCCTCGTTCAAGCCCTCGTTCAAGCCGTGGTGGGAGCGCATGCCACCTACCGAGAAGGTTGGCGCACTGTGGCTGTATAAGATTCCATCCCACTGACGCAGCGTACAGCATGCATGTATCCAGCAGCAGGTTGAAAAGGTACATGTGCTTGATCACGTCGAATGCATCGCCGTACACCGCGCTGAACAACGCCGGCAGGCAACACACGGGAAGCAGCGCGGCCAGCCGGCCAGTGCGAAGACGATCCACTGATTCACGGACGGCAAGAGGTGTTCGTGAAAACCGCTCCACAGGGTGAACGCACGGCTCTGTGCAGCCGGAGGCAACCCGGCCGCTGGCTCGAAATTCCCATACCCGCTCCACCGCAGAAACGTAATCTTGGGCAGTAGCCCATGCAGGCGCCGCGAGGCGGGGGGAGATCACATCATTTGGGGAGGTCCTTGGCAGCGAGGAGGACGATCTTGGCGCGAATGACGCCGCCATGCGGTTGACGTATATCTATTAGCGCGAGCCTGTCCCCAGGCACTGCCGACTTCGGGGAAACGGGGTGGGCGCGCTACTCGGGTGTTCTCCGTAAACTCCCAGGTCCGTGTGCGGCCGGCGCCTGGTGGGGGCCATCCACTCGGGACAAGATGCCCGGAGCCCTACGGAACAGCCGCCAACCAGCCGATAAAGTGAGCGAGGGAATTTACACCTCGCGCGGGGCATAGCAGGTCAGGCAATGCCGGAAACACGTTCACAGCCCGGTACCGAAGTTTTGTGCTGGCCGGGCGGCACAGTTCTCATTCCCAGTCAGGCCACGCATGCAGTGATGCGGCCGACCCGGAAAGCTGCCCGCAGCGACGCGGCCGTGCCGATTGCCGGTGAGCCCGGGGTTGGCCGGGAGCCGGTCGCGAGGGCGCATGCTGGCGCGCCGCGGCGCGCCCGGCGGTGGGTGGACGTCAACTGCGCGGCTCTCCCGGATCGCTTAGTAGAGAGCGAACTGTTCGGCTACGGGAAGAGGGCTTTCAGCAGGGCCGGCGCCGCCCGGCAGGGACTGTTTGAATTGGCGCATTCCCGCTCGTTGTTTCCGGACGAGATCGGCGAACCGGAGCCGCGGGTACAGGTGAAGCTGTTGCTCGTTCTACAGGGTTCGCCCTATTTACCGGCTGGGCGGAACGTGCGGGGTGAGCGTAGCCGCTACCAGTCCGAGTGGATTTCGCGCGTGCCGCCACGCGCTCAGCGCCGGGCAAAGCGTGTGGTTTCACCACGAGCAAGCCGAGGGTGTTGCGGTGGCGATCCGGAACCTGGCGACGGGCGACGCGGTGAAAGCGGTTTGCCGATCGCTTCAGACTGGAAATGAGCGATCTCTCCAAATCCGCGCGAGTCTACATCCTGGCCACGGTGCTATTCGGGCTGGCATGCCTGGCGTACTCTTTCAAAACCTCGAGCCCGGGTCCGTGGGGTGAATTCATCTGGTGCCTGGCTTGCGCGCTGTTGAGTTCGAAGCTGAAAGTCGCGCTACCGGGAATGACTGGAACGCTATCGGTCAACTTTGTTTTTATCCTGATAGGCGTCACGGAATTGGATCTCGCGGCTACCGTAATTGTCGCCTGTGCCAGCGGGGTGGCGCAGGCCGTCTTGACCGCCAAGGTGCGGCCGTCCCCGGTGCAACTTGTGTTCACATTCACCAGCATGGCGGGGGCCAGCACCCTGGCATACCTGGCCTACCACTCCAGCCTGGTTCAGCGGCAGATGACCAGTGTCCCATTTCTGCTCTGTCTCTGCTCGCTGGTCTATTTCCTGGCCAACACGTTGTCGTTGGGGGGCATTATCGCCCTGACGGAGCGGAAAGCCTTCTGGCGATTGTGGATGGACCGGCTCTTCTGGACCGTGCCAAACTACCTGGCCGGAGCTGCCGTCGCGGCGCTAAATCATGGCTTGGTGCGCTATTTCGGCTGGCAATATTCAGTGTTGATTCTGCCGGTGGCTTACCTGATGTACCGGTCATACCGGCTCTACCTCGACCGCCTGGAGGAAGAGAAGCGGCATGTCTCGGAGGTCGCCGGTCTGCACTTGCGCACGATCAAGGCGCTGGCTTTGGCCATCGATGCCAAGGACGGCACCACTTCCGACCACCTGCGGAGGGTGCAGGTGTATGCCGTGGGGATCGCGTGTGAGCTGGGTCTCGACGAGGTGCAGGCCAAGGCGCTGGAAACGGCTGCGTTGTTGCATGATATTGGCAAGCTAGCGGTACCGGAGCACATTATCTCCAAGCCGGGACGTCTGACGCCGGAAGAATTCAAAAAGATGCAGATCCATCCGGTCGTCGGCGCGGAAATCCTGGAGACGGTGGATTTTCCATATCCGGTGGTGCCCATCGTGCTAGCGCACCATGAACGATGGGATGGCAGCGGATATCCAAATGGCTTGAAGGGCGAGCAGATTCCGATGGGAGCGCGGATCCTTGCGGCGGTGGACTGCCTGGACGCGCTGACGTCGGACCGGCAGTACCGGCGCGCGCTTCCGCTGGATGAAGCCATGGCAAAGGTCGTATCGGAGGCAGGCATCCGCTTCGATCCCGCGGTGATCGCGGTTCTCCAGCGCCGCTATCTGGAACTGGAGGGATTGGCGCGAACCTCCTCGGCGAACAGCACCAAGCTGGCGAATCGCACGGTATCGGGTAACCAAGCCGCGCCGCAGGCCGGCTTTGAAGCTATATCGGGGGATGAGCGCGGGCAGGCGCGCCCGGCTGAATTCCTCGCCTCGATCGCTGCCGCACGGCAGGAGTTCCACATGCTGTTGGAGATCGCCACCGAACTGGGCAGCTCGCTGTGCGTAGACGACACGCTTTCCCTGCTGGCGCGCAAGCTGCAGAACATGGTCCCATACGATGCCATCGCGATCTATGTTGTGAAGGACGGCAAGCTGGCGCCGCGGTTCGCGGAGGGAGAGAATTCCGAACTGTTCGGTTCGCTGGAGATACCGATGGGCCAGGGGCTCTCGGGTTGGGTGGCGGAAACCGGCAAACCGATTGTGAACGGGAACCCTTCGGTGGAGCCGGGTTATCTGAAAGATCCGACCCGGTTCAGCACGCTGCGTTCCGCGCTCTCCGTACCGCTTCCCGGAATCGACGGAATCGTGGGGGTGTTGACGCTGTACCATAGCCGTGCCGCTGCGTTCACGGCGGACCACCAGCGCATTCTAATGGCTATCAGCACCAAGGCGGGCCTCACGATCGAGAACGCCTTGCGCTACAGCCAAGCCGAGAAATCGGCGACGACGGACGGGTTGACTCTCCTGCCGAACGCCCGCTCGCTGTTCTTGCAGTTGGACGCGGAGCTGGCGCGTTGCCGCCGGACGAACACGGAACTGGCGGTGCTGGTGCTGGACCTGGACGGGTTCAAGGAAGTCAACGACCGGTTTGGCCACCTGGTCGGAAACCGCGTGCTCAAGGCATCCGCGCAGGGCGTCCGCAGCTCCTGCCGGGAGTACGACTACGTGGCCCGCATGGGAGGAGACGAATTCGTCATTTTGATGCCGGGCTTCAGCCGCGAAAACACGCCTGCGCGCAAGATCGATCTGCACGAGGTGGTGGCCCGGGCGGGCCGGGAGATTTGCGGGGAGGATATCCTTTCGGTCAGCGTGGGAGAAGCCCTGTTCCCGGAGGACGGCGGCGATGCCGAACAGCTATTGACCGTGGCGGACCAGCGGATGTACCGGATGAAGCATGTCCATCACCAGCAGAGGCGCGCGCAGGACACCAGCGGGGAATCGCCGGATCGCCAGCATGTAGAGGTCGGGCTCGCGGGTGACATGCTGTAATCGGGAAAAGGCCGCTGCCAGCCGCGTCGCATAGGGATGGCGGGGCGCCGGAAAGACCTCTTCCGGAGAGCCGTCCTCCACGACAAAACCTCACTCGAGAAAGGCAATTCGGTGGGCTAGCAGCAATACTGTTCACTTTGTGGGGCAGACCATCGCATTTTGTGGTCTGCCACTCTTGCGTCTGGGCAGACGACACAACACGATCGTCTGCCCCACGGAGATGCCTCGTAACTGAACAGTATTGGGGCTAGCAGCCAATGGCAAAAACCGCTCTCCGAGGGGGTGCCCTCTGGGCCCGGCTCAGTAACGCACTGAATCTAACCTACTGAGCCGCGCACATCGGTAAGCGGTGTGCTCCGACTTCCACGACGGCTGCGGAAAGTTCATCACGGCCGATCTCTACGGCCCTGCCTGGGATGCTCTCGGCCTGGTTAGTTAGTTAGGCGAATCCCAATACTCGCTGGCATTGTTGCGCTACGGCCTTTCGAAACTGCGCGCCAAAGGTCTTGTCGAGAGAATTCCGCGCTCACCTCGCTGCCGGCTGGTGGGCAACGGCTGCTCGAAAAAGTCCCTGCGCCCCTCACCGCCGGCCGCCTGGCGCCATTGCTTGCCCGTCGCGCCCGGCGGAAGAAAAACGCTGCACACCTGGCCGCCTCTACCAACACATGACTGGCGATTCTGGATGTAATCTTCCGAGCCGCCGGTCTCAAGACTGCCGCTTGATTGACGGAAACGAGAACAAAATGGGGTAGTGGGCCGCTCTGAAAAGTAGCCCACTACCCAAAGTCCCCGTTGCGGCCCATGTAACGGCGACTAAGTCCCCCATACCACGGAGGTCAACTTGACGTGTGAGGTCCCACCCGGTTGGCCCTGGCCGCCGGCATCTTGGGAGTGCGTGGCGGTCTGCCCGTGGACCACCGGGTTGGCGTTGGGGTTGCAGCCAACGGACGGAGCCAGGCTGGCGAGGGCGTAAACGTAGAGTATAAGGATGCTGATCATGGTTGTTCTCCTGATTGCGGAAGCAGGCTGCGCTCAATTCTCGCCATTGATAGAGAGGCTGGTGGCCTCACCCTGGGTCTCAGTGCTGGTTCCCCAGACGACGTTGGTGCCCCAAACCACGTTGAAGCCTTGCAGCGTGCTGGTTCCCCAGACTACGTTGGTGCCCCAGACCACGTTGGTGCCCCAGACCACGTTGGTGCCCCAGACCACGTTGGTGCCCCACACGACGTTGGTGCCCCAGACTACGTTCGCGGCGTTCACCAGACTGACCGTGCCGGTGGCGGAATCAAAGGATACGGTGGGAGATAGAGCCGCCTGTGTCGCCACAGTGGTGTCGTTCAGCGCGGCCCACACGTCCAGGTAACCCGCGCCGATAGTGAAGATGTCGTAGTAATCGGTATACACCGTGCCGGTCACCGGGTCCGTCGCCGAGGTCGAGACGGGAAAGGCCTTGGACGCGGTCTTCATCAGCCGGGCCTTGACCTGATCGGGTGTGAGCGAAGGCTGTTTTTGCAGAAGCAGTGCGGCGGCGCCGGAGACCATCGGTGTGGCCATGCTCGTGCCGCTCAGCGTAAAGTAGTAAGGTGAAAGCGCGGAACTGTTTCCCGTCATGTAGTAGCCCTGGGGCACCCGGTTTCCCGGAAAAACGTTCGTCAAATACAGGGCAGCCGGCTCCGCGGCGATGATCCTGTTGCCGGGCGCCATGATGTCAGGCTTCACCACGTGGTCAAACAGGGTCGGGCCCTTGGAGCTGTAACTAGCCACCTGGTCGTCGGCGCGGGAGATGGTCTTCATGTCCTTCATAGCGCCCACGGTGATCACGTACGGGTCGTTGCCTGGCGCCGTGATGGTGCCGTACCCGTCGGTGGCATACGCATTGTTGCGGCCTTCGTTGCCGGCGGCCACCACTACAACGATGCCGGCCTTCCAGGCCTGTTCCACCGCCTGGCACAAAGGATCCTTCGTGTAACTCTCAAAGACCGGGCGGCCCAGCGAGAGGTTGATAATCCGGATGTTGTAAGTGGACTTGAGCGCGATCGCTCTCTGGATGGCTGCGATCACCATGCTGTCCGTGCTCACGCCGGTGCCATCGAGCACGCGCAGGTTCACGAACTTCACTTTGGGAGCGATGCCCAGGAACTTATGCGTATATCCGGATCCGGAAGACATGGCCCCGTTGCCGCCCAGAATACCGGATACGTGGTTGCCGTGGCCGTAGCGATCCCAAGTGTCGGCGCCCACGGTCGGGTTGAAGACCTCGGAATACACTACGCGGCTCTTGCCGGACGAATCAAAAAGGTCGGGGTGCACGTCCATGATGCCGCTGTCGATCACCGCTACTGTCACGCCGGTTCCGTCCCAACCGTATTGGAGGGCAATGTTCGCGTTCACTGTCGGTTCAGCATAGTCCATCATGGCTTGGACGGGGCGGTCGGGACTGATGTACTCTACATCCGGGTCGTCAGCCAGAGACTCCAGAGCGGATGCCGAAACCTCGTACACCGTGCTGTTGACAATCTCCAGGCTCCGTTTCAGTCTTCCGCCGAGCCGCGCGGCCATCCGGTTGTGCCGGCTCTGCGGTTGGACTTTATAGTGGACGATTACGGAAACCGTATCGCCCGATGCGCGGTCGGCGAAATCCGGCGCCAGCTTCGGGTTGGCGGCCAACGCCAGTACCGGCGTCAGCAGCAGGGTGATTAAGGTTCTGCGCGTCATATTCTCGTTTCTCCTCGGCATCGCTGCCCGCAGCTTCAGAAGCACCGTGGGGGCCATTGCGGCGAATCCTGCTAAGCCTCCCGGAATCAAATAATTGGACTGCAACCTGCAGTTTCACGCAACGGGACAGGCTGTCCCCCCCAAGTCTCCCCGCGGCAGTGAACTGCAACACATGACTGGAGATGACGGATTGCCCAACCGTGGGACATTTTGTCCCAAGTACCGGCTGGCCCTGGCACTGCGTATCCTTACCGATTTTCAGGGCGGCTTCGCGTCGCGTCGACTGTCGTCAGGACGCTAGGGCTTTCGTTCCAGCCCTCGTTCAAGCCATGGTGGGACCGCATGCCGGCTGCTGATAAGGTTGGCGCACTGTGGCTGTATAAGACTCCATCCCACTGACGCAGCGTACAGCATGCATGTATCCAGCAGCAGGTTGAAAAGGTACATGTGCTTGATTACGTCGAATGCATCGCCGTACACCGCGCTGAACAACGCCGCCAGGCAACACACGGGAAGCAGTGCGGCCAGTTCCAGGCGGCGGCGCCGCACGGCAGCCCGGTCGCGAGACCATCTCCACGCGGCCAGCAGCGGCCAGCCGGCCAGTGCGAAGACGATCCACTTATTCACGGACGGCAACACGTGTTCGTGAAAACCGCTCCACAGCGTGAACGCACGGCTCTGTGCAGCCGGAGGCAACCCGGCCGATGGCTCAAAGTTCCCATACCCGCTCCACCGCAGAAACGTGATCTTGGGCAGCAGCCCGTGCAGGCGCCGCCACATCCGCGCCGGCCGCAGCAGATAGAAGCGCAACACGGTGAACGTGTTCACGGGTTTCAGCACTCCCGAGGCGGCCATCTGCGGAAAGTAGGTCCCGGCACTCCATGCGCCGGTTCCAGCGTATTTGGCGAGTTGCGGATCGAGCCCCAGCGCCCGCAGGTCCGCCTCCGGGCTCTTCGAATCGCCGAGGATGCCCGAAAAGACCATGCCGTAGGTATTTGCCTGGCGTCCGTAACCCGGCATGGCGGTCACGTTGAACGCCGCGCACGCGAACATGGCGCACCCGCCCACAACCGTCGCCACACGGGCTCGCTTCGAGGGCGCACCCATCGCCAGCCGGAAAGTGAATAGGCCCAGAATCAGCCCGATCGGCGCGTTCTGAGGCTTTGCCAATATCCACAGGACCGACCATAACGACCACCGGAGAATACCCGCCAGGCTGGTCTGGCCGGCTCTGGCGAGCTCCACGGCTTCCGCCAGCAACAGCAGGAAGAAGATGCAGGAAGCCGGCTCGGCGTAGAACGAATTCAAATAGACCGCATAGCCCGCATCCGTCAGCGCCACCGCCGCGCCGATCCGGAGGAGCGCGTGCGCCCGGTCGCGCCGCACCACCCATAGCAGCCGCGCAATAGCCGCGAGAAGAGCCAGCGCGTGTACGAAGCCGGCAACGGTAATATCCAACGCGCCATCCTTGGAGACCAGCTTGTTCAGCGACAGCGCGGCGCCCACAAATAAGTACTCGCTGTTAGCCTGCTCCCAGTAAGGCGAACGGTAGTGCGGATCGGGGATGTACTTACGCTCGACGTAGGTGTACTCGAGGCTGCCGTGGTGCTGCGGCCCGTAGCCAAACCGGCCGATGGTGCGCACGAAGTCGCCTTGATCGGCCAAGCCTACGATTGGCGGAATGAAGAGTTGATAGGTGAGAATAGCGCCCGCGGCGGCCAGCACCGCCACGTACAATTTTCCGCCGTTGGACATCATGATGACGTGGCGCACGCACTCCTGCGTGCCGGGGTACCCTCTGGGTCCCCCACTCATGGGGACGCCGTGACACTTACACCCGCCGCGCCACGATCAAGGTGATATCGTCGGCCGGCGGCGACCCTGCCGCGAACTCCGTCAAAGCCTGGTTGACCGCCGCCACGATTTCAGCCGCGCTCTGGTGCCGGTTGGCCGTCAGCACCGCGGCGAATCGTTCGTCGCCGAACTCTTCTTCTTTGGCGTTGTTGGCTTCCGTGACGCCATCGCTGTAGATCGCCAGCGCATCGCCCGGCTCCAGCTTCGCGCGATATTCGGAGTAGTTCGCAATCGACAGGATGCCCAGCACCGGACCGCCGCCATCCAGGTACTCCACGGCGCCACTCGTGCGCACGACCACCGGCGGATTGTGTCCCGCATTGCAGTAAGCCAGTTCGCCCGTGGCCGGGTCCAACACGCAGAAGAAGAAAGTAATGAAGCGATTGCTCGGGCAGTTCTGGCAGGTGATCTTGTTCAGGCGGTTGATGACCGCGGCCAGGTTCTGCGGCTCGTCCGCCAGCACCTGCACGCGCGCCTGCAGCCCCATCATCATCAGCGAGGCGGGCATGCCTTTGCCGGAAACGTCGCCCAGCACCATGGCCACACGCCCATTCGGATAGGTGAAGAAGTCGTAGTAGTCGCCTCCCACCGTGCGGCAAGGAGCGTTGTATCCGGCCAGTTCGGCGCCGGCCACCTCAGGTGCGCTGGCCGGCAGAAAACTGCGTTGGATCTCGGCGGCCTGCTCCAACTCGCGAGCCATGCGGCGCTCCGTCTCCTCGACTTCCGACAGCCGCGCATGCTCGATGCGGATGGCCGCCACATTGGCCATCACGGTGAGCAGGCTGAGGTCGTCTTTGGTAAAAGCGCGGAACATGTTGGGCGAATCCACGTAGATCAGGCCGATGGTGCGCTTCTCGGTCTGCAACGGCACAGCCATCATCGTGCGGACTTTCTGCTCGACGATACTCATGCGCTCGCGAAAGGCCTCGTCCAACTGGGCGTCGCGCACCAGCATGGAAGCCTTCTCGTTAATGACGCGGTCGCGCACCGCGGAGCTGATGCGGAAGCCTTCGCCTTTGTTGGCCTTCACTTCCAGCCGGTCGCCTTCCAGGATCATGACCACGCCGCGCTGCGCCCCGACGCCTTCGATGGCCAGATCGAGGATCAG